>Ga0207671_10003518_pt1 | contig 15549 bp, 15 predicted proteins | sample KBSC24metaG_FD_184352 | JGI IMG/M metagenome (GOLD analysis project Ga0207671, IMG submission 184352) | Corn rhizosphere microbial communities from Kellogg Biological Station, Michigan, USA - KBS C2-4 metaG (SPAdes) (version 2) | ecosystem: Host-associated > Plants > Roots > Rhizosphere > Soil... | reverse complement strand
GTAAATCAATGTCCAAGCTTTTTTCGCGCTTCCTGAAGGATGAATCCGGTGCGACCGCAATCGAATACGGCCTGATCGCTGCTCTGATCTCGGTCGCCATCATTGCCGGCGCAACCACCCTGGGCAATACGCTCAGCACGACCTTCAACAACATCTCGACGAAGATGAATAACGCTTCGGCCGCACATTAATCTGTCGCGGCGCCATAATAGTAATTTGGTATGGGAGCCGCCCAATAATGTGGGCGGTTTCTTTTTTAGTACACAGGATCGGAGGAGTTGGCATTGCTTGAAGCTGCAGTATTACTCATCTTTCCGCTTTGCATGTCGATAGCGGCGATCTCCGATCTGCTGACCATGACGATCCCAAATCGTGTGTCTCTGGCGCTCGCAGTCTCATTCTTGGTATTGGCGCCCGTTTTCGGATTTTCATTTGCGGAAATCGGTATGCACTTCGCCGGCGCCGGCATTGTCTTTTTTGCCTGCTTCGCGCTGTTCGCGCTGAATGTCATGGGCGGCGGCGATGCGAAGCTCTTGGCTGCTGCAGCACTCTGGTTCGGTTTCGATTCTTCGCTGATGGAATTTCTCGTCTATGTCGCGTTTATCGGCGGGGTGGTGACGGTTCTGATCGTTTTGCTTCGGTCGCAATCCAGCATCATCATGGCCATTGGTCTGCCCGTGCCGAATTCATTGATGGTCGCCAAAAAAATCCCCTACGGCATTGCGATTGCCATCGGCGGCATCCTTGCCTTTCCCTCCTCGCCGCTTTTGATTGCAGCGACCCAAGGGGCGCTCTAAGCCGGAAATCGGCGAGTATAAATTAAATCACTATATAAATATTCTCTAATTTACATCAAGTAATTATGGTTAAGTAATTATAAATGTAATACACCATTAACTATAATTATACCAATTGCTGAGCATTCTGCGGGGCGAAGAATCCTGTTCCCCAAGGAATGACCATGAAACCCGCTCGCATAATGATACTCGCAGTGGCAGCTGTCGCGGCAGGGATGGCCGGCCTGCTCGCGATGCGTCTGGCCGGTTCGCACAATATCGTGCCCCAGGTTGCGGCGGTGGTGGAAAAGGAAGCAACGATCAATGTGCTCGTTGCGAGTGCCAACCTGCCCGTCGGCTCGCGCCTGAATGAGAGCTCGGTCCACTGGATGGGCTGGCCGGAAAGCGGCATCGTCAAGGGCCTTATCACCGAGAGCGAGCGGCCCGACGCGCTGAAAGACCTGAACGGCGCGGTGGTCCGCCTGCCGATTTTCGAGGGCGAGCCGATCCGGGAAGAAAAGGTCGCCGATTCCAACAGCCGCATCCTTTCCTCGTTGCTGCCTTCCGGCAAACGGGCCGTCGCCACCGAGATTTCCGTCGCAACCGGCGCCGGCGGCTTCATTCTTCCGAATGACCGCGTCGACGTGATCATGGTCCGCAAGGGTGCGCAGCAGCAGCTCATAACCGAGACGGTGCTCAGCAACGTGCGTGTCTTGGCCGTCGACCAGCAGATCGAGGAGAAGCAGGACGGCAGCAAGGCTGCGGTTGGGGTGACCGCGACGCTGGAACTGACGCCGGATCAGACGAAGGTTCTGGTCGTCGCGCACCAGATGGCCGACCGGCTGACGCTGGCATTGCGCTCCGTCGCCGACGCACAGCAACCGGATACGACCGCCGCCGACTATCTGCTGGCCGGCGACAGCGGCAGCGGCCTTGTGCAAGTCATCAAGTCGGGAGCGATCGTGACCGATGGCCCAACCGGAATGAAACCACAATGAGAAGGGGCGGGATCATGTTCAAGACCAACAAGAAAGCCAGCTCTCCCCTTGCAGCAATTCTCTCGTTTTCCGTGGCTTTCGCGGGATTGCCCTTGGCGGACATCCCGGCTTTTCTGCGTATGTCCGCCGCACGCGCAGGCGGTTCCGACAGCATCGTTACGATTGCCGGCCTCGGCACGAAGCGCACTTTGAAGCTTGGTCTCAACAAGGCGCTGGTCGTCGATCTGCCGGCCGACGCACATGATATTCTCGTTTCCGATCCGAAAATGGCGGATGCTGTGACACGCACATCGCGTCGCATCTATCTTTTCGGCAAGACGGTCGGCCAGACCAATATCTTCGTCTTCGGTGCGGACGGCAAGGAAATCGTCAGCCTCGACCTGCAGATCGAGCGCGACATTGCCGGCCTGCAGGACAATATCAAGCGTTTCATCCCGGACTCCGATATCAGTGTCGAAATTGTTTCCGACAATATCGTCCTGACAGGCACCGTACGCACGCCGCAGGATGCGTCACGGGCTGTGCAGCTTGCCCAGGCCTTCCTGAAGGGCGGTGAAGCAACCACTCGCTTCGCGACGGCGACAGGCAGCGGCGACAACAGCTCTGTCGCTCTCTTCGCTGAAGGGCGGCAGACCTCGCAGATCGTCAACATGTTGCAAATCGAGGGCGAGGATCAGGTCACGCTCAAGGTGACCGTCGCCGAGATCAAGCGCAGCGTGCTGAAGCAGATCGGCTTCGACAATCTTGTCAGCAACTCTTCGGGTCTGACGGTGGCGCAGCTCGGCAATATTCAGAACGACGCGAGCGCGGCGGCTGCCGGCGGTGGTCTTGCCAGCCTCTTCAAAACTGCCGTCGGCAAGTACAGTATCGGCACCTATCTCAACGCAATGGAACAGGCGGGCGCCGTTCGTACATTGGCGGAGCCGACGTTGACGGCGATCTCCGGTCAGGCAGCGACCTTCACTTCGGGCGGTCAGACACTCTATTCCACGTCGAACAAGGATGGGAGTGTTACAATCACGCCCTTCAACTATGGTATCAGCCTGGCCTTCACGCCGGTCGTATTGTCTGCCGGACGCATCAGCCTGCACATACAGACGCAGGTGTCGAACCCTATCGGCACGGCAAACACGGCAACGTATAATCAGCGCGCCGCCGATACCTCGGTTGAATTGCCGTCCGGCGGCTCGATCGCCCTTGCCGGCCTTTTGAATGATACCATCCAACAGACCACCAACGGTACGCCCGGCGCCTCGAAAATCCCGATCCTCGGTGCGCTGTTCCGACAGAAGAGCTTCCAGCGCGACGAAAGCGAGCTGGTCATTATTGCGACGCCCTATCTGGTCCGCCCGGTGGCCCGCAGTCAGCTGGCGCGTCCCGACGACAATTTCTCGCCGAGCAACGATGTCAGCGGCTTCTTCATGAACCGTGTCAACAAGATTTACGGCCGCAAGGATGCGCCGCCGGTCGCCGACGCCGATTTTCACGGCACCGTTGGCTTCATCTACAAATGAGGGGACACGGAGCATGACGCGCACCTTTTCAACCGGATCAACGAGAGATCAGAAGATGGCCAGTCTCGACCGCAACGCGCCCCGCACCGGCCGGCCCCGTTTCTCCACGCTGGCCTTGATTGCCCCGGTCTTGATCTTGACGGCCGTCGCCGTCAGCGGCTGTGCCGATTCAAGGGATCGCATGACGACCAGCGCCATCAATGACGATTATCGTCAGCGCCACCCGATCGTCTTGACGGAGAAGGAACATAATATCGACATACCGGTGGCCGCCAGCGACCGCCACCTGACCACGGGCATGCGCGACACCGTCCGCGGCTTCGTTCAGGACTATAGGGCGCACGCGACCGGCACGGTCGAAATACTGTCGCCAAGGCAGTCGGTAAACACTTTGGCCGCATCGGCGCTGCGCCGGCAGATTCGCCGGGAAATGGTGGCAAATGGCATACCGTCGGGGCGTATCGTCGATACCTATTATCCAGCCGGTGGTCCTGATGACGCTGCTCCGATCCGTCTGCGCTTCGCCGCGACGACGGCGGCCACCAATGCTTGCGGCCAATGGCCCGACGATCTCTCAGACAACGCCTTCGACAACCAGAACTATTACAATTTCGGCTGCGCGACCCAGCAGAACCTGGCGGCGCAGGTCGCCAACCCGACGGATCTTATCTCACCGCGCGCCACGACGCCGATCGATACCGATCAGCGCGGCAAGATAATCGACAATTATCGCAGCGGCTCGGTCGCGACCAGCACGGCCACCCTCGGCGGGTTCAGTTCTGGAAATTGAGAGCAAGCGGTCGGCAGAACAGGATAAAGTGATGAGCGCCATCGATTACGACATTGGATCGACTGCCGCGGAGGCCGAGGAAGCCCCGCGCTCTGGCAACCTCGACAACTTGCGGCCGCTGCCACGCATTTCCGTGCATGTCTTCTGCGAAAGCGAGCAGTTGCAGCAGGTTATGGACCGATGCGCCAACGATCGCCGCATGTCCAAGGTCAACCTCCGGATCACCAGCGGCGGCACGGCCGCTGCTGCGAACATGTTTGCTTCGACGCCGACACCCAATCTGATTGTCCTCGAGACGCGCGCAAATTCGCGCAATCTGCTGGCCGAACTGGCGCCGCTCGCGGCCGTCTGCGATCCGAGCACCAAGGTGATCATTGTCGGTTACCACAATGATATCGCCCTTTACCGCGAACTGATACGCAACGGCATTTCCGAATATATCGTCCAGCCCGTTGATATGAACGATATCATGACGGCGATGGCGGGGATTTTCATCGACCCCGACGCGGAGCCGCTCGGCCGCAGCATTGCCTTCGTCGGCGCGAAGGGTGGGGTAGGCGCATCCACGATCGCGCATAATTGTGCCTTCGGAATCTCGACCCTGTTCTCGACCGAAACCATTCTTGCCGATCTTGATCTGCCGTATGGCACGGCCAACATCGATTTCGACCAGGACCCCGCTCAGGGTATTGCCGAGGCAGTCTATGCGCCGGAGCGTCTGGACGAGGTCTTCCTCGATCGCCTGCTGACCAAATGCTCGCAGCATCTGTCGTTGCTGGCTGCGCCCTCCATGCTGGATCGTGCCTATGATTTCGACGGTCAGGCATTCCTGCCCGTCCTGGATGTTCTTCAGCGCAGCGCGCCGGTCGCCGTCCTCGACGTACCCCATCAGTGGACGGAATGGACACGCTCGGTGCTTGCGGCTGTCGATGAAGTCGTCATTTGCGCCGCACCCGATCTTGCCAACCTGCGCAACACCAAGAACCTGATTGACGCGTTGCGCAAATTGCGTCCCAACGACAAGGCGCCGCATCTCATTCTCAATCAAGTCGGCATGCCGAAGCGCCCCGAGATCAACCCGGTGGAATTCTGCGCGCCATTGGAGACGGATCCGATCGCCATCATTCCGTTCGACATCAATCTGTTCGGCAATGCCGCCAATAGTGGTCGCATGATCTCGGAGACGGATCCGAAGTCGCCAGTCGCCGAGACCTTCGCGCAGATATCGCACATCGTCACCGGGCGCATCGCTGTGAAGAAGGCAAAAAGGGGCGGCCTTCTTGGTCGCCTGAAGCGGAAGTAGTTGTTTGATTTCGCATGAGTTTCGAAGGGTCGATTTCCCTCGGTGAAAATCATGCTGCAGTAATGGAGTTGGATCGAGACCATGTTTGGCAAGCGCGGAAATGAAGGTTCTGCAAAGAGCGGTGGCGGCGCACTTCCGCCGGCGCCGGCGCGCGCGCCTGCCACGACGGGCGCACTCGCGGGTCCGGCAGTGCTGGTCGAGCCGTCGCGCGACGCCGCGCAGCCGCGTCAACAGGTGGCACCGCCTTCGATGCAGACGCCCGCCCGGCGCCGACCCGCGCGCACCGAGGAATATTATGACACCAAGGCGCAGGTCTTTTCCGCGCTGATCGATACGATCGACCTGTCACAGCTTTCCAAGCTCGACAATGAAGCCGCGCGCGAAGAAATCCGCGATATCGTCAACGACATCATTACCATCAAGAATTTTGCGATGTCCATTTCCGAGCAGGAGGAACTGCTCGAGGATATTTGCAACGACGTGCTTGGCTATGGCCCGCTGGAGCCGCTGCTGGCACGCGATGATATCGCCGATATCATGGTCAATGGCGCAGGCCAGACTTTCATCGAAGTGGGCGGCAAGACCGTCGAATCCGAAATCCGTTTCCGCGATAATGCCCAGCTTCTTTCCATCTGCCAGCGCATCGTGAGCCAGGTCGGCCGCCGCGTCGATGAATCGAGCCCGATCTGCGACGCTCGCCTGCCCGACGGCTCGCGCGTCAACGTCATAGCGCCGCCACTGTCGATCGACGGCCCGGCGCTTACCATTCGCAAATTCAAGAAGGATAAGCTGACGCTCGACCAGCTCGTCCGCTTCGGCGCCATCACGCCGGAGGGTGCGACACTGCTGCAGATCATCGGCCGCGTACGCTGCAACGTCGTTATTTCCGGCGGCACCGGCTCGGGCAAGACGACGCTTCTGAACTGCCTGACCAATTACATCGACCGTCACGAACGCGTCATCACCTGCGAAGACACCGCAGAGTTGCAGTTGCAGCAGCCGCATGTCGTGCGTCTCGAAACCCGCCCGCCGAATATCGAGGGGGAGGGCGAGATCACCATGCGCGACCTCGTCAAGAACTGCCTGCGTATGCGCCCCGAACGCATCATCGTCGGCGAAGTGCGCGGCCCCGAGGTCTTCGACCTGCTGCAGGCAATGAATACCGGTCACGATGGCTCCATGGGCACCATCCACGCCAACACGCCGCGCGAATGCCTGAGCCGTATCGAATCGATGATCGCGATGGGCGGCTTCAGCCTGCCGGCCAAGACCGTGCGCGAAATCGTTTCCAGCTCCGTCGACGTGATCATCCAGGCCGCGCGCCTGCGCGACGGTTCGCGACGGATCACCCAGATTACCGAGGTGATCGGCATGGAGGGCGATGTGATCATTACGCAGGACCTGATGCGCTATGAGATGGACGGCGAGGACGCCAATGGCCGCATCATCGGCCGGCACGTCTCCACCGGTATTGGCAAGCCGCATTTCTGGGATCGTGCACGCTATTATAACGAGGAAAAGCGCCTGGCCGCCGCCCTCGATGAGATGGAACAAAAGTCGCAATAGGACTCCCCATGTTCGGTGTCGATCCAACGGTGCTACTGATTGTCTTGCTCACGGCCGTCTCCGCGGCTGCGATCTGCTATGGCATTCTTTATTCGCGGATCGAGTCGCAGAAGAAGGCCGACAGCCGCGTCAACCGGGTCAGCCAAGCCGAGACCGACCGGCTGAAGGTCAAGGCTACGCGTGATCGTGTTCAGGAACTGTCGAAGCGGCGCAAGTCGGTGCAGGATTCGCTGAAGGATCTGGAAAAGCGCCAGACCGAAAACATCAAGAAGAAGCAGTCGCTGAAAGCGCGCCTGGGACAGGCTGGCCTGTCGCTGACGCCCTCGCGTTTCTACGTCTTCAGCGTGCTGTTCGGCCTGTTTGTCATGTTGATCCTTTTCATCGGCCGTGCACCGTTCCTCGTCATCCTGGGTTTGCCCTTCGCTGCCGCCTTCGGTCTGCCGCGCTGGCTCATCGGGTTCCTCATCAAGCGCCGGCAGAACAAATTCCTCGATGAATTTCCGAACGCGCTGGATCTTATCACGCGCTCGCTTCGCGCTGGTCTGCCACTCCACGATGCCATACGGCTGGTGGCGGGCGAGGCGCGCGAGCCGGTCAAGACCGAGTTCCGGCGGGTGGTCGAGGCACAGCAGGTCGGCCTCAGCATGTCGGATGCCTGTGGGCGCATGAACAACCACATGCCACTGCAGGAGGTGAGTTTCTTTGCAATCGTCATCACCATCCAGGCTCAGGCTGGCGGCAACCTGTCGGAAGCGTTGGGCAACCTGTCGCGGGTGCTGCGTGAACGCAAGAAAATGAAGGCGAAGGTCCAGGCGGTGTCGATGGAAGCAAAGGCGTCCGCCGCCATCATCGGCGCGCTGCCCTTCATCGTCATGCTGCTCGTCTACCTGACGTCGCCGCAATACATGATGGTCCTGTTCAGCGATCCGCGCGGTCACCTGATCCTGATGGGCGCTGGCATCTGGATGTCGATCGGCATTTACATCATGCGCAACATGGTCAATTTCGAGATCTGAGCGGAAGGAGCCGCATAGCCCATGTCCGATCTGGCCTCTCAACTGACCGATCCCGGCACCATTCTCGCCGTCGTCGTCGCGATCGCCGTCTTTGCTACCTTCTATACGATCGCCATGCCCATGCTCGAGCGCGGCGATCTCAATAAGCGCATGAAGGCCGTGTCGACGGAGCGCGAGCAGATCCGGGCGCGCGAGCGGGCGCGGCTGAGCGCCGAAGGCGGCAAGGCAACGCTGCGCAACCAGAACAATCGTAACGTCAGGCAGATCGTCGAGCGTTTCAATCTGCGCAACGCGCTGGTGGACGCAAATACGGTCAACCGTCTGCGTGCCGCCGGCCTGCGTTCGGAAAACGCGCTGAACATGTTTCTGGTGGCGCGGTTTCTGTTGCCGTTCCTGTTCCTGGCCGTTGCCATCGTTCTGGTCTTCGTTCTCGGATATTTCGCCGCCAAGCCTCTTCCGATCCGCCTTCTCGGCGTCATCGGCACGGCCTATCTCGGCTTTTATGCGCCGAACATCTATATTTCGAATTTGGTGACCAAGCGCCAGAAGTCGATCAAGCGCGCCTGGCCCGATGCCCTCGACCTGATGCTGATCTGCGTGGAGTCGGGCATATCAATCGAAGCCGGCATGCGCCGTGTGGCCGAGGAAATGGCCGAGCAATCCCCGCCGCTTGCCGAGGAAATGGTGCTGACCACGGCGGAGCTTTCATTCCTGCAGGATCGGCGCACCGCTTTCGACAATCTTGCCGCCCGCACCCAGATCGAACTTGTAAAGTCCGTAACCCAGGCTCTTATCCAGGCCGAGCGCTACGGTACGCCGCTATCGCAGGCCTTGCGCGTCATGGCACAGGAAGGCCGCGACGAGCGCATGAACGAGGCGGAGAAGAAGGCGGCCGCCTTGCCGCCGAAGCTGACAGTGCCGATGATCGTCTTTTTCCTGCCCGTTCTGATGGCGGTCATTCTCGGTCCGGCGATCATCCAGGCCATGGACAAGTTCTGACCGGCAAGCTTGCCGCCAGCGCGGAAGCGTGGTTAATCTCCAATTTGAAGTCGCTGACAGCATCAGCGGATGGCCTCCCCGATGCGCGGAGGTTCGCATCAGTTGCTAAGCGGATTTCCAGGCATGTTGGGAGGTGTCGCATGTCATCCATAGCCATATTTTTCAGCGTTATCGCCGCGGTTTTTATAGGGGCCGTCAGCCCCGGGCCGAGCTTTGTGCTCGTGTCCCGCATTGCCGTTTCCCGCTCGCGCAAGGCCGGTCTCGCCGCCGCCTTCGGCATGGGAACCGGAAGCGTCATCTTCGCGACGCTGGCTCTGTTCGGCCTGAGCGCACTTTTGATGAAGGTCGAATGGTTGTACCTCGCGCTGAAGGTCGCGGGCGGCCTCTATCTGATCTATGTCGGCATCCGCATCTGGCGCAGCGCGGCGCATGATCTCCCGATCGACGCACCGGCCACGCCGGCGGCGGGCGGTATCGTGCGCAATTTCCTGTTTGCGCTTGGAACCCAGCTCAGCAATCCGAAGACGGCCATCTTCTACGGCAGTATTTTTGCAGCACTTCTTCCGGCGTCTCCCGCTCCCCGGTTGCTGCTCACCGTGCCGCCGGCAGTTTTCGTGGTCGAGACGGGCTGGTACATGGTGGTGACGATGGCTTTTTCGTCCAATCGCCCGCGTGCGCTCTACATCGGATCGAAATTGTGGATCGACAGGGTTGCCGGTGCCATCATCGGAGCGCTCGGAGCGCGGTTGGTGATCGACGGCCTGCCACGGCATATCTGGCGTTGATCAACTGGCGAACGGGCAATTCCAGAGGCAAGCGCCGCTCATTTTACTGGAATTATTTTATTGGACCGTTTTCTTCGCATCGCCACTGGCGGCGAGCTTCTGCCATGAGTTTTGTTGCGCCAGCATAGAGCGCAGATAGGCGACGTTGGCGTTCGCCTGTTGTGGTGTCAGCTCCTGCCGGGCGATCTGCTCGGCTTCTGCGAAGCGACCCTGCAGGCCGACGACCAGCGCCAGGTTCTGCCGCACGCGGCTGTCGGCGCCCGGCTGGCCGACGGCGGAGCGAAGATAGGTTTCGGCATTCTTGAGATCGCCGGTCAGCACGTAGGACATGCCGAGGTTGGAAAGGATCGTCGGCTCGTTGGGAGCCAGCACCAGCGCGTCGCGATATTTGCCGCGGGCATCGGTGGAACGCCCGAGCTGGTCGAGGATCGCACCTTGTGCGGACACCAGGCGCCAATCGGGTCGGTCGGGGGTCTGGGCGCGATCGATGGTCGCCAGCGCCTCGTCCAATTGGCCTGCCGCCGCCTGTGCCTTGCCATAGGCCGCCAGCACGCCGCGATCGCTCGGATTGTTGATCGCAACCTGTTGCATGACAGCAAGCGCCTGATCGTTGCGGCCGCTCATGCGCAGGGCATTGGCATAGTTGACGCCGGCGTCGCGATCCTTGGGATTGGCGTCATAGGCCTTGCCGAAGGTAAGGGTCGCCTGCGCCAGGTCGCTGCCGTTCATCGTATCGAGGGACTTCGACGCCGTCGGGATCGAGCCGGTCGTCATCTTGTCTTTGCCCGTTGTCGAGCAGCTTGCGAGTGCGAGCGCCAGAAGCGCGGCCGAGGTGCCCTGGAAAAGAAAGGTTCTGAACGAAGACGCGATTGAACCGGCGGACATGACGCTTTTCCCTGAATCCTTAAGTCTTGCGCCCGGCCTAGAATCGGAACAGGGAAAGGTTCGACGCAATGTTCGCTCCAGCAATAATCTGTTAACCCTAACAGACGGTTAACTCTCGATTCCCTGAAGTCATCGTCAAAGGAAAGTCATGGCCCCTTATCAATTCATCGAGCGCGCGACGCCCTTCAATTCGAAGGGTGGGGCGACGCTGCCGATCTTTGCCGTCACGCCGGCGCATATAGAAACCGGCACCATCGATCCCATCGCGCTCGATTGGGCGCGTAAGGCCGGCTACAAGGCCGACAGCGGCTCCTTGCTCCTGATCCCGACGGCAGATGGACATCTGGGCGGTGCATTGTTCGGCCTTGGCTCCAATCCGTCCGAGCAGCCATTCCTGACCGGCAGGCTGGCGCGCAGCCTGCCGGCGGGCGACTGGCATATCGAAACGGCGCCTTTGACCGCGAACCGGCTTTCGCTTGGCTTCGGTCTCGGCAGCTATCGTTTCGAGCGCTACAAGTCCGAGAAGGTAACGGCGCCGACGCTGATGATCCCGCGCGATACCGATGCCACCGACATCAAGCGTCAGCTTGCCGGCGTCTTTCTTGCCCGCGATCTCATCAACACGCCGACCAACGACATGGGGCCGGAACAGCTCGAAGCCGCCTTCCGGGCGCTTGCCCAGCACTACAAGGCCGACATGTCCGTCATCATCGGCGATGATCTGCTGAAGGAGAATTTCCCGCTGGTGCACACTGTGGGACGCGCCAGCGCCGATGCCCCGCGCCTCTTGGAGCTGCGCTGGGGCAAGAAGGGCCATCGCCGCATCACGTTGGTCGGCAAGGGTGTGTGCTTCGATACCGGCGGCCTCGACATCAAGCCGGCATCCTCGATGCTCCTGATGAAGAAGGACATGGGCGGTGCCGCCAATGTCATGGGCCTGGCGCTGATGATTATGGACGCCAAGCTCAAGGTCGACCTGCGCGTCATCGTTCCGGTCGTCGAGAACTCGATTTCGGCCAATGCATTCCGCCCCGGTGACATCTACAAGAGCCGCAAGGGCCTGACGGTGCAGATCGACAATACGGACGCCGAGGGACGCCTGATCCTCGCCGACGCGCTTGCCTATGCCGACGAGGATGCGCCCGACCTGATGATCGACATGGCAACGCTGACCGGCGCTGCCCGCGTCGCGCTCGGCCCGGACCTGCCGCCCTTCTTCACCGACGACAACGATCTTGCCCGCGATCTGACCGAGGCGAGCCTGGAGACGGACGACCCGCTGTGGCGCATGCCGCTCTACATGGGCTACGACAAGGATATCCGCACGAAATTCGCCGATATCACCAATGCGCCCGCCGGCGGCATGGCCGGCTCCATCACCGCCGCCCTGTTCCTCAAGCGTTTCGTCACGAAAACGCCGAGCTGGGTGCATTTCGACATCTTCGGCTGGGCTCAGAGTGAACGACCGCACTCTCCGGGCGGTGGCGAGGCGCAGGCGATCCGGGCTTTGTATCACCATATCCGGCAGAGTGTGCGTTAGGGCACTATAGTTCCCTCTCCCCGCGTTGCGGGGAGAGGGGTAGGGTGAGGGGCCACGCACGTCGGCGCGGTCACGCCGGACTGGCCTTACCATCACCAATAACGGATCCGAAAGGACGGTAACTCTCGTCTTGAGGCTGCTGCAGAGAAAGCCCCATCCCGAGCCCTCGACATTTCACTTAAGCTCAATGTCCCGGTCCCACTTTCTCCCCGCATCGCGGGGAGAAAGGGTTGATGAATTCCCCTTGAATCCGCCACGATCTTGGCCGAAAATGGAACGGTAGCGTAACGATTTTCGGGGTTGCCCTTGCCGCTTGATCTCTCCGCCTCGCAGGCCCTTGGCCTCTGGCACGGCGTGACGCTCACTCAGGTGCGCCGCGAGGATCATGATTTGACGCTGCGGCAGACCGCGATCCTGCTGCAGATCTATCTCGTGCCGCCGCCGCATACGGTGCGCGGGCTTGCTGCGACGCTCGGCGTCACCAAGCCGGTCATCACTCGGGCGCTTGACACGATGGGCGAGATGGGGCTGGTCGACCGCGTGCGCGACGATCGCGATCGTCGCAATGTCATTATCAAGCGCACGGTTACCGGCGCGCTCTATCTGGAAAAACTCGGCGATCTCGTTATCGAGCAGGGCCGCAAACTATGAGTTCGGGATTTTTTTCATGACGCTCGACCGCCGTCTCAACGCCTTCAGACCTGACCTCGCCGAAGCCTCGCTGCGAGGCAAAGTCGAGGCCGAACGCTTCGTCGAAGGCAGCAAAGCACAGATCGTCACTCCTGTTGTAGCAGTTCGCCCAGAGCCGGATCTTGCCTCCGGCATCGATACAGAGTTGCTGATGGGTGAGGAGGTGACGGTTTTCGAGCGCAGCAGTGGCTGGTGCTGGGTAAAGTCCCTGTCGGATGGCTATGTCGGCTATCTCCCCGAAGGCGCGATCAAGCAAGGGACGGCGGCAGCGACGCACATCGTTATCCCGCAGCGTACCTTCCTTTATCCCGAACCGGAGCTGCGCAAGCCGCATGTTGCAGTGCTTTCGATGGGCAGCCGCGTGCGCGTCAGCGGCACCGCCGAAGCGCGCGGCAATCATTACGTCGTTCTGGAAGACGGCACTGCCATTTTTGCCAGGCATGTGGAGTCGATCGGTCACAATGACGGCGGCGATTACGTCGACGTCGCCTTGCGCTTTCTGGAGACACCCTATCTCTGGGGTGGCCGCTCCGGCCTGGGCATCGATTGCTCCGGGCTGGTGCAACTGGCGCTCTCTATGACAGGGCGTGCAGCACCGCGCGACACCGATATGCAGGCAGCGGGTCTCGGCGAGCCGATCGCCCGCGAGGAGCTGCGTCGTGGCGATTTCGTCTTCTGGAAAGGCCATGTTGCGATCATGGAGGACCCAGAGACCATCGTCCATGCCAATGGCCATACCATGACCGTCGCGCGCGAGAATTTCGCCGCCGCCGTCGAGCGTATCGGCTGGCTCTACCAACAGCCGACCGGATACCGCCGCTTCGTCGGTTGACCTGCCTCGGAACAGTCTCTCCGCTCGTCCGTTATTCTTCTGATCGCGATATCCTATCGAGAGGAGAAGAAACATGCCCATTACGGCGATGGAAAAGACAGTCAGGGATATTCTGTGCGACAGCCATATCCGCAAGAGCGGCAAGATCGACAGGCTGCGCGAATTGCAAAGTGAAGCGCGCGGCATCCAGCGCGCCGGCAGCGAAAGCTCGATGAGCGCGGACGACGGTCTTCAGGACGATCTGCGCGTCATCGAAAAGGCATTGCACGATCTCGATGCCGACATCGAGCAAAAGGGCGCCGCCACGCTGTGATGCGGTTGGCGCCCCGTGCTTCTTTCGAGAGACAGCCTCTACGGCGTGCGCGGCCGGGAAATCCAGATGCCTGCGACGATGATGATCCCGCCCAGGGCCTGTATCAGCGTGACATTTTCACCGAATAGGATCCAGGCGAAAAGCGCGGCGGCGATCGTCTCGAGGAAAATGACGAGCGACGAGAAAACGGTTGGCAGGCGTCCGAGCGCCACCGAGACCAGCCCCTGCCCGCCGGCATGGCTGACAAGGCCGAGTGCAAGGAGAACGCCCCATCCCGAAACCGATTGCGGCAGCATCCTCGGCTCGAAGAAGAAGGCAACGACAAAGAGGATTGCCGATGTGACGACGCTCAATTCGAAGGTCGCGCGTGCGGCGTTCGTCCTGCCGCGCGCCGCGCCGACCGCCAGAAAATAGAGGCCGAAGAAGGCACCGGTGATGATTCCCAGCGTGTCGCCGACGGCGCGGCTTGGATTGAATGCAAGGCTCTGCACCACCAGCGCCGTGCCGCCCGAAAGGCATACGAGGAGCCCGACAAGCGTGGCGCGGTTGACCCTTTGCCGCAGCAGCAGCCAGCCGAAGATAACGACCCATAGCGGCGCCATCGTCGCAAAGAAGGTCGCGTTGGCGATGGTGGTCCGCAAGATGGCGAGATGCCAGAAGAACAGGTCTCCCGTAAAGGCGAGACCGGCAAGGATGGTCGCCAGCGTGAAGCTCGCGCGGGGCGCGTCGGCCTCTGCCGCCTCGGCATATCGCATCCATACCCAAAGGATAGGCAGGGCGAGAAAGACACGCCAGAATGCGCTGGCGAAGGGGCCGACATCGGCCAGGCGCACGAGGCTGGGGGAGATGCTCATCGCCAGCGCCGCGAGAACCATCGCCACCAGACCGACAACCAGACCTTTCGAACCATCGGATGCGGAGGTTGCGCCGATGGCGGCAACGTCTTTCGCCGCCATGATTTCGCCAAGGGCTGGGGATCGAATATCGTATTCGGGCGCGGACATTCCTGTACCTTTTTGGAGTCAGATGGTTTGTGGCGCAAATCTATTGCATAAGAAGCGAGGATTTGGCTCCATTTAGGCAGCCTTCGTGCAATTTTGTTTCATTTTTGATGACGGGATGTTTTGAAATGCCCAACCCTGCCGATCTCGACGGTTTCGATCTGGAGATCCTCGATATTCTTCAGAAGGACAACACCGTCCCGCAGCGATCGATCGGCGAGCACGTCCACCTGTCGGCGCCCGCGGTGCAGCGGCGCATCAAGCGCATGCAGGCGAGCGGCGTCATACAGGCGAATATCGCGGTCGTCGATCCGGCGGCAGTGGCATTGCCGATCACCATCATCGTCGAAGTCCAGATCGCCAACGAACGCTACGATCTTATCAATGCGATCAAGCGCAGCTTCCTTGACGCACCCGAAGTTCAACAATGTTACCAGGTCACCGGCGAGGCCGATTTCGTTCTCGTCGTCGTCGTGGCCAGCATGTCCGACTATGAAGTCCTGACGCGCCGGCTTTTCTACGACAATCCGAATGTGACGAA
>Ga0207671_10003509_pt1 | contig 15572 bp, 14 predicted proteins | sample KBSC24metaG_FD_184352 | JGI IMG/M metagenome (GOLD analysis project Ga0207671, IMG submission 184352) | Corn rhizosphere microbial communities from Kellogg Biological Station, Michigan, USA - KBS C2-4 metaG (SPAdes) (version 2) | ecosystem: Host-associated > Plants > Roots > Rhizosphere > Soil... | reverse complement strand
ATGTCAGCCGCCCGCGCCTGGAGCGCCGGACTCCGGATGGCGAGGAGCGGCCGGCAATCCCAGCTCCCTGCGGAGCGGGTCCAGCAACGCGCCGTAACGCGCGGAATGCGCGGTGTCGCCATACAGCGGCTTGCGCACCTGCATGGCGCTCGGCGAGCGTACTTCGCGCTCCGTACGATGGAATTGGAGACAGGCCGGGTCGAACGGCAAACCGCAGTCGGCGAGTAGGCGGCGGATCTCGCCCTCCGGATCGGCCACGAGTCGTTCGTAGACGATCTCGTGGACATGCCCGGGGTGAAGGGCGAGCGACTGGCGGGCGCTGCGGTCGAAATCGCGCCAGTAGGCGGCGACGCCGGCGAACGTGCGCGTGTATTCGTTGTTGTTGAAGAACTGCCGGTAGCACGAGAAACACGTTTCCACCGGATCGCGGCGCGCGACCAGGATATGCGCCGCCGGCAGCATCGCGCGAATCGCGCCGACGTACTGCCAGTTGCTCGGCATCTTGTCGACGAAGACCGGCCTGCGCTGCGCGAATCGCGCCGTGCGCTGCAGGTAACCGAGCCCGAGGCGACGCCAATCGTCCGGGGTCATCGAGCCGGCCCACTGCGCGAATGCCTGGCCGCGGCGTCCGCATTCTTCGGCGATGACGAGGGGAAGATCCGGCAGTTCGCCGGCGCCCTCCACCTGCGGGTGCGAGGCGAGGATCTGTTCGATCAGCGTCGATCCCGACCTCGGCAGGCTGACCACGAACACGACCCCCGCGCCGAGGTCCTCGCCGGCACCCGCCGGCGGCGGCGTGAACGCCGAGTCGATGGCGCTGATTTCGGCGGAAAAGCCTGCCGCATCCCAGACGATACGCCGGCGCGCAATCTCGTTGGCCTGCGCAAGCGCCGCCAAGGCCTCGGCGTAGCGGCCGTTGTCGTCCAGCGCGCGTGCCAGAGCGAACCCGAGCGAAATCAGATCGTCGTCGGTCGCATCGGGATTCGTGCCGGCCAACTGCATCTGTTCGACGTCGCCGGTCGAGAACTTGCCGGAACGCAGTTCCGCCAATCCCCACCACGCCATGCCTGTCCACGGACGCTCGGCGAGGACGGCGCGATACGCCTGCGAGGCCGCCTCCGCCTGGTTCGAGGTCCGCAGCAGATCGGCCAGCTGCACGCGTGCACCGATGTTTCCCGGCGCGAGCGCAATGGCCCTGCGCAAAGCGACTTCGGCCTCGTCGTTGCGCATGCAGCGCACGAACAGAATGCCGAGATTGAGCCAGGCCGAGGCCTGGTCCGGCTGCAGATCGCAGGCGCGCTGGAATGCGGCGATCGCCGCGTCGTACTCGCCCGCGGTCGCCAGTATCGTACCCAGCGTGTTGCTGTAGAGAGGGTCCTGCGGGCGCTGCGCGACCGCGCGATCGATCGCGTGCACGGCCGCCGCATGGTCACCGCGGAGACTGTGAATCCCTGCGAGCAGGCGCAGCACTTCGGCATGCTCCGGGTTCGACGCGAGCACGGGCTGCAAATGGCGATCCGCTTCGCCGACGCGGCCGGCCTGGAGGGCCTGGGCCGTCGCCACGACATGAGGGATCGCGGTGCGGTGAAGACCTGCGAGACGGGATCCGCTGGACAACGCGTTGATGGTCAGACTCCTCATTTTTCGAAGCAGTGCGCGTGATTCAGCCGCGCGGCGGGCCGGATTCGGGATCAGGCGGGCGGCCCGGCAGGGTTTCTCCGGGCAAAGGCCGTTTCGACGGGACATCGCCGCCGCGAGCCGCCGGCACGCGTGTCGCATCTTACCGCAGTCGCCCTGTGCGGCCCCGTATCGAGACCGGCGCGATGCTGCCCGCCGCCGATGCAGATGAGGCTGCTTTGCGGGCTTTTCCACAGCGCGGCCCGAGGCGGGCCGCGCCGGCTACCGATCAGTAGCTCGTCGAGTCGAACGCTTCGGCCATCGGCGCGTCGGCACCTTCCGCCAGTCGGATCTTGAGCGCCAGGCCGTCGCGCGAGTCGGCATGGTTCAACGCCTCCTCGAGCTCGATCTTGCCTTCCTTGTAGAGCGCGTACAGCGACTGGTCGAAGGTCTGCATGCCTTCCTGCAGGCTGCGGTCCATCGCTTCCTTGACTTCGTGAATCTGGCCGCGGCGCAGCAGATCGCGGATGTGCGGGGTATTGATCAGCACCTCGACCGCCGGCAGGCGGCGGCCGTCCTTGCCCATCACGAGGCGCTGGCTGATGACCGCCTTCAGGTTCAGCGCGACGTTCATCAGGATGTTCTTGTGCGCAGCTTCGGGGAAGAAGTTGAGGATGCGCTCGATCGTCTGGTCGGCGTTGTTCGAATGCAGCGTCGCCAGGCACAGGTGGCCGGTTTCCGAGAACGTGATCGCCGCCTCCATCGTGTCGGCATCGCGAATCTCGCCGATCAGGATCACGTCGGGCGCTTCGCGCATCGCGTTCTTCAGCGCCTCGTGGTAGCTGTGCGTGTCGAGGCCGACTTCGCGCTGGTTGACGACCGATTTCTTGTGGCGATACAGGTATTCGATCGGATCTTCGATGGTCAGGATGTGGCCGGACGAATTCGCGTTGCGATGATCGATCATCGAGGCGAGCGTGGTGGACTTGCCCGAACCCGTCGCGCCGACCAGCAGGACCAGGCCGCGCGGTTCCATGATGATGGTCTTGAACAGCGGAGGCAGCCGCAGCTGCTCGATCGTCGGAATCTCGCTCTTGATCGCGCGGATCACCATGCCGACTTCGCCGCGCTGCTTGAACACGTTGATGCGGAAGCGCCCGGCGTCCTTGACCGCGATCGCCATGTTGAGTTCGAGATTCTTCTCGAACTGCGGCACCTGGCCCTCGTCCATCAGCGAGTAGGCAATCTTCTTGACCATGCCGCTCGGCATGCCGGTGTTGCCGAGAGGGTAGAGTTTGCCTTCGACCTTGATATTGACGGGCGCTCCGGTCGTCAGGAACATGTCCGACGCACCTTTTTCGGTCATCAATTTCAGGAAGTAGCCGATGTCCATCGGTGTTTCTCGCTAAGCTTCGGTTGAACGGGCGGTCGCTGCGTGGTCGCAGGCGCGGCGAAAATGCTGCCCCGTTGTGCTATCTCCCCAGCACGACAAGGCTTTTTGGAATACTCACACTTCTGGTCGCGAAGCATATGACAAGTCGTTCCCGAAAAATCCATGCGCGGGTCGCAATTCCGCTCGCGCTGCTCCTGTTGCAGGCCTGCAGTCCGACGCGGCCGCCGGTGGAAGACCTCGCAGCCGCTTCGCGAGGTCTCGCTTCCGCCCGATCCGCCGGCGCGTCGACGTACGCCGCCGCCGAGTACCGTTCGGCCGGCCAGCGCTTCGATCAAGCCCAGGCCGCCGAGGCGCACAAGGACTACGACGTGGCGACCCAGCTGGCGCGCGAGTCGGCCGCAGACAGCGAACTGGCTATCGCGAAGACCCGCGCCGGCAAGGCGCGCGAGGCGGTCGACAAGCTGCGTCGCGACAACGCGAACATGGATCGCGACCTGACCGAGCACGCGTCGACGGAGGCGCAGCCATGATGCGCTCCTGGCTTCCTCATGCCGTGCTGGTGCTGGGCTTCGTCGCTGCCGGCAACGCGGCCGCTCGCGACGACGAGTATCAGCGCCTGTCGGATCGCTTCGACCGCCTCGCAGCCGATCCGGCGCTCGGCCAGCGCGCGCCGGCGCAGATGGATCGCGCGCGCGCGGCGCTGGCGGAATTCAAGGAAGCCGGCCGCGGCGACCGCAAGCAGCTGCTCTACCTGGTCGAACGGCGCATCGATATCGCGCAGGCGGCCGCGCAGGCGGAGTCGCTCGAGAACGAGCGCGCCGATCTGCAGCGCGAGAACGACCGCCTGCAGCTGGCGATCGCGCGTCGCGATGCCGCCCAGGCGCGTGCCGAACTCGAACGCCAGCGACTGCAGTCGCAAATCCGCGCCGAAGAGGCCGAGAGCGCTCGCCGCGATGCCGAAGCCGCGCGTGCCGAAGGCGAGCAGGCCGCGCAGGCCGCCGAGGCGGCACGCAACGAGGCCGAACAGGCCAAGCGCATGGCGGCAGCGCAGGCCAAGGCCACCGCGCTGGCGAAGAAGGAAGCGGAGCTCGAGGCGGCGGTGAGCGGCAACGCGCCGAAGCCGAAACCGGCGGCCAAGCCGAAGCCCAAGGCCAAGCCCAAGCAGGACGCCTCGGGCGGCTGACGGGGCGCGCGTTGCCTGCTCCGGCGAGACGGGACGGGCGCCGGTGCGGCGCCTTTTCCGGACGCCACTCGCGCTGCCATCACGCTCGTAAAACGGTGTAACGCCGGCGATCCGGAGCGCTAAGCGGCCGCATCGAGCCGCGGCGTTGATCGTCTAATTTACTGTTTTTAAACGACTATTTCACGATCGTCAAAAGGGGTCGGGAATTTTCGAATTGCGCGGATGTCGTGTTGCCAAGTTCCGGGCGAAGGAGTAGCTTCAGTCTCCCAAGTGGCACGGTGTTTCTCGAATCCCACTTGGGGCAGAACCCAGCCCATGACTGCAACGACCGCGACAGAGGACATCGAAACCTCGAACCATCGAGGATCGGCTCGCGCATACGGACGTTTCCTGGCAGTGGCGTCCGCCGCGGAACCGATCGATCTCCCTCTCGCCGGCCCTGCCGATCTCATCGCGGCTGCGGCGGCTCTCTCCGAGCCAATCGCGCAATCTCGTAGTACTCGTCCCGCAGTGCAAGGGCGCGGCTTCACCGCCGCGTCCTTGCACCTGCGTTCTTTGCGATAGAGGAGGTCAGTCGATGTTCGAGCAGAACCAGGAAGAAGTAGCGGCGCTGATGCAGAAAGATGCGGAGTTCCGCAGCCTGTACTACCGCCACAAAGAACTGGACGGCAAGGTTCGCGACGCCGAGCTTGGCGTACTGCCGATGGACGAGGCGACCTTGCGCAGCATGAAGATCGAAAAGCTCCACACCAAGGACAAGCTGACCCAGATGTGGGATTCGACCCACGCGTCGGCTCACTAGAGATCCGCCGATAGTCCGCCCGTGGCGCCGCCTGTCGCGTCGGCGGCGCCAGAGAGTCTTCGCTCAGCCCGCCTCAGCGGCGGACTTGTAGACCGTCGCAATCGCGCCTCGGTTATCATTCCGCGCACGTCTCCGCCGGAGACGATTCCCCAACGCCCGCTCACCGCGGCGCACGGCCTCCGCGGAGTCTGCATGACGATCCACCACAGCGTTCTCGAGCTGATCGGCCGCACGCCGATGGTCAAGACCCAGCGCCTCGATACCGGCGTCTGCGAACTTTATCTGAAGCTGGAAAGCGCAAACCCAGGGGGTTCGATCAAGGACCGCATCGGCCTGTCGATGATCGAAGGGGCCGAGAAGGCCGGCAAGATCAAGCCCGGTGCCGTCTTGGTCGAAGGCACCGCCGGCAACACTGGCCTCGGTCTGGCGCTGGTCGCACAGCAGAAGGGCTATCGGCTGATCCTGGTCGTGCCCGACAAGATGAGCCGCGAAAAGATCTTCAACCTCAAGGCGATGGGCGCCGAGGTCGTGCTGACGCGCTCGGACGTCGCGAAGGGGCATCCGGAGTACTACCAGGACCTTGCCGCCCGCATCGCCGGCGAAACGCCGGGCGCGTATTTCATCAACCAGTTCGGCAATCCGGACAACCCCTGCGCGCACGAACAGACGACCGGCCCCGAGATCTTCGAGCAGCTCGACGGCAAGGTCGATGCGATCGTGTTCGGCTGCGGCTCGTCCGGCACGATGACGGGGCTGTCGCGCTACTTCGCGCGCGTCTCGCCGCAGACCGAATTCATCCTCGCCGATCCGGTCGGCTCGATCCTCGCGCAGTACATCAACGAAGGTACGCTGTCGACCAAGTCCGCCAGCTGGATGGTCGAGGGCATCGGTGAGGATTTCCTGCCGAGCATCAGCGACTTCTCGCGCGTCAAGAAGGCCTACGCGATCAGCGACAAGGAGAGCTTCCTCACCGCGCGCGACCTGCTCGGCAAGGAGGGCGTGCTCGGCGGTTCGTCGACCGGCACGCTGCTCGCCGCCGCGCTGAAATACTGCCGCGAGCAGACGGTGCCCAAGCGCGTCGTCGTGTTCGTCTGCGACACCGGCAACAAGTACCTGTCGAAGATGTACAACGACTATTGGATGCTCGACAACGGCTTTCTCGACCGCCAGCCGACCGGCGACCTGCGCGATCTGATCCTGCGTCCGTACGCGCACCGCGACACCGTCGTCGTCGGCCCGAAGGAGCTGCTGGTCACCGCCTACAACCGCATGAAGCTGTACGACGTTTCGCAGCTGCCGGTCATGGACGGCGACGAGATCGTCGGCATCCTCGACGAGTCGGACCTCCTGCTGCACGTCTACGCCGACGAGGCGAAGTTCCGCGACCCCGTCTCCACCGCGATGGCGACCAAGCTGCAGGTGCTCGACGTGAAGTCGCCGATCGAGGAACTGCTGCCGGTATTCGACGCGGGGCACGTGGCGATAGTGGTGGACGGCGCGAAGTTCCTCGGGTTGATCACGAGAATAGATTTGCTCAATTACCTCCGTCGCAGAGCCGGCTGAGCGAAAACAGAGCATGGGCAAGAACAAAGCTACTCCCGAGGACGTCTATCACGCCTATCGACTGCTACTCGGACGCGAGCCCGACCCCGAAGGCTACCGCCACTACTGCGCTTTGATCGAAGAACAAGTGTTGAGTCCCGTTGAAGTCGCCTGGCGATTTATGGATTCGCGCGAATTCCAGTCAAAGCAAAGCAGCTTCTTAGTATCCGATGCCGATACGAAGCCGTGCGAAGGGATTGTCACGCTGAAGTCGCAGGCTTGCACTCAAGAGCAGCTCGAGTCATCCGCTTTTCGATATTGGGCAGCCCGCTTACGGGAGCAGCCAGGTAGACTGCACCGTAAGTTGTGGGAATGGAGCTTCATTACTCAAGCGCTGTTCGAGCGCGGAATGCTGCGCACCGGTCGACGAGGTCTGGGGTTTGCTGTTGGCACCGAGCCACTCTCGGCACTGTTTGCGAGTTTAGGATGCCGGATTCTTGCCTCCGACCTCGATCCAGATAGTGCGGGCAAAGCTGGCTGGGCGGATACCAATCAGCATGCGTCGAGTCTCATGCAGCTCAATAGTCGAGGCATCTGCCCAGACGATCTGTTTGCCGCACAGGTGGTCTTCCAGGAAGCGGACATGCGTGCAATTTCGAGTGATCTGCGCAACTTCGATTTTCTCTGGTCGTCATGCGCAATGGAGCATCTGGGCAGCCTTCAACTGGGCATGGACTTCGTGATGAATGCAATGGAATGTCTCCGGCCGGGTGGCGTCGCCGTTCACACGACCGAACTCAATTGCGACTCAAATTTCCGGACAATCAAGACGGGTGGAGATGTCGTCTACCGACGCAGGGATCTTCTGGAACTGACGGATTTGCTGCATGCTCGCGGATACGTGGTCGAGCCGCTCGACTTCGACTTGGGTCATACCGAAGCTGACCGCTATGTCGACGAACCGCCCTACAGGGGCAGGGCGCATCTCAAGCTGCGCATCGGGCGCTACGCATCCACGTCGTTCGGGCTGATTGTTTCGAAGCCTTCGGTTGAGGGCAGCCGCAATGAATGACGATCGCGCAACTCGCGAAGATATTCGTTATGCATATCGCCTCATTATGGGCCGCTCACCCGATCCTCAGGGGCTCGAAGCGTACGATCGCTTGATCAGGGAAAGCCACGTGCGAGCCAGCGAACTCGCGGAGTACTTTCTCGGTTCGAACGAATTCCGTGCTCGCTACAACAGTGAGCTGATTGAAGTCGCCCTGGATGGCTTCGTCGTGCTAGTGCGCGCCGATGACGGTGATGTCGGCAAGTCCATCGCGAAGACCCGAAGCTGGGAGGAAAATGTCACCTCAGTCTTGCGCGGCAGGTTGGGTCCGGGCGATGTATTCCTCGACGTCGGCGCCAATATTGGTTACTTCACCGCATTCGCTGCGAACGCCGTGACGCCGACGGGGCGGGTCATTGCCGTCGAGCCGATGGACAAGAACCTGCAGCTCATCTACGCCATGATCGAGCGCAATCAGTTTGCAAACGTTCGTATCCACCCGTTCGCAGCCGCCGACGAGCAGGGCATCGTAGGTATGGAGACGCACCCCGGGTCGTCGAACGGGGAGGTCGTGCGCGATTGGAAGCGTGGCCAGCGCCCCCTGTACGCGCAGGCGCGACGCCTCGACGACTTGCTGGGCGATGTAAGGCGAATCGACATCGTGAAATTCGATATCGAAGGACACGAGATGCGTGCATGGCGCGGCTTCGAGACTGGGTTGCGGCGGCATCGTCCGATTGTATTGACCGAGTTCCATCCCAAGTGCATGCGCGACAATGCCAATGTGGACCCGGCTGCTTATGGGGCACTCCTGCTGCAATACGGTGATGTGACCGTATTGTCCGCCGATGGTGTACGCACGCCCTGCGCGGATTGCGAAACATTGATGCGGATCTGGGCACGCGAGGACACAACTTTGAGAACCGATGGTGGCGCACACCTCGACCTGCTTGTCGAACCACGATCTTGAAGGCGCTAAAATGATGAAGAATGCAGCAAAAAGCCAACAGCAGGGCCTCGGTACCCGTGCCATCCATGCCGGACAGAGCCCGGATCCGTCGACTGGCGCCATTATGACGCCGATCTATGCGACTTCGACTTACGTGCAGCGAAGTCCAGGCGTCCACCAAGGCTACGAATATTCCCGTACGCAGAATCCAACGCGCATGGCCTACGAGCGCTGCGTCGCCGATCTCGAAGGCGGGCGTCAGGGCTACGCGTTCGCGTCGGGTCTTGCAGCCGCCAGCACCGTTCTCGACCTGCTCGATTCGGGAAGTCACATCATCGCGATGGACGATCTGTACGGCGGCACCTATCGATTGTTCGAGCGCGTACGTCGTCGAAGCGCGGGATTGGATTTTAGTTTCGTCGATCTCAATGACGCGGCCGCGCTTAAGGGTGCGCTGAAGCCGAATACACGCATGATCTGGGCGGAGACGCCGACGAATCCGATGCTGAAGCTGGTCGATCTCGCCAAACTCGGTGCGTTCGCGAGGAGGCATGATCTTCTTTTGGTCGTTGACAATACATTTTGCTCGCCGATATTGCAGCGGCCGCTCGAATACGGCGCGCACTTGGTATTGCATTCGGCAACGAAATACCTCAATGGTCACTCCGATATAGTTGGTGGTATCGTCGTTGCGGCAGACGATTCTGAGCTTGCGGAACGTATGGCGTTCCTTCACAACTCGGTTGGAGCAATCGCCGGCCCGTTCGATTCGTTTCTTGCAATGCGCGGTCTGAAGACACTACATCTGCGCATGCGAGCGCATTGCGAGAACGCGTTGGATCTCGCCACATGGCTGGAGAAGCATCCAGCAGTCGAACGCGTGATCTACCCGGGACTAAAATCGTATCCGCAACATGCGCTGGCAAAGCGGCAAATGGACGGCTTCGGTGGGATCGTGTCGGCTGAAGTAAAAGGGGGGGGGCGCAGAGCACGAAAAGTTCTCGAACGCTGTCGACTCTTTGCGCTAGCCGAGTCGCTTGGCGGTGTCGAGAGTTTGATCGAACATCCCGCCATTATGACGCATGCATCGATTCCGCCGCTGAACCGGAAGCGTCTCGGAATCAGCGACTCGTTGATTCGTTTGTCGGTTGGCGTCGAAGACGTTAATGACCTGCGCGGCGAGCTGGCGGCTGCTTTGACCTGACAGTGTCTTGGCGATGGCAGAAAGATCATTGCTGTACGCGTGACGCCGTTTTCGGCGTGGTCGTCGCGACAACTCCAAGGGTGAGGAAACGAGAAATTGTCCGTGTCGATCCAGGCTGACTGCTCCCGATCTCCGCATGGTCCCAACTGGATCACCGGATGCATAGCTACCAGTACGCTTGTCGTGGTTGTCGCTATTCTGCTCTGGTACCTCGCGGATTTTTATCGACCGTTGTTCAACAGCGACGATGCCGTGTTGAGCATGCTCGGCGAAGCTATTTGGCAACAAGGTAGGCTGCTACCGGTGGGCTGGATCAACAACAACGGTGATCTGATGATGCCGTCGGGTGCGTTGATAACGGCGTTGCTATTTCATTGGCTTCCGAATGGATATAGCGCTCACGCCGTTGCTAGCACGTTCGCTGTTTTCTTCATGTTGGGTTCGTTGGGCTGGTTGCTGTGCGCGCTTCAGATCCCACGAGCAGTCATTCTATTTCTCCTGACGTTCGTAGCCGCAGGGGTTTCTTACGACTTTTCCTCCATGGTCTTTGCGCAAACCACCTATGTTTGGTGGTCCGCCGGCTTCTTCGTAGGTGCTGGAATGCTGTGCCAAGAGCGTTCGCGGCTACCTTCTTTATCGCAGAATCGATGGATCAGACCGGTCTCATTATTTGTACTTGTCTTCGGTGTGAGCTTTGCAAATCCCGCACGGGTCGGGTTGATGATGGTTCTGCCATTGTATGCACTAGACCGTGCGCTCGCGTTGGGAGGGCGCAAAGGTGGCGCCCCACCGGGCTTTTTCGCTTCGGCGGGCGTTGGTGATCCGATTGTGTCCTTTGGGCTCGGCGCTAGTTTCTTGGCAGCAGCGGCACTGTACGCGCTGCTTGCACATATGGGCATTACGCAAGCGTCATACAATGCCGCCGCGCTCTATTGGGGAGGGTGGGCGAGCGTTTGGAAGCATCTTTCCACCTTCGAAGGCTGGCTCAACTATCTTGGCGCTGGGGTTAATCCCTTTGAGAGGAATCCCTCAGGGTTCCTTTGGCTTCGATGGTTCCGATGGAGTTTAGCCTTCTGCCTAACCGCTTATGCTATGTTCGCTTTGCTACGGACGCCGATCGAGAAGGATCGGCAGCGACGTGCGTTCACTATCGCTTTGATTTGCGCATTCCTCCCTATCTTCTTCATATATGTCGTTTTCGAACCTCTAGCAGTTACGGCGGGATCGCTACGGTATTTCATAGTTCCAATGTCGATCCTCTTCGTACTTGCGGCATTTGGTTTGCGCGATTTTGCAAACTCGCGTCTTCGCGCCGCCCCCATAGTACTGGCGATGCTGGGTTTTCTATTGATTCCTGTTTCTATACAACGCTTTATTCCTCTTGTGCAGGCATCGGAGAGGTCATTGCCGCAGATCGAATCGAATGCCGACTCTCGTGCGCTACGACTTGCGCAGACGCTGAGGCACGAAGGCCTACGTTGGGGATATGCGACTTGGTGGAACGCCGGCGCGACCACTGTGCTGTCGGGCGGGGCTGTCCGTGTCAACCCTGTCGATTTAGGGCCCAGCGGCGTCACGGCATTTTCTTATATGGTCCTTAAAGATTGGTATCGGCCCTCGTCTTGGAAGCAGGATACGTTTCTAGCGCTTGACCGAAAAGAAGCTGGCGATGATCGTATATCCTCTTTACGCCTAGTGTTTGGTGATCCGAAACGTGTTATCGACACGCCGGACTATCGAGTGGCAGTGTACAGTCATAATATCGCGGAAGATTTTGGCTGTGAAAATAACGTCGCGCTCAATGAGCCCCTGACTCGTGGGAACGAACTTCCGAGATTACTGGCGGCAAATCTCGACGTGATCGAAGGAACAATGCAGCCGCGGCTGCTGAAGGTGCGTATCCGAAATGACGCGAAGCATACTGTCAGCGGCGTCGGCCGATATCCGATGTCGGTGGGCGTTCAGCTACTTCGTGCCGATGGAAGTATGGTGGCGCCGGATTGGAACCACACACCGATTCAATGCCCGATTGCTCCAGGGCGGGAACTCAGCATGAACGTGCTGTTGCCCGAGACGCCATTGGGCGACTGGCTGGTTCGCGTTGATCTCGTACAGGAGCAGGTGGCATGGTTCGCCAATTGGGGGGGGGCGCCGTTGCAATTACCACTCGTAGTGGGAGCTGCCGAAGTTGAGGGCCCGGAATCTCAATGAAGCAATCGTCGAATACTCGTCCGGGTCCCGATGCAGACGACAACCGCTGGGCCCAAGAAGCCTACCCCGATCGCTACCGCGAAGACATCAATCGCTCGATCGGCTTCGCCGGCGTCGACGTGGATTTGTTCACGCGCGGCAAGGCCGACAGCATCGTCGACATGCTCGACCGTTTTGCGCCGATGCGTGCTGCGGGTGCGAGTTGCCTGGATATCGGTTGCGGAATCGGAATCCTGCATCCGCGGTTGCGACCCCATGTCGCGCATCTCTCCGGGACCGATGTCTCCGTCGAGGCCATCGAAACGGCGCGCACGGCCAATCCCGCGGTCGAATACAGGTCCTACGAAGGCACGACGCTGCCGTACGCGGATGCGAGTTTCGATTTCTCTTCGACCGTCTGCGTCATGCATCATGTACCGCCAGCGCAGTGGCCGGCTTTCGTCGCGGAAGCCTGGCGCGTGACGCGCCCAGGCGGGCTGTTCGCGGTGTACGAGCACAATCCGATCAATCCGCTCACCAAGGTCGCAGTCTGGCGGTGTCCGTTCGATCACGACGCTGTCCTTTTGCGCGCCGGGCGCGTCATCGATCTGCTCGAAGCGCAGGGTTTCGAGATTGTCGCGAAGGAATATCTGTTCTTCGTGCCGGCCGATGCGAAGTGGGCGCGGCGTACGGATCGGGCGCTCGCGTGGCTCCCGCTCGGCGCGCAGTACGTCGTTTGCGCGCGCAGGCCAGCATAGGCGGCGTCACCCTGCCCGCACGATCCAGCGTGACAGCGCAAACGTAATGGGGATCGTCAGTACGACCGACACGGCCAGCGCGAGCCATTGTGGTATCGCGAAGATCTCGATCGCGAGACGCAGAAGTACGAGACTGATGAGGAATTGAACGGCATAGACGAGCGGAAAGCGCGCGGCCGAGCGTTTGCGCATCGGCTGCCGGAATACGAATGTCGTGCTCAGCGCATATGCGACGGTAATCCCGACGACATAGCCGATCGCATAGGCGAATTCATAGCGCATCCAATGCAGCAGCACTAGATATACCGCATACGCAGCCAGCGTGTTGGCGCCGCCGACAATCAGAAAGCGCGCAAACTCCGCAGCGATGGCTCGTCGCGACCGAGGATCTTTCGATCTTCGCCCTCCGGATTCCCCGCTGTCGACTGCACTCACCGGGAGGCCGCGGCGTGAGAGTAAAGGCCGAAGCTCGCCTTCCGAGAACTATGCATGCGCATGTGGCTCCACGGAGTCGATGCCGTGCTTGCCGATCCTATGCGCGCCGCCGACGCGGCTTTCGACCAGATAGACCGGTTTGCGATACGCCGCTCCCATCAGCCGCCCGATGTATTCGCCGATGACGCCAAGGATCAGCAACTGGATTCCGCATGCCATCAGAACGACCGACATCAACGACGTATAGCCTGGATTGTTGATGCTGCCGCTGAGGCGTCCGTACAAAACGTAGAGCAGATAGACGAAGCTCACGAGGGCGAGGGCTGCGCCCCCATAGCTCGCGATGCGCAGCGGCAGGTGCGAGAACGTCACGAAGATGTTCGTCGCCAGCGACAGCAGCTTGCGCAACGTGTACGTGCTTTCGCCATGTCGACGTTCGCCGTGCGCGACCTCGACCGTACGCACGCTGGAAGTCATCCACGACAGCATGCCGTCGATGTACGGTTTGTTCAAACCGAAATCGGTCAGATGGCGGGCCAGCGATCCGTGGATGGCTCGGAAAGACGTGTAGTCCTCGTTGAGATCGGGGAATGCGCGTTTCAACGTGCGCCGCATGAGTTCCGAGCTCATGTTGCGATAGCCGGCATGCGTACGGCGAGCGAAGACGCCGTAGATCAGCGGATGCTCGCCGTCCCCTGCCGCCAGCAGGGCGGGGATCGCTTCCGGCGGGTGCTCCAGATCGTCGTCCATCGTCACGATCCATTCGCCGCGGGCATGCGCGATGCCGCAAATGGTCGCCGCATGCTGACCGAAATTGCGTCCCAGGCGCAGCCCCACAACCTGCGCGTTTCGTTCGGCCAGGCTTCGGATGATCGGCCAAGCCTCCTTTTGGCCGCGATCGTCGACGAGGATCAATTCGTGACGATAGCCGGCTGCCGCCATGACCGCCGAAGTGCGTTCACAAAGTTCCGCAAGCGCGGCGCTGCCACCGTAAACGGGCACGACGATCGAGACGTGCGGTGTTGGGGCGGTTTCGCTGGCTTCCATGGGAGACTTCCGCGTGCACGACCGGTCAATTCTAGCGGCTCGCAGCAGCGGAACGGGCGTGCTCGATCCAATGCCATGTGCGCGCGAGGCCTTCGGCCAGATCGACCTCCGGTTCCCAGTCCAGCTCGGTGCGGATCGTGGCATTGCTCGGTGAAACATGACGAACGTCGACCCCGCGGGCGGGCTTGAACGCCGTAGCGATAGGGAGTCCGCTGACGCGTTCGCACGCCGCAATCAGATCGATGACGGAGGCTGTATGGCCACTGGCGACGTTGTAGAGCGCGAAGCGGCGCACCGGTGGGTGCGCCAGCGCCCGTCGAACCGCGTCGACGAGGTCGTCGATGTAGCAGTAGTCGCGCACGGCGAGGCCGTCGCCCCATATCTGGAATGGCTGGCCGTCGCGCGCACGTTCGAACAGAGTCGGCACGACAGCGAATCCGCGCGCCGTCTCCTGCCCAGGGCCATAGAGATTGCTCGGTCGCAGTAGGCTCGCCTGCCAGCTCGTGGTCTCCACGCAGGCATGGATCAAGGCTTCCGCCGCGACTTTGCCGGCACCGTAGTAGGAACGGGGCCGCAACAACGTCGCCTCGCTGGCACCCGCAGCAAGATCGCCGTAGACGGTTCCGCCCGACGAGAGGTAGACGAGGCGCCGCTGCGGGAATTCATGGGCGCATTCGAGGACACGCGCGAGCGGCAGCAGGTTGCCGAGCACTTCGAGAGCGGGATCGTGAGCGGAGGTGCCGGGCGTCGTCAGGCTCGCGACGTGGACGATGTCGACGCACTGCGCGATGGCTTCGCGCAACAACGAACTGTCTTCGATCGAACCCTGTATCGTCTCGACATTCGGGCCCTCCATCGCATGCGCGCGTCCGTAGGCGCACACCTGCCGGCCCGAGCGCGCCAGCTCGGCCACGATGGCCGCGCCGACGAAGCCGTTTGCTCCGAGCACCAATACCTTTCCGCCAGCGATCTCAGCCATCGTTCACCCGCTGCGGTCGGCGAGAGACGTCGACATCGGCATCAGTGGGCCAATTCCGCGATATCGCGAAAACACTCCAGCGCCTGCGGATTCGCCAGCGCATCCGTATTCTTCACTGTCAGCCCATGGATCGTGTCGCGCACCGCGATCTCGGTGATCTTGCCGGAGATCGTGCGCGGAATGTCGGCGACCTGCAGGATCTTCGCCGGCACGTGGCGCGGCGTCGTGTTGGCGCGGATCTGCTTGACGATGCGTTCGCGCAGGGGATCGTCGAGCGCGACGCCTTCGCGCAGGCGCACGAACAGGATCACGCGTTCGTCGTCCTGCCAGTGCTGGCCGACCGCGACCGATTCGAGCACCTCCGGCACCTGCTCGACTTGGCGGTAGATCTCTGCCGTGCCGATGCGCACGCCGCCGGGATT
>Ga0207671_10003505_pt1 | contig 15591 bp, 15 predicted proteins | sample KBSC24metaG_FD_184352 | JGI IMG/M metagenome (GOLD analysis project Ga0207671, IMG submission 184352) | Corn rhizosphere microbial communities from Kellogg Biological Station, Michigan, USA - KBS C2-4 metaG (SPAdes) (version 2) | ecosystem: Host-associated > Plants > Roots > Rhizosphere > Soil... | reverse complement strand
CAAATAAGGCTCACCCTGCCGCCGGCGTGACGCTCTAGCCGCCCAGCGAGCTCCAGCTCGAGCAATACGGTCTGGACGACGCCCGGCGGCAAGCCGCTTTGACGAATGACCTCATCGACCGGAACGGCCACAGGCCCGAGCAGTATAGTCACGGCTTCCCTGTTCACATCGGTGGCATCGGATGGAGCCTGCGCCGAACCATAGCCATGCCGCTGCTGGCGAACACCGCCGCCGATCGGCCCGATCGCCTCGAGGATATCGGCAGCCGATTGGATCAGCGTCGCGCCTTCGCGGATCAGGAGATTGCAGCCCTGCGCGCGCGGATCGAGCGGCGATCCCGGCACGGCCATGACCTCCCGCCCATATTCAGCCGCATAGCGCGCGCTGATCAGCGAACCGGACTTGGGCGCGGCTTCGACGACGACCGTACCCAATGCCAAGCCAGCGATGATCCGGTTGCGGTAGGGGAAGTGACGTGCGCGCGGCTCCGTGCCCGGCGGCTGTTCGGCGATTAGCAGGCCCCGCTCGCCGATCTCGCGTTGCAGCGCCTCGTTTTCGGGCGGGTAGACAATATCGATGCCGCCGGCCACCACCGCAATGGTACCGATTTCGAGCGAGCCCTGATGCGCGGCGGTGTCGATCCCGCGCGCAAGCCCCGAGACGACGGCGACATCGGTCCGGCCCAGTTCGGCCGCGAGCTGCCGGGCAAAACGCACCGCTGCGGCAGAGGCATTGCGCGCGCCGACCATGGCGATCGCCCGCCGGTCCAACAGCTTCAGATCGCCTTTGACGATCAGCGCCGAGGGCGCGCCGTCAACCGCATCCAGCAATGACGGGTAAAGCCCCTTGCTGCTCAGCAAGTAGCGCGCGCCAAGCTTTTCGACTTGCGCCATCTCGCGTTCCACCGCAGCGACGGTGGCGATCACCGGCGGCTTTCCTCCGCCGCGCCGGGCCAGCTCGGGCACGGCATCGATCGCAGCCTCAGCGCTTCCAAAACGCGCCAACAGCTGCCGGCAGGTGACGGGCCCGATGCCGGGCGTGCGGATCAGCCGCAGCGTCGCGATCAAATCCCTGTCCAATTCGCCCCTCGTTCGCGCGATCAGTTGCAGGCGCTGCGGCCGATGCGCGGTTCGGTGCCGTCAAGCAGGCGGGTGATGTTAGCACGATGCTTCCACAGCACCATCATCGCGCAGAACAGGAACAGCAGGGTCAGATCGAACCTGCCCAATGCAGAGGCAGCGACTGGGCCAGCGACAGCAGCCGACATGCCTCCCACCGAAGAGTAGCGCGTGAGCAGCATGGCCAACAACCAGATAACGGCCATCGCCAAGCCAAGCTGCCAGCTTAGTGCCAGGGCGATGCCGAGCATGGTAGCTACGCCCTTGCCTCCGTGAAAGCCCAGCCAGACCGGATAGAGATGGCCGACAAAAGCGGCAAAGGCCGCCAACGGCCCCAGCATCGGCGAGAAGGCCCCGCAGATCCAGACTGCGAGCGCGCCTTTCAGCCCATCGAGAATCAGCGTCGCGGCGGCGAGCCCCTTGCGCCCGGTCCGCAGCACGTTGGTGGCGCCGATATTGCCCGAACCGATCGCGCGCAGATCTCCCGCGCCCGCGAGACGGGTCAAGATCAATCCGAATGGTATCGAGCCTAGCAGATAGCCGGTCAGCAGCGCGAGCGCCGGCCCGACCCAAGGATCTGTTGTCACTATGCTCCCCTCTGTTGCCCGAACATAACGATATTCATCGTCTGCGCAATTCCGATAACCTATGTAAGCAGGCGATTGCGTGACGGTATGGCGCTTCCTAAAGGCGGATTGATGAAGGACGAGGAACGCCCGCTGCTGCTGTTCGATTCCGGCGTAGGCGGGCTGTCGGTGCTGCGTGCGGTCACCGAATTGCTGCCTTCTGCACCGATCGTCTATGTCGCTGACAATGCCGGCTTTCCTTACGGGACCAAGACCGAAGCCGAGATCGCGACGCGCGTGCCCGCGCTGCTCGGCCGGCTAACGGAACGCTATCACCCGCGGCTGATCGTCATCGCGTGCAACACCGCATCGACGATCGCGCTAGGCGCCGCGCGAGCGGCGCTGGATCTGCCGATCGTCGGCACGGTGCCCGCCATCAAGCCCGCCGCCCTGGCATCGCAGACCCGCGCCATCGGTGTGCTCGGTACCAATGCCACCGTCCGGCAGCCTTATGTCGACCGGTTGAGCAGCGAATTTGCGTCTGATTGCCTGGTGTTGCGGCATGGCTCGGCGCGGCTCGTCGAGCTTGCCGAAGCCAAGCTGCGCGGGACAACCGCTCCGGCTTCGGAGTTCGCGACCGAACTTGAAGGGCTTCTGGGCCAGCCCGGCGGCGACCGGATTGATACGGTGGTTCTCGCCTGCACCCATTTCCCGCTCGTGATCGAGGAGCTGCAAGCGGCGGCGCCCCGTCCGATCCGCTTTATCGACGGTGCCGAAGGGATCGCCCGGCGCGTCGCTGTCCTTACTGAAGGACAGATCTGGCCCGAGCATAAACCCCACGGAATCGCAGTGTTCACAGCTGCCTTGGCTCCCTCCCCAGCGCTCGAGCGGGCGTTAGCTGCCTATGGCTTGGATCAGATCGAAACACTCTAGCAATAACAATCGGCTGGGCCATATTGCCATTGTCCATCCCCATTGCGGTAGATTACGGATAGGATCGCGCGGAGCTTTGAGTGAAATCGCGCATGCTTAACGCTGGAAAAGCGCGCGGCAGGACGATAAAGGGCGGACGGAAGTGCGCCCAAGGAGCGGTGTTTTGGATTATCAGCGCGTATTCGCACAGGCGATCGACCGGCTACATGCCGAGGGCCGCTATCGGGTATTCATCGATATCCTGCGCAACAAGGGCATGTACCCGAACGCGCGCTGCTTCGCGGGACATAATGGGCCCAAGCCGATCACCGTCTGGTGTTCGAACGACTATCTCGCGATGGGACAGCATCCGAAGGTGATCGCTGCAATGGAAGAGGCGCTCCACGATGTCGGCGCCGGCTCCGGTGGCACCCGCAATATCGGCGGCAACACCCATTATCATGTCGATCTGGAGCATGAACTGGCCGATTTGCACGGCAAGGACGGCGCCCTGCTCTTCACTTCGGGCTATGTCTCGAACGAAGCCGCGCTTTCGACGCTGGGTAAGCTGCTGCCAGGCTGTGTCGTTTTTTCGGACGAGCTCAACCACGCCTCGATGATCGCCGGCATCCGCAACTCGGGCTGCGAAAAGCGCGTGTTCCGGCACAATGATCTCGATCATCTCGAGCAATTGCTTGCCGCCGAGGACGCGGAGACGCCGAAGCTGATCGCGTTCGAAAGCGTCTATTCGATGGACGGCGACGTCGCGCCGATCGCGGCGATTTGCGACCTTGCCGATAAGTATAATGCGCTCACCTATCTCGACGAGGTGCATGCCGTCGGCATGTACGGCGCGCGTGGCGGTGGCATTTCGGAGCGCGATCAAGTGGCGCACCGGCTGACCATCATCGAAGGCACGCTCGGCAAGGCCTTCGGCGTGATGGGTGGCTATATCGCTTCGGATCGCAACATCATCGACGTGATCCGCAGCTATGCGCCCGGCTTCATTTTCACCACCTCGCTTTCGCCGGTGCTGGTGGCGGGCGTGCTGGCCAGCGTAAGGCACCTCAAGGAATCGAGCGCCGAGAGAGAGGGCCAGCAGGCGTCCGCCGCCGCGCTCAAGCAGATGTTCGCCGATGCCGGACTGCCGGTCATGCCATCGACCACCCACATCGTGCCGCTGATGGTCGGCGATCCGGTTCGTGCCAAGAAGATCAGCGACATCCTTCTCGCCGAATATGGCGTCTATGTGCAGCCGATCAACTATCCCACCGTGCCGCGCGGCACCGAGCGCCTGCGCTTCACGCCAGGGCCGGCGCACAGCGAAGAGATGATGCGCGAGCTCACGGATGCGCTGGTCGAGATCTGGGACCGGCTGGAGATGCGCAAGGCTGCGTAAGCGCAGGGCGGAACCATTGCCGCAGATCATCGTCATGCCGGAATGATCCTTGGGTTGACGAAACAATCCCTCACCGTCGCCAGCTATAATATTCGCAAGGCTATCGGCGTGGACCGGCGCCGCCGGCCCGAACGCATTCTTGACGTGCTGGCGGAACTCGATGCCGATATCATCGCCTTGCAGGAGGCGGACCGGCGTTTCGGCGAGCGGGTGAGCGCCCTGCCCTTCTCGCTGATCGACGGCCACGGCATCTACAAGCATGTCCCGGTGGCGATCCGGCCGAACAGCATTGGCTGGCATGGCAATGCCCTGCTGGTGAAACAGCATGTCGAGATCCTCGACTGCGGCGCGCTGCATCTGCCGTCCATCGAACCGCGCGGGGCCGTGGTCGCTGATCTCAGGATCGGCAGGACGCAGCTGCGCGTGGTTGGGCTTCATCTCGATTTGTCGGGGCTCTGGCGCCGGCGTCAGTCCGCGACCATCCTCCATCATCTCGCGGCGCATCATGACGGCGTTCCGTCGATCATGATGGGCGATACCAACGAATGGCGCCCTGCCAATGGCTGCTTGAGGGACTTCGGAACGCACCACATCGCGGCACCGACCGGACCCAGCTACCACGCGCGCATGCCGGTGGCGGCGCTCGACCGGATCTTCGTGAGCCCCCGGCTGACCATCGTCGATGCCGGGGTACATATCTCTCCCAAGGCGCGGCTTGCATCGGACCATCTGCCGATCTGGGCCAAGCTGAAAGGTTGAGCCCACCCGCTAGGATGACGGCGGCCATTGAGCTTCTGGAACAATCGCCTGGCCATACCCATTTCTGAGATATGCCCCACTGGATCGAGCCCCACCCGCAGGGCATCTACATCCGTCCCGCCGATGCATGGATCGATCCCAGCCTTCCTGCCGACCGCGCACTGATTACGCACGGTCATGCCGATCATGCGCGAGGTGGGCACGCGAAGGTATGGGCGACGCCCGAAACGCTCGCGATCATGGCGCTCCGCTACGGGCCACAGCAAGGGGCGCCGGTGGCCTATAGCGAGAGCATGAGGCTCGGCGGCGTCGACATCAGCTTCGTGCCAGCCGGGCATGTCCTGGGATCGGCGCAGATCGTGCTCGATCATGCCGGTGAGCGCGTCGTCGTTTCGGGGGATTATAAGCGGCGCGCCGATCCGACCTGCGCATGTTTCCAACCCGTCCCGTGCGACATCTTCGTCACCGAAGCGACGTTCGGCCTGCCCGTCTTCCGTCACCCCGAATGCGCGGGCGAGATTGATCGGCTGCTGGCGGTGCTCAATGCGTCGCCCGATCGCTGCGTGCTGGTGGGCGCCTATGCGCTGGGCAAGGCGCAGCGGGTGATCGCGGAACTCAGGCGCCAGGGCCATGAGCAGCCCATCTATATCCATGGCGCGCTGGAGCGGATGTGCCGGCTGTACGAAGAGCATGGCGTCGGCCTGGGCGAACTCATCCTTGCCACCGGCGTGCCCGCCGCGGCGATGCGCGGCCATGTCGTGGTTGCCCCGCCGGCCGCGCTCAACGACCGCTGGACCCGGCGGCTGCCCGAGCCGATCACCGCGATGGCGTCGGGCTGGATGCGCATCCGCCAGCGCGCACGGCAGAAGAATGTCGAGCTGCCGCTGGTCATTTCCGATCATGCAGACTGGTGCGAGCTGACCGACACCATATCAGAACTCGCGCCCAATGAGATCTGGGTGACGCATGGGCGTGAGGAGGCATTGGTCCACTGGGCGATGACGCAGCAAATGCGGGCGCGCGCGCTCGAGCTGGTCGGCCGCGAAGATGAGGATGAGGGGTGAATGCGCGCCTTTTCTACCCTGCTCGACCGGCTCGTCTACACCCGTTCGCGCAACACCAAGCTTGAGCTGATCGCACGCTATCTCAAGGAAACGCCCGATCCCGATCGCGGCTGGGCGATAGCTGCGCTGACCGGAGAGCTGGACTTGCCTGGCGTGAAGCCCGCCGCCATCCGCGCGATCATCGAAGAGCGCGTCGATCCGGTGCTTCTGGCGATGAGCCATGACTATGTCGGCGATTTCGCGGAGACGGTCGCGCTGATCTGGCCCAAGGGCAGCGATCAACCCGAAGACATTGATGACGGCTCGCTGACGCTCGGCGCAGTGGTCGAGCGGTTGCTGACGCTGGGCCGCTCCGAGGCGCCGCGCGCATTGGCACAGATGCTTGACCATCTCGATGCGAATGGCCGCTTCGCCCTGCTCAAGCTGGCGACCGGCGGCCTGCGCATTGGCGTGTCCGCCCGGCTGGCACGGACGGCCTTTGCCCAGGCCTTTGATCTCGATCTCGATGAGGTCGAGGAACATTGGCACGCGATCGCGCCGCCTTATGCGCCGCTGTTCGACTGGGCCGAAGGACGCGGCGAGCGGCCTGAGCATCGCGATCTGCCCGTGTTCCGTCCGTTCATGCTGGCCCATCCGCTTGAGGATCTGGTCGTCGATCTCGCGGACTTTGCCGCCGAGTGGAAGTGGGACGGCATCCGCGTCCAGCTGGTCGGGACCGGCAAGGAAACCAAGCTCTACAGCCGCGGCGGTGATGACGTGACCGGCACCTTTCCGGATGTGGCGGCCGCCTTTCCCCATGTCGGCGTGCTCGATGGCGAGTTGCTCGTGCGCGGAGATTTCCAGGGAGGCGAGGCCGCTTCCTTCAACGCGCTCCAGCAAAGGCTCGGCCGCAAGAAGGTTTCGGGCAAGATGCTCGAGGACTATCCCGCCTTCGTCCGCCTCTACGATATATTGTTCGACGGCGACGCGGATGTCCGCACACTCGCCTGGACCGATCGGCGGCAGCGGCTCGAGGCCTTCGCATCTCGGCTCGATCGCGAGCGGTTCGATCTGTCCTCGGTCATCGATGCGCCTGACTTCGCGTCGCTCGCGGAGATCCGGGCGGGCGCACGCGACTCCTCGATCGAAGGCGTGATGCTCAAACGCCGCGACAGCGCCTATATCCCGGGGCGGCGGGTTGGACTCTGGTACAAATGGAAACGCGATCCGCTGACCGCGGACTGCGTGATGATGTACGCACAGCGTGGGCACGGCAAACGCTCATCCTATTATTCGGATTACACCTTCGGCTGCTGGACCGCTGATCCGGCTCAGGGCGGCGAACTGCTGCCCGTCGGCAAGGCTTATTCGGGCATCACCGACGAGGAGTTGCGATCGCTCGACAGGTTCGTGCGTAACAACACGGTCAACCGCTTCGGGCCGGTGCGCGAGGTAGAAAAGCAGCTGGTGCTGGAGATCGCGTTCGACTCAATCCATGATTCGAAGCGGCACAAATCGGGCGTTGCCATGCGCTTTCCCCGCATCGCCCGCATTCGGATGGATAAACCTGCCGAGGAAGCGGACCATATCGATACCTTGCGCAGAATGATCAGCTGAGCCTGCAAAAACGCTTAGCCGTTTGGCTCTCACTCGGCACAATCAGCGGTAGCCATTCAGCCCGCCACGCCCTAGATAGCCGCTTATCCGACTCACCTCTATTGGAGCCGCGCCCCATCATGCGCATCGCTTTGGCATCCGATCACGCGGCCGTTGCGCTGAAGGCAGCGCTCGTTGAGCATGTGCGGAGCCTTGGGCATGAAGCCATCGATCTTGGCCCCGACACGACGGACTCGGTCGACTATCCCGATTTCGGCTATAAGCTCGCGCAATCGGTTGCGTCGGGCGACGCCGATCGCGGCATTGCCCTGTGCGGCTCGGGCATCGGCATTTCGATCGCGGTCAACCGCCATCCGCAGTGCCGTTGCGCGCTGGTGTCGGAGCCCCTGTCCGCCAGGCTCTCGCGCGAACATAATGACGCGAATATTCTGGCCATGGGCGCGCGGCTGATCGGACCCGACATGGCCAAGGACTGTGTATCGGCATTCCTCTCGACCGATTTCGGCGGCGATCGTCACGCGCGCCGGGTCGGCAAGCTTTCCAATCCCACCTTCGCGAAGGAGCCAGCATGAGCACCAATCCCAGAGCGCTGAATGACGTTCAGCCCGATGGCTTCTTCACGCGCGGCCTGGCCGACAGCGATCCGGCGGTGTTTGCCGGCATCCGCCACGAGCTCAAGCGCGAGCAGAATCAGATCGAACTGATCGCATCGGAGAACATCGTCAGCCGCGCCGTGCTGGAGGCGCAAGGCTCGGTCTTCACCAACAAATATGCCGAGGGCTACCCCGGCAAGCGCTATTATCAGGGCTGCGCCCCGTCCGACGAGGTCGAGCAGATCGCGATCGATCGCGCCAAGCAGCTGTTCGGCTGCGGCTTCGCCAATGTCCAGCCGCATTCGGGCGCGCAGGCCAATGGCGCGGTGATGCTGGCGCTCACCAAACCCGGCGATACCATCATGGGGCTGTCGCTCGACGCGGGCGGCCATCTGACCCATGGCGCCAAGGCCGCGCTTTCCGGCAAATGGTACAACGCAGTTCAATATGGCGTGCGCGCCGATGATCATCTGATCGATTTCGATCAGGTCGAGCGGCTGGCCAAGGAACATAAGCCGACGCTGATCATCGCTGGCGGTTCGGCCTATCCCAGGCATATCGATTTCGCGCGCTTCCGTGCGATCGCCGACGAAGTCGGCGCGCTGTTCATGGTGGACATGGCGCATTTCGCCGGCCTCGTCGCGGCGGGGGTTCACCCCACGCCGTTCGAGCACGCCCATGTCGTCACCACCACCACCCACAAGACGCTGCGTGGGCCGCGGGGCGGCGCGATCTTCACCAATGACGAGGCGATCGCGAAGAAGATCAACTCGGCGGTGTTCCCTGGCCTGCAAGGCGGCCCGCTGATGCATGTGATCGCCGCTAAGGCCGTCGCGTTCGGCGAGGCGCTCAAGCCCGAATTCAAGCGCTACGCCGCTGCCGTGATCGAGAATGCCAAGGTGCTGGCAAGCACGCTTAAGGAGCGTGGCGCCGATTTGGTCGCGGGCGGCACCGACACGCACTTGGCGCTGGTCGATCTCCGCCCCCTCGGCATCACCGGCAAGGATGCCGACGAGGCGCTCGAACGCTCGCACATCACCTGCAACAAGAATGGCGTGCCGTTCGATCCACTTCCCCCAGTCAAGACCAGCGGCATCCGCGTCGGCTCGCCAGCCGGCACGACGCGCGGCTTCGGCCCGGCCGAGTTCCGCGAGATCGGCGATATGGTGGCGGACGTGCTCGACGGACTCAAGGAGAAGGGCGAGGCCGGCGATGCCGCGACCGAAGCTAATGTGCGCGAGCGCGTTGCCGCGTTGTGCGCACACTTCCCGATTTATGCGGATTTCTGAACTCAATGCGCTGCCCTTTCTGTGCGCATGACGACAGCCAGGTAAAGGACAGCCGCCCGACCGACGACGGCGCCGCAATCCGTCGCCGGCGGCAATGCGAGGGGTGCGGCGCGCGCTTCACCACCTTCGAGCGAATCCAGCTTCGCGACCTGTATGTCATCAAGAAGGATGGCATCCGACAGGCCTTCGACCGCTCCAAGCTGGAGCGGTCGATCGCGATCGCTTGCCGCAAGCGTAACATCGCACCCGAACGAATCGATCGGCTAATCTCCGCAATCCAGCGGCAGATCGAGACTTCGGGCGAAAGCGAAATTCCGGCCGCGCAAGTGGGCGAGATGGTGATGGACGGCCTGAAAGCACTCGACAGCGTTGCCTATATCCGCTTCGCCAGCGTCTACAAGGATTTCACCGAGGCGCGCCACTTCGAGGAATTTGCCGGCAGCGTCACGGAGGCCGGCCGGGAGTGACATCCAGCCTTTCCGGAAATCAGCCCGCGATCATCCTTGTCCGCCCCCAGCTTGGCGAGAATATCGGCAAGGCCGCGCGGGCCATGCTCAATTTCGGCCTGACGGATCTCAGACTGGTATCGCCGCGCGATGGCTGGCCCAACCCCGATGCCGGCCCGGCGGCATCGGGCGCCGACATCGTCCTCGAGCAGGCGCAGCTCTTCGAAACCCTCGCGGACGCCACGGCCGATTGCACGCATGTCTATGCCACCACCGTGCGAAAGCGCGGAGTGACCAAGCCCGTCGTTACCCCAGCCGAAGCAGCGCGCGCGCTTCATGCCGAGCCCGGCCGTTCGGGCATCCTGTTCGGGCCGGAGCGATCGGGACTTGAGACCGACGACGTGGCCGTCGCCCGCACCATCATCACCGTGCCGATCAATCCCGAGTTCGGCAGCCTGAATCTCGCCCAGGCCGTGATCCTGGTGGCCTATGAATGGTCCAAGGACGTTGGACTTGTGCAACCGCCGGCGACCGATCCCGATCCGCCGGCGACGCAAGATGAGCTTGACGGCCTCGTTGCTCATTTCGAGGCCATGCTGGACAAATCCGGCTATTTCTATCCGCCGGACCGTGTACCCAGCACCAGGCGCACGCTGCGCGGCCTGCTCACCAAGCCCGGCTGGAATGCGCAGGAAGTTCGAACGCTGAGGGGGGTGCTTTCTGCGCTGGAGAAGCCGCGCCGGCGCTGATGCCGCGCGTCAGCGCTGCTCGAACCGATCGAGTTCGTAGGCGATGGAGGATTCCACAAGCGTTTCGTAAAGCTGCCGGACCAGAAGTTCCGGAACGCCCTCTTCCCGGCCAACCTCGCACGCATGCTCGATCACGGCAGCCTTGCGCGGTTCGTCCCGTATATCGTCGCGACGCTGCTTGATCCGTGCTGCCGCCTCCATGTAGCGCATCCGCTGCCCAAGCAGCTTCACGATCGCGGCATCGAGATGATCCACCCCGGCCCGCACCTCTGCCATGGTGGAACAATCCGAAGCCGGCACGATCGATTCGCTGCTCATGCGCGCCCGCTTAGCGGAGGTGCGCGGACTTGACTATTCCGCCTGCCATCGTCATAGGCGCGCCTTCGCAATTGGCCCCGCACCCCGGTGAAGCGGTGGCCCGGCCCGGTCTTTGATCGGCAACCGCGCGGCTCCGGGCTGAGAGGACGGGCATGTCGCCCGTTCAGACGCAATTGAAGGAAAGATCATGTCGAAGCGCTCAAGCGCCAAGTATAAGCTCGATCGCCGCATGGGCGAGAATATCTGGGGCCGCCCGAAGAGCCCGGTCAACCGCCGCGAATATGGCCCCGGCCAGCATGGCCAGCGCCGCAAGGGCAAGCTTTCCGATTTCGGCATCCAGCTCCGCGCCAAGCAGAAGCTCAAGGGCAGCTATGGCGACGTGACCGAGAAACAGTTCAAGAAGGCTTATGTCGAGGCTTCGCGCATGAAGGGCGACACCTCGCAGAACCTGATCGGCCTGCTCGAGCGCCGCCTCGACGCGGTCGTCTATCGCGCCAAGTTCGCGCCCACCATCTTCGCGGCGCGCCAGATCGTCAGCCATGGCCACATTCGCGTCAACGGCACCAAGTGCAACATCGCCTCGCGGCTCGTGAAGCCGGGTGACGAGATCACGCTGGGCGGCAAGGCGCAGGACATGGCGCTGGTTCTCGAAGCGCAGAGCCTGGCCGAGCGCGAGATCCCCGATTACATCGCTCCCGACGGTGCCGCGAAGGTGACCTTCACCCGCGTGCCGACGCTCGACGAGGTGCCCTATCCCGTGAAGATGGAACCGAATCTCGTCGTCGAATTCTATTCGCGCTGATCCCTGCGGATATCGGCGGACAAGAGGGCGGCCCTGCGGGGCCGCCCTTTTTTCTTTGCGGGACTGCTGAGGGCACAATCGTCACGCCATCATGCGGCGCCACTTGCCGACATCATTGTTAGTTGCCATGAGGCGAAGGGGGCTAATGAGGAAGATGATGCCCCGACTCTTTTGCCTGCCTGCCTTGCTCTTGCTCGCTGGCGCCGCTTCGGCCCAGCCCGCGGCCACACCGCTGATCTCCACCGAAACGCTCAAGGATGTGACCCGCACGCTTTCGGACGACAGCTTCGAAGGTCGGGCACCCGCCACGCCGGCCGAGGACAAGACCGTGGCCTATATTTCGGACCGATTCGCCAAGGCGGGACTGAAGCCGGGCGGGACCGACGGCGGCTGGTACCAGCAGGTTCCACTGGTCGCGCTGACCCAATCGCCCGGCACCGTGCTGCATTTTCGTGGTGGAAAGACGCCGCTGGATTTCGCCTTCGGCAAGGACATGATGATCGAGACCTATCGGGTCCGCCCGCATGTCGAGGTCAAGGATAGCGACGTCGTCTTCGTCGGCTATGGCATCAACGCACCCGAGCGGGGGTGGAACGACTATGCCGGCGTCGATGTGAAGGGAAAGACAGTCGTCATTCTCGTCAACGATCCCGACTGGAAAACGCCGACGCTCAACGGCCCGTTCGAAGGCCGCGCTATGACCTATTATGGACGATGGACCTACAAATATGAGGAGGCGGCCCGGCAGGGCGCGGCGGCCGCAATCATCATCCACGATACCGAGCCGGCCGCCTACCCGTTCAGCGTGCTGGTCTCGTCCGGCACCGGCCCGCAGCTCGAATTCGATGAGCCGGGCGGTCACATGGATCAATCACAGGCGGTGGGGTGGATCACTACCCCTGCGGCCAAACGCCTGTTCGCTGCCGCCGGCCGGAATTATGAAGCGCTGGTCGAAGCGGCCGCGCACAAGGGCTTCCGCCCAGTGCCGCTTGGTCTCAAAGCGTCGGTGGCAATCGACAACAGCATCCGCCGGCAAAGCTCGCGCAACGTCATCGGCGTGCTTCGGGGCGCCAAGCGGCCGGACGAATATATCGTCTATTCAGCGCACTGGGATCATTTGGGGCATTGCGAGCCGATCAATGGCGACGACATCTGCAACGGCGCCGTCGACAACGCCAGCGGCGTGGCTGGCCTGGTTGCTCTCGCCGAAGCCTATCGGAAGCAGGGGCCGACCGACCGATCGATCCTGTTCATCGCGCTGACCGCGGAAGAATCGGGAACGCTGGGATCGGAATATTATGCCGCTCACCCCACCGTTCCGCTTCGCCAGATCGTCGGTGGCGTGAACATGGACAGTCTCAACGTGTTCGGCGCGACCCGAGATATCGTCTTGGTCGGCGGCGGCAAGTCGGAACTTGAGGACTATCTCGCCCGTGCCGCCAAAGCGCAGGGACGCGCCGTGAAGCCCGAGCCGACCCCGGAGAAAGGCTATTATTATCGCTCCGACCATTTCAGTTTCGCGCGGCTGGGCGTGCCGATGCTGTACACCGATCCGGGCGAGGATCTCGTGAATGGCGGAGTGGCCCGCGGCAAGGCGTTGCAGGCCGATTATGTCGATCACCGCTATCACAGCGCGAAAGACGAATATGATCCGAGCTGGGATTGGTCCGGCGCGGTTCAGGATCTCGAGCTCTGGTACGCCATCGGGCACACGCTGGCGGACAGCGATGCGTGGCCCAACTGGTATCCCAACAGCGAATTTCGCGCCGTTCGGGACAAGTCGCGCGCCGGGAAATAGCCGGCGCCGCTTGCGTCGTCATAAAGCAAGGCTATGGGCGTGGCATGAGCTTTGTCCGTCCCCCCGCCGAATGGGCGCCTCACGAAGCCGTGTGGATCGGCTTCCCCAGCCATCCCGAGCTTTGGCAGGAGGATCTGGAGCCGGCACGGGCGGAGGTGATCGCCTTTGCGCGTGCCGTTCATGATGGTGGCCGTGGCGAGCAAGTGATCCTCGTCGCCGCAGACGAAGAAGCGGCTTCCCGCGCCCGTGTGCTGGCCGATGGCGCGGCCGACGTGATCGTCGAGCCGTTCGGCGATATCTGGCTGCGCGATACCGCGCCCATCGTCGCGCAGGGAACGGCCGGGCGCTGCGCGGTCGATTTTCGCTTCAATTTCTGGGGCGGCAAATATGATCTGCCGGGTGACGAAAGCGTCGGCATGCGCCTGGCAGCCCGGACCGGCTTCCCCACCCAGCATCGCGATTGGATCCTCGAGGGCGGCGCGATCGACGGCGATGGAACCGGGCTCGTTGTCACCACCGAACAATGCCTGCTCAATCCCAACCGCAACCCCGAGCTGGATCGTCCGGCGATCGAGCAAAGGCTGGCCGAGCAGCTTGGGCTCTCGCGCGTGCTCTGGCTCGGCGAGGGATTGCTCAACGATCATACTGACGGCCATGTCGACAATCTCGCCCGCTTCGTGGGCGAGAAGCGGCTGCTGCTGCCGGTTTCGGCGGGAGACGATGATCCGAACGCTTCGGTATACGCCGATGCCGCTTCTCGCGCGGTGAAGTTCGGGGTGGACGTGATCCCCTTCCCCTCGCCCGGCCTGGTGCTGCGCGATGACGAGATCGTGCCCGCTTCCTATATGAACTTCTATATCGGCAACGCGGCCGTGGTGATGCCGACCTATGAGGGCGCTGCAAACGAGGAGGCGGCGATCGAAAGCTTGCAGGAACTCTTTCCCGGCCGAACGGTCGTTGGGGTTCCCGCCGACGCGGTGTTGACCGGTGGCGGCAGCTTCCATTGCATCAGCCAGCAGATACCCAAAGGGAGCAGCGAATGACCGAGATTACCGTCGCCGCGCTCCAGCTCGCCTTCAGCGACGATATCGAAGACAATATCGCCCGCGTTTCCGAACTGGTCCGTGAGGCGGCAGCCAAGGGCGCGCACGTCGTGCTACCGCCGGAGCTGTTCGAGGGCTGGTATTTCTGCCGCAACGAGGATGAGGGCCTGTTCACGCGTGCCAAGCCAGTCGGCGAGCACAGGGCCGTGCGGGCGATGCAGTCGCTAGCCGCCGAACTCGGCATTTATATCCCGACCAGCTTCTTCGAGGCCGACGGACCGCATTATTATAACAGCCTCGCCATGATCGACGACAAGGGATCGATCATGGGGGTCTATCGCAAAAGCCACATTCCGGACGGCCCCGGCTATGAGGAAAAATTCTATTTCCGGCCGGGCAATAGCGGCTTCAAGGTGTGGCCCACCCAGCGCGCGACGCTTGGCGTCGGCGTGTGCTGGGATCAATGGTATCCGGAAACGGCGCGCTCATTGATGCTGTTGGGCGCCGAAATCCTATTCTTTCCAACCGCGATCGGCAGCGAGCCGCACGATCCCGGCCTCGACACGAGCCGCATGTGGCAGCGCGCGATGATCGGCCATGCCGTCTCGAACGTGGTGCCCGTGGTGGCGGCCAACCGCATCGGCACCGAGGAAGGGCAGACTTTCTACGGACATAGCTTCATCTGCGACGAGCGCGGCGATATGCTGGCCGAATTCGGGAAGACGGAGACGGGGGTCCTCGCCGCGACCATCGATCTGGATCGGGTGAAGCGCCATCGTGCCGCGTTCGGCTTCTTCCGCGATCGGCGTCCGGAGCTTTATGGCAGGCTCGCTGAAGACATATGAGGAGACGGAGATGACGACGGCGCGCTTTTACATCATGCATGCAGCGGCGGGTAAGGATGCGGCGCTTGAGACCGCATTGCGCGATCTTGCCGACAAGGTCCGCCCGCTGCCTGGCTGCGAGGGGGTCGAACTGCTGCGCGATAGCGGCAACGAGCTTCGCTTCGTCTTCATCGAAAAATGGAGTTCGATTGAAGCCCATAAAGACGCGGGCAAGGCGCTCGGCAAGGACGCGCTCGCGCCGGTCATGGCCGCGCTCGACGGGCCGCCCGATGGTTCTTATCTCGATTACCTCAA
>Ga0207671_10003499_pt1 | contig 15607 bp, 11 predicted proteins | sample KBSC24metaG_FD_184352 | JGI IMG/M metagenome (GOLD analysis project Ga0207671, IMG submission 184352) | Corn rhizosphere microbial communities from Kellogg Biological Station, Michigan, USA - KBS C2-4 metaG (SPAdes) (version 2) | ecosystem: Host-associated > Plants > Roots > Rhizosphere > Soil... | reverse complement strand
GCATCGAAGTGCTGAACGACGGCGCCTCGGCCGTGTACGGTTCCGATGCCATCGGCGGCGTCGTGAACATCATCACGCGCTCCAACTACCAGGGTGCCGAGTTCGGTGCGGATTTCGGTGAATCCGACCGCGACGACGGCCAGCGCCAGGCTTATCACGCCATTTTCGGTCAGACGACCGACAAGGGCAGCATCGTGATGGGCATCCAGTACGACAAGCAGGATCCGGTCTCTGCCGCCAATCGCAACTTCTCGAAGAACGCACAGTACAGCTACAACTCCGGCATCAACACGCACGGCGGCTCGTCGCGTACGCCGGGCGGAGCCTTCTTCATTCCGCTGAACTCGCCGGTCGCGAAGGCACTGGGTTGCGCGCCGGCCGGTCCCGGCATTGCCAAGGTGACGCTGTCGGGCAACCAGTTGCCGAGCCTGACCACGCCACCGAAGCCGGGCGACTTCCGCTGCTACAGCAGCGCGAATGATTCGTTCAACTTCCAGGCGGTCGGCAACTACAACCTGATCCCGAACGAGCGCACCGGACTGTTCGTGCTTGGCAACTACAAGCTGACGGACAACGTCGAGGCCTACACCGAGCTGCTCTACCACAAGATGGTCGCGCACACGCAGCTGGCGCCGTATCCGTTCGACCTGGTGTCCAACAACCTGGTCATCCCGGCCAATCAGTACTACAACCCGTTCGGCGCCACGTTCGGCACGAACGGCGCTTCGAGCACGATTGCACTGCGCCTGAGCTCCATCGGCAATCGCGGCTCCAAGATCGCCAACACGACCGAGGAAGGCAACTTCGGCTTCAAGGGCAACTTTGGCGACACGAGCTGGAACTGGGACGCCCACATCAGCTACGGCAAGTCGACGGTCGAAACGCAGATCCTCAACTACATCAACATTTCCCAGATCCTGCCGACATTCGGTTGCACGACTGCGCCGGGCGCCGGGGCATGTACTCCGATCGACATCTTCAATCAAAGCGACCCGTCCACCCTGGCGATCCTCAATGCAGCGAAGATCAGCCCGTTCACGACGTTCCTGTATCAGACAAGGTCGGCAGAAGCATCGGCCAACGGCTCGCTGTTCAGCCTGCCGGCGGGCGATGTCCAGGCGGCGGTCGGCCTGCTGTATCGCAAGGAATACCTGGGCTTCCAGGTCGATCCGCTGATCCTGACGAGCTATTCCGCTCCCGGCGGCGTACCTACCATCACGTGTCCGGGCCCCAGTTCGATCTGCACGTCGCCCGCGCAGGGTGGTTACAACGTCAAGGAAGCGTATGCCGAGTTGCTGATTCCGGTGCTCAAGGATCTGCCGTTCGTGCACTCGCTCAACGTCGACCTCGGCGATCGTTTCTCGAAGTACAGCAACTTCGGCAGCACCAACAACTGGAAGGCCGCGATCGAATTCCGTCCGATCGAAGACCTGCTGCTGCGCGCCACGGTCGCCAAGGTGTTCCGCGCACCCACGCCGACGAACCTGTTCGCCGGTCCGGCCGCCGATGCACCGACTGCCACCGATCCGTGCGCGGGCCATCCGGAACTCGCCAGCAACAAGGCGTGCGGAGGCTTCAACGTTCCGCCGCAGATCTTCTCGCAGCTGACCGGCTACGTGATGGGTTCGCAGTTTGCAGCCGACCATGGTCTGAGCACCGCGGTGCTGCAGCCCGAATTCGGCAAGTCATTCGACTACGGCTTCGTCTATGATCCGGGCTGGCTGCCGGGCCTGTCGATCAATGCCGATTATTTCCGCATCCTGCTGAACAACCTGATCGTGTCCGGGCCCGGCATCGCCCAGACCATCCTGACCCAGTGCTTCAACACGCAGGGCCCGCTCTGCTCGAACATCGTCCGCGGCCCCGACGGCTCGATCAAGTTCGTGACCGAGAGCTCGTTCAACTCGGGCGACCTGGTCGATCAGGGCTTCGATGTCGGCGCCCACTACCGCCTGCCGGAAACGCCGTTCGGCAATTTCCGCCTCGGCTTCGACGCGACCTATATCCAGAGGTACAACATCAATCAGGGCGGTTTCACGCAGCATCTTGCCGGGCATTTCGACAAGACATTCGGCAACTTCGCGCGCGTGCGTGCCCTGGCCAGCCTCGACTGGAACATGGGTCCGTTCACGGCGAACTGGACGACGCGCTACGTCGGTCCGATCACGCTCGGCTATGCAAATGCCGGTCTCGGTCCGTCGGGAGTGGAGGCGGGCTCGCTCTCGGATGCCTACCACCCGAACCCGGTGGGGCCGGTCCTGCACTTCGGCGCGCAGACCTACCACAACGTGTCGCTCGGCTACAACATCGAGCCGCTCAACGCGTTCGTGCAGATAGGCATCGACAACGTCGGCGACAAGCAGCCGCCGCTGCTGTTCCTCAACAACGTGCTCAATGCCAACACCGACGTCAATACGTACGACACCGCGGGCCGGTTCTACCATGCCAGCTTCAGCATAAAGTTCTAAAGAGACGAAACCTTCGCGACTTGAAACCGCGCGGCTTGCCCGCGCGGTTTTTTTTCTGCCGCCGGTTTGGACGGGAGCGAACTTGATGCGGAATGCGCGACGGGCACGTCTTGGCCAGGCGACGCTATTTCCCGATCCGGATCAGGAAATGCGTGCAGCAAATTGCCGTTGCTGTCGAACACCAGCGTCCCGCCCCAGGGCAGCGGCAGCCTCGTGCCGGACAAGTCGCCGAAACGCGCGCCGTGCAAGGCCACCGTCGGCGTGCCAGACGAATTCGATGATGTGCTCGCGCGACGCACGGTCGCCGGTCTTGGCGCGCTTGTTCGTGCTGTGGACCGAAAAGGTCGTTGCGTCGCGCGACCAGCGGATCCTTCGGCAGAATCCTCACGCGCACCCTGCCTTCGGCCGGCCCTTTCTTCCCGGTTGCCATGCCCTGCCTCCCTCTGCCTGACCGCGTTCGAAGATTCGCGCCATGGGGACGATGATGCAAGCCGAGCGGCTCAGGGCATGCGACGGCCGGCATCAGGACGAGGCCCGACTTGCCGCGTTGTGCGAGCCGGAGCGCGGAAATCCCCAGCGCATCCGGGCGACTCTTGCAATCGCAATGCCGAGCCCCACGTTTGCGCCATGCTGGATACCGAACTTCGCACCGACGACTTGCCCGCCCACGGCACCGCGCCGGGTGGCACGCAGACCGAACCAATCCTCGACGCGTACTCGCGCGCGGTCATGTCGGTGTACGACAGCGCCAGCCCGGCGGTCGTGGCGATCTTCGCGCGCCACGAGGGCGACGGCGCGCGTGGCGGCGTCGGTTCGGGTTTCGTTTTCACGCCGGACGGCCTGATCCTGACCAACTCGCACGTCGTGCACAAGGCACGCGAGCTCACCGTGCAGACCTCGCACGGTGCGACATTGAACGCGCTGCTGATCGGGGATGATCCGCACACCGATCTGGCGCTGCTCAAGGTCGACCCGCGCACGGCATTGGCCACGGTTCCGCTCGGCACGGCCGGGGCTCTCAAGGTCGGCCAGCTGGTCGTGGCGATCGGCAATCCGATGGGTTTCGAGTCGACCGTCACCGCCGGCGTGGTCAGTGCGCTCGGCCGCAGCCTGCGCGCCACGACCGGACGCCTGATCGACGACGTGATCCAGACCGATGCGGCGCTCAATCCCGGCAATTCGGGCGGCCCGCTGCTCGATTCGGCCGGCCGCGTGGTCGGCGTCAACACCGCGATCATCGCCGGCGCGCAGGGTATCTGCTTCGCCACGTCGATGGATTCGGCGCGTTCGGTGGTGACCGAACTGCTGCGGCATGGCCGCGTGCGGCGCGCGTCGCTCGGCATCGCGGCGCAGAACGCCGCGCTGCCGCGCCGCTATGTCCACTTTTTCAATTTGTCATCCGACTCTGCGGTGCGCGTCATGGAAGTCACCGCGGGTGGTCCGGCAGCGCGCGCCGGTGTCGAGCAGGGCGACCTGCTGATCGCACTCGACGGCATGCCATGCCGCAGCATCGATCACCTGCATCGCCTGCTGACGGTCCAGCGCATCGGTGTGCCGGTGACCGTCGGCGTCGTGCGCCGTGATCGCAAGCTCGAGCTGTCCTTGCAGCCGATCGAACTGCAAGCGTAGATCGCGCAAGCTCGTGGGCCAGGCAGGGCGAACGCAGCCGTTCGTGGCGCCTTCGGCCAGCCCGGGTCGCGGCCCGCGTGCGGCGTCTTGAATCCTGAACGGCGACGCTGGGCCCTCCTTTTCGATACCCGCGCGAACGACGCATCGTTTCGGACTGATCCAGCACCTGCCGCATCCGCGACCGGTTTTCCGCCGCAAGGGTCGGGCCGCCGGGCTTATCCGCTGCCGGGCCGGGCGCGATGCGCAATCGCGCGCTCACAAACCGGGATTGCGAACCAGTGGGCACTCTTGCGACCGCGTGAGGCCGCTGCGGTGGTCTTGCGCTGCAGCGGCTGAGGGAAAACCACGATATCGCGCCACGGCCGGATTGCCGATTATGATGTCGACTGGCGGTTGCATCGTTGCCGCCAAAAAGGGGACCACCGAAGTACCCGGTGCGGCTCGCTGCCACGGCGGCGAGCCGGACGAGTGCGGCGTGGGTTGGGTGATCCGGTTGCAGAATGCCGATGGAGCCGCAGGCCGTGCCGCAACTGTTGCCGTCGCCGGGTTCGCGCACATGAGTGCGGCGCGATTGCGCTCGCTCGCGGCGGCCGTTGCGCGCGTGGTCGAGGTCATCTGGCCGTTCTGCATCGCGATCGTGCTGCTGGTGGCGCTGAGCATTTTCCGCGCCGACGTCATGTCCGCCATGCGCGCCTATGTCGGCGGCGAAAGCCTCTGGTCGAAAGGGCAGAAGGACGCCTATTTCCACCTCGACCGGTACGCGCGCGAGCTGGACGAATCGGACTATCGCAAGTTCCAGCAGGCCATTGCCGTGTGCCTCGGCGATCAGGCCGCACGCGAGGAATTGCAAAAGCCCCACCCCGACATCGGCGTCGCGCGACGCGCCTTCCTCGACGGTGGCAACGATCCGGCCGACGTTCCGGGAATGATCTGGCTGTTTCGCAATTTCCACAATGTCGACGGCGTCGCGACCGCGATCGACATCTGGAGCCGCGCCGACCTCCTGACCGGTGAACTGATGCAGACCGCGGCCGACCTGCATGCGCGCGTGCAGGCACACGCAGATCCGGAAGCGCTGCAGCCGTTCGCCGATCGCATCGCCTCGATCAATGTGCGCCTGGTGCCGCTCGAACTGGCGTTTTCGAGCACGCTCGGCGAATCTTCGCGCCGCACAGAGGAACTGCTCAATGCGCTGCTGCTGGCGATCGGCGCGACCTGCCTGCTGCTCGGCGCAGTGTTGTCGCGCCGCGCGTTGCGCCTGCGCGAGCATGCCGTCGCGGCACTGGCGATCAGCGAAGAGCGCTACGCGCTCGCCGTCGAAGGCGCCAACGACGGCATCTGGGACTACGACGCGGTCAACCAGCGCGTGTTCTATTCGCAGCGCGTGCGCGACATGCTCGGCTACGACGAAAGCGTGCTCGGCGCGGATCCGCAAGACCTGCGACGCGTCATCCTGCCGGAAGACTATCCCGCGGCGCGTGCGGCGGTTCACCGGCACTGGCTGGAACACAGCGGCTCGGTGCTGCGCTATCGCATGCGCATGCGCACCAGCGACGGCCGCGTGCTGTGGATACTGGCGCGCAGCAAGACTCTTTATGGCGCGGACGGGTCGCCGCTGCGCATGGCCGGTTCCTATACCGACATCACCGAGCAGGTCGAGAACGAGCTGCAGTTGCGCCTCGCGGCCAGCGTGTTCGAGTCGAACCAGCAGGCGATCCTGATCGTCAACAGCGAGCGCAACATCGTTTCCGTGAACCAGGCGTTCTGCGACCTCAGCGGCTACACGCGCGATGAGCTGGCTGGACATCCGGTGTCGGAGCTGCGCTCGCCGAATTCCGATCCGGAGGCCTACGCGCAGATCTGGCAGGCGGTGCTGACGCAGGGGCAATGGCGCGGCGAAACCGTCGCGCGCACGCGCGGAGGCGAAGATCATCCGGTCGAGGCATCGATCGTTCGCGTGATCGATCCGCGCAACAGCCGCGAGTTCTACATTTACAGCGGCAGCGACATTTCCGAGCGCAAGTACGCGGCGGCGCGCATCCAGCACCTGGCCTACGTCGACGGCCTGACCGGTCTGCCGAACCGCAGCTATGCGAGCGCGCACTTCGAGCAGTTGCTGATCGCGGCGCGCACGACGCGCGCGCCGCTGGCGGTCGTGTTCCTCGATCTCGACGGCTTGAAGGAAGTCAACGACGCACTCGGCCACAGCGCCGGCGACAAGGTCATCATCGAACATGCCCGGCGCCTGCGCGCATGGTTGCCGGAACAGGATCTCGTCTGCCGTTTCGGCGGCGATGAGTTCGTCGCATTTCTTCCCGGTCGCGACGGGCCTGCCGCGGTGGAGATCGCGCGTGACCTGATCGCCAGCCTCGGCACTGCCTTCCCGCTCGACGGCCGCGACGTGGCGATCACTGCAAGCGCCGGCGTCAGCGCGTTTCCGGCCGATGCCGGCGATGCCGAGACGCTGATCCGCGCCGCAGACACGGCGCTGTACCGCGCCAAGGCGTCCGGCAAGAACACGGTCGTGCAATTCCGCACGGACATGGACCGCGCCGTGGCACGCCGCTTCGACCTGATCAGCGCACTGCGCCACGCGCTCGACGTGCAGCAGTTCGTGCTGCGCTTCCAGCCTGTGCTCGACTGCGCAAGCCTGCAGGTGGTCGGTGCCGAAGCGCTGGTGTATTGGGAACATCCGGAGCTGGGCACGACCGGTCCGTCTTCCTTCGTCCACCTGGCCGAGGAGTCGGGCCTGATCGAGACGCTGGGCGCCTGGGTAATCCAGCAAGCCGTCGGCAATTTCGGCGAATGGATCGCGCAGGATATCGCGCCGCAATACCTTTCGATCAACCTGTCGACGCTGCAGCTGCGGCGACCGCAGCAGTTCATCGAGCGCCTCGATGCGGCGCTGGCGCGCAGCGCGATCGACGCGCGCCGCATCGTGCTGGAAATCACCGAGCGCCAGATCGTGCATGACCTGCCGACCACGCTGCCGGCGCTGACCGGACTCGCCGCGCGTGGCGTCGGCCTGGCCATCGACGATTTCGGCACCGGCTATTCGAGCCTGTCGTACCTGAAGACGTTGCCCGTCACGCAGATCAAGATCGACATCGCCTTCATCCGCAACCTCGCCACCGACATGGGCGATCGCGTGATCGTGCGCTCGATCGTGGACCTGGGACGCAGCCTGCGCCTGGGCGTCGTCGCCGAAGGCGTGGAAACAAGCGAGCAGCTGGCGCTGCTGCGCGAATGCGGCTGCCCTTGCGTGCAGGGATACCTGTTCGCCAGGCCGCTGTCGTCGACGGAGTTCGTCGAGTTCGCCCGGCGCCAGCAGGTGAAGGCACCGAGCGACGGCGACGTCCGGCTACATTTCTGAGTGCGAGCGATCATCGACCATGCTGCGCATCCAGCCGGCGAACGATGCGAAGGATGGATCCCGCCGTGCAGGACGAAGCGATCGCTCGCGCACGCGAAAGTTTGTGTTCCGCCATTTGATGCCCGATCATGCAAGGCGCATTCCCGTGCCGGCGTGCTCAAGTCGGCAACGCCGGCAACAGGAACGCAAAGACACAGCCGGAGGCGAACGCCAGCAGTGCAAACCAGTAGAGGAGGGCGCTGAAGCGCCGCAAGCGGAGGCACGCGCGGGCCATCGCAGGATCCACGGGGCAGGGCAGTCGTCGGCTGGTTGCGATCGCAATTCCCGCGATCACGAGCGCGCATGCGGCTGCGCCGAACACAAGCGCCTTGTGCTCGCTCAGCCAGATCAGTTGCGGGACGGCGCTGACCAGGCCGGCGAGCGTCGCGCCCGCGCCCAGCGCAACCATCGTCGCCGGAAGCACGCAGCAGACCAGCGTGCCGGAACTCGCCAGCAACGCCGCAACGGCCAGACCGGCATTGCGCTTGAGCGGGGCATTCATTGGTGCGCCTTGAGGCGTTGGCGCACGTCGTCCAGCGTCTCGTTCTCGCGGTGGATCGCCTTGACCGTGTAGCCGGCGTCGGTCAGCGCGCGCTTGAGTTCCTCGTCCGGGATGTCCTGGCTGTCGCGGGTCGAAAGTGCCACCAGGCGCTTTTCCAGGCTCACGACGACGTCGGCCGTCGCCGGGAACGCGCGCAGTTTCTTTTCGATGCCTTGCGCGCAAAACGCACAGACCAGTCCGTTCACCTCCATTTCGATGGTCGCGGCTGGCGCCTGCGCCGGTACGAATGCGAGCGCGGACAGCATGAGTATGAGATAGCGCATGAGGGTTTCCTCTTCAAAAGTTGAACATCATCATGACCTGCGGCTTGCCGTCCTGGGTCAGCCCTGCTTCGATCCATGCGCCGCCCTTGAACAGCCGAACCAGTGCGGCGTACTCGACTCCATGGTGAATGCCGCCGCTGTAGTCGCGCGCTTGCAGGACAAACCACGTGGCCAGGTCCTGGTAATCGTGCGCATACGGGGAAAAACCGAGCTGGACCGTGTCGACGCGATCGGAATAGGCGGAGCTCTCATGCAGGTCGGTCACCCATGAGGCGTAGACGCGGCGGGTTTCATAGTCCGCCTGAAAACCTGCTTCGCGGTCGAGCCTGCTGCCGCGAAAATCACTGCCTGTCGCCGTGCCGAGCCCGCCCCATGCGAATACATTGGCCTGCGCCTCTTCCAGGTTCCAGCGATGCGCCAGGTAGTTCACGCGCAGGTACTGGATATCGCGGGTGCGCGCGCTTGCGTCGCTGTCCAGTCGCAGAAATCCGGCGCCTACCGACAACCAGTAGTACGGCGCGTAGAACGCTTGCGCCTCCTCCATCGTGCCGGCGCCGTATTCGCCCATGATGGTTGTGCCGTTGGCGAACGCGATTGGCTTGGCCGCGGTCGGCGCGGCAATCCACGTGGACAGCACCAGCGACGCGGCGACGCGCCAGCCGATGGCTTGGTATGGTCCGAACACGAGCTGATCTCCTTCGCGCGTGTGCGTGCGCACACGATGCCGCGGCCCAGTGGGACGCGACGGTCGACTCAGGTGCCGTGATCAGCCGATGGGAGGTCGAATCGGAGGGGTGTCGCTGCGCGGCTGCGCCAGGTCATTGTCGCGCGCAGCCCGCGGCGGGGATGCCGGGACGTGCTCTAGGGTGAAGCGTTGCGAAGCAATCGATGTCACGCCACCGGCCGCACACATCAGCTGGCAATCGCTGGTACAGCGCTGCTTCTGCGGGCACGGACACTTCGCGTGATGCGTTTGCGCGCTGTCGGCGCCGTGCGGACAGCACGGGCCGTGCATCGCCTCCGGCGCTGGCTTGCCGAATGCACCGGCAGCGCCCTGCACGATCAAGGCCGCGGCAAGAAGCAGTTGGAGAAGGACTCGTTTCATGGTGCCCGCCGACTGTACAGGGCATGAGACCGCCCTGTCGACGATTCCATTGCACAGTGTATGTCGACTGCTCGCGCTACGAGACCCATGCTCGAGGCAGGGCGTCCGGAATTCGTCACGGACTGCAGCTGACTGATCAGTGGTGCCAGGAGAGGACTCGAACTAGTCGCATAAGTTACTGAAAGATAATAGAAATACTAGTCGCTATTCATAGCGTTACCAGCAACATTACCCTGCAGTAGTGGCCAGTCTCGTCGGGGATCTCCTTCAAGGCGACCTTCATTCACTTGACGTCGTCTCGACAAAGGAGTCCGATGCTTTCCGATCGGCGCGCGTGGGGGAGGCGCTGAACCGCAAGGATGCATTCGCGCGGGGCAGCCATGAGTCTTAGCTCACGAGACGTCGAGATGGCGTACTTGCTCTCGGAGTTAGATTGCCGTGCCCGACTACAGGATAGATTTCTTTCAGCTCACGCACACAGCGACAGCGAACATTCCTACGGTCCGTAGGGGATTTGAGCTGCTGCAGAACGGCGATGTTGAGACCTCAGGCGAGATCAATCGCTATACCCGCGAGGTTTGGCGACCTCGAGAACGCAGGCGTCCACAATCTCACGTCGGTCAGTTTCGGAAATTCAGGATGGACGACTGGCCGGAGGTAGGCCGCGTAGGTCAGCCAGGCCACGAACTGGAGCTCGAAAACGCCGGCCTCATCGAGAAAAACTTTTTTGTCTACTATCCGGACAGGAGCTTGCTCGGTTGGCATACCAATGCGCATGCCAGCGGCGTTGGACAGTTCGCGAGATTTTTGAGTCAGGTGTGGGGCACGAAAGTTTACGCGGTGCCGGTTTTGCAGCCCGAGGCAGCGCGAAGGCTTCTGCGTGGCAACATCGACTTGAAACGCTTCGTGGTAAGTATCCCAAGGCCGCGCGCGCCCGATTTGTACCCTGATGATGATTTTGGACGGGCGACGTTGGAACTCCTCAACCACGCAGATGGCGACTTACTCCATTTATCGATTTCTATCGATGGCCGGCGAGGCGATGCACGTCCCCACTTGGCGCGCAGAATAAAGCGCGCACTAGCTGAGTTTGCGAACTTCGGAGCAACTACGGCCAAAGCTATCGTTTACGAAGACGGCATTGAGCATCCGATCGACCTACTAGCAGATCGAGTAACGTCTCATCAGACCGTCGAGCACGACGGTAGATACGCCCCTGAAGATACGATGTTCCACACAATTGATGCCGCTCGCACAGAGTCTGAAGGGCCCCTTCGTGAATATTTCGGTCAACTTGGCGACGCTCTCGATTAGACTGCTTTTTGCCTTGGCAGTCAGCTCGGCCTTCCTGTTTTTTGGCGCTGGCCTGGTCGAGTCGCGAATGCTCACCATCGCTCAGACATTGGCCAGTGCAACGGGCAGCCTGCTCGGCTTTTTGATAACGGCGGTCTCTATCGTCACTGCGATGATGGAGCGGCCGCTTTTGGAAAATATGCGAAAGACCGGTCACTTCCAGCGATTGATGGAGGAAACCTTTGCTGCCTGCGTGACGTTGCTGGCAGCGACGGTCGCCAGTATTGCCACCCTATTCCAAACGGGAACGTCGCTAGAATCCTTTATTACTGTGGCGATTTTTTTAAGTGTATTGAGCTTGGAATATGTCATCGAAGCTGGAAGACGGTTTCTCAACGTAATCAGAGCGATCTAAGATTGCTGAGAATTTTAGGGCGGCAATCAAGTGCGACGACACGAAGAGGAGTTGGTACCGTGTTGACAAAAGCCGTTATGGGCGCCGCGGACTTCAAGACCGTCTCCTGGGAGACCCTGACACCAGGCGCCATGTTTGTGCACTCTGGCGCGATCTGCTTCGCCACGGAGTTAGCCGAGAGAGGCGGTCCCAACCGCAGAGCCATTGTTTACCTGACGGGACCGCGAGCGTTCCAACTACGCCTGATGGAAAATCAGGGTGTTGCAGTGCTCCTACTGGGAAATGCCAGAGATAAAGCCTGCAGGATTCGCGTCCAATTGCGCAGCGAGCCTAAGCCTTCTGATGCACTGAATGGCGATCCGCGTCGCGGCACTTTGATTTTTGACGAAGCAGGCCCTGGCATTTGGATCCAGGTCGGCGATGAGTCTTTTCTGGCCTTCTCGCTTGAATCCTTTTCGCAGAAGCCGACGCCAGAGAATGTCTATCTATGTTGGTGGGCGGAGGGTTGGAAAATGACGGCACATATTGGAACAGCGGACGAACCAACAATCGTGGAACTTGGGGACCTGGAACCCCCCGCAGCGGCAAGCCATCTAGGCTATGTCAGACTTCGCAATGATTCTCGCGACCATCGCGGGACCGTTCTTCGCGGTGATGATATCGATCTGGATAGACTGGCGCCGCCGTGCTCGAACAAAGGCCGCGCATTGGGAGATACTTGGGAAGGAACTTGAGCACTGCGTTGCAAAGGCGCAGTGGTATATAGATGGCAAGAGCGACGCGCCGCTGTACCGACTGGACTCTCCCGCGTTCGACAAATCGCTTCCAGCGCTAGTGAGCGATGCCGAGCCCACGGCGAATGATTTTTCAGTGCTACTCGCTTTTTACTCTTGGGTGGGGGACATTAACCGCGGACTTGAACTAGCCGCTAAGCAGCCGAGCTGGGATACAAGCACAGACGAAGCCATGCGCATCAAGGATAAGTGTGCGGCGCTGATCTCGGAATTCTACGAACCAGCTCGCCAGACGTTAAAGAACCATAACGTCACTCTGAGAGATGCAGGAGCAATCGGGGAGGCATTCAAGCGCTAGCTGAGAAATTTCGGCACCCATCTGCCGGCGCTTTCCTTCGGCTTCCCTCGCGGGCGCATTTGGCCTAGGCGTCAGGGGCACGGTCAGTATCGAAGGCGAGTCTGCGGAACGCCATAGGAACTTGCCGCAGCGCCGCGTAAGAGATTTCCTACTCGCGCTGTAAGGGTTCACAGGGGCCCAGATTTTGGGCCAAGGTGTACGATGCCCTGGTTCTGGCGCCGTGGGGGAAAGGCAAATGCTGATCTTGACTCGCCGAGTGAGCGAAACCTTGATGATCGGTGACTCCGTGAGTGTTACGGTGCTCGGCGTCAAGGGCAACCAGGTCCGCATCGGGATCAATGCGCCGAAGGATGTGTCGGTCCATCGCGAAGAGATCTACGAACGGATCAAGCGCGAGCGGGCACGGGCGGCCGCCGATCCGGCGCTCATCCCCTCAGGCTGAGAGCTCACGCGTCACCTTGGGAGATGTGGCGTGTTGACGACATGTCCGTCGGCGCGCTGGCCGTTCTATGTCAGGAAGCCGCCCACAGCGAGCTGATCGCATAGATCTTCCGCGCGCCACACACAGGACACGCAAGGCCGAAAGCGCCTGTGTACCGAGTGACGCTAAGAACACGTTCCTCGAGGCATACGGTGCAGAAACCACGCGCCGTCGCAACCGCTGCTGCGGCGTCGGTCTTGACGCTGACGTTCTCGAATGGATTGTCCCCCATGCCATAGCTTGCAAAGGTCAAGGCAAATCGTGTGCTTACATCTTTTCACAAATCAGCGGACCGATTCTCCGTCGGTTGACGCGTCGCTCAGGCTTGTTGGTCAATGATGCTCGGGCTATTGTTTCGGATCATATGTCAGCGCTGAATAGGGGCAGCTATGACAAGGTCAGAACTGGATCGTGCGTCTGGCGCAACGCCAGCCGCACTTGTCTGCAAACGACGTGGCAACGGCCACCCGCCACTTGCTCGATCAAATGAGTGAGGCTCTGGCTCAAGGCAAGCGCATCGAGGTCCGCGGCTTCGGCTCGTTCGACACTCGCTATCATCAGCCGCACTTCGGACGTCACCCGAAGACCGGTGCCGCCATCGCGCTGCGGGGAAAGCACTTGCCGCACTTCAGGCCCGGGATCGAGTTGTGCGCGCGCGTGAACGGCTTCCTCAACATCGTCAGAGATTTCCTACAAGACGACGCGCCGATCTCCGACACCAAGATCGGCTCATGATGAGCGAACCCGACTTCAAGTTCTTGTTCGAGTCTGCACCCGGGCTGTACCTGGTGCTCAGCCCTGAGCACAGGATCATCGCGGTAAGCGACGCCTACTTGCGCGCCACGATGACACAGCGCGATGCGATCCTGGGCCGCGATCTGTTCGACGTGTTTCCGGATAATCCCGACGACCATGCGGCAACAGGGACGCGCAATTTGCGCACCTCGCTGCAACGCGCGCTAGCCGACAAGGTGGCCGATGCGATGGCGATCCAGAAGTATGACATTCGCAAGCCGGAGTCCGAGGGTGGCGCGTTCGAGGAGCGCTACTGGAGCCCGGTCAATGTTCCGCTGCTCGATCCTCGCGGGGACGTGGTCTGTATCATCCACCGCGTCGAGGACGCAACCGAGTTCGTGCGCCTGAAGCAGCGATCGCACGATGAAACGCAGCGGTCGAGCGAACTACGCGACAATCTTGAGCGCGTCGAGGCGGAGGTCTACCAACGCGCGGCCGAAATTCAGGAGACCAATGCGCGCCTGGACTTGGCGAACAAGGAACTGCAGCGCCTTTACGACAGGACCAAACAGCTCGAGCAGAACAAGACCGAGTTCCTCGCGGCCCTCAATCACGAATTGCGGACGCCGCTGAACGCAATCCTCGGGTTCACCGGTACGATGCTCATGCAGCTTTCGGGGCCGCTTACCGCAGATCAGGAAAAACACCTGCGCACGGTGCAGCATAGTGCGCGGCATCTACTATCGCTGATCAATGACTTGCTCGACGTCGCGAAAATCGAGGCCGGCTAGAAGGGCGTCGATTCAAGCGCTCATGCGATCCTACCTGTTTCGCACGAGATAGATCTCACGCCGGAACAGGCCGCGCTCCAGCGCTGAGCGCATGCTCATGCGGCGCTCGATTCGCGCTGCGTAGTCGTCTTCGCCGAGCAGATTGACAAGCTCGTCGCGCCGGGCAGCGAATTCATTCAGCAGCGCATCGATGCAGCGGGAGAATTCCTGCGTGACGTCGTGAAGCTCGAGCACGTCCCACCTGGTGTCGCACAGAAGCGTCCTGTAGTCGCCGCCGGCATCGGGATGGGGTGGCCCACTCAGTGTCAGCAACTCGCGTTCGTCATCCGTCAGGGACTGGCGCGTCAGCGAGATAACCGAGAACTCCATGAGCGCGCCGCGCTTTCCGACACGATGGCACTCCCGCAGCAGCTCACGCTTGTCCGGCATGCAGCACAGCACGTCGGAATGGTGGACACGATCGAATGTGCCATCCGCGAACGGCAGCGCGGCGCCGTCGGCCGCGAGGAGCGAGCAGCGATTGTCGACGCCGTCATGAGCGGCCCGCCTCGCCGCTAGCTGCAGTCCGATCAGGGGCACGTCGCTGAGGACAACCTCGCAGCCCGACTCCGTTGCGAGAAACAGGGCCGGCCAGCCGGCGCCTGAGCCGATATCGAGCACGCGACGGCCGGTATCGAGGCCGAGTCTGGCGACGGTCGCCTCGGCCTGTGCGCGCGTTGTCCAGCTCGTCGCGCCGTAGTCGCTACCGCGCACGCGCTGTTCGATTTCGAGCATCAGTGGCGACTTGCCGACTTCGTACTCGAAGGCGAAGTCACATGACGCGCCGGCGCAGCAGGCGGTGTGGGGACGCGTGGGGGACGACGTCATCCGGCCAGGTTTTGGTCAGGTGCGGCCGCTGCCGCGTACTGCATGATAGCGCGAGTGCCCGTCGCAGCGGTCCGCTTGAACGAATGGGGCTACTGGTGTCCGCCTGGAGAAAGTTGCGACGAAGCCAGACCCGCGAGAATAAGGCCAATACCAAGCGCGCCGTAGAAAACACGGGCTCCGCTACGCCCAAACACGTTAACGAAGAAGGATGCTCGCCAGTTATCGAAGAACCAATCCCAGTCGAAGAGCGCGGCCGCAATGCAGAAAATGCCACACAGCGCAGCGAATGCTCTCATGAGTCGCGTTCCCCAGTCCGCATTCGTTCGCCTCCTGGACCCGCGTTGGAGCGGGGTTTCCGTGGTGTCGGACGGAATGCTGCGGAACGCAGCGAAACGTTCCTTGGTGCCCAGGAGAGGACTCGAACCTCCACGGTTTTACCCGCTAGTACCTGAAACTAGTGCGTCTACCAATTCCGCCACCTGGGCAGGCGTGGG
>Ga0207671_10003491_pt1 | contig 15627 bp, 14 predicted proteins | sample KBSC24metaG_FD_184352 | JGI IMG/M metagenome (GOLD analysis project Ga0207671, IMG submission 184352) | Corn rhizosphere microbial communities from Kellogg Biological Station, Michigan, USA - KBS C2-4 metaG (SPAdes) (version 2) | ecosystem: Host-associated > Plants > Roots > Rhizosphere > Soil... | reverse complement strand
TATCGATATCACAATAATAAAATCCAAAAGTATCATCTAAATTTTTATCATAATTAATAAATTCTTTATATTTACAGTTTAAACCAGGCATATCATTAAAACTCACATAAGGATAAAGACTATTAACATCATAATAATAGAAGGTTTCCTTTTTATCATTAGTAGGTTTATAAACTTCTGTAATTCCACCAAAATAAGAATTTCTTATATCATTATATATTACTTTATCATTAATTAGAGGTATATTATTATCATAATATTTATTAAAAAATATATCATAAGTTATACTAGATACAGTTAAACATTTAGTAAAATTTATATCAAAATATCTATGTAAATATTTATTAGCTTCTTTAATAACTTCATATAAAGATAACAAATCTAAATTTAAATATTTAAGAGTTTCAACTTTACTAGACCACATATTAGTATATAAATTACTATAAGAATCTTTATCAATATTAAAATATTTATAATTAGGTGTATTACCTATATAGAATAATGTCTTTTCTGTAAAAAATTCATAAGGTAATATAGATTTATTATACTTTATGTTATATTTAGAACATAATACTTTTAAACTATCTGGTAATAACGCATAACTATCAGCTATTGTAATATAAACTAATTTATTATTAACTGTTTTCTTAACAATTAACTTTAATAATTGATTATCTTTAAAAGTAGCTTCTATAACATAAGGATTTTCTTTATGTGTTTCATTATAGGAATATAAAGCTTTTAATATAAAAATAGCATCAAAACCTCCTAAATTATGACAATATCATATATAACCTTTATATTTATATTTAAATAACTCATTTATTAATTGATATATTAAAGAGAAAGAGTCTAAAGTATCTTTATTAATATAAAAAGTAGTAGGTATTTCATTATTATTAAGATTAGTATATAATCCTAAAGCATAGACATAGCTTAATTGTTTGTTAGTATCATAATATGTCTCTAGATCAATAACACCAAAATTTATATTTTCAACAAGTTTAGTTTTATGTTTATTAACTTTAATAGGATTAAATTTAATGTTTCTTTCGTTAATTACAGGTTTATTCTCAACAAAAGTTGTTTTATTATTGTTAAATTCTCTTATAATTTTATTATCAAAATAGTGATCTTTAACAAAACCTATAGAAATCCCTTCTAAAGTAAAAGCTTCTTTTATAGAAATATTGTCTTTTATCGATACAGCTATAATAATATGATTAGGATAACTATCTTTAAGAAAAAATTGAGTATTTTTATCAAATATTTTAATATTGTATCCTTTAGTGTTTTTAAGTAATTCATTTTGATTATTAACATTAACAATTCAATCTATATTTGTATCTTTATAATTAATAAATAAATTAGAAACATAACCATTATCATCAATAATAACATTATCTAAGGGATTTTCTAATACATTAATATCGTTTAAAGGAAATAATTTAGTTTTCTTTAAATAATTATATGTTTTATTAGACATAGTATGTTTATCCAACTGAATATCAGATAAAAATTTCTTATCAATTTTTCTTAAAATAATTTGAATATAAACAATATCTTCAGATGTATATCCATATATTTCACTAAGTTTAATTAATCCTTGATTAACAAGATCAAATAAAAAGAATAAATCCTTATTATAATTAAAAGCAAAAGATTTACCTGTCATTTTATAAATATCCTCTTCATATTTAATTTTAATAATACCTATATAGGTATCCCCAAAATCAAGATGTTTATCAATAATAAGTTTAAAACTTTCAAAGGAATATAAGTCTGTATATTTAAATAAAACAATAATTTTTTTAGAAAAAATATATTTAAACTGAGGTACGGTATGTAAAAATTTTGAATATTTTGTAACAATAGCTCTAACGGGTATATTAGAATTTGTATTAAAAATTCCTCTTAGAGGAATATTAGACTTTGTATTAAAAAATCTCATTAAAAGAATGTAAAAATAATTCTCTTAATCGGTTGTAAAACATTATGAATATTTTCATAAATCCTAAAATATAAAAAAGTTAAATTAATTTTTTTTTTTTTTACGTTAAACGTCGTAGCAGGTAGAAAAATATTCAGAAAAGAAAATTTCAAAAAATATTATCCTACCATAAGTTCCGTTTTTTAGATGTTGAACAACTAGGGTGTATACACCCTTTTTATATACTTTTTTTTTTAATTATTTATAGAAGAAGAATTCAAAAATATTTATAAAAATTAAGTATATATAAACAAAAGATAGCTTTAATACCTAATCTTATTTATTAATTAGATACAGCTTATATGATCATATTATTTAATAAATTTAATAAAATATTTAAAAATATTTATAATCTGTATACTATTTATGATAGGTTTTCTACTGCTACTACTAAAAAAGTTTAATATTTATTAATTATATTAATATTTGTATATATATATATATATATATCTATTTATTCGTCAGAAGCTTAAAGATAATTTGAAGATAAAATTTTTATTATTAGTACTACTTATAATTTAAATAAATTAAATATATTTATTAAAAGAGTATAGTTTAATTGGCAAAACCTAAAGCTTCAAACTTTATATTTTCAGTTCAAATCTGAATACTCTTGTGTATTATTATACAATATTTATCTTATGCATAAATAAGATGTTATATATATAAATAAATTAGTAAATTGTCTTTAATTTTATTAATCATGAATTATGTTACTTTCTTCATTATTATTAACACCTATATTAGGTATCTTTACTATATTAATAAATAAATACTATAATAATGATAATAATATAAAAAAAATAGGATTAAGTTTTAGTTTAATTAATTTAATAATATCATTAATTATTTTTATTTTATTTGATTTTAGTAGTAAAGATTTTCAATTTATTCAAGAATCTTATAAAATAAATTCATTTAATATATATTTAGGTATAGATGGTTTATCTATTTATTTTATATTATTAACTACTATTATTATGCCAATAGCACTATTATCAAATTGAAATTCAATTACACATAATATAAAAAATTATGTAATAATTATATTATTATTAGAATCTTTATTATTAGGAGTATTTTTAGTTTTAGATATATTTTTATTTTATATCTTTTTTGAAAGTACATTACCTCCATTATTTATATTAATAGGATTATTTGGATCAGATAATAAAGTAAGAGCTAGTTTTTATTTATTTTTATATACATTATTTGGTTCATTATTTTTATTATTATCTATAATAACTATTTCATCTATAATGGGTACTACAGACTTTAATATATTATTAAAATCTAATTTCAATTATTATACTCAAATATTTTTATTTATAGGAATATTTATAGCTTTTGCTGTTAAAACACCTACAATTTTTTTAAATAATTGATTATTAAAAGCTCATGTTGAATCTCCATTAGGTGGAAGTATAATATTAGCTGCTATAGTATTAAAATTAAGTTTATATGGTATATTTAGATTATTATTACCTATATTACCTAAAGCTTCTCTTAATTTTACATATATTATATATTTAATAGGAATAATTACTATAATATATGCAAGTTTTAGTACTTTAAGAACTATAGATATAAAAGAATTAATAGCTTATAGCTCAGTATCTCATGCTGCTGTATATTTAATAGGAGTATTTAGTAATTCTATAGTAGGTATAGAAGGAGGAATTCTTTTAGGTTTAGCTCATGGATTTGTATCTTCAGGGTTATTTGTATGTGCTGGAGGTGTATTATATGATAGAACACATACTAGATTAATTACATTATACAGAGGTGTTACTCAAACTATGCCTATTTTCTCAATAATGTTCTTTATATTATCATTAGGTAATTGTGGAGCACCTTTAACTTTAAATTTCTTAGGAGAATTTATGTCTTTATATGGTACTTTCGAAAGATTGCCTATTTTAGGTATATTAGCTTGTTCTTCTATTGTATTTTCTGCAGCATATACTATATATATGTTTAATAGAATAGCTTTCGGTGGTAAATATTCTTCATTCTTTATAACTAGTTTACCTGATTTAAATAAAAGAGAATTTTTAATATTATTTACTTTAGTATTATTTACTATATTATTTGGAATATATCCTACTCCTATATTAGATGGATTACATTATTATGTATCATCATTAATATACTTAAGTGTATAAAAAAAAATGTTAGTAAATATTGGTATTTACACTATGTTATCTAATGCAGTTTCTTCGGTAGATTTTAAAACATTTTTTTATTCTAGAAATATCACAATTGGTTTAATGTATGCAATAATCTCTTTAATTTCATGTTTAAATATTAAAGATTTAGGTATATGTGGAGGTTTAATACATTTTGATTATACTATACAAATATTTAGTATATTTTTATTTATAGTAACAATATTAATATTAAATTTAACTAATAGTTATCCTTTTATCATAAAAAAAGATAAAGTTGAAAGTAATAAATTAATGAACTTAAAAGATAAAGAAGAAATATATATATATAATAAATTAAATTTATTAAATAATAAATTTAATCAATTTAATATAACTGAATATTCAATAATAATACTATTAATAATAACAGGTTCTACATTTTTAATGTCATCATTAGATTTAGTAACAATATTTTTAGCAATAGAATTACAAAGTTATGGACTATATATATTATGTACATTACATAGAAATTCTGAATCTTCTACATCAGCAGGTCTTACTTATTTTTTATTAGGTTCTTTAGCTTCATGTTTTATATTATTAGGTCAAGGACTTATATATGCAAATGAAGGTAATACTAGTTTAGAAAATTTACAAATTATTACAGCTATATCTGATGCATCATTATATTCTAATATTAATTATATATATAATAGTATACAAATAGCATTAATAATATTATCTGTAGGATTTTTATTTAAAATATCAGCAGCTCCTTTTCATTTTTGAAGCCCTGATGTTTATGATTCTATTCCTACAATTATTACTACTTTTGTAACTATAGTTACAAAAATATCTATATTAATATTTATATTAAAAATAATAAATATGACATTTAAAGATTTATATAGTTTTAGTTGAATTAATTGTTTATTAATAAGTTCAGTAATTTCTATGATTATAGGTACAATCTTAGGATTAACTCAATATAGAATTAAAAGACTATATGCTTATAGTACTATTTCTCATATAGGGTTTATATTATTATCATTAAGTATATTTAGTATAGAATCTATACAAGCATTTTTTTTTTACTTAGTACAATATTCTTTATCTAATTTAAATTTATTTTTTATAACTATAGTCATAGGTTATACATTATTTCTTTATTCAAATAAAGAAATAAAAAATTCTATAAATAATATTAATTTAAATAAATTAGAAAGATTTAATTCTCCTTTACAATTAATAAGTCAATTAAAAGGTTATTTTTTTGCTAATCCTATATTATCATTAAGTTTAGCTATAACTTTATTTTCATTTGCAGGAATACCTCCATTAACAGGATTTTTTGCTAAACAAATGGTATTAAAAGTTGCAATAAGTAAAGGATATATATTTATATCATTAATAGCAATATTAACTAGTGTAATTAGTGCTGTATATTATTTAATGATTATTAAACAAATGTTCTTTGATAATTCAAGTTATAAATATCCATATAAATTTAATAATATTAATATAACTATTTCAGAATATTTAGTAGATATAATATCTATATTAACTTTAAGTATACATTTATTTTTTATATAAATGAAGTATTAAATTTCTTTAATATTTTATCATTTATGTTTTTTAATTTAATTTAAATTAAATTAAACTATTTTTAGTACAGTTTTGAATTAATATTAATAAAAAAAAAAATGAAATTCAACATACAAATATTAAGCCCTTTAGATCAATTTGAAATAAGGGATTTATTATCAATAGATTTACCAATATTTGATAATTTACACTTATCTTTAACAAATATAGGATTATATTTAATTTTAGGTACAAGTATAATAGCATTAATAAGTTATTCTGCAGATAATTATGGAAAATTAGTTTCTAATAACTGATCTATAAGTCAAGAATCAATATATGCTACTATACATAATATGGTAACAGGTCAAATAAATGCAAAAAATGGTCAAATATATTTTCCATTTATATATGCATTATTTATATTTATATTAGTAAATAATTTAATAGGTATGGTTAAAAGGAGCCTTTGTATTTTATTATTTAATTTCTCAAATATAATTGAAAGATTTAAATTTCATAATAAATTAGCCTTTCAATTACAATCTTATTCTTCTTCTCTTAACTCTGAATTAGAATTAAATTCACAAATAGTCATATCTAATAATAGTCCTATGTATAGTTTTAATAATAATAATACCTTTTATCTTAATCCTGACTATATAACAGGATTTGTAGATGGTGAAGGTTGTTTTTCTATTTCAATATTTAAAGAAAGTAAAAACATAACTGGTTGACAAATTAAACCAATTTTTAGTATATCTTTACATAATAAAGATATTAAATTATTAGAGGCTATACAAAGAACTTTTAAAACAGGAAAGATATATAAACATGGAGTAGATTCTATGCAATATCGAGTAAGTTCTTTAAAAAATTTAAACATAATTATAAATCATTTTGATAATTATCCTTTAATAACTCAAAAGAAAGCAGATTATCTTTTATTTAAACAAGCTATAGACATAATAAAGAATAAAGAACATTTATCTTTAGAAGGTTTATTAAAAATAGTAGAAATTAAAGCTTCATTGAACTGAGGTCTGTCAGAAAAATTTAAGGAGAGTTTTCCTACTACAAATCCAGTAGATAGACCTTCAGTTATATATAATACTTTAAATGTTAAAATTAAAAATTTAAACTGAATTAGAGGATTTATAGAAGCTGAAGGATGTTTTCAAGTTGTAATTCAAAATGATATAAATGTTAATCTAAGATTTGCATTAACTCAACATATTAAAGATAAAGAATTATTAAAAGGTATTGTTACTTATTTAAAATATGGAAGATATTACCAATCATCTACACGAAATGAAGGTCAATATTTAGTAACAGTTTTTTCAGATATAAATAATAAATTAATACCTTTCTTAAATGAATATCCATTATTAGGAGTAAAAAAATATGATTATTTAGATTTTGTAGAAATAGCGGATTTAATAAAGTCTAAAGCTCATTTAACAAATGAAGGATTAGAAAAAATTAAATTAATTAAAAATAATATGAATAAGAGAAGAACAATAAAAGAAGAATAAATATTTAAATAATTAATAATAAAATACAATAAATTTCACTGTATGCTGGAAACTTCTAATGCCTTTACGTACCGTAGTACGGTAAAAATATTAAAGGATGAAACAATGAACTATCAGCAGGAAACCAAAATAGCAAGCCATGTTATGAGTAGGATCCTCAGAGACTAAACGTGAAAAATCATTTAATATAGTTTTACAATAACAAAAAAAAGTGATTAAGATATAGTCCACCACATAAGTCTATAAGGCTTATAGTGTTGTCCATATAGTTTCGCTACTACTAGTCATTTTGCTTTAACTTTTGCATTTAGTTTTAGTATAGTATTAGGTGCTACAATATTAGGTTTACAAAAACATGGATTAAAATTTTTCTCATTATTTGTACCTGCTGGTTGTCCATTAGGATTAGTACCATTATTAGTTATAATAGAATTTATATCTTACTTAGCTAGAAATGTATCTTTAGGTTTAAGATTAGCAGCTAATATACTTTCAGGGCATATGCTATTAAATATATTAAGTGGATTTACTTATAATATAATGTGCTCTGGAATTATATTCTTCTTTTTAGCTTTATTACCATTAGCTTTTATAATAGCTTTTTCAGGATTAGAATTCGCTATTGCATTTATACAAGCACAAGTTTTTGTAGTTTTAACATGTTCTTATATTAAAGATGGATCTGAACTACATTAATTAATATATATTTATAGTATAATAAATATTAAAAAAAAAAACGGCTATTGATTTGTATTCAATTAAATTTTTGAAAGCTGTAAAAAAAAATTAAATTAATTTAAGTTATTATATTATATATGAATTTAGCACTAATATTATTTTTAATAGGTATATTAGGATTTGTATTAAATAGAAAAAATATAATATTAATGTTAATTTCAATAGAAATAATGTTATTATCAATAACTTTTTTAATTTTAATAAGTTCATTAAATTATGATGATATATTAGGACAAACTTTTGCCATATATATAATAGCTATAGCAGGAGCAGAATCAGCAATAGGTTTAAGTATATTAGTAGCATTTTATCGATTAAGAGGTAATATATCTATTGTATATTAATAATGTACTTAACATTAATATTTTTACCTTTAATAGGTTCTATATTATCAGGATTAATGGGTAGAAAATTAGGTGTAAAAGGATCTCATTTAATAACTACTAGTTTAATGATATTAACTACTACTTTAGCTATATTAGCTTATATAGAAGTAGGATTTAATAATATTCCTATATATATAAAATTAACCAAATGAATAGATTCAGATTCTATAAATATAATGTGAAGTTTTAACTTTGATGCTTTAACAGTATCAATGTTAATACCTGTATTAATAATTTCAACATTAGTACATATATATTCAATTGAATATATGTCACATGATCCTCTATGTGTCTTAGGAAAATACAATTGCGGGGGATAAATCATCAAATTCCGGGGACTCCTTAAAGCTTATGGTACCAAGCAATATTTGAAAAAATATATGTGGATGAATTAATCACTCATGTAAGGTAATAAGTCATAAGATGATTGAAAAAGAAATAGGAAACCGCGGATCTAAATCAAATAATAATATTATTTGTAAAAGAGCAACGAGTAAATGGTGATTGATGTGTAATATTATTACACATTTAAGATGTACTCTAATGGGTTTCGAAAGAAATTATCAAATCAAAAACCTTTCTAACCAATTAAATAAAAACAATATTTTATCTTAGAATTTTCACCTTGATTTTGAACTGGGTTAATATATGCCGAAGGTTCATTTAGTATTATAATAGATAAAAAAAAATAGATAGAAATTTAGGTTGAAGAGTTCAATCTAAATTTCAAATAAGATTGCACATAAAAGATTTAAATCTTTTATTAAAATTACAACAATATTTAGAAGGTATTGGAACAATACATCAATATTCTAAACAGGTTAAAGTAATATATTCAATAGATTCTAATAAAGATTTACAAAAATTACTTATCCATTTTAATAAATATTCATTAATAAGTGAAAAAGCTGCAGATTTATACTTATTTAAACAAGCAGTAGAATTAATAACAAATAAAACTCATTTAACAGAACAAGGACTATTAAACATAGTTAATATAAAAGCATCTATGAATTTAGGTTTATCAGATAAATTAAAAACTGAATTTAAAGGATATATTCCTGTAGAAAGACCAGTTATAAATACAAAAAAAATATACCAGATCCTTTTTGAATTTCAGGTTTTGTTAGCGGAGAAGGATGTTTTGATGCATTAATAACAAATTCAAGTAATAAAATTGGGAAAAGAATTCAATTAAGATTAAGAATAGTTCAACATGAGAGAGATTTAAATTTAATGGAAAAAATAATAAAATATTTAGGAACAGGAAAAATATATAAATACCCTGATAAATTAGCAGTAAGTTTAACAATATTAAAATTAAGTGATATAAATGAAAAAATTATACCATTTTTTAATAAATATCCTATAGATGGTATAAAATTAAACGATTATCTAGATTGATGTAAAATCAATCTATTAATGAATAATGGTTTACATCTAACAAATGAAGGATTAAATATAATACAAAAAATAAAATCGGGGATGAATATAGGTAGAAGTTAATATTTAATTGCATGATAAATTTGACAGCAATGCATAATCAAAGATTTTTTAGTTATTTAAGTTTATTTACATTTATGATGATATTATTAGTAACAGCTGATAATTATTTATTTATGTTTGTAGGGTGAGAAGGTGTTGGAGTATGTTCTTATTTATTAGTTAATTTTTGATATACTAGAATAGCTGCTAATCAAAGTGCATTAGCAGCTTTTTTAACTAATAGAGTAGGTGATGCATTATTGGTGTTAGGTATGTTTTCTATATTATGAACAATAGGTAATATAGACTATGCTACAATATTTAGTTTAGCACCTTATTTAAATGAAAATATTGTAACAATAATATCTATTTGTTTATTAATAGGAGCTATGGCTAAAAGTGCACAAATAGGTCTTCATGTTTGATTACCTATGGCTATGGAGGGTCCTACACCAGTTTCAGCATTAATACATGCTGCTACTATGGTTACAGCAGGAGTATATTTATTGATAAGAAGTTCTCCATTAATAGAATATAGTTCAACTATTCTATTAATTTGTTTATGATTAGGTGCAATAACATCATTATTTAGTTCTTTAATTGGATTATTTCAACAAGATATTAAAAAAGTTATAGCTTATTCTACAATGTCTCAATTAGGTATGATGGTATTAGCTATAGGATTATCTTCATATAATGTAGCATTATTTCATTTAATAAATCATGCTTTTTATAAAGGATTACTTTTTTTAGGAGCAGGTTCAGTTATACATGCAGTATCAGACAATCAAGATTTTAGAAGATATGGTGGATTAAAACACTATTTACCTTTAACATACTCAGTGATATTAATAGCATCATTAAGTTTAGTTGCATTCCCTTTTATGACAGGATTCTATTCTAAAGATTTTATATTAGAATCTGCATATGGTCAATTCTTATTATCTAGTAATATAATATATTATATAGGTGTAATAGGAGCTATGTTTACTACTTTATATTCTGTTAAAGTAATATATTTAACATTCTTAACTAATCCTAATGGACCGTTAATAAATTATAAACATGCATCTGAAGGAACATTATTAATGGGTATACCATTAACAATATTAGCTATATTTTCAATATTTTTTGGATATATAACTAAAGATATATATGTAGGATTAGGTTCTGGATTCTTTACAGATAATAGTATATTTATACATCCTTTACATGAAATAATGATAAATACTGAATTTGGTTTAATACCAAGTATAAAATTTTTACCTTTAATTACTACAATAATATTAACAGTATTAGCTATAACATATCAAGAATATTTACCTTGAAAAGTTATAGAATTTAAATATACTAATTTTGGATATAATATATTTAGTTTATTAAATTTAAGATTCTTAATAGAATTATTATATAATAAACATATAACAGAAAAAGTATTAGAATTAGGTGGTCAAACTGTAAAAGTTTTAGACAAAGGAAGTATTGAATTAATAGGACCTTACGGGTTAGAAAAAGGTTTATTAAATTTAAGTAATAAATTATCTAACTTAGATACTGGAATAGTAACTAGTTATGCTTTATATATTTTAATAGGTTTAGTAATATATATTACAATACCGTTTATATCTATATAAATAAAACCAGAATAGTTCAATTGGTTAGAACATTAATTTCATGCATTAAAAATGAGAATTCAATTTTCTCTTCTGGTTTTTAATAAAAATATTAAATATTATAAAATATATTTATATTTAAAATGAAAAATATATCTCTTTGAACCGAAAGATGATTTCTTTCATCTAATGCTAAAGATATAGGTACACTATATCTTATATTTGCACTATTTTCTGGTTTAGTTGGTACAGCTTTTTCTGTATTGATAAGATTAGAATTATCAGGTCCAGGTGTACAATTTATAGCAGATAATCAATTATATAATAGTATAATTACAGCTCACGCAATAGTAATGATTTTCTTCATGGTTATGCCAGCTTTAATAGGAGGATTTGGTAATTTTTTATTACCTTTATTAATAGGAGGTCCAGATATGGCATTCCCTAGATTAAATAATATAAGTTTCTGATTATTACCTCCTAGTTTATTATTATTTATTTATTCAGCTATAATAGAAAACGGAGCAGGTACAGGTTGAACTCTTTATCCACCATTAGCAGGAATACAAAGTCATAGTGGACCTAGTGTAGATTTAGCTATATTTGGTTTACATTTATCAGGTATAAGTAGTTTATTAGGTGCTATAAACTTTATAACTACTATTTTAAATATGAGAGCTCCTGGTATAAAAATGCATAATATTTCTAATTTGTGCTAAAGAATCAAATTCCGGGAACACCCTAAAGCTCTAATAACCAAGGATATACAGGAAATTGTATATCTGGCCTGATTAATGACTCAGGGTACGGTAATATCATTAGAGATAATAGAAACATAAATGGGTTATCGCGGATCTAAATCAAATAATTTAAATAAATTATTTGTAAAAGAGCAACGAGTAGATGGTTCTTCAACTAATAAAGTAGTTGTAAGGTATACTCTAAGAAATCAGAGAAATTTGATTTATAAAATTATACATATATATATATATATATATATATGTTAATATTAACAAATATTTCGAAATACTTCACAAATAATTTCAAATTAAATCCTTATTGAGTAACTGGATTTTCAGATGCAGAATCTAGTTTTCAATTAATTATACATAAAAATTCTAAAGTTAAAATAGGTTGAAATGTTAGATTAAGTTTTTCTATACATTTACATAAAAAAGATATTAATATATTATATACTATTCAGAATTTTTTTAACGGTATAGGTAATATAACAATATATAAAGATACTTGTTATTATCAAGTAGTATCTATAAAAGATTTATTAATAATAGTAGAGCATTTTAATAAATATAATTTACAAACTCAAAAAAAAAAGAAGGAAGGACTTTAATTTGTTTACAAAAGCCTATAATTTAATGTTAAATAAAGAACATTTAACTGATATAAAAAAATTTATTAATATAAAAGCTTCTATGAATAAAGGTTTATCAGAAAATTTATTATTGGAATTTCCAATAGTATATCCAGAAATAATACAAGAAAATGAAAAAAAAATAATAATGGATATGATATGAATAATTGAATATCAGGATTTGTAGAAGGAGAAGGATGTTTTTTTTATAAAAACTAGTAAATCTACAACTCATAAACAAGGTATAAGTGTAAATTTAAACTTTATTATAACACAAAGTATAAGAGATTTAAAACTTATAGAAGAAATAAAATCTAAATTAAATTGTGGTACTATAACAATTAATAAATCTAATACTATTGCAAGATATACAGTATCTAAATTCTTAGATATAGAAAATATAATAATACCCTTTTTTAATAAATATGAATTATGTGGAGAGAAAAGAAAAAATTTTGAAGATTTTAAATTAGTATATAATTATATAAAAAATAAATAACATTTAACTAAAGAAGGATTAAATAAAGTATTATTAATAAAATCTAATATGAATTTTAATAGAAAATAAAATATTAGTAATAATATATATATATATGTATATTTTTAATATGAAATTAGCTTTATTCGGATGAGCAGTAATAGTAACAGCTGTGTTATTATTATTATCATTACCTGTATTAGCAGGGGCTATAACTATGGTATTAACTGATAGAAACTTTAATACATCTTTCTTCGAAGCAGCTGGAGGAGGTGATCCAATATTATATCAACATCTTTTTTGATTTTTTGGTCATCCAGAAGTCTATATATTAATTATACCTGGTTTTGGTATAATTAGTACAACTATTTCAGCAGCTTCTAATAAAAGTGTATTTGGATATTTAGGTATGGTATATGCTATGATGTCTATAGGAGTATTAGGATTTATAGTATGAAGTCATCATATGTATACAGTAGGATTAGATGTAGATACTAGAGCATACTTCACAGCAGCTACATTAATTATTGCAGTACCTACAGGTATTAAAATATTCTCATGATTAGCTACTTGTTATGGAGGTTCATTACATTTAACTCCTTACATGTTATTTGCTTTAGGTTTTGTATTTATGTTTACTGTGGGGGGATTAAGTGGAGTAGTTTTAGCCAATGCATCATTAGATATAGCTTTCCATGATACTTACTACGTAGTAGCTCATTTCCACTATGTTTTAAGTATGGGAGCAGTATTTGCATTATTTAGTGCATGATATTTCTGAATTCCTAAAATATTAGGATTAGATTATAATATATTATTAGGAAAAGTACATTTCTGAATATTATTTATAGGGGTTAGCAAAAAGGGAAGTGTTTTTGAAAAGTGTAAAAGATTATATAGTAATTCTTCTAAAGGTAATTTACCTATTGATCCTAATGAATTTATTATTTTTTTTAAAAATATTAAAGAAAATAAAAAAGAAATATATAAGGAATTAAGAAATAAATCAGGTGTTTATATATTAATAAATAATATTAATAATAAATTATATGTAGGTAGTAGTATTAATTTAACTAAAAGAATGGTAAGTTATTTTTACTATACTAATTCAGATAACGAAAGTAAATCAGTTATAATAAGAGCTATGAAAAAACACGATATATCAAATTTTTCTTTAGGTATTAAAGAACTTTGTAAAAAAGATTCACAAATTTGTTTAGAATTAGAACAAAAATGAATAGATTATTATAAACCTTCATATAATGTTTTAAAGATTGCAGGTAATTCATCAGGATATAAACATAAAATTGAAACAATAAATAAATTAAAAGAATTGTTTACTGAAAAAAATCATCCTAATTATGGTAAAATTCTTTCACCTCAAACTAGAGAAGCTATTAGTAAAGGAATAAAAAAATATTATTTAACTAATAATCATCGATCTAAAGGATTAAAAGGTAAATTATCTTCACTATACGGTATAGGAGGAAAATTAGTTTTTTGTTATAATAAAAAAGGTGAAGAACTTATATTTACATCTATAAATGAAACTAGGCAATATTTTCATGTTAGATGAACTTTTATAAAACAAAGTATTGATACTCAAAAATGAATAAACATAAAAAATGAAGAATGAATAATACAATCTGAACCTAAACAAAAAAAATAATCATTAGCCCCTTCCAATCTTTCTATATGCTGGAAAATCTCATAAGACTTAAGTACTTACTAATTAATTAAGTAAGTAAAAATCTTAAGTATATCTAGATGATCAGCAGGAAACCAAAATAGCAAGCCATGTTATGAGTAGGTTCCTCAGAGACTACACGAAAGAAATTATTTTAATAAAAATAATATATAAATTTATTAAAATAATTAATATATAGTCCACATATGTGTAATGTAACATTCTTTCCTCAACATTTCTTAGGTCAATTTGTAGGCCCTATACTATAGTAGTATAGTAATATGTACAACACTATATGCTGGAAACTCCTAAACTTAGGATTATCAGCAGGAAACCAAAAATTTAAATTATATAAGTAGGTTCCTCAGAGACTACACGTGTTGCAACTTTATTAAATAAGTTGAATATATAGTCCGATTTATATAGTAATATATAAATACCTTAAATTTTTAATTTAAACTATTTTCAGTACAGTTTTGAAATAAAAAAAAAAATAATGATAAAATTAATATGAAAAAGTATATTTTTTAATGTAATATATAATACTCATCTATATATATCACATAGTCATACTAATCTTAATGATGAAGAATTATATGATGATAATGA
>Ga0207671_10003482_pt1 | contig 15657 bp, 13 predicted proteins | sample KBSC24metaG_FD_184352 | JGI IMG/M metagenome (GOLD analysis project Ga0207671, IMG submission 184352) | Corn rhizosphere microbial communities from Kellogg Biological Station, Michigan, USA - KBS C2-4 metaG (SPAdes) (version 2) | ecosystem: Host-associated > Plants > Roots > Rhizosphere > Soil... | reverse complement strand
TAGGCACCTGGAGTCCGCACCCCGTAGTGACGACGGACGGTGGGTCGATGGTGCGGCCCAGCGCCGAGGAGAGCAGATTGCGGGTGTCGGGCCCGGCTTCCAGCACCTTCTGTTCCACGTGGATGTGCGGATCGGTGTCGGTCATCTGCGCTCTCGCTCTCCTCGGAGTTCTCTGCGGCCGACGCCGGCGACCGTCCCCGACGGCCGCCGGCGCATCGCATCAGCCTTCACGCATCGCGCTTGCGGAACAGGATCGCCCCGCCGATGATCACGATCGCCGCGTAGGCGGTGAAAACGCCGAACCCGGTCCAGGCCGAGAACATCGAGATGGAGTCGTCACCGAGTTTGCGGACGCCCCAGATCTGGCTTCCGGCCAGGAACGGGACCCACTTGTCGACGTGGGCTGCCCAGTCGTGCGGCAGGAACTGGGTCATGATGAACGTCACGAACAGCAGCGCGATGGCCGCGGTGATGGCTCCGGCGGTGTGGCGCAGGAGCGCGGCCAGTCCGAAGGCCAGCAGGCTGCTGACCGCCAGGTAGAGGCCGCCGCCGATCACGGCCTGGAGCACGTGCGGCGCGCCGAGTGTGGTCGACAGGTGCACGTGGACCGGGGCCGAGGGGACCGGCTGGTCCGCGGCTCCGTTCTTGACCGGGCCGAAGGTGCGTAGCGTGACGTCGTGGAAGAACGTCTGGCCGATGAAGAACGAGGTGAAGCTGCAGAACAGGCCGGTGATCAGGGCCACGACGGTGAAGACGGTGAGTTTGGCGCCGAACACGACGCCTCGGCGGGGCATCGCCGACAGCGAGGTGCGGATCATGCCGGTGGTGTACTCGCCGGACAGCGTCATCGCGCCGATGACGACGATCACCAGCTGGCCGAACACGATCCCGAACATCGAGCTGCGGACCGGGTCGAAGGTCGCCAGGTCCTCGCGGCCCATGTGGCCGGACTGGCCCCAGGCGAACAGGGTGCTGATGCCGATGGTGACGATCGCGGTGGCCAGCAGCGTCCACGTGGTCGAGCGGACCGAGCGGATCTTGGTCCATTCCGAGCGCAGCGCGCCGGGGAAGCCGGCCCGGCCCTTGGCCGGCGGCAGGCTGACGGCGGTCAGGGTGGTCATCGTCAGGCCTCGGCCTTCTGCTCGGTGGCGGCGCCGACCTCGGCGGTGGCCTGGGCCCGCTGGGCGGCGGGGACGGCGGCGTGGTACTCGACGCTGTCCTTGGTCAGTTCCATGAACGCCTCCTCCAGCGAGGCCTGGACCGCGGTCAGCTCGTGCAGCCGGATCCCGTTGTCGAAGGCCAGGTCGCCCACGCGCTCCAGGGGAAGGTTCGCCACGTGCAGCGTGCCCTCCTCGGACCGGACCCGGCCGCCGGCGGCGGTGACGAGCTCGGCGAGCTTGGCGGCGTGCGGGCTGCGGACCTTGACCTGCTGTTCGGAGTTGCGCTCGATGAACTCGGCGACCGTGCAGTCCGCGATCAGCCGGCCGCGCCCGATCACCAGCAGGTGGTCGGCGGTGTGCTCCATCTCGGACATCAGGTGGCTGGAGACGAACACGGTCCGCCCGTCGGCGGCGAGCGCCTTCATCAGGTTCCTGATCCACAGGATGCCCTCGGGGTCCAGCCCGTTGACCGGCTCGTCGAACATCAGCACCCGGGGATCGCCCAGCAGCGCCGCGGCGATGCCCAGGCGCTGGCCCATGCCCAGGGAGAACCCCTTGGAGCGCTTGCGCGCCACGTCCGACAGGCCGACCAGCTCCAGCACCTCCCCGACCCGGCGGGCCGGCAGGTCGTTGGTCTGGGCCAGGCACAGCAGGTGGTGGTAGGCCGAGCGGCCGCCGTGGATCGCCTTGGCGTCCAGCAGCGCGCCGACCTCGCGCATCGGATGGTCCGCGGCGTCGAACGGCTTGCCGTTGACCGTGACCGTCCCGGACGTCGGCGCGTCCAGGCCCAGGATCATCCGCATCGTCGTCGACTTGCCGGCCCCGTTCGGCCCGAGGAACCCGGTCACCTGACCGGGCAGCACGGCGAAGGACAGGTCGTCGACGGCGAGCTTGTCGCCGTATCTCTTGGTGAGGCCCGCAGCCTCGATCATGACAGTCGCCTCCTGGTGGACGTGCGGGCCGCGGCTGGGCGCCGGGTCCGCGACGACGGTAGCCCCGGCAGGTGGCGGCGGGCGTCCGGCTGGGAGGGGACAGGGGGATAGTCCCGGAGGATGACGGGGGTCGCCGGAAGATGTAGGCGGGGTCGGTAGAAAGATGTGCGCGGCGCGAAATCGGGGCCGAGTCCGGGGCCGAGCGCCAGGCCGAGTGCCGGGCCGAGTGCCGAATTGAGCACCCGACCAAGCGCCGGGCGCAGTTCGGTCCGGGTTCGGCCGCACCACCTTCTGCCGCTAGGCGGCGGGCCCCTCGCCGTCGAGTCGCGTCTGCCATGCGCTGAGCAGCTCGGCCAGTGCGGCGGATTCCTCGGGCGCGAGGACCGCGAGGAGACGGTGCTCGTTGCGCATGTGCGCGGTGAACGCCTCGTCGATCAGGCGGCGGCCGGCCTCGGTGAGGGCGACGACGCGGGCGCGGCCGTCGTTCTCGGCGCGGCGGCGGGTGACGAGGCCGGCTTGTTCCAGGCGGTCGATGCGCTTGGTCATCGCGCCGGTGGTCACCATCGTGTGGGCGGCCAGTTCGCCGGGGGCGCGTTCGAAAGGGGTGCCCGCACGGCGGAGTGCGGCGAGGACGTCGAACTCTCCTTCGCCGAGGCCGTAGCGCTCGTAGACCAGGGTCAGCTCGGCGGTCAGCCGGGCGGCCAGGCGGTGCAGGCGGCCGATCACCGCCTGCGGGGAGACGTCCAGATCCGGGCGCTCGCGGCGCCATTCCTCCTGGATCTGCGCCACCCGGTCTTCTGATGACCGCTGCTGTGGCTGTTCGTGTCTCTGTTCCTGTCCCTGATTCTGTTCCCGCACGCGGATCAGCCTATCGCGGTAGCTTCCATGGAAGCTATGGTTCCTTCCGTGGAAGCTACCCGTCGATGGATCGTCCTGACAGCGGTTCCGCCGCTGGCTTGGGGCGCGAACTACTACGTCACACGCTCGCTGCTGCCGGCGGATCGTCCGCTGTGGGGAGCCGCGCTGCGGGCTTTGCCGGCCGGTCTCGTGCTGCTGGGCCTGACGCGACGTCTGCCGAGCGGGGTGTGGTGGTGGCGCTCGGCGGTGCTGGCGTTGCTGAACACGACGACGTTCTTCGTCCTGCTGTACGTCGCCTCCGAGTCGCTGCCGACCAGCGTCGCCGCCAGCATCATGGCCGCCTCGCCGCTCGCGATGCTGCTGATGGCGTGGGCGCTGGCCGGGCAGCGTCCGCAGCGCACGCATATGGGCGGGGCGGTCGTCGGGCTGGCGGGTGTCGTGCTCATGATCGGCGGGGGCAGTGCGATCAGCGTGAAGGGCGTCGCGGCGTCGGCGGCTGCGATGCTCGTGTCGTCGGTCGGGTATGTGCTCTCGGCTCGGTGGCGTGGGGGAGCGGACGTGTTGTCGCTGACGGCGTGGCAGCTCACCGCGGGCGGCTTGATGCTGCTGCCGATCGCGGTCCTCGCGGAGGGCGGGCCGCCGGCGCTCAGTCCCTCCGTCGCGCTGGGCTTCGGGTACGCGACGTTTGTGGCCACTGCGTTGGCCTGCGCGCTGTGGTTCGGCGGGCTGCGCCATCTGCCGGCTGGAACGGTCGGGCTGCTCGGGTTGCTGAACCCTGTCATGGGCGTGATGTTGGGCGCTTTGGCGGCGGGCGAGACGTTCGGTTCGCGCCAGCTGTGCGGGCTGGCCATGGTGATCGGCGGGGTCGTGCTCGGTCGGCCGGTCCGGGCGAAGGACCGGGGAGTCGTCCCCGTTCACTCGACCAGGGCCGTGTCAGCCCAGCTCCACATCGCGCAGGGCTCAGGCGGACGGTTCGTTGGTACGCCGCGCCGCCCGTTCGTTCAACACGGTCGCCCGGCGGAAAACAGGACCCTGACGTTCCGCGAGCGAAGCCCCCACCACGTTGTGCCCGGCGTCCGGGCCCGGCTCGGGCAGGAGCCTGGCGACGACGCCGAGCAGGCGCGTCGTGGTGGCGGGGGCGAGCCCGTACAGGCGGACGGCGGCCTTGGCGGCGGGGGTGAACACCAGCTCGGGGCGGCGGTGTTCGGCGGCGCGGACGATCGCGCGGGCGGCTCTGGTGGCGTTTCCGGACAGCAGTGGCATGGATGACAGCAGCGCGAACCAGCCGAATTCGCGGCCGGTGTGGCCGGAGAACCTCGCGGTGCGGTGCGAGCCGGTGCGCATCAGGCCCGGCAGGACGGTCGTCACGCTGATGCCGTCGGCGGCGGCTTCGGCGCGCAGGCCGCTGGAGAAGCCGGTCAGGGCGTGCTTCGCGGCGACGTAGGGGAGCAGGTGGGGGACCGGGATGCGGCCGCCGATCGAGGCGATGTTGACGATGGTGCCCTCGTGGCGTGCCCGCATCTGCGGCAGGACGGCCAGGGTCAGGCGGAGCGGGCCGGCGAACATCGTCTGCCAGGCCTGCTCGTAGTCCTCGATCGTCAGGGCCTTCGTCGGGCCGACCTGGATGATGCCGGCGTTGTTGATCAGGATGTCCAGGTCGCCGAAGCGGGATTCGACGGCGGCGGCGAGGCGGTCGCCGGCTTCGGGGTCGGTGACGTCGCACACCACCGTGTCCGCGTCGATGCCCGCCGCCCGCAGACGGCGGCCTGCTGTGCGCAGTTCCTCGGGGTCGCGGGCGCAGATCATGACCCGGCAGCCCCGCCGGCCGAGTTCCTCGGCGATCAGCAGCCCCAGGCCGCGGGAGCCGCCGGTGACCAGGGCTGTCTTGCCTGTGAACCTGCTGCTCATCGTGACCACTTCCCCTTGCGGAGCCGCGCGTTCGCGCAGCCGGGCGTTCGGTCCGGGGTGGTACCCGATCTCCGTGGGGTAAACGTGCGGCCGGATCCGGCCCGCGCGCCGCTACGCCGAGCGGCGTGAGGCCGGCTTCTTCGCCGCGGCCTTCTTCCGGCCCTTCGGGTGAGCCGGCTCCTGGCGGGTCTTCTTCGCCTGCTCCACCGAGGCCTTCAGCGCCGCCATGAGGTCGACGACCTTGCCGGCGGTCTCCGGCTCCGGCGCGGCCGGCGGGGTCACCACCTCGCCGCCTTCGGCCTTGGCCTGGATGGCGGCCAGCAGGGCTTCTCGGTACCGGTCGGGGTACTGCTCCGGGTCGAAGTCGGAGGCCATCTGGTCGATCAGCGCTTGGGCGGCCTTCAGCTCCTCGCCCTTTGCTCCGGACTCCGGGACCTCGACGGGCTCGCGGATCTCGTCGGGCCAGTACATGGTCTCCAGGACCATGACGTCCTCGCGGACCCGGATGGCGGCCAGCCGCTCGCGGTCGCGGATGGCGATCTTCACGATGGCGATCATCCCGGCCTTGCTGACGGCGTCGCGCAGCAGTGCGTAGGCCCGGGCTCCGGCCTTGTCCGGGACCAGGTAGTACGACCCGGAGTACATGATCGGGTCGATCTGCTCGGCCGGGACGAAGGCCTCCACCGTGATCGCCTTGAGCGTCGGGACCGGCAGGCCCTCGAAGTCGGCGTCGGTCATCACCACGGTGTCGCCGCCGGGCAGTTCGTAGCCGCGGGCGATGTCCTCCGTCGCCAGGGACTCGCCGTCGATCTCGCAGACGCGCTTCTGCCGGATCCGGCCGCCGTCCTCGGCGTGGTAGCGGTGGAAGCGCACCGACTTGTCCTCGCTGGCCGTGTACGCCGACACCGGCACGTTGACCAGGCCGAAGGAGATGGATCCGCTCCAGATCTTGCTACCGGGCATGCCGCCAGTGTGCGGCCGGCGCCGGAGTGCCGCCACCGGGGTTTGTTCCGGCGCCGCGGGGTACAGCGGAGCGCGTCCGACTAGGGCGGCTACCACTGAAAGGGTTCATCGTGGACGGGATCGTGCTGCTGAAGGAAGACCACAAGAAGGTCAAGGGCCTGTTCCGGGACTTCGAGAAGGCCAAGAAGTCCGGGAGCGGCGCCGACAAGCGCAAGCTGGTCGATCAGATCTGCACCGAGCTTGTCACCCATTCGTTCATCGAGGAGACGGTGTTCTACCCGGCGGTGCGCGGCGAGGTCGACGGGGTCGCCTCGGAGGTGCTGGAGTCGGTGGAGGAGCACCACGTGGTCGCGTGGCTGCTGTCGGAGATCGAGGGCCTGGATCCGGCGGACGAGACCTTCGACGCCAAGGTCACGGTGCTGATCGAGAACGTCACCCACCACGTCGACGAGGAGGAGTCGGACCTGTTCCCGGAGGTGCGCAAGGCGCTGGGGCGCAAGCGGCTGACCGAGCTGGGGGAGCAGATGGCCGAGGCCAAGGCCAAGGCGCCCGCCGATCCGCTCGCCTTGTCCTCGGCGAGGAAGTGACCGGCGGGAGCTGACCGGCAGCCTGCCGGAGAGCGCGCTGCCGAAAACGGGCTGCGCGAGAGCGGGCTGCGCGAGAACTAGCTCTGAGGCGACGGCGGGTACGTCAGCTGTGCAGCGTGACGACGTACCCGTCGGGGTCGGCGAAGGCGAAGGTCCGGCCGAACGGGCCGTCGAAGGGTTCGGTCACGATGCGCGTGCCGTGTTCGACCAGGTCCGCGTGGATCTTGTCAGGGTCCTCGGCCCGGAGCCAGAGCGCCACGCCCCAGCCGAGCTTGTCGGTGGCGTCGAGGCCGGGCAGGGGGTCGCGCACCGCGAAGGGGATCGGGCTGGTGTCGAACACCACCGCGTGGGGCGGGGAGACGGGCGCGCGGGTCAGCCCGAGCCGGTCTTCGTAGAAGCGGGCGGACGCTTCCAGGTCGTGGACCTGCAGCGAGATGAACGACGGTCCGATGACGGCCATGACGGCACCACTCCTTTTGATGTCAGGTAACCTGATATCTAGGGTAGGCGTGCGGCGCGGACAATGCAAGGTAACCTGATACTCGACGGGCATCGGGCATCGGGCTGAGAACGGCTCTGGGGCGAAGGAGGGGACCGTGAGCGGTTCAGACCGGGAGCAGAACACCGTCGACCGGCCCGGCTTCCTGATCAAACAGGCGCAGGCCGCCCTCAACGCCCAGATGGCCCGGGCGCTGCACGAGCACGGCGTCACGATGACCCAGTTCGCCGTGCTCACAGCGCTGGCCGAAGAGCCTGGTCTGTCCAACGCGGACCTGGCGCGCCGCGCGTTCATCACGCCGCAGAGCATGAACGAGACCCTGCGGGACCTCGAACAGCGCGCCTGGATCAGCCGCAGCAGGCATCCCACCCACGGGCGGATTCTGCGGATCGGGCTCACCGAGCAGGGGCGGGCGACGTTGCAGGCCTGCGACGCGACGGTGACCGTCATCGAACAGCGGATGCTCTCGGGTCTCGATGCCGGTCAGCGTCGCGAGCTCGCCGTGGCGCTGCGGGCGTGTATCGCGGGACTGGATCCCGCGCAGTCGGGCCCTGCGTAGTCGGACTCACCCGCAGAGCTCTGACCCGCTGAGCTCTGACCGGCAGAGCCCGGATCGGCGCCGCGTCCCACTACCCGACGCTCAGGCTCCCTGTGGTAACCACCGCACGCACCGCCGCCTCGCCGAACACCAGGCGTGCGCGCTCATCGCTGTCGATCAGCCCACTCGGTGCGCCCGATCAGCGCTGCGACGGCACACCCGCAGGCGGCCGCGCCTCAAGGACAGCGAGCCGGTCGTGCCGGACCACCGCGTTCTGGATGACGTCGGCCGTCTGGCGGGCGATGAGCGGCCAGACGAGGTCGGCGCCCGCCGTCCTCGCCGCTCGTGCGGCCCGCGGCAGGTGGCCCGGCTCGGTGAGCATGCGGCGCAGGGCCGCCGTGTAGGCCGCGGCGTCGCCGGGCTCGGCCAGCAGCCCGCCTCCGGTGGCGAGCATGTCCTCGGCGTAGAAGAACGAGGCCGACACCACCGGGCAGCCGGCGGCCAGGGCGAAGGTCAGGGCCCCGGAGCCGATCTGGTCCTGGGAGCGGTAGGGGGTCAGGAACGCTGTGCTGCACGCCAGGAGCGCCGACACCTCCGCGTCGGTGAGGAAGAAGTCCAGGAAGCGGATGTGGTCGCCGACGCCGAGGTCGTCGATCAGCTCGCCCAGAGTCCGGCGGTAGCCCTCGCCGTGCCGTCGCACGATCTCGGGGTGGGTGGCCCCGGCTATGACGTAGTGCAGGTCGGGGAGGTCCCCGACGAGGTCCGCCACGGCGGCGATCGCCGTCTCCAGCCCCTTGTTCGGCGAGATCAGCCCGAACGTGCTCACGACGGTGGCGCCGGCGAGCTCGGCCAGGGCCTCGGCGACCTCGCGGCGGACGGAACGGCCCGACCGCTCCCGGTCCGGCGATCGCAGGGCTTCCGGCGCGCCGTGGGGCACGGTCACGAACCGTTCCGCCCGGATCCCGGCGGCGGCCGCCAGCTGCTGCGCGGTGGGGGAGAAGACGGTCACCGCGGCGGCGTCCCGGCACAGGCACTGCAGCACCGAGGCCTGCCGCCGGCTCGGCTTGGCCGGCACCGTGTGCAGCGTGACCAGGTAGGGCACCCCGGCCGCCGACAGCTCCGCGGTGAAGGATGTGATCCACGATCCGTCCGGACCGCCGTAGATGCCGAACTCGTGCTCGACCAGGACCGCCTCGACACCGGCGACCGCCAGGGCGGCGGCGGTCTTGCGATGGGAGGCGGCGTCCTCCTGGTCGAGGACGGCCGTGACCTCGCTGCCGTACCGGAATCCCTCGCGGTCCACCGCGCACACCGACACGTCCAGGTCGGGCGCGACCTCGACGAAGCCCCGGTACAGGTGCGAGGTGAAGCAGCTGATGCCGCACCGCCTCGGCGGGTAGGTCGACAGAATCGCGATCTTCGTCGGTTCCCGCCGCGATCGCCCGGCAGGCAACCGCACGCTGGGCGCGGTCAGAGTCGTCGTCATGGCAGGGCTCCTCTGCGTGGAATCTGCCCTTTATGACCCGGATTACCGCCATGATGCATTACCCGTCGGTATCGATGTGATCCTCCGGATACTCCGTGTAGGTGGACGTCAGCCACACCGCCGCTCCGGCCCCCAGCGTGACCGCCGCGCTGGCCGGCTCGCCGTTCAGCGGTTCGGCCACCGCCTGGACGCCGCCCAGGTTGCCCTCGCCCGCGCCGCCGTAGACCCGCGCGTCGGTGTTGATCGCCTCGGTCCACGTCCCCGGCCAGGGCAGCCCGATCCGGTAGTCCCGCCGCGGCATGCCGGAGAAGTTCACGACGCATGCCAGCGCATCGCCGTCCGGGCCGAAGCGGAGCACGGTGATCACGTTGCCGTCGCGATCGGCCCCGGGGTAGCGCACGGCCAGCGGATCGCTCTCCCTGGCCCACAGCGCGGGGCTCTGGCGGTAGACCTTGTTCACATCGCTGAGCAGCCGGGCCAGGCCCCGCGTGTCGTCGCCGTCGGCGTCGTCCCAGTCCAGACCGCGCTCTTCGCTCCATTCGGCGCGTTGGCCGAACTCCGCCCCCATGAACAGCAGCTGCTTGCCGGGGAACGCCCACTGATACGCGTACAGACCGCGCAGCCCCGCCAGCTGCTGCCAGCGGTCGCCGGGAATCTTGCTCGCCAGGGACTGCTTGCCGTGGACCACCTCGTCGTGCGAGAGGACCAGCAGGAAGCGCTCCATGAAGGCGTAGGTGGTCGGCCGCATCAGCTCGTCGTGGTGGTAGCGGCGGAACACCGGCTCGCGGACCACGTAGTCGAGCGTGTCGTGCATCCAGCCGAGGTTCCACTTCATGTGGAAGCCCAGGCCGCCGTACTCCGGCGGAGCGGAGACCCCCGGCCAGGCCGCGGACTCCTCGGCGATCATCAGGACGTCGGGATGCAGGTGGCGGACGGTGCCCGTCAGCGCCCTGAGGAAGTCGATCGCCTCCAGGTCGCCGTTGCCGCCGAACACATTCGGCTCCCACTGCCCCGGTTCGCGCGAGTAGTCCAGGTAGAGCATGGAGGACACCGCGTCGACCCGGATGCCGTCGGCGTGGAACTCCTCGATCCAATACAGCGCGCTGGAGATGAGGAAGTCCCGCACCTCCCAGCGCCCGACGTTGAACACCAGGCTGCCCCAGTCCGGGTGCTCGCCGCGGCGCGGGTCGACGTGCTCGTACAACGCGGTGCCGTCGAAGCGCGCCAGGGCCCACTCGTCGCGCGGGAAGTGGGCCGGGACCCAGTCGAACAGGACACCGATCCCCGCCTGGTGGAACCGGTCCACCAGCAGCCGCAGGCCGTCCGGGTCGCCCAGGCGCGCGGTCGGCGCGAAGAAGCCGGTGGTCTGGTACCCCCACGAGCCGCCGAAGGGGTGCTCCATCACCGGCAGGAACTCCACGTGCGTGAAGCCCAGCTCGGCGACGTGGGCGACCAGCTGCTCGGCCAGGCCGCGGTAGTCCAGGCCGGGGCGCCAGGAGGGCAGGTGCACCTCGTAGATCGACATCGGCCGGTGGAACAGGTCGTGGGCGGGGTACCGGCCCCGCTCGGCCAGCCAGTCCTGATCGCCCCACGTGTAGTCGGATTCGCAGACCACGGATGCGCTGGCCGGCGGCACCTCGGCCCGGAAGGCGAAGGGGTCGGCGCGCGTGCGCCACTGGCCGTCGGCACCGAGGATCCGGAACTTGTACCGGTCCGCCACGCTCGCCTTCGGGACGAAGCCCGACCAGTGGCCGTTGGACCAGTCGCAGTCCAGATCGACGGCGCTGTACATGTCCCAGCCCCCGAAGTCGCCGTCCACCTGGACCCGGGTCGCGTTCGGGGCCCAGACCGAGAACCGCACGCCGCCGCCGGGTTCGGGGTGGGCTCCCAGCTCGTGCCACAGGCGCCGCGCGCCCTCACCGTTCATCCCGCTCATACCAGCAGCCCCGCGGCGGCGAGCAGGTTGGCGTCGTCGGCCGGCACCGGCGCCGCTGCGGTCTCGGGCTCCGGCGGGCCCAGCGTCGCCGGTTCGCTGACTACGCGCTCGTAGATCTCGGCCGTCCGCTCGGCGACGCTGTCCCACCCGAACCGCCGGCGCACCATCAGGCCCGCGGCGCGCGCCATGCGCAGCGCGCCGCCGCGGTCGCCCAGCTGCATGCCCACGGCCTCGGCCAGCGCGGCGTCGTCGGCCGCCGGGAAGGTCACGCCGGTGACCCCGGGCCGGACGATCTCGGCGAGCCCGCCGGTGGCCGAGACCGCCAGCGGGGCGCCGGCGGCCGCCGCCTCCAGCGCGACCAGGCCGAACGGCTCGTACAAGCTGGGCACGACCATCGCGTCGGTGCAGGCCATCGTCGAGGGCAGGGCCGGGCCCAGGAAGCCGGCGAAGGTGACCGAGGAGGCGATCCCCAGCCGGCGGGCGGCGGTCTCCAGCTCGGCGCGGTGCGGACCGTCGCCGGCGATCACCACGCGCACGTCGCCGTGCTGCCGGCGCAGCCGCGGCACCGCGTTCAGCAGGTGCTGCACGCCCTTCTCGTGGACCAGGCGCCCGGCGAACCCGATGAGCGGCCCGGGGCCGGCGAACGTGGCGCGGGCCGAGCGCACCTGGGCCGGGGTGGCCTTCCACAGCGGCAGGTCCACGCCGTTGGGAATTACCTCGATGCGGTCGGCGGGCAGCCCGAACAGCGCCGTGACCTCGTTGCGCATGTACTCCGAACAGACCAGGACGCGCGTGGCCTCCCGGCCCAGCCACCACTCCACCGAGTGGATGCTGCGGCTCAGGTCGCCGGCCAGCCAGCCCTGGTGCCGGCCGACCTCGGTGGCGTGCACCGTGGCCACCATCGGAACCCCCAGATGGTGCCGCATGGTGACGGCGGCGTGGGTGACGAGCCAGTCGTGCGCGTGGACCAGGTCGTAGCGCTCCCCGGCGGTGGCGCGCAGCGCGGTCCGGGTCAGGGTGTGGTTGAAGGCCATGGTCCAGGCCAGCAGGTGCGGGGTGTCCAGCGGGATCCGCGGCGGGTCCTCCGGCGCGCGTACCACGCGTACGCCGTCGACCATCTCGTCCAGGGCCGCGCCCGGCGCGTGCCGGGTGGCCACGGTGACCTCGTGGCCGGCCCGGGCCAGCCTCGTGGCCAGGGCGTGCACATGGCGCCCCAGTCCGCCGACCAGTACCGGCGGGTACTCCCACGACAGCATCAGGACTTTGATCCTGCGCCCCTGCGGTGGGTGCTCGGTCATTCGCTGGAATTCGTCCCCGTTCGTCACAAGGCGACCTTAAGCAGACTTCCCGATCTTGGCTCTCCGGAGATACCGCGATCGGGCCGGACGGGGGAGGCGCCGCCGAAATGCGCGTTGCGTGAGTGCTCTCTAGGGTCGGTGATCATGCAGGCGGAGAAGGATCGGCTTGAGGCAGCCGACGACGGACGGGTCCCGTGGCGCGCGTGGGGTCCGTATCTGGCCGAACGGGCCTGGGGGACGGTCCGGGAGGATTACTCGTCCGGCGGAACCGCCTGGGACTACTTCCCACATGACCACGCCCGTTCGCGCGTCTACCGCTGGAACGAGGACGGCCTGGCCGGGATCTGCGACGAGCGGCAGTGGTTCTGCTTCGGGCTGGCGTTCTGGAACGGCCGCGACCCGATCATCAAGGAGCGGCTGTTCGGCCTGACCGGCCCGGAGGGCAACCACGGCGAGGACGTCAAAGAGTACTGGTGGTACCTGGACTCCACGCCGACGCACTCCTGGATGCGGTGGCGCTACCACTATCCGCAGGAGGCGTTCCCCTACGACGAACTGGTGCACGTGAACCGGGTCCGGGGCCGGGACGATCCCGAGTACGAACTCGTGGACACCGGGGTGTTCGACGAAGGGCGCTACTGGTCGGTGACCGCCGACTACGCCAAGGCCGGCCCCCGCGACATGTGTGTCCTGATCAAGGCCGAGAACCGGGGTCCGGAGGAGGCGACCCTGCACGTGCTGCCCACGCTGTGGTTCCGCAACACGTGGGCCTGGGGCCTGCCCGACCACGGCGACTACCCGGTCATCCGCGGCGAGGGCGCGCAGCTGGTGGGCGACCACCGGTTCGCGGGGCGGATCGTGCTGTCCGGCGACGGCACGCCGAACGCGCTGGCCTGCGACAACGAGACGAACTCGCAGCTGCTGTGGGGGTCGCCCGGGCGGTCGCGCTACCCGAAGGACGGGATCAACGACCACGTGGTGCACGGCGCGCCGACGGTCAATCCCGACCGCAGCGGGAGCAAGGCCGCGCTGCACTACGTGCTCACCGTGCCGGCCGGCGAGACGGCCGAGATCCGGCTGCGGCTGACGGCAGAGGACTGCGACCGTGATCGCGAGGCCGGCGACGCCGCCGAAGCCGACTATGACGCGGACGCCGAAGATTTCGGCTACACCACCGACGCCCCCGCGCCGGTGCGCGACCTGCCGAACCTGGCTTCCGGCTTCGAGGCGGTGCTGGCCGCCCGGCAGGCCGAGGCCGACGAGTTCTTCGCCGACCTCACCCCCGGCAGCTGCACCGCCGACGAGGCGCTGGTGCTGCGGCAGGCCGTGGCCGGGCTGCTGTGGTCGAAGCAGTACTACCACTACAACGCCGCCCGCTGGCTCAAGGGGGACCCGCTCGACCTCGCCGACCCCGGCCGCGAGCAGGGCCGCAACGCGCGCTGGTGGCACTTGTCGGCGCGGGACGTCATCGCGATGCCGGACGCGTGGGAGTACCCGTGGTTCGCCGCGTGGGACCTGGCCTTTCACGCAGTGGCGCTGGCGCGGGTCGACCCGGCGTTCGCCAAACAGCAGCTGGAGCTGCTGCTGGAGGGCTGGTATCTGCACTCCTGCGGCCAGATCCCGGCCTACGAGTGGAACTTCGACGACGACAACCCGCCGGTCCACGCCTGGGCCGCGCTGCAGGTGTTCCACTTGGACGGCGCGCGCGACCTGGACTTCCTCAAGCGCGTGTTCCGCAAGCTGCTGATGAACTTCACCTGGTGGGTCAACCACGCCGACTCCGACGGGGACAACGTCTTCGAGGGCGGATTCCTCGGCCTGGACAACATCGGCCCGTTCGACCGGGAGCACGGCGTGCCGCCGGGGACGTTCCTGCAGCAGAGCGACGGCACGGCGTGGATGGCGATGTATTCGCTGAACATGATGGAGATGGCGCTGATCCTCGCCCGGGAGGACAGCACGTACCACGATCTCGTCCCCAAGTTCTACGAGCACTTCGCGCTGATCGCCGAGGCGGCCTACCGCATCGGACTGTGGTCGGAGGAGGACGGGTTCTTCTACGACGTGCTCCAGGTCCCCGACACCGGGCTGGTCCCGGTGCGCGTCCGCTCGGTGGTCGGGCTGCTGCCGCTGGCGGCGGCCACCTCCGTGCCGACCCGGCATCTGCGCTCGATCGCGGACCTGGTGAACCGCGTTCGCTGGTACCGCTCGAACCGGCCGGAGTACACCGAGCTGCTCGGCGGCGCCGACACCCGCAACGGCGACCGGCAGCTGCTGGCGATGGTCGGGCCCGAGCGCCTGCCCCGGCTGCTCACCCGCATGCTGGACGAGGACGAGTTCCTGTCCGGCCACGGGCTGCGCGCCCTGTCCCGGGAGCACCACGGGCATCCGTTCTGCCTCACGGTGGACGGTTCGGACTACACCGTCGAATACGAGCCCGGCGAATCCCGCACGGTCTTGTTCGGCGGCAACTCCAACTGGCGCGGCCCGGTCTGGTTCCCGATCAACTACATGCTCATCGACGCCCTGGACCGCTACCACGAGTTCTTCGGCGACGAATGGCGCACCGCGTTCCCCGCCCCGGACGGCCCCCCGGCCACGCTGCGCCAGATCGCGAACGACATCGCGCACCGCCTGGTGTCGCTGTTCCTGAAGGACGCCGACGGACGGCGGCCGGTGTTCGGCGACGTGAAGCTGTTCCAGCACGACCCGGCGTGGCACGACCTCATCCCGTTCCACGAGTACTTCCACGGCGACACCGGCGCCGGCCTGGGGGCCTCGCACCAGACGGGATGGACGGCGCTGGTGGTGAACCTGATTCTGCGGCGGCAGGATCTGGGGCGGCAGGATTCGGGGCGGCAGGATCGGCGGCTCTGAGTTATGTGGGGGTCGTGGTGGTCGTGGCGCGGGCGGTTGGTGCGGTTGGTCTGTGGTTTGACAGGCGATTTTTACGGCTTCGCACTGGTTTAAGAAGGATTCGTTGGGTGGCGCAGTTCGGTGGTGCGTGGCTGGGGTGCGTTGGCGGCCGGCGGCGGTGTGGGGCGTCTGAAAGTCAAACCCATGGTGAAGGGCCGGCGCCTCCGGCGGGCGCTCTGCAACGGGGGGCGCGGCCGGTTTGCGCTGCCTGGCGGCGGTCGTTGCTTGTGGTCGCCTTCGTCCCGGGTCCCTCGTCGCTGTCGTCGCCCGGAGGGAACCAGCCCGTCCTGGCGGTGTCCAGCCGGATCACACGCTGCTGTGGTCCGGCTCCGTCCGGCCGGACACCGCCAGGCCGGGCTGGTTGGCAGAGCCCGCCGACAGCGACGAGGGACCCGGGACCACCCCACCTGTGGGAAGAGGTCCCCGCGCCTGGCCACTGACATGGTGACGGCGTGGAACCGCACCCCGTGATGCTCCTGGGCCCACCGCGGGTGCATGGGCCTGGCACCGGGATGTCCGAGGATTGCTCATGTCTTCGGCATTTGGGCCTGAGATGGACCCGGCCCGGCAGATCGA
>Ga0207671_10003479_pt1 | contig 15662 bp, 13 predicted proteins | sample KBSC24metaG_FD_184352 | JGI IMG/M metagenome (GOLD analysis project Ga0207671, IMG submission 184352) | Corn rhizosphere microbial communities from Kellogg Biological Station, Michigan, USA - KBS C2-4 metaG (SPAdes) (version 2) | ecosystem: Host-associated > Plants > Roots > Rhizosphere > Soil... | reverse complement strand
CATAGCCACCTGGGCCCGAACCGATAACGATAACATCATATTGCATAAGTTTGTATTTTGTGGTTGGCAAAGTTAATGGTTATTAGGCTATTATTTTATAGATTAATGGTCAAAATTCGCAATACTTATCTACCCATACTTTTATCAGCGCCACCCTGTCTTTTATAAATTTTGGGCCGAAAAACGGATTCGACCAATCGTCGAAGTTTTCATATTGAAAGCCCAGATAAAATATCCAGAACCCTATGCCCAGGTATGGAATAGCCTTGATCTCCTGGTCAGATACCGGCCTTACTTTGCGGTAGGCTGCTATAAAAACCTTAAACATGCGGTCGGCTTCTTCGTCGGTCAGTTTGCCGGTAAATACATGCATAAAAAAATGCACAAAGAACGACATCAGGTCATTTACCAGGTAACCTTGCCCCGCAAAATCGAAATCAAAAAAGGTGATCCCTCCATTGTTGTCAAAATGAAAATTCTTGGGCAAGAAATCATACTGGCAGTATCCGTAGCTAAATTTCTTCGTATCAAACGTATTTAGCTTTTGAATTACCTGCATGGCTGTCTCCTTTAAATAAGTGTATTCATCCGGAAGGTCGGCAAACACAGGCCTCAGAACTTTCAGGGGGCCGGTTAGTGTGGTATCAATGGTATAAGCCTTTCTTTTATAGTTCAGCTTCACTACCGAGGTGATATTATGAACCGTGGCCATTTCACGGCCTACGGTTTTCAATTGCTCATCGCTAAGATCAAGCACAGGTTTCCCTTCGGCATAGGAAAACAAAATACCGTAGCGGGTACCTTCTGCGGCATCAAACTTTTGCATCTGGCTGCCAAAAATATCGGTCAACGGGTAAGATACATGGGCGCCATACTCTTTCAACATATTCAATAATTCCACTTCACCCTGAATCTCGGTTAATGAGCGGTGCATATCCCGGTAAATTTTTAAAATATATTTGGAATCAGTTCCTTCTAAAATATAGGTATCACTCACCCCGCGCAGTAAAAACCGGCATGTGGTTAGACTTAAACGATAAGCTGTTTCAATATATTCTTTTAAAGCAATGGCCGATAAAGTGGAATACTGGGCTGGAAATGGTGTCATAAATAGAGCAGATAATTATAGAAAAGAAATAGTAAATGGTTTTTATTTAACTTTATTGTAACAGTGTTGCAGTAATAAGTTGAATTAACGATTTACTTGCTAAATTAGGGGTTTAAATTGACTGATCTCATGAAAAAAATTTACTCACTTTTTGCACTGTTATTCATGTGCAGCATTAACGCTTTTGCTCAAAGCGACTATGTAAAGGAACATTTTACCAAAAAAGATGTGTATATCACTATGCGCGATGGTAAAAAGCTTTTCACCTCCATTTACACGCCGAAGGATGCTTCGGCAAAAAACAAGTACCCGATCATGATGCAGCGCACCTGTTACAGCGTTGCACCGTATGGCGAGGATAAATATCCGGCACGTTTGGGTCCATCAGAAATTATGATGAAAGAGGGTTATATTTTTGTGTACCAGGATGTGCGCGGCCGCTGGAAAAGCGAAGGTACCTGGACCAACATGACCCCGGTTATTGACAATAAAAAAAGCAAAACCGATGTTGACGAGGGCTCTGATACTTATGACACCATTGATTGGCTGATAAAAAATGTAGCCGGCAATAATGGCAAGGTTGGCCAGTATGGTATATCTTACCCAGGTTTTTACACCGCGGCGGGTATTCTGTCAAACCATCCAGCTCTGAAGGCTTCATCGCCACAAGCCCCTATATCCGATTTCTTTTTTGACGATTTTCATCATAACGGCGCATTTCTTGAAGGTTACTTTTTCACCTTCCCGGTTTTTGGCGTTCAGAAAACCGATACCACTACCAAGGCCTGGTACACCATGCTTAAACCCAATAGTAAAGATGGATATCAATACCTATTGGATCTTGGTCCGCTAAAAAATGCCGACAAATTTTATCACGACAATTTCTTCTGGCAGGAAACCATCAACCATCCCAACTATGATGAGTTTTGGCAAAAACGCGGTCTGCTAAAGCACTATGGTAAAGTAAAACCAGCGGTAATGCTGGTAGGCGGCTGGTTTGATGCTGAGGATCTGACCGGTCCCCTGGCTATCTACAAAACCATCAACAAAACCGATCCTAATGCCTATAATACTATTGTGATGGGTCCGTTTGGGCACGGCCGCTGGTCGCGCGAAACCGGGCACACCATGCACAGCAATGTTTATTTTGGCGATAGCATCGCTACCTTTTATCAAAAAAATATCGAAGCCAAATTCTTCAACCATTTCCTAAAAGGCAATGGCGATAAAAACTCAGGTCTGCCAAATGCCTACATGTATAATACCGGTAAAAAGGAATGGGCTACTTTTGATAAATGGCCTGCTCCAAATGCCGTTCACCAAAAAATGTATTTAGGTGCTGATGGCAAACTGGCAGATGCGCAGCCAGCCACAGCCGGTTCGGTATCGTTTGTAAGCGATCCGCTTAAACCGGTTCCTTATACCGAGGATAATACCACCACCATGGGATTTACCCCGCACAACTATATGAGCGAGGATCAACGTTTTGCTGGTCGACGCCCGGATGTATTAGTTTATCAGACCGATGTATTGAATGACGATGTAACCCTTGGCGGCGAGATCATGGCGCATCTTAAAGTAGCCACCACCGGTACGGATGCGGATTTTGTGGTAAAACTGATTGATGTTTATCCTCCAGATGAGCCTAACAATCCCTACATGCCCAACAAAAACATCATCCTGAGCAATTACTGGCAAATGGTACGCTCCGAAGTAATGCCGGCACGTTTCCGCAACAGCTTCGAGAAACCCGAGGCTTTGGTAGCCAATCAAAAAACCGATGTTAACTTCCGCCTGCAGGATGTGCTGCATACCTTTAAAAAAGGTCACCGCATCATGATCCAGGTACAAAGCACCTGGTTCCCGATAATAGCACGTAACCCGCAAAAATTTGTGGAGAACCCGTATAAGGCCGATGAAAGTGACTATATAAAAGCCACCGAAACTGTTTATAACGACAGCTTTATTGATGTGGAAATATTAAAATAAAAACACTATCCAAGCCCTTCTCTAATGGAGAAGGGCTTTTTTCTTAAAACGCCCCCCTTTTAGGGTGAATTTAAAAGCAACTTATCTTTAAAATAAACTTAATCACAAGATATTTGTAGATTTAGGTTCATTTAAACATTGACTGATCCGTTACAATGAACAACTCATCATTTATTAAACTGAATTATCAGTTTATATTGGGGGCAATCGTATTATTCCTCCCGGTTATTGCCAAAGCCCAGCTTTTAGAAGAGAAAGAAAAATACACGCATGCAGATACCCTGCGCGGCAGCCTTACGCCCTTGCGTACCTGTTACGATATTAACTATTATCACCTTGATGTGAAAGTTAATATCGATCAAAGGGCCATCAGTGGCAGCAATCAATTTAAATTTACTGCCACGGAGGATTTTACCAAACTACAGTTTGATTTGTTTGCCAACCTAAACGTAGATAAAGTGGTATATAAAGGTAAAAGCCTGCCTTACACCCGCGATGCTAATGCCGTTTTTGTTACCTTTCCGCAAACGATTGCCAAAGGCAGCAAGGACGAGTTTACCGTATACTATTCGGGCAAACCAACGGTAGCTGTTAACGCCCCCTGGGATGGTGGTTTTGTGTTTAAAAAAGATTCCCTGGGCAAACCCTGGGTAGCTACCGCGTGTGAAGGTGTGGGCGCCAGCATCTGGTGGCCTAATAAGGATCACCTGAGCGATGAGGTTGATAGTATGATGATCAGCATCAGCGTACCTAAAGGCTTAAAAGATGTATCAAACGGCAGGCTGCGTAAAGTAACTCCGCTTAAAGATGGCTATACCCGCTTTGATTGGTTTGTGGCCAACCCTATCAACAATTATGATGTGGTTGCCAACATTGGAGATTATACGCACTTCAGCGATACTTACGATGGCGAAAAAGGCAAGCTCAGCCTTGATTTCTGGGTACTGCCGGCCAGTTTGGAAAAAGCCAAAAAGCAATTTGCCGAAAATGTAAAGCCTATGCTTAAAGCCTTTGAACACTGGTTTGGTCCTTATCCGTTTTATGAGGATGGATACAAACTGGTAGAAACACCACATTTAGGTATGGAGCATCAGAGCGCCACCGCTTATGGTAACCACTATTTGAATGGATACCTGGGTTACGATATGTCAAGCACCGGTTGGGGACTTAAATGGGATTATATTATAGTTCACGAAAGCGGCCATGAGTGGTTTGGCAACAATATCACCGGTAAAGATCTGGCCGATATGTGGATACATGAAAGCTTTACCTGCTATTCCGAATCGTTGTTTATTGAAAATAACTGGGGCAAAAAAGCAGGCCAGGAATACAATAAAGGCCTTCGGTCGGGTATCGGGAACGAGAGCCCCATTGTTGGCATTTATAATGTAAACAAAGAAGGTTCAGGCGATATGTACCCCAAAGGCGCGGTATTGCTTAATATGGTGCGTACCATTATCAACGACGATGAAAAATGGCGCGGGATATTGCGCGGCTTAAACAAAACCTTTTATCATCAAACCGTTACTTATGACCAGGTAGTTAATTATATCACCGAACAGTCGGGCAAAAAATTACTCCCTGTGTTTGACCAGTACCTGCATTATAAAAACCTGCCCACGCTGGAGTTTGCCACCAGGGATGGTAAGTTGCTCAGTCGCTGGATAGCCGATGTTAATGGTTTTGCTATGCCCATATTAGTAAGGGCTAAAGGGGGCGAGTATCAATTTATTACCCCTACTACCCGTTTTACACAGGTGGCTATTGATGGTGCTACTATTGATAATATTGAAGTAGATACATTTAACTACTATATCGGTATCCTGAAAGATTAGTATGAGCATGCATTACATCAAATTCATGGGCCTGCTGATATTTTTATCCGCGGGGCAAATTACCATGGCACAGATCAGTGTGATCAAACTTAATAAAAGATCGATACCGGCATCAGTTAAATATAAAGGAGATATTGTTAACGCGGTACGTTTTACAGACAGCGAGGGCGAGCACTTATTGATCACTACCGAAACCGGGATAACTAACACCAAAGGAGATAGTGAAGATGGTAACGGGCGCGATGCAGCACTTTATGCTTACCAGTATACCATCAAAAGCAACGGGAGCCTGCAGCTAAACTGGCAAATGGTTGATTTTGTGAAGGATTGCCAGATTGACCTGGAAGCGATATACATTCCTGGTACTTTTGCTGTTACAGATCTGGACCGAAATGGTAAAGCCGAAGTGTGGCTGATGTACAAAACATTATGCGCCGGTGATATCAGTCCGGGTGAAATGAAGATCATTATGCATGAGGGCGGTAACAAATACGCTATAAGGGGGCAAAACAAAGTTAGAGTGGGTCCTGCTGAGTATGATGGTGGCAAATATTCTTTTGATGATGCTTTTAAAAGCGGTCCTGATATATTCAAAAAATATGCCCAGGACCTTTGGAGGAAGAATATTTGGGGGCCACGGGACTAAACATTATGGCTAAATTTACAAACACAGCAATTTTAACATGAACATAAAATATTTATATAACATCACGGCGGCTGTTTTAATGCTGACCGCGTTTACTCTACCAGCTCAGGCTCAGCTTGGCGCAAACCGTGAAACTTTTACCCGCGCTGATACCCTGCGTGGTAGTTTAACCCCTTTACGCACCTGTTACGATATCAATTACTACCACCTGGATGTGAAGTTTGATATCGATCAAAAATATATCAGTGGCAGCAACCTATTTAAATTTACAGCCACACAGGATTTTACCAAACTACAGTTCGACCTGTTTGCCAACCTAAAGGTTGATAAGGTAATTTACAAAGGCCAGGAGCTCCCTTATACACGCGAATTTAATGCGGTGTTTATCACTTTTCCGCAAACCATAACCAAAGGCAGTGCTGATGAGTTTACGGTATTTTACTCCGGCAACCCCACTGTTGCCAAACGCGCTCCCTGGGATGGCGGCATCGTATACACTACCGATTCATTGGGCAAACCATGGGTGGCTACCGCTTGCCAGGGCATTGGCGCCAGCATCTGGTGGCCTACCAAAGATCATCAGTATGACGAGGTGGACAGCGCCCTCATCAGCATCAGCGTACCTAATGGTTTAAAAGATGTATCAAACGGGCGTTTACGCAAGGTAACAAAGTTAAAAGACGGCTATACCTGTTTTGACTGGTTTGTGGCTAACCCTATCAACAATTATGATATCGAAGCCAACATTGGCGATTATGTACGCTACGATGGTGTTTATCCCGGCGAAAAAGGTAAACTGACCATGGATTACTGGCCATTAAGCTACAACCTGAACAAAGCTAAAAAGCAGTGGAACGAGAATGCTACCAAAATGCTCAAAGCATTTGAGTACTGGTTTGGCCCCTATCCGTTTTATGAAGACGGTTATAAACTGGTTGAGGCACCACACCTGGGCATGGAGCACCAAAGCGGTACCGCCTACGGTAATCATTACCAGAACGGTTACCTGGGTCGCGACCTTTCGGGTACGGGCTGGGGTTTAAAATGGGATTTTATTGTGGTGCACGAGAGCGGGCACGAGTGGTTTGGCAATAATATTACCTCCAAAGATGTGGCCGATATGTGGATCCATGAGAGTTTTACCAATTACTCCGAATCGTTATTTGTGGAAACTTATTACGGCAAACAGGCCGGGCAGGAGTATGTACATGGCACCCGTTTGGCCATCCAGAACGACAGGCCTATTGTAGGCCCATATGGCGTAAACCGGGAAGGATCGGGTGATATGTATTATAAAGGTGGTAACCTGCTCAACATGATCCGCACTGTGATAAATGACGATGAAAAATGGCGTAACATCCTGCGTGGACTCAACAAAACATTCTATCATCAAACCGTTACTTATGACCAGGTGGTTGATTATATTACAACGCAAAGCGGCATGAACCTGGCTCCCATATTTGACCAGTACCTGCATTATAAAACCATCCCTATCCTGGAGTTTGTGAGCATTAAAGGCCGAACACTTTGCCGCTGGATAAACGTGAGCAGTAAAAAGTTCAACATGCCGGTAAGGGTAAAAATAAAGGGCGGTGATTATCAATTCATCACCCCTACCACCAGCTTAACACCCTTAAAACTAAATGGCGCCACAGAGGATAACATCGAAGTAGATACTTTTAATTATTACATAGGGGTAGCGCGCGATTAAGTTGTATTAGGTTAAATCGGGTTTGTCATCCTGAGCGATAGCAAAGGATCTGTTAGTTGAAATGCATAATATAATAGATCCTTCGTTCCTCAGGATGACAAAAAAAGTTGTAAGGCCTACTTTATTTCAAAAACAGTGCAACCTATCGGCGCATGTTGCGTCTTATAAACAAATAATTAACGTTAACCATGAAATCATTAACCAAACTATTATTACTTGCGGCTTTAGCAACAGGAACTGCTGGCTATACTTATGCCAAACCTGTTACTACTGTTAAAACCATACAACAAAGCACCCAGGATCGTCATTTATCAGGCTTCAGGGCTATTGATCTGGCAGGTTCTTTTGATGTTTACATTACACAAGGCTCAACTGAGTCGGTAAAGGTAGAAGCACCAGCTAATGTGATTGATCGTATTGTTACCGAAGTACAGGATGGTGTATTAAAAATACACAGTAAAAAAGACTCCAACTGGAATAACTGGGGTTTTGGCAATAAAAGAATGGTGATCTATGTTACCGCAAAGGATCTGAACGGCGTTTCGGTAACCGGTTCTGGCGATATCTTTTTTAAAGATGGTATCAGCACCAACTCCTTAAAATTAAACATCACCGGATCGGGTGACATGCTGGGCAAAGTAAATGTAAAAAAACTGGAAAGCAGGATCTCCGGCTCAGGCGATATGAAGCTATCTGGTCGTGCCGATGAATCAAGCGTAAGCGTAGTAGGTTCCGGCGATTTTACCGCCCGCGACCTGGTAACTGTGAACACTGCGGTACGCGTAGCAGGCTCAGGCGATGCTACTGTAAATGCCAGCAATAAAGTAGATGCTTCGGTAAGCGGTTCAGGTGATATTCACTATACTGGTGGCGCTAAAAATATCAGCAGCTCAAAAGCAGGCAGCGGAGATATCAGCAGGCTGTAGGCCTCACCCCAACCCTCTCCCTTGGAGAGGGAGATAAAAAATCAAAATAAAAGAGCGATAGAATCAATTCTATCGCTCTTTTATTTTTAAACCTAATGCCAATCAGGAACCCTCTCCTTTGGAGAGGGCAGGGTGAGGCTAAAACCTCGTATAAAAAGCCAGCTGCGCCACGTGGTTCAGCGTATAGGTTTCGGCCAGGTTGATGTATTGATTAAGGTAACCGGCTTCTACATCAAACATTTTGCTTACTCGATAGCCAACCGCAACATAGGCACGGTTTTGATCAAAGAAATGTTTGTTCACCCTGTTTTTGTTTTGAACATTAAAAAACACCTCGTTCTGCAGGGCCAGGAACGGACCTTTGGCAAATACCGCCGAATCATTCTTAAATGGGATTATCCCCCTTACAAAATACCGGAAACGCTGGGCAAAGTAATCATCGTTCTTTTTATTAGCGGTTTGTCCTAAAAAACGTTGCTCCAAACGGAAACGATGCGCTACGGCAATGTGTTTACCCAGCTTATGTGAGTAGGTGTATTGCTGCCATATCCGGTGTTCGGGCCTGAAGGTTTTGTCGCCATTGGCGGTACGGCCGTTGGTAGCTATATAAGCATAACCTAAAGCAGCCACTTTATTATTGGCAAAATAATAGTTTGCCGATGGACGCAACAGCGTGTGTTTTAGATAGCTCAGGTCGTCATGTGAGCGGAATTGCCCATCAAATGAATAACCCCAGTGTTCAGATAGTCGCTGGCTGTGAAACCAGGCAGCCCAACCCGAAAATTGATTCTCTTGTGCCAATAGCCTTGCAGGAGCTATAAACACTAACACAAAAAGAACCAGTAGTTTGTGCTTTAATTGCATAGTATATATTATTTGTTTTTAAGGTTAATTTCTTTCTTTACTAATCTTTGAATTTAAGCAAGGTTTTCCGGCCCAGATCAAACGTTACCCTGAACGCTTCCTGGTTACTCATGGCGGCTCCTGGTACCTGGTGAAAGCTTAAAATAAACTGTCCTTTTATCCGGTTAAATAAAAACGGCGTATAAATAATATCCAAACGGTTATAGGTTTTGTACTGATAAAATGAGTCGCCGTATATAATATGACTGCCATCGCCTTTATAAAACTCATCAAACAAAGCAAACTTGTGCCAGCCTAAATAAGCATTAGCTATAAAGCCTTTTGGTTTTTGAAAACCATCAACGCCACGGGTACGCTCAAACGACATCATGCCACCTGCCTCTACAGATAACGAATCTAAAAAGGTTTTATGACTGAAATCCAGACCTAAACGGATCTGGCCACCACCATTATCCTGTATATGATCATTGGGAATTGGAATACCCGGACCGGCATCATGCAGCAGCAAAAAGTAATGCGACACATAAAAAGGACCAAAAAGCGAAGGGCGGTATTTACCGGAAAAGCCAAATAAGAATTCTTCGCGTTCAGTATCGGTTTGGCGGCTCACCCAGTCGATCCAGCCGGTTTCGGTAAAGTGCTCGTTATGAAAACGGGCCAGTAAACCTTCTACGTTAGGGCGATAATAACGCAGGGTATCATTCAGCAAAGCACGGGGGTAATCGTCCAGCAAGCCTTCACGTGGAAATGCACCCGCATTAAACAACCAGTTTTTTCCGGTATAGCTATAATAGGCCACGGGATTAACCTTTACAAAATAAGGCTGCGCACCAAATTCATGCAAGGCGTTGGCACCGACAATAAAGTGATGCACACTATCGATATTTAAACCCATATCCAGCTCGGTACGCACACCCGAGTAGGTGCGTGACCGTAACACAAAAGGTTTGTACTCGCGGTTATCCAGAAAGCCCATTCCATTAAAATGGATATCGAGACTATTTTGTGCTAAAGCAGCGGTACTGCCTATGAAAGTAATGATTGCGATTAAGTATAATTTTTTAAGCATGGGGTGATGTATTATTTAACTGTAAACTTGATGTAGGTGCTGTTTCTGCTTCCCGCAAACGGCTCCGTTCGCCAGGAAAAAAACAGGCCATAATTGCCTTTTTTAAGCGGGGCTTTAAATGTAAAATTATAATGTATCTGTGCGCCGGGTTTTAACGTGGGCAGGTCATAAATATTTTGCGGGGCCGATTGTATCTCTACGATGTCTTCGCCCAATAAAAAACAAGCTTCTACCGTAAGCGGATGCAGGTTGTTGGTATTGCTGAAATTGATTGGGAATGGATATGGATTGGTAATAAGCAGCTCTACCGACTGCTGTCGTCCCGGGACCGAGGTCATACTATCCACCACGGGCTTACAGATCACTTTTTGATAAGTACGCGCATCTTTAACCCAGCCGCCATACCATTTACCCGCAGTATTACTGGTATGGATACTATCGGTTGTTATTCCTTTAATTTTATCCTCTGTGAGGTAATATATATCGGTATGCTGCAGGCTATCCTCAAAGGGCCACATATCAAACTGGGTGGTGCGGTAATAGCGCGAATCGTATCCGAAGCCTTTTAATGAATTGGTATAAAAGCAGTATTTGGATGGATTTTGATACTCGTCCTTCATGATCACATAATGATCGCCGGCTTTGGCCTGTACCGCTTTGGCCCAATCCTTGAATCCATAATAGCTGGCCAATTGATTATTTTCTTTTAAAAACGAGAACCCGGCCACCATACAAAGCCTGAAGGCTACAATAAGCGCCACGTTAACTACTGCCAGACGGTAAAGCCATACCGGGTTAAGTTGTTTTTGTTTAATGCCGATCAATGCCAGCATTATTAAAGGCACAAAGGCTATCAGCGTGTAATGCGGTTGTACATTTACCTTTAAAGTATTGAGGTAAAAAAATATAAAAACACCTGCCGCGTTAACCAGCAGGCCACGCATAAAGGCATCTTTTATTTTGGTAGTAAAAGCCTTATAAAATATAAACCAGCTAATGAGCGGTCCTCCAATAAGTAATTGGGCCGCCAGAAAAATAAAGCCATAAGTAATATCAAAACCACCATCTGAGCGTTCAAATAGATTGAGGTTTACCGCCGGGAAACTATGATGGTACTGCCATATGATATGGGGCACAAATAGAGCCAAAGCGAGTACCACTATCAGGTAAAATGAGGCCCTTTTTAATAACTTCAGGTTGGATAAGAGGGTAAAGCCAACCAGCAAAATGCCATGATACTTGCTATATAGCAAACAGGCTACTATAACGCCAAGTATAATGGCCAGTAACCAGCTATCGCTATCGAGATATCGCTGATAAAAAAAATAGAATAGTACGGCAAAAAACAGCAGTGGGGCATCGGGTGTGGCGGTAAAGCCATACACGTGAAATATCAGTATCCCCGACATCAGCAGGATAAACCATTTGGCACTTACCTCATATCGCTTCAGCATCAACCACACCAGGTATATGGCTCCCGTGCTCGACAGTAAAGTGATCAACCTGGCGCCGAGTTCATTATGCATCAACGTATCACCCATACGGATAAATACTGCTACCATGGGCGGGTGATAATAGAAGCCCCAATCCATCATGCGCGAGAATACCCAGTAATAGGCCTCATCGGCATGCAGCTCCAGCGTAGCCGACTGCAACACGTTCAAAGCTGTCCACAGCAATAAAAAATAAATAACAGGGCGGCTATATTTTACCGGGGCCTGCGTATTATTTAAACTGTCGTGCTGCATTAACTATACTAAAATTTTAATTGGCAAAGGTATGATAAAAGATATAAGGCTTAAAGCATTCGCAATCATCATTAAGTAATTTGATCAAATAATACATCTAATCTTCATAATTTAGCCTTAACAAATAAACCAAACATGTTCAAATCTGAATTTATAAAACAACCCAGAAAATTTATACTTAATCAGGTGGAGGGCCTTACCACCGAGCAACTTAATCACGTACCTACCGGTTTTAATAATAACCTCATCTGGAACCTGGCCCACCTGATATCCGGGCAGCAAGGTATATGCTATACCCGCGCTGGCTTGCCCTTTGTTGTAGAGGATAAATACTACACCCCTTTTAGGCCGGATACCAAGCCCGAACGCTTTATTGATACAGAAGAGATAGCCCATATTAAAGAACTTTTCCTGAGCAGTATTGATCGCCTGGAGGCCGACATGCAAGCTAATATATTTACCAATTACCCTACCTGGTTAAGTCGTTACGGCACCACCATCAATTCGTTTAATGAAGCCATGGAGTTTTTGCCATTTCACGAAGGATTGCACTGTGGCTATATTATGGCATTGAAAAGGGCGGTATTGAATGAGTTGGTTTAATTTGTTATGCTGAGTGTTAAAATTCCTTGAAATCCTGAGGCGCAAATAACATTTTTAAAGGGTGTCATGGTGAGCCCCGTTGAATCATGGTGGGCAGGCCTCTGCGCACGAGTCTTCGACAAGCTCAGACTGACAGACCTTTTTATCAATTTGTCATGCTGAACGATTTGAAGCATCTGTTACCGATATTCATATCAACGGATAGTTCCTTAGCTATGCTCAGGATGGCAAAGGGGATGTTTTGTTTATAAAACAGCTGCTTCTTTGTTATACTTGATCCGGTAATCGTTCGGGGTCATGCCGGTTATTTTTTTAAAAATATCCCGGAAGGTTTTCACATCCGAATAGCCTACATGATACATCACTTCATTGATCGACCGTTTACCGGTTTCCAGTAGTTTTTTAGTGGCTTCGATCTTGACACGTTGGATGTACTCGACCACGGTGCTCCGCGTGGCCTTTTTAAACCGGCGTTCAAACGTACGGCGACTGACATTAAAAACATCCGCGATCTGGTCGACAGTTAGCTTTCCTTTATAATTCTGTTCAATAAATTCTTGCGATTTCAAAATAGTATCGTCCTCATGGTTCTTTTGGCCGTTAAAAATAATAAATGGCGATTGGTATCTGCGGTCAATATCGATCACAAAAAACTTAGCGGTATGGATGGCTATTTCGCGGTTAGTATATTTTTCGACCAGGTACAACAGCAAGTTCCAGTATGCGTTATTACCCCCGCTTGAATATAAACCCTGCTGATGCGTGATCACTTTTTCGTCAACCAGGGTTACGTCGGGATAATAATACCGGAATTCGTTGGCATAGGCCCAATGTGTTGTGCATTGCCTGTCTCTTAATAAACCGGTGAATGCCAGCAAAAACGCGCCTGTACACAAGCTTGCCACCTCGGCGCCCTGCTTATATTGGTCAATTATCCAGGACGCATAATCTTTGTTTACATAGGCAGCAGCTATGGCGTCGCCCATTATTGAGGGGATAATGATCAGGTCGGTTTGCGGCAAATCATCCATGATCACATCCGGCTTAACAGAGAAATTGCCATTGTTTAATTGCACTTCCTTGTCTGTCCCTACCAGTTTCACAACGAATAAAGGCGACTTTCCTGAGTTCTCCAAAAGCTCATTAACCGTAGCAAATACATAGGCAGCATCGGCGATAGAGGCCATGACCGCATTTTTGAGTGTTAAGATGGCAATGTTGATCATGATTAAATATACCATTTTGTCGCAATACCCTACCTAAGATTGTCGTATTAGCACATCATGTCCAAAAGATATTGCGCTTACCTTTGTTTTAACAAAACAACAATAATCATGATCAGCATTAATCCTTATTTAAATTTCATGGGTAATACCGAAGAGGCCATGAACTTTTACCAATCCATATTCAATGTAGAATTTGCAGCTTTTCAACGCTTTAACGAAAGTCCGGGCTTTGAGCGGATGCCTAAACAAGATCAGGGTAAGATCATGCACGCATCATTACCCATGGGCAAATACAATAACCTGATGGCGACCGATACGTTGGAATCAATGGGACAAACCTTAACTATGGGTAATAACTTTTACATCAACATTAATACCGAAAGCGAAGCAGAAACCGACAAATTCTTTAACGGCCTGGCCGCGGGTGGTAAAATAGAAATGCCGCTTAACAAAACCTTCTGGGGAGCCTATTGCGGCATGTGCCGGGACAAGTTCGGCATACAATGGATGATTAATTTCGATTTGAAACAATCGCCTAAATAGCCATGAAAAAGATAAATATATTTTACTGGATCTGTACAGGTATATTGCTCGCTATGGTGGGTGTGGGTTCGGTATTTGACGCTATCGCTTACCCTGATTCGGTCAAGATAGTTACCGGGCTCGGATACCCTGCTTACCTGGTACCGTTTTTGGGTATTGCCAAACTCCTGGCTTTCGGGGTGATCCTTGTTCCTGGTTTTCCGCGATTGAAAGAATGGGCTTATGCTGGTATAGCATTTGACATACTGGGCGCATTGTATTCCAACATCGTTCTTGGCCAACCTTTGCCAGCTTTGATCTTTATCCTTCTGCCGATTTTACTACTGGCGGGGTCTTACCTGTTTTACCATAAAAGATCAGACGTAGGTAATCGTGTACTTGTTGAGAGCTAAACCGGTCAGAAAAAAAGCGAACACAAAAAAGGCCTTCTTGCACAAGAAGGCCTTTTTACTATAAACTCTTTTCTAAATTTTATTGTCCGGATAAAGCTGCGGCACCACTTACAATTTCGGTAAGCTCGGTGGTGATGGCTGCCTGACGGGCCTGGTTGTATGAAAGCTTAAGGGCTTTTAACAATTCGCCTGCGTTTTCGGTAGCCTTATCCATGGCTGTCATACGGGCACCATGCTCGGAAGCGTTGGAGTCCAGTACAGCACGGTATAACTGTATCTTGATATTTTTAGGTATCAGCTGTTCTACAATTTCTTCTTGTGAAGGCTCCAGGATGTAATCAACATTGGCTGTTTTTACCTCATCCTGTTTTTCAGGTTTTGGCACTGGTAACAATTGCTCAGCAATTAAATACTGTACAGCCGCGTTACGGAAATGGTTATACACCAGCTCAACACGGTCAAACTTGCCATTAACAAAACCTTCCATAATGCTTTCGGTAATTTTGGAAGTATTTTCAAAGTTAAGGTCAAGGTACAGATCGTTATTGTTACCAATTACATTGTACTTGCGGCGCTGATAATATTCCTGGCTTTTTTTACCGATAGCTATTATCGAAACATTACCAGCCTGTAATTGCTTGGTATATTTTTCGGCAATAAGGTTGTTAGCTGTTTTAATTGCATTGGCATTAAAAGCACCAGCCAAACCACGGTTTGAGGTTACTACAACCACCAATATACGCACGGGCTCGCGTTCCTGCAAATAGGGTGATGAACCATCCTCTAAACTTGCAGATAAATTAGCCAGCAGCTCCTTTAGCTTATTGGCATAAGGGCGCAATTGTACAATAGCATTTGTAGCACGTTTCAACTTGGCCGCCGAAACCATTTTCATGGCCTTGGTGATCTGCTGGGTTGATGATACAGATGTTATCCTGTTTCTTACTTCTTTTAAATTAGCCATTTTGTTGAGATGTGAGATGTGAGATGTGAGATATGAGA
>Ga0207671_10003477_pt1 | contig 15664 bp, 12 predicted proteins | sample KBSC24metaG_FD_184352 | JGI IMG/M metagenome (GOLD analysis project Ga0207671, IMG submission 184352) | Corn rhizosphere microbial communities from Kellogg Biological Station, Michigan, USA - KBS C2-4 metaG (SPAdes) (version 2) | ecosystem: Host-associated > Plants > Roots > Rhizosphere > Soil... | reverse complement strand
CTTGGGAACTATTCCATTCCCGTCTTGTCGCTTCTGCGGCCATCGTTCTGCTTACCGCGGAACAGGAGAACCACGTCATGAAATTGCACAAGCCGAACTGTGTTCGGCTGCTCATCTTGATCGCAGCCATTGTTCTCGCATTGCCAATCTTCCCGGCCAGGGCTGCTGCACAGACATATTCAATCCTGCATACTTTTGGCGATGGCAGCGTCGTGGATGATGGGAAATTTACGTATGCCGCTCTGACTCAGGGCTCGGACGGGAACTTCTACGGAACTGCCCAAATAGGTGGCTCCACAGGTAATGGCGCAGCGTTCAAGATGACGCCGACGGGGGCTGTTACCATCCTGCACTCGTTTAAAGATGGCAGCGTCGTGGGTGATGGGGTAGATCCTTTAGGTGAACTCATCCAGGCCTCCGACGGGAACTTCTACGGCACTACTTCGAATGGTGGATCGGCGAACAATGGAACGGTGTTCAAAATGACGCCGTCGGGCGCGGTGACCATCCTGCACTCATTTGGCGACGGCAGCGTTGTAGGTGATGGAGCGCATCCTGTGGTTTCGCTCATCAAGGGCGCGGACGGCAACTTCTACGGAACGACCTTCCAGGGCGGATCGGCGGGTAAAGGCATAGTGTTCGAGATAACGCCGGCCGGGACGGTGACGATCCTGCACACCTTCAAAGACGGCAGTGTGGTGGGTGATGGAGCAAGTCCGACTGCTCCGCTCATCCAGGGTTCGGACGGCAATTTCTACGGAACGACAAGGGACGGCGGATCAGTAAATGGTGGCACGATATTCGAGATCACGCCGGCTGGCGCTGTGACGATCCTGCATTCGTTTCGTGACGGCTCGGTTGCTAATGATGGGCAAGGTCCTCAATCCGGGCTCATCGAGGGCTCTGACGGCAACTTCTACGGAATGACATACTACGGTGGATCCGCAAACGGGGGCACGGTGTTCGAGATGACGCCGGCCGGCGCTGTGGCGATCCTCCACTCCTTCGGCGATGGCTCCGTCACCAACGATGGAATAAATCCTTCTGCTCCGCTCATGCGGGCCTCGGACGGCAGCTTCTACGGAACGACATTTAATGGCGGCTCAGCAAGTGCCGGCACGCTATTCCAGATGACTCCGGCTGGCGTCGTGACCGTTCTGCACTCATTCGGCAGCGTCGTGGGTGATGGGACGAATCCCGAGCAGGACGTTATCCAGGGCTTGGACGGCAACCTGTACGGTACGACCCAACGCGGCGGCTCCGCAGGCACCGGCACGGCATTCGAATTGAAATTGCCTGCGACACACTTCTCGGTGAGCGTACCGGCGAACGTCACGGCGGGAACGCCCTTCACTGTGATTGTTACCGCGCTCAATGCATCCAATCAAACGGCGGACAGCTATACCGGGATCGTCCACTTTACCTGCGACGATCCCACCTCGATCCTGCCGGCCGATACCACTTTGGTAAATGGAACGGGAACTTTCCAGGTTACAGCCACCCGCGCCGCGACCGTTACCATTCGCGCCAGAGACACGGCAACGGCCACCATCACCGGGACAGGCAGCACAAGCGTCGTGGGCGCCGCCGTCACCCATCTGACGATCATGGGACCGGCCAACACCACTACCGGCGCGGGGAACGCGGTCATCGTCTCCGCGCGGGACCAGTATGAGAACGTGGTAAAGTCCTTCAGTGACACCATCCACTTCACCAGCACCGACCCCAACGCCGTACTGCCCGCCGATACCGTCCTGACCAACGGCATCAAACAGTTCAGCGTCAAATACGCAACACCGGGAACCCAGAGCGTCACGGCAACCAATACCGGCAACGCCGGCCTGACCGCCACGGCCAGCACCACCGTCGGGTTGATTGCCACCAAGTTCAAGGTCGTCACACCGGCGACCGTCACCGCGGGCGTGCCCTTCACCGTCACCGTGACAGCGGTGGACAACTACGGCAACACGGTTCCGGGCTACACCGGCACGGTCCACTTCACCAGCGCCGATCCCGCTGCAACGCTGCCCGCCAATGCCACTCTCACCAACGGCACAGGGGTGTTCCCGGTCACTCTCACCAAAGCAGGGTCTGCCGTAATCACGGCGACGGACACGGTGAAAAGCACCATCACCGGGCCGAGCGGTCTAATCACTGTGTCGGCAGGCGTTGCCGCTTCGCTCACGGTGACGGGGCCTTCTTCCGTAACGGCGGGGGCGGGCATCCAGGTGACGGTGACGGCGAAGGATGTCTACGGGAACGTGGCGACCGGGGACACAGACACGATCCACCTGACGAGCACCGATCCGTCCGCGGTGCTTTATTCGGATAGCGCTCTTACGAAAGGTGCAAAGACCTTCACGATCAAGCTCAAGACGCTCGGCAGCCAGACGGTGACAGCGACGGACACCAGCACATCGCTCGCCGGCACGAGCAACACGATCACCGTCCACTAACACCGCTCGAAACGATAGCTTCACATTCACAGAGTCCTTTCACTACGTCAATAGCGAAGGGGCTCTTGCTTTTTTGGCGTTATCGCCAATCGAAATCGTACTGCGAAAATGGGGCCATCTTCAGGAGGAAGAAGGATATTCTTCGGTGAATGGCTTTCCGGCAACCGCCTGATCCCTCTGATCTACCCTGCGAGGTGGTCGCTCCACGTTCCGGCGACTCTCGAGGCATTCCCGCTCGCCCGGACCTGACCCCTATCGCCTTGGGAACTATTCCATTCCCGTCTTGTCGCTTCTGCGGCCATCGTTCTGCTTACCGCGGAACAGGAGAACCACGTCATGAAATTGCACAAGCCGAACTGTGTTCGGCTGCTCATCTTGATCGCAGCTATTGTTCTCGCATTGCCAATCTTCCCGGCAAGAGCAGCCACCCAGTCGTACACAGTCCTGCACCGATTTGGCGACGGCAGCGTTGCCAATGACGGGATTAGTCCACAGGCCGGACTTATCCAGGGCTCAGACGGCTACTTCTACGGCACTACTTCGAATGGTGGATCGGCGAACAATGGCACGGTGTTTAAGATGACACCGACCGGCGCGGTGACCATCCTGCACTCATTCAGCGACGGCAGCGTTGCCAATGACGGGATTAGTCCACAGGCCGCACTGATCCAGGGATCGGACGGCAACTTCTACGGTACGACCGTAATTGGCGGTTCCGCCGACAACGGCACCGTGTTCAAGATGACTCCGGCCGGCGCGGTGACCATCCTCCACTCGTTCGGTGACGGCAGTGTCCCCAATGATGGGGCCAATCCTGATGCCGCATTGATCCAGGGTGCGGACGGCAACTTCTACGGCACGACCGAAATTGGCGGCGCTGCTGACAGTGGCGCCGTGTTCACAATGACTTCGGCCGGCGCGGTGACCATCCTCCACTCGTTCGACGACGGCAGCGTCCCCAATGATGGGGTCAACCCTTCTGCCGCACTGATCCAGGGATCGGACGGCAACTTCTACAGCGCGACCTATAGTGGCGGCTCTACCTTCAAAGGCACCGTGTTCAAGATGACTCCGGCCGGCGCGGTGACCATCCTCCACTCATTCGGTGATGGCAGCGTCCCCAATGATGGGGAGCATCCTGATTGGGGGATCATCCTGGGCTTGGACGGCAACTTCTACGGCACGACCTACGCAGGTGGCTCGGCAGAAAACGGCACTGCGTTCAAGATGACCCCGGCCGGCGTCGTGACGATCCTGCATTCCTTCAACGACGGCAGCACCGTCAACGACGGCGTTAGTCCGGCCGGCGGGGTGATCGAGGGTTTGGACGGCAACTTCTATGGCACGACCCAAAATGGCGGATCGGCGAATCTGGGCGTGGTGTTCGAGATGACTCCGGCTGGCGTCGTGACGATCCTGCATTCCTTCAGCGACGGCAGCACCTTCAACGACGGCCTGCAGCCTACAGCGGGGCTGGTTCAAGGCTCGGACGGGAACCTGTATGGCACAACCTCAAGTGACGGCTTTAACGGCACCGGCACAGTGTTCGTGGAGTCGTCCCCCGCGACGCATTTCTCGGTGAGCGCTCCGGCTAACACGACGGCAGGCACACCGTTCACTGTGACCGTCACCGCCCTTAATAAGTACAACGGTATGGACTTCGGCTACACCGGAATCGTTCACTTCACCTGCGACGATCCCAGCTCGATCCTCCCCGCCGATACCATTGTGGTGAATGGCACGGGAACTGTCCAGGTCACAGCCTTCAACGCCACCACTGTCACCGTCCGCGCCAGGGATACGACAACCTCCACCATCACCGGGACAGGCAGTACAAGCGTCGCGGCTGCCGCCGTCACGCAATTGTCGGTCGCCGCGCCGGCCAACACCAACACCAACACCAGCACCAGCACCGGCGTGGCGAACGCGGTCGTCGTCGCCGCGCAGGACCAATACGGGAACGTGGTCAAGTCCTTCAGTGACACGATCCACTTCACCAGCACCGACCCCAACGCCGTACTGCCAGCCGATGCCGTTCTGACCAACGGCGCAAAGCTGTTCAGCGTCAAATACACAATGCCAGGAACACAGAGCATCACAGTGACCGACACCACCAACCTCGGCCTGACCGCCACAACCAAAAGAATCGTCAGCTTGATCGCCACCAAGTTTAAGATCGTCACGCCGGCGACAGTGACTGCCGGCGTGCCCTTCGTTGTTAGCGTGACGGCGGTGGACAACTACGGCAACACGGTTCCCGGCTACACCGGCACGGTGCACTTTACCAGCGCCGATCCCGCTGCAACGCTGCCCGCCAATGCCACTCTCACCAACGGCGCCGGAACGTTCTCGGCCACCCTCACCAAAGTGGGAGCTATCGTGATCAAGGCTACGGACACGGTGAAAAGCACCATCACCGGGCCGAGCGGTCTAATCACTGTGTCGGCAGGCGTTGCCGCTTCGCTCACGGTGACGGGGCCTTCTTCCGTAACGGCAGGAGCGGGCATCCAGGTGACTGTGACGGCGAAGGATGTCTACGGGAACGTGGCGACCGGGGACACGGACACGATCCATCTGACGAGCACCGATCCGATCGCAGTGCTGTATTCGGATGCAGCGCTGGTGAAAGGAACCAAGACCTTCACGATCAAGCTGAAGACCGTTGGCAGCCAGACGGTGACGGCGACGGACATCGGCACTTCGCTCGCCGGCACGAGCAACTCAATCTCTGTTCACTAACGCCTTTGGAAGCTGTGGCCCCGCACTCACAAACGTGCGGGGCCACAGTTCCACAGGTACGCCTGATGCTACACCTTGAAAACAATAAAGGGCTTCGCTCCATACCGGAGCGAAGCCCTTTATACTTACAATTGTATTTCTAAGGTCAATATGTTCTTACGCTGTCTACTCGCAGACCGCCGTTGAAATGTATCTCAAGGGTCTTCCCGGAGCGCCGATAGTACCAGGTTTCACCCTTGGCCGGCGCTGTGGCAAGTATGGTGCTGCTTGAAGTGCCGAACAGCCTTATGACGTCATCGACAGTCATGCCGACACCGACCTGGCTGGCCATGGATTCCACATTGTCCGCGCCTGATGTCGCGGTTACCGGAGTCACCACCTCAGTGGCTGCCGGAGCCGAGGCCGTGCGCATCGCTATGATAACGAACAGCACTGGGATTACAGCCAATACCGGCGCCCAGCGAGAATCGAAGAAGTTCGATTGCGCAGCGGTCTCTGTTGTGACCGGCGCGGATTTCTCGTGAAAAACGGTCCTGAATTCGTGCCCACACCCACTGCAGTACTTGGTTGCCAGGGTAGCGCCAGTGCCGCAAACCGGGCAAACCTTCTCGAACGCCGTTTCCATTTGTGACAGTCTCCCGAGTCATTATAACCGAGGAAGCAACCGATTCGCAAGAAGATTTCGTTACTAATCGTACGAATGAAAATAACCTTCTTCAGCGTCGTTCAAGTCCACAATTGGATGATTGGGACCTTCGACCTATAGCCGGTTTGGGCGCCCGGCAGTATAATGGTTGTGTCATGCATCTGGGCTCATCGATACCATTGACAGCCTCTGCACTCTGCTACGCGCTCGGCTACACGGCAGGAGCGGTCGCATTCGCAGTAATGGCGCGCCGCCGCCAGATCGCCACATCAGGCATTATGGCTCTGCTGGCATCCGGGCTGATCGGAGGGTTACTTGGCGCTCACCTCGGTCAATGGCTTTCCGGAGCGGGCGCAGGCAAGTCTATCCTCGGTGGTATGGCGGGCGGATATCTGGCCGTATTTCTGCACAAGCGCTTCCTGGGCATCACGCGCCCAACCGGCGACCTGTTCGCAGTGGCAGTGAGCGCGGGCGAGGCTGTGGGTAGATGGGGCTGCTATTTCGGAGGTTGCTGCTATGGCCGCCCATCTGATGTATCCTGGGCCATCTGGCAGCATGGCGCGCACCGGCATCCCACACAGATCTATTTAAGTATCTCCGCGGCCGTGATTCTCATGATCCTTCTCCGCTTTGAACGCGTCCATCCGCCGGAGAATGCGCTCTTCTATCTTCAGGGAATCCTGTTCTGCCTTTCCCGTTTCTTCATCGAGTTCTACCGCGATGTCTCTCCGGCTGCGGGCGGCCTGTCTGCCGCGCAGTGGGCATGCATCGCCGGGCTTACCTTCTTTTCCGTCGGATTTGCGCGGCTGATGCGCCGGCGCGAACCCCGCATTGTCGCGCCAGCGGCAGGGTAACCGATTATGCTGGTTTGCGCCAGGTGCAGCTTTCCTGCCAGTCCCGAGGATCCGTTCTGCAGTCGCTGCGGACTGCCGCTTCAGCAGCCGGGAGCGCTTGTAGAAGCTATGCCGCAAGCGCCTTCTCAGCAAGTGCCGGCATCCGCTCTGAATCGCCCCCAACTTGGAGTGCCGCTCGAAGGCCCATATGCCGCATCGGATAACCGGCCGCCGGGTTCATGGTGCCCCAACTGCAGCCTGCATCTGCCCGTCTTCAAGCAGACCTGCCCGAATTGCAAGGCGACGATGGTGATGGCGTCGGCCGGGCAAGAGTTTATTGGCGATGCGGCCGACCTGCGATCAAGCGATTATTTCACTTTCTCCGCAACCGCCGACTTCTGGCTTGGGATCTGCCTCGCAGTCGCCGCAGTCTGCGCCGGAGGGATCGGCATCGTCGCTATCCCGATCGCAGTCTTCGCGCTGCGCAATCGGTACGGCCAGCTGTGCCGCGGCATGTTGATCGGCGGCATCGTAACGCTGTTCATTGCCTTCTGCGCATGGTACTTCTTCGGAGTAGGCGCAAAAAATAAGCATAAACCGGAGCCGGTGGACACAACGCCCCACAGGGAATACAGGCATCCAAGCCCAAATATTCCGGGATCTACGGACACACCAGGCTCCGATGACGACACACAGGGCGGCGGAACTATTTCACCAACCGGTGATACATCAGGAAGTAATCCGTGAGGCAACAAACACCGGCATGCCCATACTGTAATCAGCAGGTCGATGCCGCGGCTACCCGGTGCCCTAATTGCGGCGCAGTAATCCCGCGCGAGAATGTCTGGCCACCGCCCAGCGGCAGCATGCAGCCGGTTCCACAGCACCAGCAGCCGGAGTTGATGACCACAGTAGTTTGGGGCGATGTCGTTTTAGGTATCGCGGTGTCCGTCGGACTATACATGCTTTGGAATATTGGTGTGGTAGCGATTCCAATTCTGTATGCGTTACTGCGTAAAAAGTATCCGATCTTTTCACGGTCTTTAGGCTGGTGCTATATCGTCCCATTGATCCTGTTAGGAGGCGTATTTTTAGCATGTGCCGTCTCGAGCATCTATAGCAAATTTTAGACGCCTGAGTTTATGATATGTCAAATTAGCATGAAGCAACGTTTAAGCTGTATCCATTGGCAGCTTCTTGGAAATTGAGTCATGAATCCGCAACAACCGATTTGTCCAAATTGCGGCCGTCCGATGGACGGCCCGACACCTAACTGTCCGAACTGCGGTGTGTCTTTGCAGGCATATGGCGCATGGCCGCCTCCGCCTGACGGCCAGATACAGCCGGTCGCGCCATCGCCGCAGCTGTTGACCGGCGCTGTCTGGGGCGATGTGATTGTCGGCATTATCGCCACCATCGGACTGTATGTCTTATGGTGTACGGGCCTAATTACGGTTCCGCTGTTGTACTCATTCCAGCGCCGGAAGTATCCGATCTTTGCAAGGGCTTTGGGATGGGCTTACATTGCCTCTCTGGTCGGTCTCGGCGGCGCGTTTCTGGCCTGCGTGGGCGCCTTTAACAAAAGTTGAAATAATATGACAACCTGGCAGGAAGAAACACGTGGGCTTTGTCCACAATGCCTCCGCAATGTGCCCTCGGAACTCACGGAGATCGATGGACGGATCTGGATCACCCAGCGGTGCGGGCGGCACGGTGACGCCCGTGCACTGATCGCCTCGGATGCGGACGAATACCGCCGCCTTCGACAGTATGTGCCGGAACGGGTAGGGGGAAGCTGTTGCGGACCCGGCGAATCATGCGATCCAAGCGGCAAGCCGCCGGTGTGTGTCCTGCTGCTGGAGATCACACAAGCCTGCAACTTGCGCTGCCCAACCTGCTACGCCGATGCCCACGGCCACGACTTCATGACCGTGGCCGAGGTAAGGAGCCGCTTCGACGCCTTCTTCCGCAAGCAGACTACGCTCGATGTGCTGATGCTGAGCGGTGGCGAGCCGACCATCCATCCGCAATTTGCCAAGATCCTGGCGCTGGCGCTGGAATACCCAATCGGCCGTGTCCTGGTAAACACAAACGGCCTGCGCATCCACCAGAACGACGAGCTGGTGCAGACGATCGCGGCCCATCGCAAGCAAGTGGAGCTGTTCTTCAGCTTCTCAAGTTTCCGCCCTGATGTTCACGTCCGCCTCTATGGCCGCGACCTGATGCTGGAGAAAATGTCTGCCCTGGACCGGGCACAGGCTGCCGGTATCTTCGTGACGATCGTGCCGACGGTGGAACGCGGCGTCAACGACGATGAGATCGGCGATCTCTATCGCTTTGCACTTTCTCGGGACAATATCAACGGCCTTAACTTCCAGCCTGTTATGGATACCGGGCGTTACGAAAATGCTTATGCGCCATCGGAGAGGATGACGCTTACCGGCATCCTGCAGGCGCTAGAGGAGCAGACCGGCGGCGAGTTGCGGTTGTCAGACTTTATCGGACTGCCCTGTTCCCATCCCGATTGCTGCGCCATTACCTACGGCTTGCTCGATAAGGACCGCAAGCACATCGAACCGCTGCCGAGGCATCTCGATATCGCCCGCTATATCGACCTGATTGCGGACCGGATCAGCTTTGCGGGCCTGCTTGGTTCGGCCGCACGTCGCGTCTGGTCCGATGTCTCCAATTTCCGGGGCAGTCAGAGCCTGCGAGACCTCGCCATGCTCTTCTCTCGGGGCGGCTTCCGGGATCTTGTGCCCCTGCTGGGCGATCAGGAAGCGATGGGCCGCCGCATCATGCGCATCGTGGTGAAGCCCTTTATGGATGCCCACACCTACGACATGCGCCGCATCGATCAGTGCTGCACGATGATCCTGACGGAAGGCGGCGAAGCGGTATCGTTTTGCGAGTATAACGTCTTCCACCGCGGCCGCAAAGCGCAGGGCGTCATGGCGCTGCCGATGATGAAGTGAGCCAATGACCGAGTACGACAGGCAAAAGCAGGGGCGGCAGTTTGAGGGGTGGGCGTTTACTTTCTGTAAGGCCGCCTTTCTTGTGCTGCTCTTCGGCAAGCACTCTCTCCTTATCCTGAGCGGACTAGCGACTGTCTTTTATATCCTGGCCCAGGCGCGGGGTGTCAGGGAGTGGCGTTGCTGGGCCAAGCCGCCCTGGGTGACCATTTTCTGGGCCGCCATCTTCGCATGGCAGGTTTGGCAGTTGGTCAGCTTGAGCGGCTCAAAATGATAGTTCGCCCCAATGTCGCGCTGATTGTCGAGACGGCGGTTGTTTACGGCAGGCAGATCCTGCATGGAATTGCCAGGTATATGCGCGCGCATGGCTCGTGGTCTGTCTTTCTTGACGAACGTGAACTGCTAGCGCCTCCGCCGGATTGGCTGATCGATTGGGACGGCGCCGGCGTCATCTGCCGCCCCACCACTCCCGAACTCGCCCGGCGGCTCCTCAGCCGCGCCCTGCCCGTGGTGGACCTGAACGACCGTTATGGCAACCTGGGAATCCCGCATATCGGCTCGGATATGCATGCGGTCGGCCGCATGGCCGCGGAGCATCTCCTGGAACGAGGTTTCAACAATATCACATTCTGCGGATTCAGCGGCGAAATCTGGTCCGGGGAGCGCCTTGCGGGTGTCGAAGAGGCCGTGCGTGGGCGTGGACTTCTCCATGAATCGTTTGAATCTCCCGTCACAGGTTTGCGCGAACATGTCTGGCAGGAGGAACGCGATCGGATCGCGGCATGGCTCCGGCCACTGCCGCGTCCACTCGGGGTAGTCGCCTGCAACGATGTGCGTGGCCACCATGTCCTGGACGCTTGCCGGATGCTGGGCCTTGTGGCCCCTGAAGAAGTTGCGGTAATTGGCGTCGACAACGCCGAGACATTCTGCGAGCTATGCGATCCGCCCCTTTCCAGCGTCGTGCCCGATGCCGAGCGTGTGGGTTTCGAGGCGGCGGCCCTGCTGAACCGGCTGATGGCGGGCGTTCCGCCGCCATCCGAAAACCTGCGTATCCCTCCGATCGGTGTCGTGACGCGCCGGTCCACCGATGTTGTTGCCGTCGACGATCCCATGATCGCCCGCGCCGTCCATTTCATCCGCGAGCAAGCCGCCGCAGGCATCGGCGTCGACGATATTCTCGCCGTCCTGCCCGTCTCGCGCTCCGGCCTGGAGCGCGGTTTCCGCAGGCATCTGGGACATTCCCCGCATGAGGAGATTCGGCAGGCGCGTCTGAAGCGTGTCAAGCAGCTTCTCGCAGAGACGGACTGGCCCCTGGAACGCATCGCTGCGTCCGCAGGCTACGACCATCCTGAATACATGATGGCCCAGTTCAAACGCGAGATCGGCATGACACCCACCGAATGGCGCCGAAGCCCGGAGGCTTCTTACTTCATCCACCCCATTAAAAACCCTCTGGCGGGTGACAAAGGATCTTAGTTAGCGGACAAAGGATGTCATTGCTCGTTGACGCCGGACGTGATACCATGTCATGGAGTTGATCGGGTCTTGTCAGTGAGGAGCAGAAGGGCGTATCGTCTATTCTCCTGAGCAGGCCGCGGTTATCGACGGCGACAGCCGCAGGAGAAGATAATGGTTCGACGCCAATTTTTAAAGGGATGCCTGCTTTTGGCAGCCGGCATGGCAATGCCGCAGAGCGCAGGGCGGGCTGCCACGGAAAGCAAAAAGATGTTAATGCCTTTGACGGCTGTTCCGATCCGAAACGTCACGATCGATGACGGCTTCTGGTCGCCGAAGATCGACGTATGGCGTCATACGACGTTCTCCGACTGTTTCAAGAAGTTCAGCGACACCGGCGCGCTTGAGAACTTCGACCGGGTGGCAGCCCGTGAGACCGGCGGGCATCACGGCGACCCATGGTGGGACGGACTCATCTACGAGATGATCGCGGCGGCATCGAATTTTATTGCCGCGCAGCCCGATCCTGCCCTGGACAAGCAGATCGACGGCTTTATCGAGCGCATCGCTGCGGCCGCGGCCGTCGATCCGGATGGATATGTTAACACCGCCGTCACGCTGAACAAGGTTGCCCCGCGCTGGAGCGATCCTCCGGCGGACGGCGATCAGCACGACGACCGTTTCCCGCACACCGTCTACAATGCGGGCTGCCTGGTGGAAGCGGGAGTGCATCATTATCGCGCGACCGGTAAGACGCGCCTGCTGGCCGTTGCCACACGCATGGCGAACTACATGTGCCGCATCATGGGACCGGCTCCCCGCCAGAACATCGTCCCCGGTCACGCCATCTCCGAGTTGTCTTTCGTAGAGCTCTACCTTCTCTACCGGGAGCATCCCGAACTGAAGAAAAAAACGGGAGCGATAGACGAGCGGCAGTATCTGAAGTTGGCGGAGTTCTGGATCGAAAATCGCGGCAACCATGCCGGCCGCCTAAGTATGGAGGCCTACGATCAGGACGATCAATCGGTCTTCAAGCAGCCTGTGCTGGAAGGTCACGCCGTCCGAGCCGCACTGCTTGCAGCCGGAGTCGCCAAGGCCGCAGTTGTAAACGGGCGTCCGGAGTACCTGGCCACCACCCGGCGCTGGTGGGATAACATGGTTACGGCACGGATGTACGTAACCGGTGGCCTGGGCGCTATACCGACTCATGAGGGCTTCGGAGCGGACTACGAGCTGCCCAACTTCGGTTACGCGGAGACCTGCGCCGCCGTCGCAGGCGGCATGTTCAGCGAGAACCTCGGTCTGGCTACGGCGCACGCCGAATACTTCGATGTGCTGGAGCGTGAACTCTACAACGGCGCTCTAAGTGGAGTATCCCTGGCCGGCGACTCATACTTTTACACCAACCCTCTGGAATCAGGCCCGGAGAGGCGTCGCTGGTCATGGCACGGTTGTCCATGCTGCCCGCCGATGTTCCTGAAGCTCATGGGAGCTCTTCCGAGCAGCATATATGCCACCGGCGCTGATGGCGTCTACGTCAACCTGTTCATTGGAAGCCATGCGGATATCGTGCAGGATGGTCTCCATCTGACGCTGCAGCAGACCACGGGCTATCCCTGGGATGGCGCTGTGCGGCTGGCCGTCAAGCCAAAAACGCCTTCCCACTTCACCGTCAGCCTGCGTGTCCCCGATTGGTGCCATGGGGCGACATTCCAGGTGAATGGGCACTCAATACAGCCCGTTCTATCTCGCGGATATGCCAGGATCGAGCGAACATGGCAATCCGGAGACACGGTTGAGATGGTTATGCCGCTCTCCGTGCGCCGTGTCAAAGCCGACCCGCGTGTCGCCGCCGATGTCGGCCGCGTCGCCCTGATGCGCGGCCCGATCGTCTACTGTGTGGAAGGCCTGGACAATGGCGGCCGCATAGGCTCCCTCGTCATTCCTTCGACATCCGCCATCCGGACCGAGCGCCGTCCTGGTTTGCTCGGCGGCGTAACCGTACTCCGCGGCGACGCCCACATTGTCCGGGGACGAACGACGGCCGGCGCGCCTCTGGGGGAGCGGAGCATTGTTCCGGCTGAGTTCATGGCCGTGCCGTTCTACACGAACACCAACCGGGAGCCTACCGACCTCGCCGTCTGGATCGCCGACCAGCCGGAACACGCCCAGCCTCTTACTCTCGCCGGATTGGCCACGCCGTCCGCATCGCACTGCAACCCTTCCGATACCGTCTGGGCCCTGGGCAACGCACAGGAGCCCCGCGCATCCGACGACGATTCCATTCCGCGCTTCACCTGGTGGGATCACCGGGGAACGTCCGAGTGGGTTCAGTACGATTTTCCAACCACGCAGCGCGTTTGCGCCGTCGAAGTCTACTGGTGGGACGAAACCCGCGTCCACCACGACTGCCGCGTTCCCAAGTCCTGGGAATTGCAGTATAAAGACGGCGCCGAATGGAAGCCTGTGCAGACTAGCTCCAGCTACGGCACGGCAGTCGACACCTACAACCGCGTGACGTTCACATCCATAAATACGACGGCGCTACGAATAGTCGTGCAATCACAGGACGGGTGGTCCGCGGGAATTCTGCAGTGGCGGGTTTTAGAGGCGTAGGAAAGACGGGAGTCTGGGGCGCCCCAGACTCCCGTCGATTTGATGGTTGAACTCGTTGGCTTTACCACAGAAAAGGGCAGCTTCTATTGCTGGGAGAACCATTCCTCAACGTCGGCATAGGAGTTGAAATCGAATAACGCCTCGCCAAGATTTCCAAGCTGAGCAGGCGTGAGAGTATTAAGTCGTGCCTCAATACTAGGAGGCACTTCACCGATATGACGATTCATTAGGTGCATCAGCAGGCGCTGCTGCCCAAGCAATTCTCCGCGCCTCTCCCCACGCTCTTCGCCACGTTGTTCCACAAATTGTAGCGTTGCTGCATCTACCATTTTTGCCTTTTCCTCTGCCTCGTAAGCCTCCCGCAAGCCACGATCTGATCCCATCCCTACCAGTTCCGCAACAGCTTTCGTAATCGCAGGTTCTGACTGCATCGTTACTGGAAGCTGGGTACGATCCAAGTCCTGAGCTTTCGTCAAGAATGCAAGCCACCGGTCCAGAAGCGTATTGATTTGCGACCACTCCTTGTGGAACTTACCCATCTCCACAAAGTACAACTGCAGATATCCCAGCTCATCCGAATACTCGCCCGTCTCCATATCCCGGAACGCAAAGTGACGCACCATCCGCTCATCCGCGAAGAAGTCGAAGTCCAGAAAGTGGATGCCGATGGTCGTATTCAGAACCGAATAGTCCTGCCCCGCCTGCAGCTGGTCCATAAACTCTTTGGCTGCGTAGAACATTGCCCGCTTGCCGTAAAAGATGTGTTCGAGGATCTGCATCTCAATCTATGTAACAGTTGATGCAGTACGGATTGAGCTTCGGGAGCGATCCTGACCTTGGCCCGAAGGCCCGGCGTCCTTCGTGGCGGTGGGCCTCTGGGCTACTTTTCCACACTTGTAGATAGGTACCTCACTGCTTGTAGATACCCTGCTATGCTCCGTTTAAGCTCTAGAAACATCGTTCGGGTTACAGCACGAGCAAATGCCTTAAACATAATTCTAGTTGGTATAATAGCACAGGAACGCATGTTTGCAATAAGCCATAATGTAGCCTAGTATAAGCATCTGGCTACATTATTTTAAAAAGCAAGCCAGGTATAATTTGCTGTTAGTAGGAGATACATCTGCATGGGTATCGGTGCATTACAACTCAACGGGTTCAGAGTCACGTTCTCTTCGCCAACATTTGAAGCCAGAATATTAGAAATGCCCGATAATGACCAATATGCTATACTTCGAGACAATCTAGACGATGAATGGTTTTTGAAATGGCAATCAGGTCACGTAATTGGACTTCCACGTGTTCAGAAACCTAACAGATCATTTGGACACCCTATTGAACTTACATGTTCTAAGCAATTAAGTTTTCTCGCGTCACGTATTATATCAGTATTGCCATCAGCTCTACCAGGAAGAACCATCATAAGAAAAAAACCATTTACATTTCTGGCTGACGATGATCTCGTTGACCGGGTATGTAAACGCATCGGCGTTTTTCCGCCGATCATAATGCTTTTTCACATGAGACCGAGGTATGCCTTTGAGGCAAAGATAGTCGAAATGCGTGATGGAGAAGCGTTCATTGGCGTTTTTCTGAATGTGAATATGCGTTGGGAGATTCAAGCACCACTTCATGAGCTTCAATCTTCAGGAATTGATCTTAAAGGACTTCATGCAATACGAAAGGTACATGAAGTAGGAAAACGTCGTCTTGTCGGTAGAATATCGCATATCACATCTAGCATCGTACATCTGTCTGAATCTTATGACGACCTCAAATCAATTTCAGAGAATGACGTCTGGCTTGAGGGCAATTCAGCGAGCTTCTCTAGCCCGTATTATGCGCGTATAGAGTAAAACGAGTGCACTCCGTCGAAATGTGTTGTTACCACACAGCACAATTTCAGGAGGCACCCGTTTGCACCAAAGTACGCTCCTCAGCCTCGAT
>Ga0207671_10003476_pt1 | contig 15671 bp, 9 predicted proteins | sample KBSC24metaG_FD_184352 | JGI IMG/M metagenome (GOLD analysis project Ga0207671, IMG submission 184352) | Corn rhizosphere microbial communities from Kellogg Biological Station, Michigan, USA - KBS C2-4 metaG (SPAdes) (version 2) | ecosystem: Host-associated > Plants > Roots > Rhizosphere > Soil... | reverse complement strand
CGCCGCGTGGACCCGATCCGGGGCGGACGTGGCGAGAAGAGCGTCGAGCCGCAGGACGTGCGGGCTCCGTTCGCGCTGAAGGTGCGGGAGAGTACGGCGGGGGTCCTGCGCTGACGTGCGCTGACCCGAGCCGTGCGGGCGGGCGGGTTCTGGATACTATAGAAGAACCCTGATTCCAAAGCCCCGGCGGCATCGGTTGGAATGTTCCCGGCACGGCGCGCTGGGATGGGCCGCCGTTTTCGGGAGGGGATCTTGAAAATGCTGCTCAGAAGAGCGCTGTCCAGAATCAGGAAGGCATGGCGCAGGCCGGCGTCCGCGGCGTCCGCGTTCGCGCTGGCCGTCGCCGGGTTGGCCGGAGTGAGCGCGGCGCCGGCGCACGCGGCCACCGCGATGGATCTGGCCTATGTGCTGGACGCCGGCGCCGACGCCGTGCGCGTGGTGGACGTGGCCACCAGCACGATGGTCGAGACGATCCCGGTGGGGCACGACCCGGACACGATCGTGGTCAGTGCGGACAAGCGCACCACGTACGTCGTCAACATGGGCGGCTCCGCCGGCGACACCGTCTCGGTGATCGACACTGCCACCAGCACGGTCACGCATACGATCCCGGTCTGCTCCGGACCCGTGACCGCGGCGCTGAAACCCGACGGCAGCCAGCTGTGGGTCGGCTGCACCTCCGGCGGCATCTCGGAGATCGACACCGCGACCGATACGGTCGTCAGCACGCCTGTCATGGCGCACGCCCCGGAAGACCTGGCGTTCGCCCCCGACGGTTCCAAGGCCTACGCGCTGTACGGGATCTCACCGTCCGGCCCGGGCGGACTTGTCGAGATCGACGCTGCGACCGGTACGGCCACCCCGGTGTTCGCCGACAGCAGGGTGGGTCACGGACTGATCGTCAGCCCGGACGGCTCCAAGCTCTACGTCGGGTATCAGAATCACTTCGCCGACTCGGTCGCGGTCGTGGACACCGCCAGCGGCACTGTCGCCTCCACGATTCCCTTGGGCGGTCAGTTCGTCGACGGCATCATGAATCCGGCCGGCACCGAGATCTACTACTGCGTCGGTGGCAACGACCTGGTCATCGTGACCATGAACACCGGTACGACCGCTGGATCGATGGCGGTCCCGTGCGGAAGTGGGGAGTTCCACGCTCCCGAGCTGGCGTTCAGCCCCGACGGGAGCCTGATCTACGCCACGCTCGGCTACAGCGGTGTGTCCGTGATCGATGTCGCCGAAGGAACGGTCGCCGCCACGCTCAAGACCGGTGCGCTGCTCACCAACCCGCTCAGCGTCGCGTTCGTCCGGGCCTCGATCGCCCCGACAGTCGCCGCGATCAGCCCTGCGCAGGGCTACGAGGCCGGCGGGAACAAGGTGGTGATCACCGGCGGGCCGTTCGTCGGCGGGTCCGGCGCCACCGGAGTCAGCTTCGGCGGTGTCCCGGCCACCTCGTTCACCGTCGACTCGGACTCGCAGATCACCGCGGTCGCGCCGCCGCAGACCGCGCGCACGGTCGACATCACGGTCGCCAACGGCAACGGGACAAGTGCCAGCACAGCAGCCGATCAGTACACGTACCACACGGCGGTGCCGGTCGTCGGTTCCCTGAACCCGTCGAGCGGGGTGTCCAGCGGCGGGACCACGGTGGTGATCACCGGGACCAGCCTGTCCACGACCACGGCGGTCTACTTCGGCGGGACCGCGGCCTCCTCGTTCACCGTCGACTCCGACACCCAGGTCACCGCGGTGACCAGGGCGCAGACCAACGGCACGGTGAACGTCTCGGTCACGAACGCCGCCGGCATCAGCACCTCTGTTCCCGGCAGCCAGTTCACATTCTTCTCGCCGGTGCCGGTGGTGGCCTCGATCAGTCCGCGTGTCGGCTTCTTCCTCAGCAGCACCGCCGTGACCGTCACCGGGACGCGGTTCACCGGGACGTTCCGCGTGACGGTCGGCGGGGTGGCGGCGACCTACCGGGTGGACTCCGATTCGCAGATCACCGTCGTCGTCCCGCCGTGGTCCTCGGTGATGGCGCCCGCGTCGGGCTTCCTGCGGCCGAACGCTCTGATCGCCTCCGTCGACATCCAGGTCATCACCGACGTCGGCAGCAGTTTGGCCACCTCTGCCGACGTCTTCCAGTACGTGGCGCCGACGTAGGCCGTCACTCGGCGATGCCCCGGGTGAGCATGACGAGCGTGATGAAGGTGCGGTAGAGCCGGATGAGGTCGTCGTCCCGCAGATGCACGACGGTGGGATCGTCCTCGTCCGGCTCGACGCGCTCCAGCCACGTCGCCATCTCGGCCAGGTCGGGGTTGCGCATGCGCACGGTCAGGGTGACCGGGCGCTCGATGTGCGCGGCCGGCTTGGCATCGGTCGCGAGCAAGGACTCGATGGCTTCCTGCGCGGTCTGTGCGATCAGCCGGTCGGCGCGCGCCGGATGCAGGCTCTCGGCGGCGAAGCGCGAGATCGACTGCTTGACGACCGCGGAACGAGCTTCGGGCCAGAACGGCTCAAGCTCGCGAGCCGTGGTCTGGTCGCCGGTGATCAGCACGACCGGTACGCCGAGGGCGGCGGCTACCAGCGAGTTGATCCCGGACTCGCCGGCGATCACGCCGTTGAGCCTGACCTCGGCGATGGCCGCCGGGTTGTACGTGTGCGAGAGCGTCGCCGGATCCGCCGAGGCCGAGCCGTGGTAGGAGACGAAGAAGACCGCGTCGAAGGACGCGTCGAGTCCTTGCATCATGTACATCGGCTTGTGGCGGCCGGACAGGTACGCGGCCTCGCCGCTGAGCTGTTCGGGGCGTAGGTTCGCCATGCGGCCGTGCGAATCGTTGACCAGGAACTCGTGCGGGCCGCCGGCCCGGTTGGCGCCGTCGATCGCCGAGTTCACTTCGGCCTGCAGCAGGGTGCGGTAGTGCTCGTAGTCGTGCTGGCCGGGGCGGCACTGTTCCCAGGCGACCACCCCGGCGGTGCCCTCCATGTCGGAGGAGATGAAGACCTTCATCAACCTCCGATTTCCGCCAGGAGCGCGGCCAAATCATCCGGACGCGAGAACATCGGCCAGTGGCCGGTCGGCAGGTGGTGCAGCTCCAGCTTCGTCATGAGCGCGAAGACCGGGCTCATCCCGGCGAGCTGTTCAACCTGCTCGGGGCTGAACGTGCAGCAGATCGCCGAGGCCGGGACCGGCATCGGGTCGCCGGGGCGGTCCAGGGAGTCCGTCACGGTGCGGAAGGGCTGCGGGCTGCCGTTGCGCATCCGCTCCAGGTCCGCCTCGCTGATGCCGGCCAGCAGCGCCGGGTCCTCGGCGGCGTCGAACGCCGGCGGCGGCAGACGCCAGCCTTCGCCCTCCTCGGCGACCTGCTTGCGCTGCGCCTCCTGGGCCTCCGGCGGGCTGAAGTCGATGACGCCCAGGCCCGACGGCATCGGGCCGCTGTCGACGTAGACGGCCCGGGCGATGAGCTCCGGCGCGGCGTCCAGCACGCCGGTGACCGGCATGTTCGCGCCGCTGTGGCCGACCAGGACGACGTCGCGCAGGTCGTGCTCGCGCAGGTAGGCCAGCACGTCCTCGATCTCGGTCCGCAGGTCGGTTTCGGGTTTGGCCTCGTCGGCACGCTCGGCGATGCCGGGCATCGTCAGCGCGTGCACGGTGTGGCCGTCGGCGCGTAGACGGCCGGCGACCGAGTCCCAGGCCCACGAGCCGAGCCAGAAGCCGGGGATCAGTACGAATGTGGCCATGGTCCACGCACCTTTCGAACCTGCGGTCGAACTCTTCGGGAAAGACTCTAACGGCCACCACTGACAAGGGTTTGTTTGACGGCCGGGGCGCCCGAGGTTAACCCACTTATTTGACAGTCTGCGCCGCGGAATCGTTTATCCATCAACGAATGAGGTGGCGTTGCCACTGATCAGCCGCTTGCTCGGGAAATGTTCGATGACAGCCTTGCCCGGCATAACAGCGTGGGTTTTATATGCATCCCATGATGCGCCCCGTTCGCACCCTGTTGTGTTCCGTTCTAGCTCTAGTGCTTACTCCGGCCGCTGCTTACGCGAGTTCGGCGGCCACCGCACCGCCGGGCGCGGTGGATGCGGCGAGCGCCGCACCCGCCTCCTCGCCGATCTACCTCGACACGCACTACTCGTTCGCCGAGCGTGCGGCAGACCTTGTTTCGCGCATGACGCTGCCGGAGAAGGTCGCGCAGTTGCAGACCAACAGCGCGCCGGCGATCCCGCGTCTGGGCGTGCAGCAGTACACGTACTGGAGCGAGGGCCAGCACGGAGTCAACACCTTGGGCGCCGACTCCAACCGCGGCGGCGTCGCCGGCGGCGTGCACGCCACGAGCTTCCCGGTGAACTTCGCCTCGACCATGAGCTGGGATCCGGCGCTGACCTACCAGGAGACCAGCGCGATATCGGATGAGGTGCGCGGGTTCCTGGACAAGTCGCTGTGGGGGACCGGGCAGAACAATCTGGGGACGTCCCCAGATAACTACGGCGCACTGACGTTCTGGGCGCCGAACGTCAACATGGACCGCGATCCGCTGTGGGGCCGGACGAACGAGTCGTTCGGCGAGGACCCGTACCTGACCTCGACGATGGCCGGCGCGTTCGTCGACGGCTATCAGGGCCAGAGCATGACCGGGCAGCAGCGGACCCCGTACTTGAAGGTCGCTGCCACGGCGAAGCACTACGCGCTGAACAACGTCGAGGACAGCCGCCACACCGGGAGCTCGGACACCACGGACGCCAACATCCGCGACTACTACACCAAGCAGTTCGCCAGCCTGGTGCAGAACGCCCACGTGTCCGGCATCATGACGTCCTACAACGCGGTCAACGGCACGCCCTCCCCGGCCGATACGTACACCGTGGACGAGCTCCTGCAGGCGACCTACGGCTTCGCCGGCTACACCACCTCCGACTGCGGCGCGATCGGCGACGTCTACGGCGCCGCCTCGCACGGCTGGGCGCCACCGGGCTGGACCAGCAACGGAACGAGCTGGACCGACACCGCCAGCGGCGCGCAGATCTCGGCCGCGGCCGGCGGCCAGGCCTTCGCGATCCGGGCCGGGACACAGCTCAACTGCGCCGGCGGCGAGATGACCACGCAGAACATCAGCGCGGCCATCGACCTCGGACTGCTGTCGACCGGCGTCGTCGACGCGACGCTGACGCGCCTGTTCACCGTCCGGATGGAGACCGGCGAGTTCGACCCGGCGAGCCGGGTCGCCTATACGAAGATCACGAAGACGCAGATCGAGTCGACGGCGCACCAGGCGCTCGCCGAGCAGGTCGCCGCGAACGACATCGTGCTGCTGCAGAACAACGCTCTGTCCGGCACGTCGTCGAAGCTCCTTCCGGTGGATCCGGCGAAGACGAACACCGTCGTGATCGTCGGGGACCTGGCGAGCAAGGTGACCCTCGGCGGGTACTCGGGCGAGCCGACGCACCAGGTCGACGCCGTGCAGGGCATCACCGCGGCGGTCAAGGCGGCGAACCCGTCGGCGACCGTAACCTTCGATGCCTGCGGGACCGGCACCAAGGTCACCACGCCGGCGGCGTGCTCGGCGGCGACCCAGGCGGCGATCAAGACCGCCGACCTGGTGCTGGTCGTCGCCGGCTCCGACACAAGCGTGGCCGACGAGGCCGACGACCGCGGCACGCTGGCCCTGCCCGGCGACTACGACTCGCTGATCAGCCAGGTCGCCGCGATCGGCAACCCGCGCACGGCGCTGGCGATGCAGGCCGACGGCCCGTACGAGATCCAGGCCGCGCAGAAGGACTTCCCGGCCATCGTCTTCAGCGGCTACAACGGCGAGAGCCAGGGCACCGCGCTGGCCCAGGTGCTGTTCGGGCAGCAGAACCCGGCCGGACACCTGGACTTCACGTGGTACGCCGGGGACGCCCAGCTCGCGCCGATGGACAACTACGGCCTGACCCCGTCGCAGACCGGCGGCCTCGGGCGGACCTACCAGTACTTCACCGGGGCGCCGACCTATCCGTTCGGCTACGGCCAGTCGTACACGAGCTTCACGTACTCGCACGTCCAGGTCGGCCCCCAGAACGTCAGTGCGGACGGGACCGTGCACGTCAGCTTCGACGTGACCAACACCGGGACCGTCGCCGGTACCACCGTCGCTCAGCTGTACGCGGTACCTCCCGGTGCGGGCAGCGGTGACACGGCTCGCGAGCAGCTCGCCGGATTCCAGAAGACAGAGACGCTCAAGCCGGGCCAGAGCCAGCACATCACCTTGTCGGTCAAGGTCTCCAGCCTCAGCAGGTGGGACGAGAGCAGCCTGAAGCAGGTCGTGGCCGACGGCGTGTACCAGTTCCGGGTCGGCCCGGACGCGGCGACGGCGGCCGGGTCCGGCACCGTGACCGTCCGCGGCGTGATGACGCCGCACGTGCAGACCGTGGCCGTGCAGCCCGACCAGGTGATGTTCAGCGCCGGGCAGAGGCTCGACCTGACCGCCGCCAATCCCTGGATCGCGCCGGACACCGATGCCGCGCTGGAGCAGAACCACGCCCCGGCGGCGAACATCGTCGAGGCGTCGAACGACGACCAGTCGTTCGTGGACCTGGCCCACGCACACGTCCGCTACAGCAGCAGCGACCCGCGGGTCGCCACGGTCAGCAGCGCCGGCGTGGTGACGATGCATGCCCCGGGCGCGGCGACGATCGACGTGACGGTCAACGGCGTGACCGGGACCGCTCCGATCGTGGTCCAGGACCCGTTCGTGCTCCAGGCGCCGGCGATCGTGAAGCCGGCGACCACAATCACCGCGACAGAGACGTTCACCAACTCCGGTGACAAGGCAGTGCACGGTCTGACGTTCGCCCTGACCGCTCCGGCCGGCTGGACAGTGACGGCCACCTCGCCGCTGACAGTGTCCAGCGTTGCTCCGGGCCAGAAGGTGACGGCCGGCTGGAGCGTCGCGATCCCCGCCGGCGCGAGTCCCGGCACGCAGACAGAGTTGGACGCCCGTGCCGCGTTGACCGGCTCGGCAGGGTCCTACGACGAGGACTCGGTCAGCGCGGTCACGGTGACCTCCGGCGCGACCCCGCAGCAGGCCACGCCGCTCATTACCGGGACGAGCCCGGCGGCCGGGGCGTTGCAGGTCGTGCTGAACAACCCGTCGGACACCGTGACAGCGGTGACGGCCGTGAAGTGGCAGCTCGGCAGCCTGTCGGGTACGGCACCGGTCAGCGCGACGATCGCGGCCGGAGCCTCGACCACCGTGACCGTGCCGGTGACCGGCATCAGCTTCGCCACGATCTACCCGCTGACGGTGAGCAGCGACATCTCCGGCGGACTGTCGTCGGAGGCGCTGACCGGTCACGTGACCTTCTTGCCTGTGGTCAACAAATCCCTGGGCAGTTCATGGACGGTCGCCGATGTCCAGGACGGACCGTCGGTGAACTTCTCGACCAGCGCCGACGGGACCTGGGGATCGTTGGACGGATCGCTGCCCTACGGCGGGGACTCCTATCTGTCCGGCAAGATGTGGTTCGACTGGGACGCTAAGAACCTTTACATCACCGCCGACATGACTGAGGCCGCGTTCTCCCAGACCAATACCGGCGGCGACATCTGGAAGGGCGACAGCTTGCAGGTGTCGGCGACGTCCGGGGTGCCGGGCTCGTCGGCGGCCACGAGCGAGGCATCCCTTGAAGGGCATTACGAATACGGCGCCGCCCTCACCCCGGCCGGCTCGCAGCTGTACCGGTGGATCAGCCCTTCGCAGGGTGCTGGTGTGGTCACCGACGCGGCCGTCACCGTCACCAGGGACGACGCGGCCCACACCACCTTGTACGAACTGGCGATTCCGTGGAGCGACCTGACCTCGGTGCAGCCGACGGCGAACAGCGTGTTTGCCCTCTCGGCTATGTTCAACAACGTGGACACCGGAGTGCGGAACGGCTACCTGCAATGGGGTGGCGGGATCGGTGACAACAAGAACGTCGCCGAGTTCAACATGGCGCAGCTGATGCCGGCGGCCGGGTCGTGAGCGCGGCTCACGGCGTGCCCTCGCCGCTGCGCATCGGGTTGGTGGGGCACGGCTTCATGGGGCGGATGCATTCGCTGGCGTGGCAGGCCGTCGGTCGCGCCGTCGGACCGCCGGCGACGCCCGAGCTGCCGCTGAGACCCGAGCTGACGGCGCTCGCCGGACGGAACGCTGCCGCCGTCGAGCAGGCGGCGCGCGCCTGGGGATGGCAGTCGTGGACCGACGACTGGCGAACCCTGATCGAGCGCGACGATATCGACGTCGTCGACATCACCACGCCCGGCGCGCTGCACGCCGAGATCGCGGTGGCGGCGTTGGCCGCGGGCAAGCACGTGCTGTGCGAGAAGCCGTTGGCGAACACTCTGGCCGAGGCCCAGGAGATGGCGGCGGCCGCGCAGGATGCGGCGGCGCGGGGCGTGCTGTCCATGGTCGGGTTCAACTACCGGCGCACTCCCGCGCTCGCGCTGGCCCGTGATCTGATCGCGCAGGGGCGGCTCGGCGAGATCCGGCATATCCGGGCGGTCTATCTCCAGGACTGGATCACCGATCCGGAGTTCCCTCTGGTGTGGCGCCTTCGCAAGGAGGAGGCGGGTTCTGGCGCACTCGGTGACCTCGGGGCGCACCTCGTCGATCTCGCCTATTTCCTGACCGGCCGCCGGATCACCGGATTGAGCGCTCGGACACGCACATTCATCGAGGAACGACCGCTGGCGACGTCTGCTTCAGGGCTGAGCGGTGCGGCCGGCAGTGAGCGCGGCAGCGTCACGGTCGACGATGCGGCGGTGTTCTTCGCCGACTGCGAGGGCGGGGCGGTGGCGACGTTCGAGGCGACGCGGTTCGCCTCGGGGCGCAAGAACGCCATGCGGATCGAGGTGAACGGCTCGGACGGGAGCGTCGCGTTCGACTTCGAGGCGATGAACGAGCTGCAGTTCTATGACGCGACGATGGACGGCGCCGGCGCGGGGTTCACCCGGATTCTCGCGACAGAAGCGCAGCATCCTTATCTGGACGCGTGGTGGCCGCCGGGCCACGGCCTCGGTTATGACCACACGTTCGTCAACCAGAAGCGGGACCTGGTCGAGGCGATCGCCGCGGGCAGGCCGCCGGTTCCGTCGTTCGCCGACGGGCTGTACGTGCAGGGCGTGCTCGCGGCGGTGGAGGCCAGTGCACAGAACCGGTCCGGATGGACCGCTGTGCCGACGGTGGCAACGGATTCACAGGAGGCGCTATGACCCGGCCCATCACCCTGTTCACCGGCCAGTGGGCCGATCTGCCCTTCGAGGAGGTGTGCCGGCTGGCGGGGGAGTGGGGATACGACGGCTTGGAGATCGCCTGCTGGGGCGACCACTTCGAGGTGGACCGGGCGCTCCATGAGCCCGGTTATGTGGCCGGGCGCAAGAAGCTGCTGGCCGAATACGGGCTCGAGGTGCACGCGATCTCCACCCATCTCGTCGGGCAGGCCGTGTGCGACGCGATCATCGACAGCCGGCATCAGGACATCCTGCCGGCGCGGATCTGGGGCGACGGCGAGGCCGAGGGCGTCCGGACACGCGCCGCCGCGGAGCTGGCCGACACGGCGCGGGCGGCTGCCGAGCTGGGTGTGCGGACGGTCATCGGATTCACCGGGTCGCCGATCTGGCATCTGCTGGCGATGTTCCCTCCGGTCTCGGCCGACGTGGTCCAGGCCGGATACGCCGAGTTCGCAAGGCGGTTCCACCCGATCCTGGACGTGTTCGACTCGGTCGGCGTGCGGTTCGCGCACGAGGTGCATCCGAGCGAGATCGCGTACGACTACTGGTCGACGGTGCGGGCTCTGGAGGCGGTCGACCACCGGCCGGCGTTCGGGCTCAACTTCGATCCGAGCCACTTCGTATGGCAGGACCTTGACGCGCCCGGTTTCCTGTACGACTTCCGGGACCGGATCTACCACGTGGACTGCAAGGACGCGGTGAAGCAGCTGAACGGCCGCAACGGTCGGCTCGGGTCGCATCTGCCGTGGGGCGATCCGCGGCGGGGCTGGGATTTCGTCTCGACGGGGCACGGGGACGTGCCGTGGGAAGCGGTGTTCCGCATGCTGAACGCGATCGGGTACGACGGGCCGATCAGCGTCGAGTGGGAGGACGCGGGGATGGACCGGCTGGTCGGAGCGCCGGAGGCGTTGGCGTTCGTGCGGAAACTGGCCGCGATCGAGCCGCCGCGGGCTTCGTTCGACGCCGCGTTCAGTCAGAAGGCCGCCGGGTGAGAGACCGGCGGTGACACGGTGGGGTGATGCGACACGGCGTGCCGTCCGCGTTGCGCCTCCCCGCCGTGCGCGGCCGGGTTAGGGTCGTGTGTGCTGCAGTACAGGAACAGCGGGGCCGGCCCGTACGGGGCCGGGGTCGCCCCGCGGCTGGCGATCGAGACGACGCCGAGCCCCTCACCGATCACGACCCCTGAGACGAAACTCGGCGGCCAGCCGGTGTGGCTCGCCGAGCCCGCGTGGCCGCTGGACGGTCAGTCCGGCGAGCCGATGCGCTTCATCGGCCAGTTCCGGATTCCGGGGGAGACGGTGCGGCTGGCGTACTTGTTCATCACGGACGAGGACGGCGACGCCACGACCGCGGAGCCCTTCGGCGGACGCAATGCCCTGATCATCCAGCCCGACGGCGCGCTGCCCGACGGGCTTCGGGTGAGCGCCGCCGCGATCGGCCCGACGCTGTGCCGGCGGGGCAAGAAGTGGGCCGAGTACATCCCGGTGGAGCTGGCGGGCCGGGAGGTCGAGATCGAGCCCGCGCAGGAGGCGGCGCTGGACGCGAACATCGCCTACGACGACGCCTTCCGCCGCGGCGTGCCGGGCGAACTTCCCGAGAGCACCGAGTACCCGACGAGCTTCATCGGCGGCCGCGCACACTACCCGCAGGCGCACCTGCCGCTGCCGGTGGACGCGAGCTGGGACTTCTTCCTTCAGCTGGACGACGGCGAGGGCTGGGACGGGGAGCCGTACGCGCTGAACTTCGGCGGCGGGTACGGGTTCCTGTTTCTGTCGGCCGACGATCGGCGCGGCGCGTTCTTCTGGGACTGTAGTTAGGCCAGGCGGTTCGGCGGGCGCGCCTCAGCGCTTGTCGCCCGCCCGAGCCCTCCGCCGCTCCTCCGCCAGCTCGCGCTTGACCTGCTTGGCGCGGTCGGGCTGGCTGCGCGAGGTGATGACACGGCGCACGCTGTAGCTGAAGCTCGCGGCCTTCACCAGCGGGCCGCCGGCCACCGCGCTCGCCGCGGCGGTCACGGCCCCGACGTTGTCCGTCAGCTCCTGGATGTTCTCGCTGATGGCGGCGACCTTCACCATGCCGGCGTTGCCGGTCTTGGCCGCCTGCTCCGCCTGCTCGATCAGCGGGAGCGCGGCGTCGGCGAGGGTGGTCAGCGTGCCCTTCATCGTGAGCAGGAGCTCGGTGATCCGCATCAGGACCAGGGCCAGGAACACCGCGCCGACCACGACGAAGACCGCGAAGATCAGGCCGACGATCTGGGCACCGGACATCAAGAAACTCCCGTCGCCGGACTTCATCGCAAGGGCTGGGCTGCAGCGTAGAGGTTAGCGTCCGTCAGGGGGAGTATGGCGCCACCCCCGGCTGTTCGGCGTGTCGGGCGTGTTGAGGTTGCCCGTCTCCTGCGCCGGCGCCCGGACCAGCGCAGACCATTGATTCATCAAGTTCATGACCTAAGGTGATTGACCGGCCACAGCGCGCTCCGTACGGTGCGGATGTGACGCTTCCCACCGAACTCATCGGCAGCATCCCGCGCTCTCCCGACCTCCTCACGGCTCTGGAGACGCACGCCAAGGGCGCGCTGCCGACCTCGGCCCTGGACGAACTGCAGGACCGGGCCGTCGCCGAGACCATCCGCCGGCTCGAGGAGCTGGGCTCGCCGGTGGTCTCCGACGGCGAGCAGTCCAAGCCGAGTTTCGCCACCTATCCGATCGCCGGTTCGACGGCGCTGGACCCGGACGGGGTGGCCATCCCGTTCGCCGACGGCCACGAGCGGCGGCTGCCGGTCCTGACCGCGGGCCCCTTCCGCTACCAGACCCACGCCGACACCTACCTGCGCGCCGCCCAACGGCACGCGACGGTGCCGGTCAAGCAGGCCGTGATCGCCGCGTCCGCGCTGAGCCTGCTGTATCCGCCGGCCGGCATCGAGGGGTATCCGCAGCCTGAGTTCCTCGCCGACCTCGTCGATCAGGCCGAGGCGGACATCCGCGGCTGCCTGGACGCCGGGGCGCACGTGGTCCAGATGGACTTCACCGAGGGCCGGCTCTCGTTGAAGCTCGACCCCGGCGGCGGGGTGCTCAAGCAGTTCATCGACCTGAACAACCAGGTCCTGGACCGGTTCTCCGAGGCCGAGCGGGCCCGCATCGGCGTGCACACCTGCCCCGGCGGGGATCTGGACTCCACGCACAGCCTGGACGTCGACTACGCCGGTCTGCTGCCCGAGCTGTTCCAGCTGCGCGCCGGCTCGTTCTATCTGCAGCTGGCCAGCGAGCCCGATCCCGACCGGGTGCTGAGCGTCGCCGCGGAGTTCCTGCGCCCCGGGGCCCGGGTGTTCGTCGGTGTGATCGACCCCGTCGATCCCCGGGTCGAGACGGCCGAGCAGGTGCGTGACCGGGTCCTGACAGCCGCGCGGTATCTCCCGGCCGACCGGCTGGGCACGTGCGACGACTGCGGCTTCTCGCCGTTCGCCGACGACACGTCGACCTCGCGGGAGACCGCGTTCGCGAAGATCCGGGCGCGGATCGAGGGCACTGCGATGGCGTCGCAGGCGCTGGGGATCTGAGTGCGGGCCCGGCGGCGGTGCGGGCCGACGGTACAGCACCGCCGCCGGGTTTGGAGGGTGACTCAGAGTGCGAACACCCTTACGTAGTCCGCCGGTCCGTTTCCGTTCTTCAGCCATTCAACCGTTTCCAGGCTGGGCGTCACGCGGCGGGCCTAGGTTCCTACAGCGCCAGGTGAGAGCCGGCTGAAAGGAGAGGGCGTCATGACCACGGAATCTCGCCGGACCCGATGGGCCCGGATTCGTCCTCTCATCAGCTTCGGCGGTCTGCGCGAACTTCTTTCCGGGCGAGGGCCACGCCGCCCGGGAGAGAACACCGGACCTGAATCACACCTCCCACGGGGACCTGCGAGCCCGCTGTGGCGGTTCGGCGGGATCGCCGATCCGTGTCCTACTCAGTGAAGGAATCACCCGATGCAAGTAACGCGCCGCAAGGTGCAGAAGCCGAGCGCCTTCCAGCGGTCCGCCGGGCCGGCCCGGCACCGCCTGTCGAAGGCGGCCGTCGTGGCCGTCGGCCTGGTCGTGACCAGCGCCGGCATCGGCTCGGCGTCCACCCAGCAGCTCGGCCACCAGCAGGTCGGCCAGCTGACCAACAAGGGTGAGGTCCTGTCCAGCGACCAGTACCTCAACCCGATCGGCACCCGCCTGGTGGTGAACCAGGGCAAGATCATGGGCGCCACGGTCAGCCCGGACGGCACGCACGTGGCCGCCTCGATCGCCGACGGCGCCGGCGCGCTGGTGATCATCGACCTGCGCAGCTACCAGGTCGAGCAGGTCATCGGCAAGGGCACCGCCGTCAACCTGGCGATCAGCGGCAACGACGTCGGCCAGACCTCGCCGACGTACTCGCCCGACGGCACCTCGCTGTGGCTGCCGCGCGCCAACGGCTACACCAAGTTCACGGTGGGTGCCAGCGGCACGCTGTCCAACCCGGTCGACGTCGCGATCCCGGCCTCCGGCTCGCAGCAGGCGCTGTCCGGCAAGGCGGTCTTCTCCGCCGACGGCTCGACCGTGTACGCGGCCGTGAACGGCCAGAACAAGGTGGTCGCGATCAACGCCTCGACCGGCGCGATCACGCAGACCTGGAACACCGGCATCGCGCCGCGCGGCATGGTGATGGTCGCCGGCAAGCTGTACGTGAGCAACGAGGGCGGCCGCACCGCCGTCGCCGGCGACACGACGATCAACTCCTACGGCACCCCGGTGCCGGCGAACGGGGCCACCGGCGCGTCCACCACCGGCACGGTCAGCGTCATCGACACCGCGAACGCCTCGGCGGCCGTGGGCAGCATCACGGTCGGCACGCACCCGACCGCCGTGTACGCCTCGGGCACCACCGTCTTCGTGGCGAACACCACCGCCAACACGGTGTCGGTGATCGACGCCAAGAAGAACAAGGTCGTGCAGACGATCGCGACCCAGCCGTGGCCCGAGGCCACGGTCGGCTACGAGCCGGACGCGATCTCCCTGACCCCCGACGGCCACCTGCTGGTCAGCCTGGGCCGGGCCAACGCGGTCGCGGTGTACCACTTCAAGTCCGCCGACCAGCCGGCCAGCTACGTGGGCCTGCTGCCGACCGACTACTTCCCGGCCGAGGTGGCCACGGTCGGCAACCAGATCGTGGTGGCGAACACCCGCGGCGTGGACGCCCTGCGCCCGACGGTCGCGGCCGGCCACGGCACGCACGACACCACCAGCAGCCTGACCCGCTTCAAGCTGCCGACCGACCAGCAGATCCGCGACTACACCGGCAAGGTGTTCCAGTACAACGGCTGGACCCCCGGCTCGGTGAAGCTCGCCTCCGGCGACAAGAGCCTGCAGGACGCGGCCAAGCAGGCGGCCCCGATCCCGGCGAAGATCGGCGACCCGTCCCCGATCAAGCACGTGTTCCTGATCGTCAAGGAGAACCGGACCTACGACCAGGTCTTCGGCGACATGGCGCAGGGCAACGGCGACTCCACGCTGACCCAGTACGGCCAGGCCGTCACGCCGAACGAGCACGCGCTGGCCGCGCAGTTCGGCCTGTACGACAACTTCTACGACACCGGCACGAACTCCGCCGAGGGCCACAACTGGCTGATGCAGTCCGACGACCCGGAGTACACCGAGTCCTCGGCCGGCGAGTACACCCGCAGCTACGACACCGAGGACGACGTCCTGGGCCACCAGGAGTCGGGCTTCATCTGGACCGGGGCCCAGGCCGCGGGCAAGAGCGTCAAGGACTACGGCGAGTTCCAGTCCCAGGACATCCAGCCGGCCGGCGCCTCCTGGCAGAACTACTACTGCGAGGCGCAGACCATGGCCGCCACCGGCGCGCCGAGCCAGTACCCGATCCAGGCCATCTCGCCGATCCCGTCGCTGTCCGCGGTCTCGGTGCCCGGCTTCCCGCGCTTCGACCTGACCGTGCCGGACGTGTACAAGACGCAGGTCTGGAAGCAGGACTTCGAGAAGAACGGCCCGGCGGCGCTGAACATGCTGTGGCTGTCCAACGACCACACCGGCGGCCCGGTCTCCCCGGCGGCCGGCGTGGCCGACAACGACCTGGCCGTCGGCCAGATCGTGGACACCATCTCGCACAGCCAGTACTGGAAGGACTCGGCCATCTTCGTGGTCGAGGACGACTCCCAGGCCGGCCTGGACCACGTCGACGGCCACCGCGCCCCGGTCGAGGTCATCAGCCCCTACGCCAACCACGCCACCGTGGACAGCCACTACTACTCGCAGATCACGATGGTCCGCACCATCGAGCAGATCCTCGGCATCCACCCGATGAACCAGCTCGACTCCGCGGCCACCCCGATGACCACGGCGTTCACCGACAAGCCGAACTTCACCCCCTACACCGCGGTCCCGAACCAGACCTCG
>Ga0207671_10003472_pt1 | contig 15675 bp, 21 predicted proteins | sample KBSC24metaG_FD_184352 | JGI IMG/M metagenome (GOLD analysis project Ga0207671, IMG submission 184352) | Corn rhizosphere microbial communities from Kellogg Biological Station, Michigan, USA - KBS C2-4 metaG (SPAdes) (version 2) | ecosystem: Host-associated > Plants > Roots > Rhizosphere > Soil... | reverse complement strand
AACCGTGATCATTTATGATGATATGATCCGCTCGGGGGGAAGTATTATTAATGCGGCCAGTACCTACAAAGATGCCGGGGCGACTGATATTTTTGTGATCACTACACATGGGCTGTTTGTAAACGACGGCATCAATAAACTCAAAAATTCGGGGCTGATCAAAAAATTGATATGTACCGATTCGCATGTGAATAGCCAGGACATCGATGATGATTTTGTTGAGGTAAGGAGCATAGCGGGGTTGATTGGCACAGTTATTCATTAATTGACAAAACCTGAATTTTCATAAATATTTATTAAAGGCGGTTGCAGCAGCAGGCGCCTTTTTGCTTTTATAAATCCTTGGTAGAGAAGCTTTGACAACTTTTAAAAAGTTGTCAAAGCTGATTAACATACATTTTTATTTGGAGTGTAACAAAACATGATTATATTTATCTTAATAATCAAGATACTTAAAAATTAAGATATTATAAATTATGGAAACGTTATCAAATAAAAAAGGCGGGTTGGCCCCTGCGTTAATGCTGATGCTGGCAGCCCCATTGCTAACCGAAGTATTACCGGGCGCAACAAGGTTCAGCTCGATATTTGTTTTGCCAATTGAAATGTGTGTTTGGGGCGGCGGCGCGCTATTGATCCGCTACGCGGTAAGGCGCTGGCAATTGGGTTGGCTGCAAATGCTGTGTTTAGCTATTGCATTATCCATTGCCGAGGAATGTCTGATCCAGCAAACCTCGCTTGCTCCTATGGTGATCAGGCTGAAAGGGATTACTTACGCCCGCAGCTTTGGGGTCAATTATGTTTACTTTTTGTGGGCATTAATCTATGAATCGGTGTTTGTTGTGTTCCTGCCGGTTTACTTGGTGGAGCTGATCTATCCGGGCCGGAAGCATGATCTATGGATCAGCAAAGGCGGGATGTTCGTGGTGATACCGCTTTTCCTGGTTGGAAGTTTGCTGGCCTGGTTTACCTGGACACAGATCGCGAGGGTAAAGGTGTTTCATTTGCCAGCCTATCATCCACCGGTTGCTGCTGTGGTTGTGGCTGTTGTGGCTATTAGTGTTTTGATTTTCATGGCGCTTAAGCATGTTGGGAAAACCACGATTAATCCGGCGGTTGCGCTAAAACCACTTTCGCCATGGCTACCGGGTGTAGCCGGTGCGATATGGGCCACGGTTTTATTCGGTATTGTGTTGCTGGGTTTTGGTATCAAACCTGATTTTCCGCCGATGGCGGCTATTGGTATAGGGCTTGTGTTGATCCTGGCAGCGGTTTACGTGGTACCACGCTGGTCGGCACACACTGACTGGAACCGCAATTATAGATTTGGGCTGATCTTTGGAACTATGCTCGGATCGATGGGTGCGGGCCAGTTAGGTTTTATGGATACACATGGGCCTGACCTGTATTTTAAGATCATTACTAATCTAATTGCAGTCGGTTTGATGATCGTGCTTGGGTTAAAGGCGAGTAAACGATAAATTAGCAATTATTTTGTAAACTATGTCTCCAGAAAAAGAAGTTTTCGACCTAATGTGGGAAGTCAGGAAATTTACCCGGTCGTCCCTGATATTGCAGCATGTGATCTCGCAGGAAGCGGGGCTGCATGTCACAGATGCGGAATGTATCGACTTTTTGATGGAAATGGGCCCCTCAACCGCGGGGGCCCTCGCGAAAGCTACCCGGCTTACCACCGGCGCCATTACCAACGTGATAGACCGGCTGGAGCGTGCAGGCTTTGTAAAACGGAGTCCCGACCCAAATGATCGCCGGAAAGTGGTGGTTTCCTATATCCCCGAAAAGAAGGTTGCTATAACAGCGCATTATGCAGCTTTATCCGACGAGGTGCAGCAGCTTTTTTTGAAATACAGCAAGGAGGAACTCGATTTCCTGATCGCGCATACACAGGCCCTGAGTAAAGTTTTCGACGGGCAGGTGAAGGGTATTGAGAATTCTTAAAATGTCAAAGAACGATTTTTATTATTGTCGCAATAATATATATGATGGAATGCCTACGCCAGCCTGGCCGGGCATATTATTTTTATAGAATCAATATAAAATGTAGGGTTCAGGCCGGATCGATCTGAATTGCTAAGATAGCTAAAATAATTAGTATTTGCAAGAAATGCTTTTATTCTGTTCCGTCTATTGTGCGGAAATAAATACTTATCTTCGGGTAAACCTTATTCAAATGAACAAGATAGCCATCATAGTTATTAAAATAATTTCGATATTGATAGTACTTGCTGTCATATGCTTTTTTATACTTGTTATAGCTCTGGAACATAAAGTTTAATCTTTTCCCAACTTGTATATCGTTACCTATTTTTATTCTGTTTCGTCTATTGTGCGGTGTATTTCTTTGATATCGGTGGCTTCCTTCATGTGTTCGATCTCCTTGTCTTCTTTGCTGTTCAGCCCAAGTTTTTTGTGCATCTCGTGCACCAGGGCTATCAGTTTGGTGATCTCTTCCTCCGCGCGGACATTGACCTCGAATTCCACCTGTTTTTGAATTTTTTCCATTTTGCCCTGGCGGTTTTGGTTGATGAGGACGGAAACGGAAAGTATGATGGCGAACAGGGAAACGGTCATCTCAAGTATGGGAAACGGGAACGGGTCGAAAGGCTTTAAATTGAAAAGGTTGATATTCCAGAGTATCCATAGCAGGAACAGCAGCATGCAAAACAGCAGGAAGGTGATACTGCCCAGCATATTGATGAGAATTGTAGCAAACCGGTCGACCCTTGATTTGGTAAAATCCAGTGAGGACTTGAGTTCGGAGTTATCTTTCTTTGCCATATTAACAGATGCTGAATATCAGTGTGTAGAACATCACTCTAAACACAAATGTTTCAAACGTCCAGAAGCGGCAGTGCTGCAATAGTTGTTAATAAGTGTTAAATCATACTTTGCCGCCCGGATTTCATCTTCCCTACAGAATGTTACTTTATTATTGTGTTAATAATTGATTACGACAGCATTATGCGATGGTCATTCATCGATACAAAATACATGTTCAACCATACATAAAATTATTTGTCGTTTTGAGTTTTCATTTTTGAACTAACATATATTAAAAATATCGCGGGAAAGCATAAATGATAGCTGCGCTGCAAATTTTCAAGAAAAGCTGCAAACTGATGGGCAATCACTTTGAACTAAGTGTGGTTGCGGATGATGAAAAATGGGCGTTCGGGAAAATTGAGGCTGGCATTAGCGAGATACAGCGGATAGAACGTTTGCTGACCACATTTAGTGATGACAGCGAAACCAACCAGGTAAACAGCAATGCCGGGATAAAGCCCGTTACGGTGAGCCGCGAAACGTTCGGGCTGATCCAGCGCTCTATCCGGATCTCTGACATCACACAGGGCGCGTTTGATATCAGCTACGGCTCCATTGATAAACGCTTGTGGAATTTTGACCAGCAAATGACTGAGTTGCCTGACGCCGAAACGGCAAAGCAAATGGTGCGGCTTATCGATTACCGGAACATAGTGCTGGACCACGAGAACTGCACTGTTTTTTTACGCGAAAAAGGCATGCGGATTGGGTTTGGCGGGATAGGAAAAGGTTATGCGGCTGAACGCGCCAGGCAGGTAATGAAAGAACAGGGCGTGGAAAGCGGTGTGGTAAATGCTTCAGGAGACTTAACAACCTGGGGGCTACAACCTAACGGTAAACAATGGACGATAGCCATTGCGGATCCGAATTCGGCACAGCGGGCTTTCTCGTATATGAACATCAGCAATATGGCCGTGGCTACCTCCGGCAATTATGAAAAGTTTGTGGTGATCGACGGCAAAAAGTACTCGCACACGATCAATCCACGCACGGGCCTGCCGGTGAGCGGCATTAAGAGTGTGACCATTATCACCACCAATGCTGAAATAGCTGATGCCATGGCCACGCCGGTAACCATTATGGGAATTCATGCCGGGCTGGATCTGATCAACCAAATGAAAAATATAGAGGCTGTGATCATTGATGATGATGACAGGATGTATACCTCAAATAATATAAATGTTAAATACCCCTAATATGATAAATAGACTAAAACTCCTGCTGGCTTGTTTAGCGCTGGCAATGTTGGGCACCTCATGTGTGCATTTAAAAGAATACCAAAAAAGCCGGCTGAAAGACTCGGAGATGGCCTTATCCAACCGGAAGGTGGAAAAGAACGAATTGAATTTTCAGTCCTATCGCGAGGCTGCATCCGGCGCCAACGCAGGGAAAACAGGTGGTGGCTGCGGTTGTAATTAATCAGGCATAGATAAGAGCAAACATGAGAAAAGTATATTTATCCCTCGTTGGATTTTCATTGCTATGCCGTTTGAACGCGTGGTCGCAAACAAAAACGGATACGGTCCCTTTTAACAAAACCAATGTCAGCCTGTATAAACCAGTACCTCTTGACCCTGCTGAAAAGGATACGACCGGATACCGGCCAAGGCAATTGCGCGTTGATGAAGTGAACTTTGTATCGAGCTATTATCAGCAAAGCGGCGACCATTCGGCCGTAAGGGGTGGTATCGGGGATGAGTCTGTTACCGACCTCGCCAATGGATTGGACCTTAACCTCGTTTGGTATAATCAGAAGATGCACAAAAACACGCTGGCGATCGGCTTGGGCTTTGATTATCACAGTGCTGCTTCGCAGGCTTACGTTTCAGCGACGGGCGCGTCCAGTAAAACCGGGACAAGGATATATCCGTCATTGGATTGGACAGTTGAAAATGAAAAGAAGGGAGGCAGCTTTGGTATAGGGGCTTATTATTCGGGAGAATATAATTATCAGTCGTTAGGGGCCGACCTGCATTTCTCTCAAAAAACTGCCGATAAAAACGGGGAGTTTACTGCCAAATTCCAGGGGTATTTTGATCGTGTTAAATTGATCTACCCGTCTGAATTGATCCCGAATACCACGACTTCAGACGGAGGCACTGTTGTTACTTCAGCAAGCGGCACAATATTATCCGGCGATGGCGAGCACCACAGAGCAGGCATACCAAGCAGCCCGCGAACAACACTTACCGCTGCTTTTTCTTATTCCCAGATGATCAGCTCAAGGCTGCAGATCATGTTTTTGGGCGACGTGGTTACACAGAATGGCTATTTGAGCTTACCTTTCCACCGGGTGTATTTTGCAAACCGCGATACGGCCGTTGTTGAAAAATTGCCGTCATCGCGCTTTAAATTACCATTGGGTGTAAGGCTTAACTACTTTGTGGGTGATAATATTATCCTTCGTTCCTATTATCGCTATTACCAGGATAACTGGGGTATCAAGTCAAACACGGTGGGTATTGAGGTCCCGTATAAGGTCACTCCATTTTTCTCGATATCTCCGTTTTACCGGTATTATGATCAATCGGCAGCCAAATATTTTGCGGCGTATGGCGAACATACCGCGGCCGACCAATATTATACCAGTAATTACGAGTACTCGAAGTTTCAGAGCAGTTTTTACGGGGTAGGTTTCAGGGTTGCACCGCCAAAGGGTGTATTTGGCTGGCAAGGCCTGCATGAGTTGGAAATAAGATACGGGCACTACACGCAAACAACCGGCCTGATATCGGATGTGGTATCTGTTAGTTTAGGTTTTAAATAATAAGACAATGAAAGTATTAGCGATCTTTTTTATAACACTCTTCACAAACAATGTATCGTGGCTGGGTGATTTTAGTGCGGCAAAGACCGAGGCTGTGCAGGAGCATAAATTAATATTGATTAACTTCTCAGGTTCTGACTGGTGCGGACCATGTATCCGGTTGCGGAAGGAAATATTGGAATCAGCTTCGTTTGAGGATTATGCGTCCGGCCACCTGGTGCTGGTAAGGGCTGATTTTCCGCGGCAAAAAAAGAACCAATTGACTAAGGAGCAAACCAAGCTCAATGAGGCTTTGGCTGATAAATACAATGCCGACGGCAAGTTCCCCTATACCCTATTGGTCGACGAGAATGGCAAAATATTACATTCGTGGGACGGCTTTCCGGGCGTAACACCGGAGCAATTCGTCGATCAGATAAAGGATGCCGGGCAGGCGAGCAAAAAGTAATAAGGTCGCTGTTAAAAATAGATCTCGAAAGAATGCATGCCATCTATGTATCGATAGCTTAATTGAAAATCGTACAGGTTGCAGATATTTTTCATGATGGCGAGGCCGAGGCCGGTTCCCTCTGATGTTTTTCCTTTAGAAAAACGTTCGAAAATTGTTAAAGGATCAAGTGCCGGGTGTAAACTGGTATTTTGAAACGATAATTTACTGCCTAATGTTTTGATCCTGATTTTCCCGCCGGCAATATTGTGTCTTATGGCGTTGCTGAACAAGTTGTTGACGAGCACGTCCATTAAATACTTGCTCGCTGTAATTTCGAGATTATCCAGGTTAAGGTCTACCGTAATATTTTTATTTTGGATCAGCTCATTAAATTGCTGTGCTTTTTCCATAATGACGGCCTTTATGTCCAGGGCCTCCGTTTCGGGCATTAAATTGTTATCGATCTTCACCAGCAGCAATAGCGATTGATTTAAACGTGCGAGTTTATTGGCAGCCGAATAGATATCCGTTATCTGGGAAAACTGATCCGACCGGAGTGATTCATCCTGTATCAGGATATCCAACTTAGAGGTGATAACGGCCAGCGGCGTCATCATCTCGTGTGACGCATTTTCGGTGAACATTTTCAATCCCTGGTAATCGCTGGTCACCCTGGATGACATTTTTGATACCGCATCGCTCAGCTCCTGGAATTCATCTACCTTAGCCTGAACGATCTCGGCTTTACGCGTATCGGCAATATTAAAACCTTTAACCTGCTGCAGTATCTTATAAAAAGGCCGCCACAGTCCGTTTAAAATATACCTGTTGGTTATGATCAATATGATCAGCAACACGGCAGTAAGCGCCAGGGTGATGATCGATATGATCTGGATCAGGTACTCCGTATTCTTGCGCGATTCAACAATGGTAACAATATAATTTTCGCCACCTGCTTTTACCAATGCGGATACCGCCCTGCCTGGTTCTGTCTCCTTCTCTTTGGGGTTGATATAAGGAGTGTCGAAGAACACAGTATTAAAGGTGGCGCTGTTAGTTTTTACGAAGGATGTTACATCCTCGTCAAATTCAATAGATTTTGGCAGGCGATGATTTACATCTACATATTCCATTACTTCCGCCACTTCTTCAGAAAGATCGCTGTCGAGCTGTTGCCGCGCAATGTGATTGATGATGAGGTAATAAACAATGCCGGATACCAGCAGGACGGAAACGCTTATGATGATACTGGCTTTGTTATAGTGGGCTGATAATTTCATCTATCAGGTAAATTTATAGCCAACTCCATAAATAGAGGTGATAAAATCAAGGCCACTCGCATCAAAAAGTTTCTTCCGCAAATTTTTGATGTGCGTGTATATAAAATCAAAGCTATCAAGCATGTCCATTTCGTCGCCCCATAAATGTTCGGCAATGGCGTTTTTTGAGATCACCTTTCCCTTATTGGCGATAAAGTACAACAGGATATCATATTCTTTTTTTGTGAATATGATGTCCTTATCATCTACCGCTACATTCCGGCTTAAAAGATCAACCGTAATATTCTTATGTATCACCGTATTGGTGCCACCAAAAGCCTTGCGCCTAAAAATCGCCAGTAAACGAGCCTTAAGTTCGGCCAGGTGGAAAGGTTTTGTAATGTAATCATCGGCGCCAATATTAAGGCCCTTTATCTTATCATCGAGGGAGTTACGTGCTGATATGATCAGCACACAATCATTCCTGCCGGTTGATCTCAGGTATTCCAGCACAGCAAAACCTTCGCCATCAGGCAGGCCTATATCCAGCAGGATACCGTCATATTCATACAGGGCGATCTTTTCGCGCGCGCTTTGCAGATCGTTAGCTACCTCGCAAATGCTTCCGTCCCCTGTGAAATATTTTTCAATAGATTCACAAAGACCTTGTTCGTCCTCAATGATCAGCAGTTTCAACTTTATTTTTCATTAAAGATATGTAATGAATTTGAAGTAAAGTTGAAGCAGATTATTTAAGTGGTTTATTTAATCCCGTAATGGTCGTTCATCAGTTTTTCAAACATACCGCCCGGTAATATGCGTTTCAGGGTTGGTACGATGGTTTGACCCAGTGCACCTACCAGGTAACGATGCGAAGGGCTTGATGAGGCAACAATCTTAATTAGCTGCTTGCCGATCAGGTCGGGATGGGCGCCGATGCTTTCGTCTTTTTCGATGGCGGCAACGGCAGCATTATATTCGCCTTCCAGCTTTTCGTTTTTGATGGGGAAAGGTACTTTATCTCGGTTTTGGGTGAAGTCGGTTTTGAAGTCGCCGGGGTTGATCACCACCACTTTAATTTTGGTGCTGCGCAGCTCCATCCGCAAACTTTGCGAATAGCCTTCAATAGCATATTTGGAGGCGGCATACATACTTTGATATGGCAGGCCGAAAAGTCCGGCGAGAGAACTCATATTGATGATTATGCCTTCATTTTTCTCGATCATGCCGGGCAATACGGCGGTGCACATGCGCACCACGCCAAAAAAGTTAACCTCGAATTGCTTTTTGGCACTTTCAACGGGCATGGCGTAGGCCGGGCCAACCACACCGTTACCAGCGTTGTTTATGAGCACATCCAGTTTACCTTCGGCCTTAATAATTTTGTCGATAGCAGCTTTTGCAGAAGCATCATCGGTCACATCCAGTTCGATAGGCTTAAAGGATACTGACTGAATACGCTTGACATCGCGTGCCGAGCCGTAAACTGTATGGCCCGCAGCCTGGAGCGCTGTTGCTGATGCTAAACCTATGCCGGACGAAGCGCCGGTGACAAGAATTACTTTTCCCATTTGTTAGTTTGTTGGTTAATGTGATAACGTTGGTGACCGGGTATAAAAATGCGAATTAAAAAGCAAGTGCAAAATAGTTTTCAATTTTTTAATGGCGTTCTAATGATTGGGTTAAGCGTGGACGCTTAAAATTTGTTTGGATTCAAGCGTGGACGCTTGAACCGGCGGTAACTAAAAAACATAATTAAATGGTCGGATTCAATGATTTTAGGGGGAAATGTTGGATATTTATGCCAAACGCTACACTATGAAAAACAAACGTTATTTGATCCTATTCACTTTACTATTTAGCAGTACCGCGTTTATGGCGGTTGCCCAGCAAGTTGATACTACCAGGGAAAATTCAGCGATACGACAATTGGTTAAAAATTATGAAATAGCCTGGAACCACCATGACGCTAAAGCGCTTTCTGCCAATTACCGTATTGATGCTACCTGGGTGAACTGGTTTGGTGCTTATTATATTGGCAGGCAAGATATTGAAAACCATTACCGCACCACCCATGATACTTATTTTAAGCCGAGTCATTATTACACCCGTGCAGTTGAAGATATTCAATATCTAAGCCCGGACATTGCGGTAGCCCACGTTCGTACCGGGTTAACTGACGACGCCCGTTACCCGGGTGAGGTATTCGAATTCCGGCGAATGATCGTCTTGACTAAAAAAGACGGCATTTGGCTTATACAGGCCGGACAAAATGCTAAACTTGAAAAAGGGATCAAATAAAAAATGAAGAGGAATGTGATGCAAGGGATTAATTTCAATTGATCAAAACACGGACCTTACTTTTTCAGTTCGCGCCTGACATCGCTCACTGTGTTGCCTGCTATGGCTACTGCATCCTTTATTTTTTTCTTCGATACGTTCAATTCGCGGGCCCAAAAATCCAGGGCGTATTCATCTTCGATATTGATCGAGCGCGAATCCGGCTCTTTTGATTTTAATTTTCGTTCCATAACTAATCTATTATCCACAGTCGTGGTGTGTCCCGGTAATGATTAATGATCTCAATGAGTTCATGCACCTCATCGACAGTAATCTCATCCGGCCCGTCAGCGGTGTAAGAAAATAATTTGCCGGGCTGCTCAAAGGTAATATATCCCAGGTAATCTGGGTCATTCTTTATTTCCAGGTGCAGTTTCCGTTCTTTCTTTTCGATAAACTCTCCCGACCCGTTATAGTGATCGGTGTAAATGCTATAGGTATAAGTGAGCACGGCATGACCGTTAGCGCTGGCCTCGCTGTCGGGTATGATCAATAAATGATGGTTATCACCAACCGTAGTAAAAATTGGCTTCATAGTATCCTGTTTAATAATCAAGCCCATGCCGAAACAAGGGCTTGATCAATGGTGATAATTTACTGTGTGTCGCGAAGCATTTTGATCTGGTCGTGGGCAGCGTTGATACCCTGCTGCTGGCGTGTTACCATATCAGCAAATTCCGGGCTAAGCTCACTGTCCGGCTCTAACGCGCTGCGGTAGGCTTTTTTGATGGCATCCTCACCGCGTTCGCATTCTTCTAAAATACTTTTGCGATCGGAGCCGCCAAAGGTAGCCTTCACGTCGATCCAGGCACGGTGAATGGCACCGGAGGCGCTATTGCCCATATCGGCTTCACCGCCAGTCTGGCTTACGGCGCTTGCCAATTCAGCAGCATTGTTCCGGCTTTCGTTTTTCAGCTTGTCAAAAATTCCCTGCAATTCAAAGTCACCGTCTTCCAGGTCTTCTATTGCTTTTTCAAATCCTTTAACGCGATCATTGTTGATCTCGATCAGGTCGTTCAATACTTCGATTGATTTTTCTGTGGTTTCCATAGTTGTTTGATAAATGTACCCATCCGGCCTAATAATGGTGCCAATAAAATTGCCTCTGTAATTTCTTTTGAGAAATGGCTTTATGTATCCTTTTGCAAACATTCGACCTGAAAAACAAACCAGTATGGATATTCCAGGAGGCCTGGATGGAGGATCGTTGGCTTTTGATACGGTATGATGTGGAACCGGGTGGGAAAACCTGCATCCGGTGGACTCACCCCGGCGTTGCTGCGCTCGCCGACCCTCTCTCCGCTGGCTAGCGGAAAGAGGGAGGGAAGAAAGACAGGATTTACATCCAAAAAAGCAACCGTTTATATAGGGTTAACGCGCTCATTACTAATATATTTTAGCTAAAAAAATATATTTTCAGAACCGGTAGAAAGTGTAAAAGCTGCTATATATTTGGTTTGCTTAATCACATTTATCCCCCATTTTATGATTCCTGAAGAGAAAAAAAACGCTGTTAAACAAGCCCTGCAAACTGCATTTGGTGTAACTGAATTTGAAGATATCCGTGCCCTGAACACCGGGCTTTCGAGTGCCCTGATCTATAGAATCGTGGTGAAAGGGAAACCTTACCTGCTGCGCGTTATTACCAACACAGATGCGGTTAGTGACCCAAGCCGATGGTTCGACCTGATGAGGACAGCCGCCGAAGCGGGGCTTGCGCCGCACGTATGGTATACGAATGCTGACGAACGCGTCGCGATCACAGATTTTATTGAGGCGAAGGCTTTTGAATTATCCGAAGCCAGGATAAAAATGCCTGACCTGCTTAAGCGCCTGCATTCGCTGCCGCCATTTCCGTTCCGGTTAAATTATCTTGACGCTATGAATGGCTTTGTTCAGAAATTTCGCGAGGCGAAGGTTTTGCCTGAGGATATGACCGGAGAGATATTCCGGCAATATGAGCGGATCAAAAGTGTGTATCCACGCAATGATAGCGATATGGTAGCATGTCACAACGATCTTAAGCCGGAAAATATTCTGTTTGACGGTGCACAGGTATGGCTGGTGGACTGGGAAGCCGCTTTTTTGAACGACCGTTATATGGATTTATCGGTGGTCGCGAATTTTGTGGTTACGAATGACCGAGAAGAAAAGGATTATCTTGGAAGATATTTTGGTGAAGAGGTTGATGAATACCGGCTTGCCCGGTTTTTCCTGATGCGCCAACTGCTGCATATCTTTTACTTTACCGTTTTTATGCGTATCTGCTTTACTGCAGGTGAGAAGATCGACCTGGATTCAGTTAAACCGAATTTCCGCGAATTCAACGACCGCATGTGGGCGGGTGAGATCGACCTGGCAGGCATCGACAATAAACAACTGTACGCCTGGGTCCACCTGGAGCAGGTACGGCATAATATGCGGTTGAAACGGTTTGAGGATTCGTTAAAGGTGATTTCGGGTAAAAACCATGCTTGATAATTCTGAAGGGGCATGAATCAGGATTATTTTTGATAAATGCTTCCGCTTTTAATAACCATTTCTACTGATTTAATGTTGTCTATATCATTTAATGGGTTGCGGGTAAGTACCAATAAATCTGCATCCATATTCGGACTGACACTTCCTTTTGAAGCTTCAAGGTTTAAGGCAGCAGCGCTATTTTTTGTCGCCGCGACAATGGCGTCAAAAGGACTGAATGAAGCATCGGTTACGAGCAAACGCATTTCGTCCTGTACGAATTGTTCCTGATCATCATCGGTACCGGCGCAAATAGTGACCCCTGCCCTATAGGCGCGGGAGGTAATTCGTTTGGCAATTTCATAGTCCCATTGCATGGAGGTATCACTGGCTGCCCATTTTTTATAAGTGAGCAGCGTTGCATCGAATACCGTGTGATGTTGTTTCATCTCATTGAACAATTCATCAAGCGCGGGTACCGCCTCATCCCAAAAAGCGGCATCATGACGGTTTTTCTTCCAAAAATCAGGCACTTTGTCAACTTTCTCGTAAATCAGCAACGGCGCATGGGAAATAGAAATACAGCCGGCATTAACAAGGTCGGAAGGCTTTGCACCCTGCAGCCAGGCATGAGACCACACCGGTATGCTTTGTCTTTTTGCTTCATCTACAATTTTCCGGGCTAATTCACCGGATAGGTTCGCATATAATTTAATGCCGCTGGCTCCGCATCCTTTGGCCTGGGCGACCGCCAACATCAGGTTAGTGGTATCCGTTATGGCTTTCATATAGGCCATGTTCCCTGGCATACCACCTTTGGTTGACACTTGTGTTCTTGGATCACTAAAAAATGAGGGTCCGGCCATTAGTGCAGAATAGTAGATTCCCGGTGATGTAATTTCACCCTGGTTTGCATCGCGGGCAAGTCCGGCTAATACTCTTGCATCGCCCGCCATATCCCGAACGGTTGTTACACCACTGTAAAGCATTTGCCTCAATATTTCTAACGTATGTACCCGGTTATCAGTACCGCCCGGATCGGTAGCCATATGCACGTGACTATCAATCAAACCAGGAAGCAGATATTTCCCCATCAAACTGATAACAACAGCTGAATCGGGAATTGCTACAGTACCGGTTGGAAAAACCCTGGTAATTCGCCCGTTTAAAATCATAACAGTCTGATGCGCGGCCGGAACCGGATGGCTGGCATCAATGATGGTCGCGTCATTAAGTACCAATAGGTGTGGCTTAAATTGCGCGTAAGAAAACCAGGGGATCAGGCAAAAAAGAAAAGTAAAGCAAAAATTAAATTTCATACTTCCGGGCTTGGGTGATTAACACATGCAATTTAACTATTATTGGTCACTAAATTTCAGTATGTGTTAGCGTACAACTTTTTACCGCAAGTATTTTTAGAGGAAATCATTTTAACGTTCACAATACCAGCGCATATATTTCTATTGACCTGTAGCGATTTATATCCGACGTGCGTAATCATAGAAAAGCTTACCAATGAAACACTTATCCATTTTAACGCTGTTGCTGACCCTGTTTGTTTGTTCCTGCCAAAAAGGGACAACCCTGGCTTCCGTGGATGCCTGCCCGATAGACACCATGGTGAACGATCAATATGTGAACGATGCCAAGGAAATGCTTTATCAGAACATTCTCAAAGGCGTTAAGGCGCAGGACAGCGATCAGCCTGTATTTAATCAAACGGAAGTGAACCGGGTATTGTCGGCCATACAAAGTGTGTACGCGATGCACACGCCGAGGACAGACTCTATTTTTAATACCGATAAGATACACGCCCATAAAATATACCTGCTGAATAGTGTGATCATCAAGGTTGATGTGAACTCGCCCGAAATAAAAAACCTGGTTAGCGGAAAACCAACCGGGAATGCTGATTTCGATGCGCTGCTTACCAAATATCACTTTACTTATGATGGCAGGTACCCGCCGGATGCCAACCTGCCCTTCATGGGGCTTTACAGCGATACCTGGTATAATATGAAGGGTATGGTGCCACTGTTCCTGAAATATCCTTTCATCCAGGGGGCCCAGGCCAATGGCACAGTGGGCGATGGAAACAATATCACTTACCGCACCAGCGGAACTTCGCGTATACTTGATTTCAGCATCGGGTTTGGGGACTGCCCTGCGGGCTGCGGCGGCCGCATCACCTGGGAGTTTAGCGTGGACGAGAATTGCCATGCAACGCAGGTGCGTTAATATGGCCAACCAGCGAATCCTCATATAATATTGCACCCTGATTATCAGGCTGTTTCAACTGTTTCAAAGTGTTTCACTTTTTTGGTGAAACAGTGAAACATACAAATGCGGTTTGTTTCGTGAGAACGCAGAAGTAAACTTATTTTTAAAAATCAGATTACTTATTCCGTTTTTAGATTTCATTTCATATTAATCAAACCTACTTTTATCAGGCAAGCATTCGACTTGAGATTTTATAACTTGCAACAGAAATCCACAAATATGAATGATGCTTTTTTCGCCGGCTATACGAAAACCAATATCGAATGCCCATCGTCGGGGGCCCAATTTCCCTTACATATCTTTTATCCAACTGATATACCAGAAAATTCAGAAAAGTTGGGCCCTTTCCTGTTAGATGTGGCGGTTGACCCGGCTCCCAGGAACGGCCGGTATCCTTTGGTCATATTTTCACATGGAAGCGGATCGATGCCGCTTTTATTTCGGACGTTAGGTCAGTATCTTGCCAGGAATGGCTTTGTTACCGGGATGCCGGAACATCCGGGCAATAACCGAATTGATAATAGTTTGGCCGATACCGTAAAAAACTTAATTAACCGCCCCAGGCTTTTACAAACAGCCATCAACTGGTTTTTGGGTACTTCTGAATTCAAATCCATATTAATTCCTGATACTGTTTCTCTCATAGGACATTCGATGGGGGGGTATTCTGCACTTGCTTTAGCGGGAGGTAATCCAACACCTTTTCCACATGAAGCTACAGATGCCAAGCCTTTAAATTTAGCTACAGATCCACGTGTTAAAAGTATCGTATTGCTGGCTCCCGCTACGGTTTGGTTCCGCGAAAAAGGTGCGTTGAGCGCCGTTGATATTCCTATTTTGATGTACACCGCAGAGTTTGACAAACTTACCCCAAAGATGCCCCATGCCTATATTGTTATGGGTGTTAATAATACCCGGCAGGTAATACACAGGGAAGTTGAAAATGCAGGGCATTTTTCATTTATGAGTGTATATCCTGATGAACTAAAAAGTGCAGGATTGCCGCCATCACAGGACCCGCCAGGATTTAACAGGCAAGAATTTTTAGACAGGTTGTATCCTGAAATAGCTGATTTTTTGTTAAATACGATTTAAATTTGCCCGAAGGATCAAAGCCTGGTCAGTGGCAAGGCGACTGACAATGCTGATTTTGACGCGCTGCTTGCCAAATATCACTTTACTTATGATGGCAGGTATCCGCCGGATGCCAACTTGCCCTTCATGGGGCTTTACAGCGATACCTGGTATAATATGAAGGGCATGGTGCCCCTGTTCCTGAAATATCCTTTCATCCA
>Ga0207671_10003469_pt1 | contig 15687 bp, 8 predicted proteins | sample KBSC24metaG_FD_184352 | JGI IMG/M metagenome (GOLD analysis project Ga0207671, IMG submission 184352) | Corn rhizosphere microbial communities from Kellogg Biological Station, Michigan, USA - KBS C2-4 metaG (SPAdes) (version 2) | ecosystem: Host-associated > Plants > Roots > Rhizosphere > Soil... | reverse complement strand
CAGCGGCGGCGCGGTGGTGTCGGGCAGCGGCGGCAACAACGGCATGGTCGGCAGCGGCGGTACGACCGGCTCCAGCAGCGGCGGCTCCAACGGCTCGAATGGCTCCGGGGGCGCGTCGATGTCCGGCTCGGGCAGTGGTGGTTCCGGCACCTCGTCTCCTGGCGGCAATGGCTCGAAGAGCGGTTGCAGCGTGACGGGCGGCGGCCAGCCGCTCGATGCCTTGCCGCTGTTCGGAGTGGCGGTCGGCCTGCTGGGTCTGCGGCGGCAGCGCCGTCGGCAGGCGTGAGCGCCTCCGTTCGCCGGTCCGGCGGGATCGAGGCGGCCCTGCAAGCCGCCTCGCTTGGCTGGCTGGTCCTGTGCGCCGGGGCCTGTTCGAACGCCCAGACGACGATTCCGCGGGTGAGCTGCCCGGTCGGACAGCTGGCGTGCGGACAGCAGTGCGTCGACGTCGCCAGCGATCCCAAGAGCTGCGGCGCTTGCGGGCTGCCGTGCGGCGCGGACCAGACCTGCGTCGCCGGCGTGTGCACCTGCGCCGCGGGAACGTTCGCGTGCAACGGCAGCTGCGTCACCGCCGCCTCGGCGCCCGCCGCCTGTCCGGCCGAAGCCCAGCCCACGCTGGTCACGTCCGCACCGGGGGCCTACTGGAACACCGACGGTCAGTTGACCGCCGTGACCGACGGCAAGGCGGACGTCACCGTCGATGACAGCGCGACGGCGCAGACCTGGGAGGGGTTCGGGGGCGCCTTCAACGAGCTGGGCTGGAGCTACCTCTCGCTGCTCGGCGAGGAGGACCGCGCGCGGGCGCTCCAGCTGCTGTTCGGGGCGGACGGGGCCCGCTTCACCTTCGGACGGATCCCCATCGGAGCCAGCGATTACGCCGTGGATCGCTACACCGACGACGAGGTCCCCAGCGGCAGCACCGACTACGACCTGACCGCGTTCTCCATCTCCCGCGATCTGCAGGCCCTGATCCCTTACGTGAAGGCGGCCCAGGCGGTGAAGCCCACCATCCGGTTGTGGGCCAGCCCGTGGACCCCGCCCACGTGGATGAAAGAGGGGCCGTTCTCCAGCGGCAACCTGTCGACGCCCTTCGACGGGGGCGCCATGAAGGGGGACGCCGCCACCCTGGACGCCTATGCCCGGTACCTGATCGCGTTCGTGAGCGCCTACGCGCAGCAGGGGCTGACCATCGAGGCCGTCTCGGCGCAGAACGAGCCGAACTACACCGGGACGTACCCCACGTGCAGCTGGTCCCCGCAGACCTACACGGCCTTCATCGGCCAGCATCTGGGGCCCGCGCTGGCCGCCTCGGGGCTGACGACGAAGCTGATGCTGGGCACCCTGAACGGCAGCGGCAGCGATCCCGGCATCCTGAGCAGCGTGATGGGAGACGACGTCGCGCGCGGCTACGTGGGCGCTCTGGGTTTCCAGTGGGGCATGAAGAGCCGGGTCGGGTCGTCGAAGGCCTACGACCTGCCCATCTGGCAGACCGAGCACATGTGCGGCAACTACCCGTGGGTGACGCCGTTCAACGCGTCCGCGGCCCCCAACGACGACGCGTACGCGGTGGAGAGTTGGGGCCTGATTCGCGACTGGATCAACGCGGGCGCCACGGCTTACAGCGCCTGGAACATGGTGCTGGACACCACCGGGGTAGGAATCGATTCCACCCGGATCTGGCCGCAGGATGCGCTGCTGGTCGTCGACACGACGAACAAGGCCTTGATCGTCACCCCGGCCTTCCAGGTCTTCCGCCACGTGTCCCGCTTCGTCGCGCCGGGAGCCAAGGTCCTGAAGGCCAGCGGCGGTGATGCGGTCGCCTTCAAGAACCCGGACGGCACGGTGGCGGCCGTCGTCCACAACGGCGGCGCCGCCAGGATCTTGACAGTGGCGCTGGCCGGGAAGATGTGGCGGTTCGCCATGCCGGCGGCCGGCTGGGCGACGGTCTTGGGGCGCTGAGCTGATCTGGACCTGGAATTTCCGGCATACCCGATTTTTGTTAACAACCGGAAACGCAGAGCGACAGTCCCTTTCATAAGACCGGACCGCCTCGTGTGACGAGGTGCGTTGTTGCCGCCGGCCCCCCGCCCCCGTCAACGAAAGGGATTCGCATGCGTCTCTCCCGTTCCCGCGCGATCGGTTTGGGGTTCTCCGTGCTCTCACTGTCCTGCCTGGCGATGTCGTGCGCCGCTTCCGACGAAGGGCCAGCGACCGGGACCGGAGGCTCCGCTAGCGGGGGCTCGACATCGAGCGGAGGCGTCACCGGCACGGGCGGCGTTCGAGCGACCGGCGGCGTCGTCGGTACGGGCGGCGTGGTCATGACCGGCGGCACCACCGGCACCGGCGGTCGCGTCGTCTCCTCGGGCGGGATCGTCGGCAGCGGTGGCACGGCCTCGGGCGGGATCGTCGGCAGTGGCGGCCGTGGGGGCGGGACGGCAGGCGGTCCTGCCCTCGGCAGTGGGGGCGCAGGAGGCGCGCGACCAGGGAGCGGCGGCAGCCGGAACGGTGGCGCTGTGGGCAACGGCGGCGCCCCGCCGGGCGGTAGCGGGGGGGCGACTCCCCCTGGCACCGGCGGCACGCCGGGAACCAGACAGTGGCCGAAGAAGTTCTTCGGGAACATCACCCAGCGCGGGCAGATTCCTGCGAACTTCACGAAGTACTGGGACCAGATCGTCCCCGAAAACGAGGGGAAGTGGGGCTCGGTAGAGGGAACCCAGGGAAAGTACAACTGGACCGCCCTGGACAAGATCCACGACTTCGCCAAGCAGAACAACATCCCGTTCAAGCAGCACAACTTCGTGTGGGGCAGCCAGCAGCCGGGCTGGATCTCCGGGCTGTCGCAGGCCGACCAGAAGGCGGCGGTCGAGGACTGGATCAAGCAGTTCTGCACCCGCTACCCGGACACGCAGATGATTGACGTGCTGAACGAGCCGCCTCCCCACACCACGCCCCCGTACCTGGCGGCGCTGGGCGGCGCCGGCGCCAGCGGCTACGACTGGGTGGTCACCATCTTCAAGTGGGCGCGCCAGTACTGCCCCAGCTCGATGCTGCTGGTCAACGATTACAACATCATCGAATACGCGAACGACAACAACAACATCATCAAGCTGGTGAGCGCCGCCCTGAAGGCGGGCGCGCCCATCGACGGGATCGGCTCGCAGTCGCACGCCCTGAACAGTGCTTCCGTCAGCACGACGCAGATGTACCTCGACAAGCTGGCGACATCGACCGGGCTGCCCGTCCTCATCAGCGAGTTCGACCTGAACATCGCCGACGACAATCAGCAGAAGACCCAGATGCAGAATTTGGTCACCATGTTCTGGAACGACACCAACGTGAAGGGCGTCACATACTGGGGATACCTGGAGGGACAGACATGGGAAACGAACTCCGGACTCATGAGCACCAGCGGCACGGAGCGCCCCGCCATGACCTGGCTGATGCAGTTCCTGGGACGCTGAGCGCCCCGCCGGTACGATTTTTCGAAATAGTGCGATCCGGTGTCAGGTTCCATGACTCTGGATCGACATGACGAAAGAATGTCGAACCGGCCTGGTGGGCCGAACGCGCGGTTGGTTGTGCGGGGCCCTGCTGTTGGTGGGCGTCCTCGCTCCGCGGGCGGCCTCCGCGACCCAGAGCGCCGAGCTGTACCGCACCGAGGCGTACTTTTACGGCCGCTTCGAGGCGCGCCTCCGCTTCGCGCCCGGTGAGGGGGTGGTCAGCTCGTTCTTTCTGTGGAAGGACGGCTCGTCGAGCACGACGTCCTGGAACGAGCTGGACTACGAGAAGGTCAACGCCTCCTGCAAGCTGACGACGAACATCTGGACCGGCAAAGGGACGCAAAGCTCGCAGACCAACACGCCCTCGTTCAACGTCTGCAGCGACTATCACACGTACGCCTTCGAGTGGACGCCGGACTACATCTCGTGGCTGATCGACGGGAAGGAGATCCGGAAGGTGACCGGGGCCAGCGTGACCGAGTACACGCAGAACGCCTCCCAGGGGATGGCCATCCACTTCAACGTGTGGGCGGGAAACACCAGCTTCGGCGGCACGCTGGATCCGTCGACCTTGCCCGTGCAGCAGTTCATCAGCTGGGTCCAGTACTCGTCGTACTCGAACGGCTCCTTCCAGATGCAGTGGCGCGAGGAGTTCGACGGCTCGGCCCTGCCTGACAAGTTCGCCGCCGGTGACTGGGCCTCGCCCTTCAACCTGTCCACGCACAACATGGCAAACGTCACCTTCTCGAATGGCGTGGCCGTGCTGTCGATGACGGCCGACGACGCCACCGGCTTCAAGGGGACGCCTCCGGCGGATCCAGATGCGGGGGGGACGACGGGCTCGGGCGGCGCCAGCGGCACCGGCAGCGGAGGCTCCTCCGCCAGCGGGGGAAGCTCGGGGAGCGGAGGCGCCTCGGCCAGCGGGGGAACCTCCGGGAGCGGCGGGGCCACGGCCACAGGCGGAACATCGGCGGGCAGCGGCGGCACCTCGGCCAGCGGCGGCGCCTCGGCCAGCGGCGGCGCCTCGGCCAGCGGTGGTGCCACGGCCACGGGTGGAAAATCGGCCTCCGGCGGCACGTCCGGCAGCAGCGGCGGTGTCACCGGCAGCGGGGGCGGCCTGTCCGCCAGCGGCGGCGTGACCGGCAGCGGCGGCGGATCGTCCTCGACGGGAGGTAGCTCCTCGGGGAGCGGCGGCTCGACCAGCGGCGGCAGCTCCTCGGGCGGCACCACCGGAGGTTCTGCCTCTGGTGGCGGCGGCGGCGGCGGTTGCCAGGCAGCCGGCAGCGGTCCCATGGGACGCACCGGGCTCCTCGTGCTCATGCTGGTGGCGCTCCACGCGCTGGGGCGACGCCGCAAGGCGTCTGCCCGATCTGGTCTGGATCGCTAGCAGCGCCCGGAGGCCCGGTCCCGGGGCAGGGTCACTCACAGGGCTCACGGCGCCAGCTCGACGAAGCTGGCCGCCGGCGCCGCCTGGGCGCGTGCGCCGGGGCGACGCCAACATCCTCTCCCGGGCGCGGCGGGGATGTTGCGCCCGCCCAGCGAAGCCTTCCCAAGCCGGACGAAAGGCGGGGCAGGGCAGGCCGCCGAAGCCGGCGGTCATGGCCTGCATGGCGAAGCCCGGGGTCCGTGCTGCGGTTCCGCGGGCGCTGGAATGGTCGTGTCAGCCGCCAGACGGCGACGACCGAGCAGCGGTCGTTGGTGATGATCCATCCCGGAGCGACCAGGGGATGTCCGCAGCCCTGCTGTGGCAGGTCATCCCGCCGTGCGGCCTGGAACCTGCCGGTGCTGCCGCTCGCCGCGGGCACTTCGCCACACCGGACGAGCCGGGCGCAGCGACCCAGCGGGTGCGGCGTTCATCGTACCGCCACGCACTGGGGGATGCGGCGGCGGCGATCAGTTCTTGGACGTGGCGAGCCAGAGGCTCGACGACAGGGCGTCCGATGCACGGGCCAGCCGGGGCGGGGTGCAACCGCCGCCGGCTTTCAACACAGTCGCGACGTTACGGCAGGCTCTTGAAGAAGTCGTACATCCCCTTCATGGCGAAGCAGGGGATGCCGTGCTCGGTGTTGCTGTAGTTCGGATCGTTGTGTGAGCACCAGATGGTGGGCACCGAGCAGCCGTCGTAGATGATGCAGCCTGGATCGACGGTGGCGCCGTTCTGGACGCTCTTGCACGTCATGATGCTCGAGTAGGGCTTCGAGGTGCTCTGGCACATGTTGGCGGTGCGGAACTTGGCCACCGCATCGGTCGCGGAGTTCGCGCTGCGCTGGTTGTCGTTCTTCCCGTCGATGTAAAGGACCGGCGTGGGCAGCGCGACGTTGTACGGATCCGCGGCCACGGGCGACACGGCCTTCAGGTTCAGGTGCTGCGCGTCGCTCTTGTGCGACAAGATGTTGACCAGCATCTGGGCGCCCGAGCTGTGGGCCACCGCGAAGACGCGGTTCTGATCGATGCAATAGTTGGCCATCACCTCGTCGTATTGCGCGAGGATCCTGGAGACGTCACCGCTGTAGCTGCTCCAGCATTGCCCGCTGTCCGGGGTGTTCGGGTAGGCCTGCACGTACTCCGTGTCGAATCCCGTGCCCTTGAACTGACTGACGAACTCCGTGTTCGGATTTCCGCAGGCGTGAAGCGCGATCACCAGCGGGAACGGCTTCGTGCCGTCGTAGCTGGAGGGGAAGATGTACAGCTTCTCGTTGGTGACGGACACCTGGCCGCCGCTGGGCCGCGGCGTCATCTTCGAACAGCCCGCGCTGGGCTTGGGGGTCGTCGAGGGACCGCTGCCGCCCGCGCCAGTTCCTGAACCGCCCGAGCCCGAGCCACCCGTGCCCGGACCGCTGCCTCCCACGGCGCGGCCACCGCCGCCGCTGCTGCCGCCCGCGTGCGAGCCGCCAGCTGCCTCTCCAGCGCCGCCCGTGCTGGTGCCGGTGGTGCCGCCGGTGGCCGACGTCCCGCCCGAGGCGGTCTTTCCGCCCGTCGCTGACGAGCCGCCGCTCGACGAGGAGCCCCCGGTGGCTGTCACGCCGCCGGTCGACGTCACGCCGCCGCTGCCGGTGCTGCCGCCGCTGGACGAGCTGCTGCCGCCGCTGCCTGTTACCACGGTGCCCCCCGATCCATCTGGCGTCCCGGTGGCGCCGGAGGAGCAGGCGAACGCTGGCGTGACCAGCAGAGCAAGGAGAGCGAGCTTTTTTGTCTTCATGTGGTTGGTCCTCACGCGAGCATTCCGCTGATCATGCCGGTTCCGGTGCCCATGTCGAAGTTCACGGCGGTGGTGCGCTTGTGCCGGATGGCGGCCGTGGTGAGTGTGTTGAACGACTTGGTTTTCGTCACCTTGCCTGCGACGATTGTTGTTTTGTCTTCAAGTGGCCGCCGTTACCAGATGCGGTGCGGGACGCGGCTCGTTCTGTCGCCTGGGCCGTCTGCGACGTGATCGGTCCAGCCGATGATCGACCTGTCGCGCCCCTTGAACGCGTCCAGCCCGTACAGCTGCGCCTGCATGCGCCGGGGTGCGCGCGTCCGCTGAGCGGACCCAGACCCAGCCTCCCGATCGCTGCGTTCTCGCCGGTGATGTGAAGTCGCATCTGCATCCGTGATGGTGTGTGGACCGGCCCGACCCGCACCCACCAGACACACCGCCAGCGGTTTTTAACTGTCGTGACGGACACCTCTTTGTCAGAAAAACTTGGTCAGCCACCCCGCAGCTCGGCGGACGCCGAAAGTGGGCAGGCTTGCAGGAAGGATCTTTTCCGTGAACAGGGGCTGCCAGACCGGCAGGCCCAGAGGTGGGGCAAAACCACGAGGATTCGCGGCGTCCGTTGAAGGTAGCCCGAGCCGTGGCGGCGGCGGAGAAGAATCGGCAAAGCGTCGCGATCTTTTTTTCCATGACGCTCCTCGTCGCGTGTGGCGGGGGTGGTGCGGGCCAGATGTCGTCGGGGGGAGGGACACGCGGCAGCGGTGGCAGCAGCAGCGGGGGCAGCACCGCCTCCGGCGGCGCGGGCGCTGGCTCCGGCGGACGCCCGGGAACCGGCGGGGGTGCGCCCGGCAGCGGCGGCCGCGCCTCGGGCGGCACGGTCGGTGCCTCCGGGGGCTCGTCGGGCAGCGGCGGGCGAGACAGCTCGTCGGGTGGCGCGACGGGAAGTGGCGGCGCCGCCGGGGTAGCCGGGGGCACGGCGGGGCAACCGGGGACCGGGGGAAACGGTGGTGGCCAGGGTGGCGGAGCCGCCGGGCTGATGAACACCTACGACGGGGCGCGGCCCAGCACCGTCAGCTTCGACGCCGCCTGGAAGTTCCACCTGGGCGACGTGACGGGGGCGCAGGCCACCACGTTCGACGATTCCGCCTGGACCCGCCTCGACGTGCCCCACGATTGGAGCATCGCGCTGCCGTTCACGCAGAACTCTCCCGCCGGTGCCGGTGGTGGGTATCTGAACGGCGGTGTGGGATGGTACCGGAAGAGCTTCACGTTGCCGGCGCTCGCGTCGGCGCAGCGGTTGTTCGTCCAGTTCGACGGCGTCTACATGGACAGCACCGTCTACATGAACGGCACCCAGGTGTGCGCCCGGCCTTATGGCTTCTCGTCCTTCGAGTGCGACGTGACGGCGGGCGCCAAGGCCGGTGCGAACGTGCTGGCGGTGAAGGTCAACAACCAGCAGCCCAGCAGCCGCTGGTATTCGGGCAGCGGCATCTACCGCCACACCTGGCTGAAGACGGTGAACCCGGTGCGGGTGGCGTACACGGGCACTGCCGTGACGACGTCGCCGGTCAGCACCAGCAGCGCGACGGTGAACGTGGCGGTGACGATCCAGAACGACACCGCGACGGACCAGTCCGTCGCCGTGGCCACCTCGATCGGAGACCCCAGCGGGACGGCCGTGGGGGCGGCGGCGTCCCCCGCCACGACGATCGCCGCCGGGAAGACCGCCACGGTGACCCAGATGGTGGCCGTCTCCAACCCCAAGCTGTGGTCGGTCTCCTCGCCGGCGATGTACTCGGCCGTGACCACGGTGTCGGCCGGGGGGGCGGGCGTGGACACCTACACGACGCCGTTCGGCATTCGCACCTTCGCGTTCAGCGCCACCAGCGGGTTCACGCTGAACGGTGCGCCCGTGAAGCTGAACGGCACCTGCAATCACCACGATCTCGGCGCGCTGGGGGCGGCCGTCAACACGCGCGCCATCGAGAAGCGCCTGCAACAGCTGAAAGCCATGGGCGTGAACGCGTTGCGCACGTCGCACAACCCGCCCGCGCCCGAGTTCCTGGACATCGCCGACCGCCTGGGCTTCCTGGTGATGGACGAGGCGTTCGATTGCTGGGACCAGGCGAAGAACCAGTACGACTACGCGCGCTTCTTCAAGCAATGGAGCGCCATCGACATCGGCGACATGGTGGCGCGCGATCGCAACCATCCAGGCATCATCATCTGGAGCATCGGGAACGAGATCCAGGACAGCAACAACTCGTCGGTGGCGCAGGGACTGATCGCGGCGGTGAAGGCCAAGGACACCACGCGCGCCATCGGGCAGGCCTTCGCCCAGGCCAGCCCGGGCGCCGCGGTGGCGCCCATGGAGGATGTGGTCGGCCTCAACTACGCCCCCTACACCTACGACAACCTGCACTCGAGCAACCCCACCTGGAAGTTCTTCGCCAGCGAGTCGTCCTCCGCGGTGCGCAGCCGCGGCGTCTACAAGACGCCCGTGACCACGAACATCCTCTCGTCGAGCGACAACCAGTGCTCGTCCTATGACAACAGCGTCGTCTCCTGGGGAACCAGCGCCGAGGGCTCGTGGTCCAGCGTGAACGCGCGGGCCTTCCTCGCGGGCGAGTTCATCTGGACCGGCTTCGACTACATAGGAGAACCGACCCCCTATACCTGGCCGTCGAAGAGCTCCTACTTCGGGGCCATCGACACGGCCGGCTTCCCCAAGGACATCTTCTACTTCTATCAAAGCAAGTGGAACGCGGCCGGGCCGGCGATGGTCCACATCGTGCCTATGGACTGGACCAGCTGGACGGCCGGCCAGTCGGTCACGGTGCTGGTGTATTCCAACGCCGACAGCGTCGAGTTGTTCCTGAACGGCACGTCGCTGGGCTCGAAGAACGTGACGGCCTCGGCCGCCCACCTGCAATGGTCGGTGCCGTTCGCGACGGGCACGCTGGAGGCGAAGGCGACCAAGGGCGGCTCCGTCGTCGCCACGGACACGGTGAAGACGGCGGGCGCCGCCACGAAGCTGGCCCTGTTGCCCGATCGGGCGGCCATCGCCGCCGACGGCGTCGATCTGTCGTACCTCGAGATCGACGTCGTCGACGCGCAGGGGGTGGTGGTACCCAAGGCCAGCCACTCGATCGCGGTCACGATCAGCGGCCCGGGAGCCCTGGTCGGGCTGGACGCCGGTGATGCCACGAACCACGACGCGTACAAGGGAACGTCTCATGCTGCCTTCAATGGCAAGTTGATGGCCATCGTGCAGGCGACGACCACGCCCGGCACCGTGACGGTGAGCGCGACTTCCGGCAGCGGCGGCAGCGCGCTGACGGGCTCCGCCACAATCGTGACGCAGCGGTGATTCGAGCGGACCGCGATGGTTCAAAATAAATGCACAATGGCAGCGCATGAGAGCGACTAACCGTTGATAAGCCACCTCACGCGCCTTCGTTCCGGCTGACACGGCCGACGGGCGAGGCAAGGAGCCCGGATGGACCACGGAGCAGTACGCCGCGCTTTCTTGGCAGTCGTCATGGTGGGGCAACTCGCCTGCGGGGCGAGCGACGCGGGCCAGGGTGACGGCTCCGGCGGCGCGCCCTCTGGCTCGACCGGCGGTAGCGCTTCGGGCGGCGTGAAGGGGACGGGCGGGATGATCGGGACGGGAGGCCGGGTGGCCAGCGGCGGCGTGGTGGGGACCGGCGGCAAGGCGGCGAGCGGCGGCACCGTCGGCAGCACGGGCGGCACCACCGCCGGCAGCGGCGGGTCCGGCAGCGGCGGCCTGATGGCCGGCGGGGGACACGGCGTGGCGGGCGCGCCCGCGACGGGCGGACGAATGGCGTCGAGCGGCGGCGCGCCGTCGACCGGCGGTGCGATGGGCATGGCAGGACGCCCCGGCTCGGGCGGCAGCGGCAACGGTGGCAGCGTGGCACCCGGCACGGGCGGCGCTGGTGGCACCTTCACCGGATCGAAGACGCCGGGCACGGCCCAGTCGGGGGACATCACCGTCGATCCGGGCAAGACGTATCAGGTGGTCGACGGATTCGGCGAGGCGGACGTCTGGCAGAACTCCTCGTCGACGGCGATGCAGACGCTGCTGTTCGATCCGGTGAACGGCATCGGGCTGACGCTGCTTCGCATCGGCATCGAGAGCGTGTCGGGAAAGAGCGTGCTGATGGGCAGCGCCGGCGTCGCCGACGGCAAGGCCTGCAAGATGTTCGCGGGTGACGACTGCAAGGTCTGGGCGGCCCCCTGGTCGCCGCCCGCTGCCATGAAGAACAACAACAACGTGAACGGCGGCGCCAGCAACAACACGTTGATCACGTCGGATTACGACGCCTGGGCCACGCTGCTGGCGGCCTTCCCCGCCTACTACAAGCAGCAGAGCGGCGTCGATCTGTACGCGATCTCGGCGCAGAACGAGCCGGACTTCAATCCCACCTACGAAGCCTGCCTGTACGACAAGAACCAGATGGTGAATTTCATTCATTCCCTCGGTCCCAAGCTGGCCGCGCTGAGCCCGCCGGTGAAGGTGCTGGCCGCCGAGCCCGACAACTGGGGCAATCTGTGGGGCGGCGACAGCTACGGTCCGGCCATCATCGCCGATTCCATGGCCAACATGTACGTCGGGCCCATTGCGACCCACGACTACGGCAGCACCAGCGCCGGCACCTACGGCCGCCCGGCGCCCCCCGCCAACAACACCCACCATGTGTGGGAGACCGAGTGCACCCCCAACGACACCGGGCCCATCACGATCGCCACGATGATCTACGCCGCGTTCACCACCGGCGGCGTCAACGCCTGGCACTACTGGTGGACACAAGCGTTGGTGCCCAGCGTGAACAGCCCGCCGGCGCAGGTTTATGCGCTGGGCAATTTCAGCAAGTTCGTCCGTCCCGGGTACTACCGAGCCGACGTCAGCGGGGCACCCAAGGCGTCCGGCACGGTCCCCCTGGTGGTCGCGTTCACGAACAAGTCCGACGGCACCGTGGTGGTGGTGGTGGTGAACGGCGGCAGCGCCCAGCAGGCGTCGTTCTTCGTGGCGGGCACGGCCTGGCCCGCGTCGGTCACGCCCTACGTGACGACCACCAGTTCGAAGTTGGCCGCCGGCACGGCCATCGCGGTGACAGGCGGGCGCTGGTCGGCGTCGCTGGCCGGCCAGTCGGTCACGACGTTCGTCGGGAAACCGTAGCGGTCGCACCGCCGGCGTCCAGGCGGACCAGGTTCGCGCGCGCCCGGTGCCGCTTGCCACCGTGCGATGAACGCTTTGTTGCGGGGCGGCGAGGCCTTGGTGCGCGCCTCGGTCGCCCGTTGCAATTTTCGTTCAACAGCGAGGGATGCGCCGACAGATTCACACATGAGCAGCAAACAGGCGCGTCGGCCCCTCCCTGTTGATTCGACGGCCCGTCGCCTCTCTCCGTTGGTCGGCGCGGTGGCGATCTTGTTTGCTGGTTGTGCGGGTGCGTCTTCCGAGAGCGGCGACGACGGTGGCTCGGGCGGCCGCAGTGAATCGGGCGGCGCGGTGGGCAGCGGCGGCAAGACCGGACCAGGCAGCGGCGGGGTCGCCTCGTCGGGCGGCAGCGTGGGGTCAGGCAGCGGCGGCGCCAGCGCAGCGACGGGCGGCCGTGACGCACTGGGCTCCGGCGGCGCCAGCGCGTCCGGCGGACGGGTGGGCTCAGGTGGGACCGCCACCGGAGGCAGCGCGGCCGGCGGTCGGACCAGCGGCAGCGGCGGCGGCGCCACGGGCGGCCGGGGTGGCAGCAGCGCGGCCGGCGGCGCCAAGGGAGGGGGCGGCCTGCCCGGTTCGGGCGGCGCCTCGCCCGCGGGGGGCGCGTCGGGCACGACGGGCCCTTGCGACATCTACGAGACCGCCGGGACGCCTTGCGTGGCAGCCCACAGCACGGTGCGCGCGCTCTACGCCGCGTACGGCGGTCCCCTTTACCAGGTCAGGCGCTCGGACAACACGACCAAGGACGTGCTTCCCCTGACCCCGGGCGGCATCGCCGACGTCTCCGTCCAGAACTCGTTCTGCTCGGGGTCGAAGTGCACCATCTCGATCCTTTACGACCAGACCTCGAACCACAACAACCTGCTGAAGTCGCCGGTGGCGCACTGGCTGACCAACGGTGGGACCGAGGCTGACGCCAGCGCCGGTCAAATCATGGTTGGGGGCCACGTGGTCCATGGCATCTACGTGACCGGCTACTCGGGCAACGTCGCCTACCGAAACAACGCCACCAAGGGCGTCGCGAAGGGGGATCAGGCCGAATCGATGTACATGGTGGTGGACGGCAAGCGGTACAGCGACCAGTGCTGCTTCGACTACGGGAACGCCGAGACCAGCGGCAACGACGACGGCAATGGCACCATGGAGGCCGTCTACTTCGGGAATGACATCACCTGGGGCGGGCAGGGCCAGGGCAAAGGTCCCTGGGTGGCCGCCGATCTAGAGAACGGCGTGTTCAAGTGCGACAAGGGCGGCTGGCAGTCGCAGTCGCTGTCGGTTCCCAGCGCCAAGTCGATCACCGCCGCCTTCGCGATGGCCATGTTGAAGGGGCCGTCGGGAAATCACTTCACGTTGAAGGGGGGCGACGCGCAGTCGGGCGTGCTCACCACCATGTGGGACGGCGCGCGGCCCTCGCCCGGCTACGCCCCCAAGAAGCTGATGGGGGCGATCATCCTGGGGACGGGCGGCGACGGCAGCAACGGCGGGACGGGCACGTTCTTCGAGGGGGCCATGACCCTGGGCAACCCGCCCGACGCCACCGACGACCTGGTCCACGCCAACGTGGTGGCGGCCGGCTACGGGCACTGAGGCGCCGGCGCGCAGTTTGTTGGACCAACCCACGACCGTCACGACCACTGCGCAGTCGACGCGGATATCGCGACCACTGACATGAGCCGCCGACGTCTCATCGAATCCCTCCTGGCCTCGGGCCGCCGGATCCAGCGGGTCCCCGAAAAGATCCGCCAGCGAATCTTCGCCCGGGCGCTGGCGGCCACGGAGGTCGCCGCCACCGACGAGGGTACGGCGCGCGGCCGCCGCCCGCGTTGCCGGCGGCGGCCGCTGCGGCCGGGGAAGGGAACCGCCCATCACCGGCGCTGGATCGACCCGCGACGCCGCCGGTCGTCGGTGCCCAAGCGGCCGCCGGCACCATGACCGGAATCGCGACCTCCAGGCGCGCGCAGCTGGGGCTCTAGCCCGCCGGGGCGGGGTCAGGGCGCGATCAGCACGGCGATGTGTCCGGTGGCGGCGGTTCCGTCCGACCCCTTCACGCTGTACGAGAACGATGCCAGCCCGTGAACGCCGGCGGCTGGTGTGAACTGCGCCGTGTGGCCGTCGCTGGCCAGCGCGACCGTGCCGGTCGTCGCCGCGGTGACCGAGTACGCCGGCGAGACGTTCGCGAAGCCGCCCGTGAAGGCAGCGAGGTCGACCATCAGCGCGGCCCCCGCCTTGGTCGTGGCGTGAGGCGTGGCCAGCCAGTCGACGTAATGCTCGAGCAGGGTGTAGCCATCGGCCGCCTTCGCGGTGGCGTCGGCCGTCGCCGGATCCGAGCCGGTCGCCGCCTCCCAGAAGTCGGGCATGCCGTCGGCGTCGCCGTCGGCGGCCGCGGTGCCGCCCGCGATCGCGCCGTACCCGTTGCTGGGTAGGCCCGTCTGCGTCTGACTGGTGTAAAGGTCGGCGCCAGGCCCGGCGGTGCCCGCGCCCGTACCGACGCTCCCTTTGCCCAGCGTCATCACCTGGGCCAGGATCAGCGCGTCCAGGGGATCGCGGGGCAGGGCGCCCGACTGGGACATGGCGACGCGAGCCGCCGAGGCGGCCGGCAGCGGCGGCACGGCGTTCGTCTCGGGCGACCAGGGGCTGGTCAGCACCATTCCGGTCCCCTGGTACCAGCTGGGGGTGGTGGGGGCACCGCTCAGGGTCCCGTCCAGATCGGTGTCCTTCAGGTTGCCGGCGGCGTAGATGGCCTGGTTCTGGTCGATCTGGAACCAGGTGTCGTCGGCACCCGTCGAGGCGGGTCCGAAGATGAAGTAGTTGTTGACGATGTCGTGCTGGAAGCTGGTGCTGGTGTGGGTCGTGTAGCCGGCCGACACGTTGTACAGCACGTTGTTGACGAAGACGTTGTCGACCTTTGCCAGCGGGTTCCGGTTGTGCGAGTTGGCGAAGATGTTCCGGTACCACGACCAGTGGCTGGAGACCGACTCGGTGTGCGCGCCGAACTGCTGTCCGGTGGGATCCGCGATCAGGCTGTCCTGGATGGTGATGTTGGTGACCGGATGGTTCTGCCAGTCGTCGCTGACGCCGTCGATGTCGTTCCAGGGCGCCAGCTCGAAGCTGCAGTGATCGATGATCACGTCGCGGGCGCGGTACAGGCTCAGGGCATCGTCGTCGGTGCTGGCGGTGTCGCTGCCTGGGCGGACGCGTAAGAAGCGCAGCACGACGTTGGACGAGCTGGCGACCGACAGCTCGCCGCCGCGAAAGCCGATGCCACCGCCCGGCGCCGTCTGCCCGGCGATGGTCAGGTTGCTGCTGATCGAGACGGCGGTGGCCAGCTGGACGTAGCCGCCCACGTCGAAGACGACGAAGCGGTTGGAATGGCTGACGGCGTCGCGGAACGAGCCGGCACCCGCATCGTTCAGGTTGGTCACGTGGTACACGACGCCGTCGCGGCCGCCGCTGACCATCTTGCCGAATCCCTGCGCCTCGGGGAACGCCAGCGGCGCAGGGGGCGCGCAGCCCGAACCGGTCGCGCCGGCGGTGCCGGAGGCCCCCGAGCCGCGACCGCCGCCCGTGGCCGCAGGGCCAGACCCGCCGCCGGAGACCGGGCCGCCGCCCGCGCCGGGGCCGCCGCCCGAACCGCCCGCGCCCCCGGGACCGGGGGGCAGCGGCGCGCCGCCGGTGGCGTGCGCGCCGCCCAGGCCGGGTGATCCTCCGCTGCCCGGGGCGCCACCGCTGCCCGGTGTGGCGCCACCGCTGCCGCCCGC
>Ga0207671_10003464_pt1 | contig 15697 bp, 16 predicted proteins | sample KBSC24metaG_FD_184352 | JGI IMG/M metagenome (GOLD analysis project Ga0207671, IMG submission 184352) | Corn rhizosphere microbial communities from Kellogg Biological Station, Michigan, USA - KBS C2-4 metaG (SPAdes) (version 2) | ecosystem: Host-associated > Plants > Roots > Rhizosphere > Soil... | reverse complement strand
GGCGGCTTCCACGGCACCTGCACTGGCTGGCAAGATTTCGACGTTGAGCCCGCCCGGCAGCTCGAGCCAGTTCGGCCCGGCCGGCAACGCCTTGGCGCCCCAGGCTGCGGCACGGGCGAGCACGCCTTCGTAGTCGTCGACCATGATGCCGAGATGGGCGAGACGTCCCTCTGGTCCGACAAAATCCGCGTCTTCAATGAGTTGCACGCTTCCGAGCACCCACACCTGACGCGGGCGCGAATCATCAGCGCGCTGCTCGTCGCGAACGGCAAGACCAAGCACGTCACGAAAGAAGTCGACGTGACGATCGACGTCAGGCACGCGGATCGCGACGTGTTCGACATAGGCGCGCGGCAACGACATCGTCTCAGGCCTTTCCTGGATAATCGCTGCGGGCGTACTCAAGCCCTTTGATCAACGCGACGAGGGTGGAATTGACGGGGGTCGGGACGTTGAGCTTGGCGCCCCAACGCACGACGGAGCCATGAATGTAATCGACCTCGGTCAGATTGCCGGACTGCAAGCTCTGCAACATCGACGTCTTGAACTCGGCCGGCAGGCCTGCGGACGCCATCATCCAGGCGCGTCGCGGATCGGCAATCGAGATCTTCACGCCAGCTGCCTGCGCGACCGCGATGCCCTCCGAGATCGCGGCCAGCGCGCAATCTTCCAGGATGGGGAGCGAATAGAGGCCGCCATAAGTCAGTCCGGTCACGGCGGTAACGCCACCGCCAGCAACGTTGATGAACAGCTTGTCCCACATTGTGCCCAGGATGTTGTCGCTGAGCAGCGTGAGAATGCCGGCGCGATTGAAAGTCTCGGAAATTCGCTGTGCGCGCTCCGTCAAGCGTCCATCAAGCTCGCCGATGATGGTTTCCTTGCCGATGACCCCGGAGCGAACATGACCGGGGCCGAGCAGCACACCACCCACGTAGGTCTTGCCCGCCATGACGCGGTCACGACCAATCTCCTCCGACAGGATGTCCTCGTGACCGAGACCGTTTTGAAGCGACATCACGACGGTCTGCGGCCCGATGATCGGCGCTGCCGCCCGGATCGCATCCCGCGTGTGATAGGATTTGACGAGGACGATGACCAGGTCCGCCACGATGCCGACCTGGCTCGCGGAGGTACAGGCCGAGATCTTCACGACGGTCTCGGCATCGCCTTCGAGCATCCGCAGACCACGGGCGTTGATCGCGTCGACATGGGCCTGGAACGGATCGACCAACCAAATCTCGGCACCACCGCGCGCCAGCGTGCCGCCGATGGTCGAGCCCAAGGCTCCCGCTCCGATAAAGCAGATCCTCATCCGAACGCTTCTCCCTGGCCTGTTTTTGGCGTTGGAAGCGTGCTAGCAGGCTGCCCGGTATTTGGATATGCTATGATCCTTATTTCCATTATTGCGGATCGCAATGAAGCACCGGGACCTCTCCGAGACAAACCTGCTGGAGCCGCGCCTGCTCCGGCTCTTCGATGCCTTGTTCGCCACGGGTAGCGTCACCAAAGCAGCCGAGAAGCTCGGTCAAACTCAGCCAACCGTTTCGATCTGGCTCGCACGCCTGCGAAAGGAACTGGACGATCCGCTCTTTATCCGCTCAGCGGAGGGAATGCTGCCGACCCCGCGCGCCGAGGCTCTCATCGGTACGGCAAGGCAGGCGTTGGAGATGCTGCGTCGTCTGGCGGAGCTTCGCCCAGAGTTTGATCCGGCGACTGCAAGGCGCCGCTTCATCATCTGCATGACGGATGCGAGCCACATCACGCTTCTTCCAGCCATTCTCGCCTACGTTCGTCGTGTTGGTCCGGGCATCCGCATTGAAGCGGCGCAGATCGGCGGTGATACCCCGCGGATGCTGCAGTCTGGCGAGGCCGATCTAGCGCTCGGCTACATCTCGGATCTCGACGCCGGACATTTTCAGCAGGCACTCTTTCCGCAGGATTGGGTCTGCGTGGCGAACGCAAGACATGCCCGGATCCGCGACCGCATCACCGCAAAGGATTTCAGGCGTGAGGCGCACGTTCTCATTCGCTCCGGCACCGGACACCAATTGCTTGCGGCCGCACTACAGAAGCAGGGGATAGTCCTCGACGTTGCGCTTGAGCTCCCGGGCTTCCTGGGATTACCCGCAATCGTTGGAACGACCGACCTGCTCGCCACCCTGCCAAGGCACATCGGCGAAACCTTGGCTCACTACTACGGATTGCGCGTGCTCGACTGCCCGCTGGCGGTCGCCGGCTTTACGGTGAAGCAATATTGGCACGCCCGCTTCCATCACGACCCAGCGAGCCAGTGGTTGCGCGACCTGTGCGGGGAGCTCTTTCAACAGCAGGAAGTGCGGGGTCTACATCGTTCCAGTCGACCAAGGAAACGAAGGTCACGCGGATCGTTGTAGTCGAACGTCTATCAAGGGCAGAAGCTAAACGTCCATTTTGGCTGCTCAGCTATCCGATTCTACGATGAGCACATCATCGACCCATACCATCGGATCCAAAGCACCATGTCGAATGGAAGGAGGATAAGGAGGATAACGCAAGAAATCGCGCAACAGTCCGGCCGACGCAAAACGTCGCGTGAGGACAGCTTGATGCGCAGCGACGCTTCCATAAGCTACTGAAGCAGAACGCTTTCGCGATGGTGGGCGCACCAGGGCTCGAACCTGGGACCCGCTGATTAAGAGTCAGCCTTTCAATCAATAATCGCAGGTACTTAGGTGTAAAAATCGTACCTAAGGCGTGCATCCAGATCAATACGTTACAGCCGAAATGTAAATCGGCCGCTGCCTGCTACACCTGCTTCCCGAGCGCGCAACCAAAAATGCTCAGTAGAACAACGGTGCTGAGAGGCCGAATTGATTTCAGGTCGGATAGCGATCACGCGTCACGGGCAAGCCCGCGCCCCGCGCGGTTTGAGTCTGCAATCTCGAGCGCCTTCACCACCTCCGTGTGATCCAGGCCATGGCCTAGCGCTGCGGCGGCCTGCTGCCAAATCTCGATGCAACGATCCGACAACGGCGCAGACAGATCGAGTTCGCCGGCCATGGCTTTCGCGTTGCCGAGATCTTTGACCATCAGATCAAGACCAAATCCGGAATCGAACCGTCGCGAGAGAACGAACTGATGCATCTTCTTGAGCGACGAGTTGCTCATGCCTGTCGAGACGTTGAGAATATCAACCACGCGGCCTGGATCGAGACCGGCGCGCTCGCCAACCCTGACCGCCTCGATCGTTGCGAGCAGCGTGCAGGCCGAGACCAGATTGTTGAAGGCTTTCATCGCATGCCCACTACCCACCGGCCCGGTCTCCAGCACGGTTGATCCCATCAATTTGAGCACTGGTTCGGCCCTCCGGACGTGAGAAGCGTCGCCGCCGACCATAATCGCCAATTCGCCTGTGCGAGCCCGCGGCACGCCACCGGACACGGGCGCGTCGATCAAGCTGCACCCGGCTTCGGCGGCGCGCGCTGCAATGAGCTTGGTCTGCGCGGTCGCGCCAGAGCTAATTTCAATGATGAGCGCGTCCTTTCGGCAATGCTACAGAACGCCGTCCGCGCCGGTCAACACCGCTTCAACCTCGCGGCTGGTTGGCAACATCCTAATGACGATATCCGAAGCGGCGGCAAGCTTCGCCACCGAAAGCGCCGCTACTCCCCCAACCTGGCGGCCGAACTGCTCCGCGCGCTCGGCGTCGATATCGAAGACAGAGAGCCGATGCCCGGGTGCAAGGCGTGCCGCCATGGGCCAGCCCATCGCGCCGAGGCCGATGAATCCGATGGTTGGCGATGTCATCATGGCACCTTCGCATCTGCTGCAGGGATCTTGGCCGGTATCAGGCCCATTTCAGTCAAGACTTCGTTGGCGGCCTTGAAGGCATCAAGCCCTGCGGGGATTCCGCAATAAACGGTTGCAAGGAGAAGAGCCTCCTTGATCTCATCGGCCGTCAACCCGTTATTGATCGCGCCCCTGACATGGAGCTTGATCTCGGCGGCGCGGTTGAGGGCTGTCAGCATCACAAGGTTCAATAGGCTGCGCGTGCGACGATCGAGACCGGGCCTGCCCCAGGCGTAACCCCAGCACCACTCCGTCGTGATGCGCCGGAACGCCATGGTGAAATCGTTGGCATTGGCCAGCGATTTATCGACGTATTCGACCCCGAGCACCTCCCTCCTGAGCTTCAATCCTTCGTTGAAAATGTCTTCGAGCGCTTCATGCGTTGGCATCATCGATCTCCTGTACAGAAGGGAATTGAACTTTCCGATTTCACCCCTTTCGAGGTGACGTCGCCTCGCCGACGCCGATCTTCATCAGGTCCTGGCCAATCACGAGTTCGCCAGAGAAGCCCCTGCCCGCAGGCAGCAGTTGCTCTCGCGTTGCAGTGCCTGGAACAATGTGACTGAGAACGAGCTTCTTGACGCCTGCCGCTTCAGCTATTCCTCCAACCTCTTCAACCGGCGTGTGGGCGTTTAGCAGATGCTGCATCAAGCCTTCCTGGGCAACCGAACGCGGTGCCGGAAAAAGAGCACGGATCATGCTCGTCACAATGACCTCGTGAACGAGAATGTCTGCACCTTTTGCAAGTTTGATCAAATTCTCGCTTCGCCCCGTATCGCCCGAGAACACAATGGACCCGTCATCGGTATCGAAGCGGTACGCGAATGCGGGCCAGACCGGAGCGTGCTGCACCAGGGTTGCAGAAACACGAACGCGATCGTCCTCGAAGATTTTGAATGGCTCCATCGGGGGCGACGGAGTTTCATTCGGCGATTTGAAGCCGGCAATTGGCGGGATATCGATGTCGTGCACTTCGACCAATTCTTCGAGGCTACGCTTTCCGTTGTCGCGCATTCGGTCATTCAGATCCGTCACGAAGGCCTGATACAGGTAGCGCGTCATGTCCCTGGTGCCCGAGCGAGTATTTCCACCTCAACTACGATTTCGGCTTGAAGCGGGCCACGAGCAACGCAAGCTCAGCGTAAGCCGATCATACATTTGACGGACTGACAACAATTCGCGACAAAGACGATGACGGGGAACGACGATCGGATCACACGTCAAAAGTGCCGCCTTGGCTGAGCGCCTCACAGGCGAGATCGGCCCACGCGGGACCGTCGCGCGCAGACTACTGGGCCAGCAGGGTCAGAGCGCGTCCGATCATCGCGCCGCTACCATTTATCTCACCAGCGAATTTACGATCTTAACTCAACGCACTTGGATAAATTAGGGGCGGCTTCATACGCTCAGTACCGGGTGAAATACTCTCTATGTTCCCAACTGGTCACCTTATCCGGGCTTCGCTGCCAGTCTGGCTCTGAAGCAAGGAAACGGTTCACTTCCGACTGCTTCATCCCGACTAGCCAGTCCACGAATGCCTCACCTAGCTTTCGGCGGAAGAAGGCGGCTTTGTTGAGTGCCTCCAACGCCTCCATCAAGTTTGAAGGGAGAAGCGGCCGATGCGTTGCTGAATATGGGCTCGTCTCGGGCGTCCCAGGCTCTAGGCCACGTCGTATGCCGTCCAATCCGCTGAGCACCTGAGAGGTAATATAGAGGTGAGCATTGGCTCCAGGTTCGCCGATGCGGTTCTCGATGTGAGTAGATGCTTCGCCGGCGCAACCCAACACTCGTATCATCGCGGCACGACTGTTATGTCCCCAAGTCGCGCGATCAGGGGCCAAGGAATTCGCCTTTCGGCGGCGATAGCCGTTCACGGTGGGAGTTGTGAATACGGATGCCGCAGCCGCGTGCTCGAGGATTCCGCCGACGAAATGGCGACCGGTCTCGGACAGAGCGTCGTTCGCGCCCGCATCCGTCGCAAAAGCATTCCTTCCGTCTGAGGTTCTGAGGCTTTGATGAAGATGCCAACCGCTAGGTACATAGTTTGGCAGCCCAGGCAAGGCCATGAAGGTTGCATGCAAGCCTTTGCGGTACGCGACCTGCTTCACCATCGAGCGGAAGAGTGACATCGTGTCCGCGGCCTGCAATCCAGGCAGCACATCGAAGGTAAACTCCAGTTGCCCGGGTCCCATCTCGTTTTCGACCGTGCGCAAAGGCAACTGTAGCGCCTCACAATGCCCCACAAGCGTACAGACGAAATCATCCATGCGATCGAGGTTGTCTTCGACCTGGTAGGAAAAGCCGCGTGATGCAGCCTCGACAATGGGCGGCGTCGGCGGCGCACCGAACCAGCCCATGTCTTCAGGCATCAGCTTGGAATCGACGACTTTGGCGACATAAAACTCTATCTCCAACCCGGCCATGAAGGTGAAGTTCTCGCGCTCGAGATCGGCAAGCGCGGACTGCAATTGGTGGCGCGCATCGAATGGGATAGGACGGCCGTCTCGGAAATACAGATCACCCAAGATCCAGCCCGTCCCCGGACACCAGGGCAGTTGCCGAAATGTGAGGGGATCTGGAACGAGGACGACGTTAGCGAACCCACCCATCTCGGGCATGCCGAATTCGCCACCTTCCGCGAACGTGTTGTAGGCCATCGCTTCGGCTGAATCGAAGCTGTACTGCGCGTTCGTAAACTCGATGCCGCTTTTCAGCACCTTCTGAAAGAAGGTCGGCATGACCGTCTTGCTGCGGAGCTTGCCCTGCGGATCTGAGACCGAAACGCGAATACAACGGATTGCGTTCTTTGCAATGATTTCGATGACGTCCTTAGCAGCAGATCGCTGCTCGTCGTTCCAAAGGCCGTGAGCTTCGATAAACCCTGCTGTCGCGCTCATGGAAACGCCTGCTCAATTTGACGCACAAAACCGCTTCATCGATTTGAACTGAAGACCACGGTAGACGACACCTACCCGCGAGTGTGAGCAGATTTGCTGCCTATCGAGCTGCGCTCCCGAAAGCACCGCACTCTTCGGCTTGGCCAATCGCTCACGCCAATCATCTTTCTAAGGATTGATCTAAGTCAAATTCATTGTTATAATTCGCACTATGAATGAAACTAATGCACCGCTCGACCTCAATCTTCTGCGCGTGTTCTTCGCCATCTGGGACCTTCGGAATCTTACCGCAGCCGGCGAGCGGCTCGGCTTGACTCAACCGGCAATAAGCCATGCCCTGCGGCGCTTGCGTGATCGCTTCAACGACCCGCTATTTGTGCGCGCCTCAAACCGCATGCTTCCTACGGAAACAGCCGTTCGCTTGCATGAGCCACTCGATCAGGCGCTCACGATCATCAACCGCGTCCTTCAGGAACGTGTTGCGTTCGATCCATTGGTCACGCAACGAACCTTCCGAATTGCGATGTCCGACATGGCCGAAGTCTATGCCCTGCCCCGGCTGATGGCGCGGCTCAGGCACATCGCACCTTTGGCGAGAATTAATGCCGTTCCTCTTCAGCCGGAAAACGGCGTCGCCGCGATGCGCTCTGGCGATGTTGACCTTTCGATCGGACACATCAAGGATCCCGACGAAGACTGCATCAGCAATGAGGTATTCAATGACAGGATTGTTTGCATGGTGCGAGCGCACCATCCGATCGCTCGGTCAAAACTCACTCGATCGAACTTTTCTAATCTTCAGTTTTTTTATGCGCGAATGACCGCTCCCATTCATCAGATGGTCGAGCAATGGCTCATCGACGAAGCTCGTCCTCGGATTGCAGTTCGTGGTCACTTCATGGCCGCGCCGGATATTGTCAGAAACACCGACTTGGCGGCGATCTTTCCCAAAAATATGGCTCTTCATCTCGATCGCGCGAAAGATTTTCGCCTACTCGAATTGCCATTCGACTTACCTCCGATTGAGGTCAAGGTGCACAGCCATGCGCGGTTTGCGAGCGACATGGGGATCAAATGGATGCGGGAGACCGCGACAGAGATACTTAAGGAAGGGCGGTGAGGACCCAGAGGGGCTTGGTCGTCAGCCGAAAGGAAGAGTTGAAGCGAGCGACTTCTTATCGAGAAGTTTTTGCAAGCTTCTGGCGGATCAGCGGTGTTGGCTCGCCCGACGCGAGACAACGCGGCGCGGCCGAAACTGCGCCTGAGATCGCGCAGGATCTAACCGAGGGATCCGCGACCGGGCAGGCATCTCCGATTTGATTCGAGAAAGGCCTGGGCCTCCGGTTGGAGATCCAGGCAAGTTGGGAGGAAAGCTTGGAAATCAGACGCCTGCCAATCATTGGAGTGAATAGAGCTAGCGCTCCAGATTCGTGATTGGAAGCACAACCGCGAGCTATGTGCGGATTAACTCGAAAGGCTCAAAACGTCGAGGATTGCCATTCCGGCTCACCCGAAATACCCCATCAAACCACCTTTCTTCGGCCAGCGGCGCAATGCACCGCTGGCCGCCTCTGTCCGAAGGACGCTATTCTCCTTTACGGAGGAGTTCCTTTATTCCGAATGGCGTCTTGGTCGTCCAGCTATCCATAACTGCGTGTTTTCCATCCTGGATCGACATGATTGGGAACGAGAATTTGTCTTGAATGTGCAGGTCGTGCGAAAACGCGTAAGGTCCAACAATCGTCGGGATGCCATCAGGCGACTCGAGCGCTGCCACAACTTTCTTCGTATCCGTGCTGTTCGCTCGCTCCACCGCTTTGGCGTAAAGAGTGGTGGCGATGTACCCAAGGAACGCGTGTGAGAAGGGCGGCTCGGCACTGTATTTCGCCTTGTATTTTTTCACTACGTCGTTGACGGCTGTGCGTGGGTCGTCGCCGTAGATCGAGCCATGAACCGGATAGTAGAAGTCGCTGAGGTTAGGAACGGCATCCATCCAGTGATTCCCGTCCATGGCGATACTCGCAAAGATCGGGGTCTTGATGCCGGCCGCTCTAATTTGGCGAACGGCAGCTCCACCACCTGGGGTAAAGGTGCAAAGCATGATGACATCCGGCGCTGGATTTAAGTTCTTGATGCGTGTGACTTGGGAAACGATGGATGGATCGCCGTTCTTGAAAGTGTCACGACCGACGATCTTGGCTCCGGCCAAATTCTTAGCGGCGAATTCGTACCCATAGCAAACGGACTTATTGTATTCGATAAGGGTGTCCGTCAGAATATACGCGGTCTTGAAACCTTTCTTTTCGTAACCCCACTCCGCCATGGCTGCACCTTCAAGCTGTGCGGCCGGCCCGCTAGTGAATGCGAGCGGCCCCACACCCTGCGCACCCATTTTCACGTCCTCTGCACCAATCGAGAATGATATTTTTCCGGCCTTGCTTGCTTCAAGCGCGGCGGGAGCGCCCATGTCGTAATCAAGGTCAACGAAAACTACGTCTGCGCCTTTTTCCAAGACTTCCAATGCGGCCTTCGCACCTTGGGCCCTGTCGGACTTGGTGTCAGCATAGATCGCCTCTATCTTTCGTCCTAAAATTCCACCTGCGGCATTCAGTTCATCGATCGCCAAATTGGCAGCTTTGATGCCACCTTCGTCATTAATGGCAAACCAGCCGCTCTGAGCAATTGCGAAGCCGATCACAATTGGCTTTTCCTCGGCGAGCACGATGCCGGACAACGCAATTGCTCCGACCGCCGCGACTATGCACGTTCCGATAAACCTATTTTTCATCTTCTCCTCCTAGTAGTCCTCAGTGACCTTGCTGCTCCGCTGCAGCTGTGGTGCGAGGAATCGCGACAGTCGCCAGCCAATCTCTTGATTGCCAGCAATGCCGTTCCGGCGGAAAATGAGCATGATTAGCATTGCCACGCCGAGACCGATTTCCTGCGTTCCATGAGGGGCGGAGACGGTGAGTGAACCCAAAGCAAACCCGTGCTCGGATTGGCGAAGCACTTCGATCAGCAGCGAGATTGCTCCCACGCCAACCACCGCTCCGCTAAGGCTGTTCATGCCACCAACGACCAACATTGCGAGCGTTAGGAGAGTGATGTCGATATAAAAGGCATCGACCGAGATGGTGCCAAGAAAATGAGCGTAAAGAGCACCCGAAACGCCGACAAAGAAAGCGCTGATTACAAACGCGATGAGACGCTGGCTGAAGATGCTGACCCCCGAGGCCTTCGCCGCCACTTCATCCTCGCGCGAAACGCGCAAGGACAGTCCGAAGCGTGAAGTCTGATAAAAATGAGCGGCGAAGATGGCTATAACCGCCCACAGCAAAGCAAACCAATGATCCGTGTAATTCGGAATGCCCACTAATGTGCTGGTGCCTGCTGTGAGCGAATCCCAATTAGAAAATATGACGTTGACGATCGCCAGGACCGCGAAAGTCGCAATCGATGCGCTGATTCCTGAAAGGCGAATGATTGCTACGCCGACGACGGCGGCAAAAAGCGACGCGACCACGCCCGATACGATCGTGGCGAGCGGTGGGGGAACGGTAGCCTCAAGCAAGACGTTCGGCAGAGCCGGCATCAAGAGCGGCTTGGTCGTACGGCAGCAGTCCTGCCATGCGGTGGCGTAAGCGCCGATTGCCATGAATGCAGTATGGCCAAACGATATAACGCCTGAATTGCCGACAAAGATGTACAGCCCCACGACGTACACAATGCGAATCAGGGCTTCAATTACAGTGCGGTCTAGTGCCGCGTTGTTTGCCAATGCGGTGCCGATCACAATCAGCGCAATTGCGCCACACAGAACGATAGGCGAGGCATTGCGCGCCAAACATTCGGCAATGGAAAAGCGGCGGGCCATCATCATACGCGCTCCCTTGCGGCACGAGGCACCAACAATCCTTGTGGCCGCACGACGAGGATGACGATGACGACCACAAAAACGAACGCATCGCGGAACGTTCGGAGATGCTCAGGCAATAGCGCCTGCAGCAAGATGCTTGCGAAGCCCACGATATATCCGCCGACCACCGCCCCTGTAAGACTGCCCATGCCCCCGATCACAGTGGCAACGAATGCGAAGAGCATGAGGGGAACACCCATGTTGAAGCTCATGACCCCCACCTGCGCCAAAAACAGCAGGGACACCACAGCGGCAAGAAATCCGCTGATGACTAACGACGTACCAATTACAGTATTGGCGCGAACGCCAAGCATCCGCGCCATCCGGAAATCTTCCGAAGCCGCGCGCATTTGCACGCCAAATGGCGAAGCCTTGAGAAAAAGAACGAGAGCCCCAAGAAGCACCAACGTGACAACGATGATCAGGAGTTCTAACCTCGGCATTCGCAAGCCACTCAGAACAATCGCTTCTCCAAGCTCAGGCCAAAGGCCGACCGCTTTGGGCCGCCCGTCGTAGACGACAATGATTATGTTCTGGATGATGTATCCGAGGGCGAACGAACCAACCATCAATACAGCGGGTTTCGCGGTTCTAAGCGGCCGGAATACAAAATACTCTGACGCCAGGGAGAGGATAACGACCACGCCTGCCACGGCAATCACAAGAAACGGCCAAGGCCAACGGCCGATGACGATTTCGACCGTGGCGCCCGCAGTTGGAATGATAAGTGCATAGCTTGCGACGGTAATAAAATCACCGTATGCAAAATTGGCGAGACGCAAGACGCCAAACACAAGCCCGACGCCAAGCGTCGCCAGCGCGTACAAACTACCTAGGCTAATGGCATCCACTAAAATTTGCAGCGCCGATATCATCATCGAATACCCTCTGCTTCGCCCCCGAACCCGAAATACGCCTGCTGCAGTTGAGCTCCGTCCTCGAGTTCACTGCTTGTCCCCGCAAGTTCCACCAATCCTCGCCGCATCACATAGATGCGGTCGGCCACGTCGAGCGCTCGTTCAGCACTTTCCTCGACGATCAGGAGAGTAATGCCGCGGGCGTCGCGCAAGCCGGTCAGAATGTCGTAAACTCGCTCAATCATCATTGGCGCAAGGCCTAACGATGGCTCATCGACCAACAGAATCTTGGCGCCGGTCAAAAGCGCCCGCCCTATTGCCAATTGTTGCTGTTCGCCGCCTGAAAGCATGGCCGCGTTGGCCCCACGGCGTTTCGCGAGGACAGGAAATTCGTCAAAGATACGCTTCAACTCGCGCTCAACATTCCGCCGATCGGCACGTTGATAGGTGCCGATCCGGAGGTTTTCCTCCACAGTGAGCGTGCCGAAAATGCGGCGACCCTCCGGCACCATTGAAACGCCGAGTCGAGCGACTTTCTCCGGAGCCATCCCGGCGATCGGAACACCGCCGATACTGATCGCACCACGTGTCGCAGGCAGTACCCCCACCGTGGCGAGCAAGGTCGTCGATTTACCGGCGCCGTTAGGGCCAACTACACAAACGATCTCGCCAGGATCGACCCTCATCGACACGCCGCGCACGGCCGCCAGTCTTCCGTAGTGCACGTGAATGTCGTCGATCTGGAGCAAAGGCTCGGTCATTTCGGTCCCTTGCTTTTCTTTGTACCGAGATAGGCGGTTATCACCGCAGGATTAGCCTGTACTTCGTTCGGCGTTCCGTGGGCGATCGTTCGTCCTCCGTCGAGCACATGGACGCGAGAACAAGTGCCCATCACCACCCGCATGTTGTGTTCGATCAACAGGACCCCGGTGCCAAATCGTATGGGAATTTGCGCAATGATCGCCATCAGGTGATCGCATTCCTGATCGGACATTCCGGCCGCCGGTTCGTCCAGCAGCACAAAGGCGGGATTCATTATCAGCGCTCTGGCAATACTGAGACGGCGTTCATCCGTGTAAGGCAACGTGTCCGCGTAAGCGTCGGACTTGTCACCAAGTCCGATCCATTCGAGAATGCTCATCGCATGGTCGCGCGCTCGCTTGCGGCTCAGCCCGAAACTTGCTGCCGTCGCTTCTACGTTTTCGCGCACCAACAGTTCACGAAAAAGGCGGCCGCTCTGAAAGGTGCGCGCTACTCCAGCCAGCCGGACTCGGTGTGGAGGCCAGCGGGTAATATCCGTATCGCCTAATTGAACACTTCCCGCGGAAGGCAACTGGAATCCCGTAAGCGCGTTTATGAGTGTAGTTTTTCCGGCGCCGTTCGGCCCAATCAGGCCGACAATTTCCTTTTGCTGCACCGATAGAACGACATTCTCGAGGGCCCATAACCCATCGAAGTGTACTGACAGGTTGCGGGCGGCAAGGGCGGCCACACCTTTGGTGCCAAAACCTCCACTCCGGTCGATCATCATCGCAATCTAATTCCCATTGGGCCGCACAAACTCGGCGCTGATCAGGGTGCATCGTCGTGACTGACGTCACGTAGCCTCACGGACCACCGCTGCCCTGCGCTTTCCTGCTCAGATTTGTAAGAATTGACTACGAAAGGCTGCTTTTAGCTTACTTACAATAATTACATAGCTGCATCAAGATGAAATTTTCATTATATGCGACATGGCTCACTGTCGGTCATCCACGCGTCTCCGGATCAGGCTTCGCAAATGCAGTGATGGTTGCCCGCGGCGGCTCGGATGATTAAGGAGCGCAGCTCATCGCTCCTGTTGGTCTTTCTGAAGCGGAGTCATGCCGAGAGACCCTTGTTGTTCATCCCGTTGCTGTAACGCAAGAAGATCAGCCAGACGTTTTCTCGCCGGAGCGCCCATCGACCGCGTAACCTCCGCAGTGCTAGCTCGGTCAGAGCGAAAGCACCCACAAGTGAGAAGGGGTCGAGACCCTTAGTTCTGCAAGTCAGCACAGACGTCGCTTCTGCCATAACTGGCACTTCTGATGCGGCTTGAAACCGGAACCGAGAGCTGCTCTTTGTAGATTGCCTCGATGGTCGCTTGGCTTTCGGGCACTCCAAGCGAGGTCTGCGCATGGTTGATTTCGCCGATGCTCGGGAAGCTCGAACGGTCAATGCGGGCATCATTGGACCATAGGCCGGTCCGCATCGCGGCTTTGCCGCAATGGAAATAGACCTCGTTGACAGCGATGCGCAATACCGCGCGAGGAGGCTTTCCGAACTCCAGCTGGCCGAGCAATGGCTCGCGGACGAAGCGGCTCGGCCACAGATTGCCATCCGCGGTCATTTCACTGCCAGCCGGAGATCGTACGCCGTTCAGATCTAGCTGCGATTTTCCCACAGATGCTCGCCCTGGATCTGCATCGCGCCAGAGATTTTCGGTTGCTCGATCTGCCATTTGAGATGCCACCAATGGAAGTCAAGGTGCACAGCCACGGACGCTTTGCCAACGACACTGGTACCAAGTGGATGTGCCAGACCAGCGCCGCCATTTTGGGAATAACCACTGATGGTGCGCGAGCCAGGAGGGCGACTGGCTAGGCCAGGGCCGGCCCACCCGCTACGAACTTTCCGACAATGAGTGGTTTGCCGCTAAGCCGATGCCGCCGAATAAGGCGCGCGGTGCGCCACGAGTGAATGACCGTCGTGTCCTCAATGGCATCTTCTGGGTCTTGCGCGCTAAAGCACCATGACGTGACCCGCCAGAACACTTCGGTCCGTATGCGACTTGCTGCAATCGGTTCGTTCGCTGGCGACGGGCGGGCGTATGGGCGAGTTCATGAGCTGCCGTGCAGATGATCGACACGTCTATTGTTCGCATGCATCAACATGGGCCTATATCACAAGGAACCAGCGCCAATTGATGGGCAGGTCACGCGGCGGCTTGACGAGCAAAATCCACGTGGTGGTCGATGGCAATGATCTGCCTGCGCGGCTGGCGTTGAGCCCCGGCGAGTCGAACGACGCTCGACCGGCCGGAAAACCTGCCGTGTCGTCTTAAATCCGGATCAATGCTGCTCGCCCGACATGGAATATTTATTATATGGGACGTGGCGCACCATCGGTCATCCACGCGTCTGCAGGTCAGGCTTCGCAAATGCAGTGATGGCTGTCCGCGGCGGTTCGGACGATTCAGGGAGCGCAGCTCATCGTTCCTGTTGGCCCTTCTGAAGCGGAGTCATGCCGCGAGACGCTTGTTGTTCATCCCGTTGCTGTAACGCAAGAAGATCAGCCAGACGTTTTTTCGCTGGAGCGCCCATCGACCGCGCAACCTCCGCGATAACTAGCTCGGTCAGAGCGAAGGCACCCACAAGTGAGTCGAAGGGATCGAGACCCTTAGTGCTGCAAGTCAGCAGAGACGTCGCATGCTGAGCAAGAGGCGACAGATACTGATCGGTGAAAAGAATGAGGTGAGCCTTGCGCTTCGTTGCCTCGATCCCCCAACTTACGGTACTCTCTTGATAGTGCCGATAGTCGAAAAGAACGACCACGCTTTTCGGATCTAAATCAAGCATGCTAGAGCTTCGACCGAACCCGTCGGAGGCAATCTGAGTGACGTTTCGGCGCAACTGCGACAGGTAAGTTGCAACGTGCGAAGCCAAAATGGAACTTACCCGACCTCCCATCAAGTAAATTGGTCGCTTGGGATCCGACAAAGCAGATACAGCCGACTTTAACTCGGCAGCATCGAGGTGAGTAAACGTTGACCGAATACACTCCTGGTAGGCAGCAAGTGCCTTTGCTGAGGGGGTCGAGCTGTTGCCACCGCGCTTGGAGGAGGGATAGGCATCAACCGGAGAGAAAATTCGCTCTTGGATTTCGGCCCGGAGCGCAGCGTGAAACTCGGCGTACCCGTCGAAGCCGAGCTTGTTGACCAGACGAAGAACCGTCGGGCCGCTCACTTGAGCCTCAGCAGCAATCTGAGCTATCGGCACCAACCCGCTGGTTGGATACCCTTCAATAATCGCGCTGGCCACAGCGAGTTCGGATGGCGCGAGATGGTTGCGAACGACGCGGATTCTCTCTGCGACGGTGCCATGGGAGGGAACGGGGAGTGTCACTAAACAGCCTGCATCCAGAATTGAAATCGATGTACTGGTATCACGACCCTTATGCCG
>Ga0207671_10003455_pt1 | contig 15727 bp, 15 predicted proteins | sample KBSC24metaG_FD_184352 | JGI IMG/M metagenome (GOLD analysis project Ga0207671, IMG submission 184352) | Corn rhizosphere microbial communities from Kellogg Biological Station, Michigan, USA - KBS C2-4 metaG (SPAdes) (version 2) | ecosystem: Host-associated > Plants > Roots > Rhizosphere > Soil... | reverse complement strand
GAAGCCGTCCAACGCTTCTCGCGGTCCCGGTCGCACCAGCCGCACCAACACTGCCGGGACGAGCATGAGCAGCAAGCCGCCGATCGGCACCCCAAGCCCGTCGCGAAGGATCCGGGATCCTGCGATGCCCGTGCCCAACCCGACGTCGTAGGCCCGCGCCACCATCGCACCGGTCAGGAGTACCCATCCGACGCCGAGACCGATGCCGAGCCCGGCCGTCGTCACCAGGGTCGAGGTCGGCACGTCGCGATAGACGTCGGACTCCTGCAGATAGATGAGGAACAGCAGGGGCAGTCCGAGCGCGGCAACGGTGATCAGTGCGGCGGGCAGGCGCAGCATCGTGGTTGCGATCAGGGCGACGAAGATGACCCCAAGCCCCGTCAGGAACGGCAGCCGGGAGCTGGGCGACAGGTGGGGGAAGAGCGTACTGACGATGTTCGGTTTCAGTAGGTGCTCACCGGGGGACGCGCTGTACGCCCGGATGCGCAGCCACTTCGCTCCCTTGTCGCGGTGCTCGGTCAAGTGGTCCCCGCACAGGCCGCAGTATTCGCCTGCGGGGACGTCGATTCGGCACACCGCGCACTCCATGGTGCCGGGTGCGCCGTCGCTGGATTCCGGCTCGGTGCTCATGGGGTCACCCTTTGCAGGACGAGTAGGTTGCGGGCAAGGTTCTCGACGTCCGGGGTGCCGAGTCCGCTGACCAGGTCGTAGCCCGGCCCCGCGGTGTCGACCGCGTTACCGCCGAGCGTCACGTCGCGGAACGCGGGAAACGGTGCGCCCTCGGCGATTTGGTACAGCAGGGGGTTGATGTCGCCGATCTCCCTGCCGCCGTTGGCCTTGAGGAACTGGTTCATCACCGCGGCCAGCCCGGCCAAGATGGGCGCCGACTGCGAGGTGCCGCCGCCGACGACCACGTCGTTGTTGAGCACGATCTTCACGCCGGTGAACGGGTCGGCGACCGCCGAGATGTCGGGTGTCAACCGCTTGCCGGTATTGCGTTCGGGGGCAACCTGAGTGGCGGCCACCCGTTGCCATGGCGGCAGATCGAACAGCGACGACACGCCGCCACCGGTGCCCTGGGAGAGTGGAACGTCGAACCAGGCCTGCTCGGCAAGCCACACGCCCTTGGGGTCGGTCGACAGGGTGGTCCCGCCGACACTGGTCATCTCGGGCAGTGAGGAAACCGAATCCAGCCCGACGTCGGACGGGCCAGGGGGAGAGTCCCAGTCGTCGCCGCCCTTGCACTCCAGCCCGGCGAGGTCACCGCTGGCGTTGAACGCCGTGGTTCCATGCGAGTGTGCATCGGCCAGGGCGGACCGCACGGGTGCCAGATCCGCGGCGGTGAGCAGCTTGTCGCAGCCCCAGCCGATCGAGATGCTCCATATCGCGCCGGGGTAGGCCCGATCGGTGTCCTCCATCAGCTTGCCGATCTTCTCGTACCCGCCCTCGCCCTCGACCGTGGGACGGGCGTTGACGACGACCTTGCGCGCATCGGGCGCAATGGCATGTGCCACTTCGAGATCCATCGTCGTCTCGCCGTGCGCCACGGCGAGCTGATCGCCCAAGACTTCCGGAGTGAACCTGGGCAGGTTGAACGTGGTTGCGAAGGTGTCCAGGTCGGTTTGGTCGTAGCCGTTGAACGCGAAGATGACGATCGTCGTGCCCTTGCCGGTGAAGCCATTTCGTGCGAGTCCTGCTGCGTTGTAGGTGGTGAGCAACGCGGAAGGGGTCAACCCGCGGTCGGGCACGTCCAACGGCATGAAGTGCGGCCGCGACTCGTGATGCGGTGTGTAGCTGAGGATTCGGCCGAGTTCGGCGACCTCGGTGCGCAACGCTGGCGGCACCTCGGGCTGTTGGGGGGATGCGTAGAACTCCTGCCCGCGCTGACCCCGGTAGTCGTGAACCTCGACTTCCAGTGCGCGCGAGACGCTTTCGGGCCCGCCCTCGAGGATCGCCCAGTCATCGCCTCGCTGCCAGCGCACGGAGAGACCGTGCTGGCCCGCCCAGTCGATCAGTGCGTCCGGGCTGGTCGGCCGTTGCAGGGCGGCGGTGAGTTGGACGTGGTCGCCGCGCGCGGGACCGAGATCGGTCGACGCGGCAAGCAACAACGCGAACGGACCGCCGATCTCGGCGGCCGTTCCTGCTCCCTTGGGGAGCCGCAGATCCGAGGCAAGCATCAGCACGGCCGCCGCTACCAGAATCAGGAACCAGTGGCCTGATCTGGCGTGCCGACCGGGAAGTGCTGTCACGGTGTGTGACGGCATTCGAACCATTTGTGTCGAACGATGTCGCATGGTCTCGGGAGCCATCCTTCAAGGATGCCCCCCTTGGTAATCCCAAGGGCAAGCGTTGACCCCCGAGACCGCGCGATGTCAGTTGTCGCCGGGAGGTGCCGTCGGCGCGGCAGGCGCCTTGACCGGAGGCGTGAACAGGTTGCCACCGGTGGGGTTGATCGACTTCTCGGTCGGCGACACCGTTGCCGATGACGACGGTGTGGTGGTGGTGGTGGTCGTGGTCGACGTTTCGGGAGCCTTCTCCCCGCCACCGCACGCGGCGGTCAGCCCGACCATCGCGACGATTGCAGTACCGCCTACGGCCGCCGCAATGCGACGAGCCAGACGATTTGACCTCATGTTGAGTCCTTTACTATCCCCGAGTAAGCGAACACATTGGTCTTCGGCGAATCGCAAACGATTCCGCACGATCGTGGTCGGCATCGGGCTGATGCGTCCCACGGTCGTACACCGGCCCCATCCCGAAGTGGGTTCCGATGATTAAAACTCTAACGTACTGGTCAGACAGACGCACAGTCGTTCCGTAGCGGATTCACGAGCCCGTAAGGGTTTCCCGTGCTGGGGCCGGATCCGCTTGACGGTGTCAGAGGGCGAGTGTTTACTCGTCGTATCGAACAAACGTTCGAAATTACTGTTGGGCCGGATGGTGCGGGAGGTGCTGCTGTGACAGCAGCTGTGAGCCTGGACCGAAGTGAGGAAAGCCGTGCTGAGCAGGTAGAACACCTGCGCCGCAAGATGGCGTTGATGTCCGGGAAGGGGGCCGGTTCGGCCGCCTCGACCCGGCGCGGAGCCATGCCGTCGAACACCTCGTTACCCGACTCGGAAACTTTGCTGCCGCTCCCGGATTCGCTGGCGGATCTGCTGCCCACGTCGTTGCCGAGGGGTTCGGTGGCCGTGCTGTCGGGCGCCAGGTCGCTGCTTCTGGGCATGGTGGCGACGGTGACGGCGGCGGGTGGGCACGCGGCGATCGTCGGCCAGCCCGACGTCGGCCTGCTGGCTGCCGTCGAAATGGGCGCCGATCTGAGCAGGCTTGCGATCATCCCCGACCCCGGTGGCGACCCGGTCGAGGTGGCAGCGGTGTTGATGGACGGACTGGATCTGGTGGTGCTCGGGCTTGGCGGACGGGTGGTGCCGCCGACCAGGGCGCGGGCGGTGACGGCAAGGGCACGGCAGAAGGGGTGCACCCTGCTGGTGACCGGCGGCGACTGGCCAGGGGCGTCGGCCCGGCTGGAGGCCAGGGTCAGCGGGTACGAGGTGACGGGCGCTGGCGATGGTGCGCCCATCCCCGGGTGCGGGCGGATCAGCCGGGTGCGGCTGGCCACCAGGGCGGGTGGTCGGTCCGTCGGTCCCGTCCGCAAGGTGGGTGGATGACGTGGCCGCCCGGGTGCTGGCCATCTGGTGCATGGACTGGCCTGCAGTGGCCGCTGCGGCGGCGGCAGGCCTGCCCGCCACCGAGCCCGTTGCGGTGACTCTGGCCAACCGCGTGGTGGCCTGTTCGGCGGCCGCACGTGCGGCGGGTGTGAAGCGGGGTTTGCGACGTCGGGAGGCCCAGGCCCGGTGTCCGCAACTGCACGTCGTGGCCGCCGATCCGGCTCGCGACGCCCGTCACTTCGAAGGCGTGACGGCCGCGGTGGACGAGGTCGTGCCACGCGCGGAGGTGCTGCGGCCGGGCCTGTTGGTGTTGTCGGTGCGCGGGGCGGCCCGCTACTTCGGCTCCGAGCAGGCCGCCTCGGAGCGGCTCGTCGACGCGGTGGCCGCGGCGGGGGCCGAGTGTCAGGTCGGTATCGCCGACCAGTTGTCCACCGCCGTCTTCGCCGCCCGTGCCGGACGCATCGTCGAACCGGGGCTGGACGCGCAGTTCCTGTCCCCGCTGTCGATCCGGCAGCTGGCCACCGAGCCGAGCCTCGCCGAACGCGGCCGAGAGGACCTGGCGGACCTGTTGTGGCGCATGGGCATCCGAAGCATCGGCCAGTTCGCCGCGTTGTTGCGCACCGACGTGGCGTCCCGGTTCGGCGCCGACGCGGTCACCGCCCACCGGTTCGCCCGCGGCGAGCCGACCCGCGGTCCGTCGGGCCGGGAGCCGCCTTCAGATCTCGGTGTCGTGATGAACTGCGACCCGCCGGTGGACAGGGTGGATGCCGCGGCCTTCGCCGGACGTCTGCTCGCAGGTGAACTGCATCGCAGGCTGGAGGGCACGGGGGTCGGGTGCACCCGACTGGCCATCCATGCCGTCACCGCCAACGGTGAAGAACTGCAACGGGTTTGGCGGTGCGCAGAGCCGCTTACCGAGGACGCCACCGCCGACCGGGTGCGCTGGCAGCTCGACGGCTGGCTGAACCGCAGCGTCCGGCACGAGGATCGGCCCACCGCGCCGATCACGGTGTTGAGGCTCGATCCGGTGGAGGTGGTGTCGGCCGCCGCACTGCAGTTGCCGTTGTGGGGTTCCTCCGGTGACGACGACCGGCTGCGCGCGCGACGGGCCCTGGTGCGGGTGCAGGGGCTGCTCGGGCAGGAGGCGGTGCAGGTGCCGGTGCTCAGCGGCGGTCGCGGGCCTGCCGAACGGATCACCCTCACCCCGCTGGGAGACGAGGCGGTGCCGCGAGCCGATCCAGGGCAGCCCTGGCCTGGGCAACTGCCCGAGCCGTCACCGACGGTGCTGCTCGACGATCCCGTCGAGTTGTTCGACGCCGACGGCAACCCCGTCCGGGTGACCGGCCGCGGCCTCTTCTCCGCCGATCCGGCGCGTCTGACGGCACCCGCGCTCAAATCCGCAGGCAACAGGACGGGCAGGCTGAGTTGGTGGGCAGGTCCGTGGCCGGTCGACGAAAGATGGTGGGATTCCGGGCAAGTGGCCACGCAGACCAAGGCCGGACGGACGGCCCGGGTGCAGGTACTGCTCGACGGTGACGGCGACACCGCCGGTCGCGCGCTGCTGCTGTGTTATCGGCAGCGCAGGTGGTACCTGGAGGGCATGTACGAATAACCAGTTGTGCACAATCGAGTTGTGCGCTACAGTTCTGGCATGGCCACGATGCCCGTTGATCAACAGCTCTGCTTCGCCCTGTACTCGGCGTCGCGGGCGATGACGGCGGCGTACCGGCCGGTGCTGACCGAGATGAACCTCACCTACCCGCAGTACCTGGTGATGCTGGTGCTGTGGGAAGAGGGGCACGTCACCGTCGGACGGCTCGGAGAGCGATTGCAGCTCGACTCGGGCACCCTCTCGCCGTTGTTGAAGCGCTTGGAGGCCAACGGATTCGTGCAACGCGAGCGATCGCGGGACGATGAACGGCTGGTCGAGGTGACGCTCACCCCGGCAGGCAGGCGGCTCGAAAGCCGCGCCCAGTGCATCCCGGAAGAGCTAGGCAGCGCGACCGGAATGACCCAACAAGAAGCCGCGGATCTGCGCGATGCGGTCCGTCTCCTCACCGATGCGCTCACCGCATCAAACCGAAAGGAATCCGCATGAAGACCCTCTACACCGCAGAGGCACTGGCCACCGGCGAAGGACGCGACGGCCACGGCCGCAGCTCCGACGGCAGGCTGGACCTCGACTTGGCGATTCCGAAGGAGATGGGCGGCAGCGGCAACGGCACCAACCCCGAGCAGCTCTTCGCCGTCGGCTACGCCGCCTGCTTCCACTCCGCACTGCGGCTGGTGGCCGGCCAGGCGAAGGCCGATGTCACGGATTCCGCTGTGGGCGCACGTGTTTCGATCGGCCAGCTCGACACCGGCGGCTTCGGGCTTGCCGTCGAACTCGAGGTCACGCTACCCAACCTCGACCACGACACCGCGCTGGAGCTGACGGAGAAGGCGCACCAGGTATGCCCTTACTCCAACGCCACCCGTGGCAACATCGACGTCAAGCTCGTCGTCAGCGACGACTGAGAGTCAGACCAGGCTGGCTGCGAACGGGCCGACACGGGCGATGAACCGGTCGAAGAAGACGTCCGGATCCACCTCGACGCCGATGTGCGCGTTGGGATGTCGGCCCCAGTGTCCGTTCCAGTCGGCCACGGTCATGCCGCGAGTCAGGGTGCCTGCTAACTCGACGTCGATGGTGGCCTGCCGGTAGCGAACCAGATCGGGATCCAGCGCCACCGCCGCGGCGAGCGGGTCGTGCAGATGCGCGAGATACCCCTCGCCCTGGTCGAAGTGGAACTCGAAGTAGAACCGCATCGCATCCTCGAGCACCCGGATCAGCGGGTTGGTCGCCGCCGAGCGGGTGCCGCGATCGTCGAGCACGCTCATCGGCGAGGTGGCCGAACCGGCGGCACCTGCCAGGCGGCTCAGGATCGATGGCGTCATCGCGACGTTCTCGGTGACGTTGAGCCCCAACACGATCGGCAGATGCGTCGGCAGGTCCAGGCCCCACGCCGCACCCCAGACGGTGAACACCTCGGCTGCCGACTCGGGGTCGACGCTGATGTTCCATTCGGCGACGGGCGTGGTGTTGCCGCGGTAGTCGAACGCGCCGCCCATGATCACCAGCCGCCGCAGCAGCCTTGGCAGGGCGGGCTCGATCCGCGTCGCCAGCGCCAGGTTGGTCAGCGGGCCGGTGGCCAACCCGATCAGCTCGCCGGGGTGCTCCCTGGCCGCGCGCACCCACGCGTGGGCGGAGTCGTAGTCGGTAAGTCGCCCATCGCTGGCTGGCAACTGGGCATAGCCCAGCCCTTCGGGACCGTGGGTGTCCTCGGCAGTGCGCAGCGGCTCGAAGAGTGGCTGGTCGGCTCCCTTGGACACCGGAATCCCGGACGCGTGACACAGGTCGAGCAGACCCAGGTTGTTGACGCAGACCTGCTTGACCGGCACGTTTCCGCCGGTCGAGGCGATGCCGACCAGTTCGGCGTCGGGACTGGCCAGCAGATAGGCCAGCGCCATGGCGTCGTCGACGCCGGTATCGACGTCCGCGAAGACCGGAAGTCGAGTCGAAGAGCCATCACCCGGCCAGGCCGCCCCTGTCACGTCGCCAACGATAGGGCCGCCCATCTACCAGTGCACACCGGGCACCAGGCGCACGGCCCGCTTGACGGTCCGCGGCATGCGCATCTTCGCGACGGCGCTGCGTGCGGGCCGCCTGGGCCGTCGGGCCGGGCGATCCGCCTCGATCGTCTCGGGCTGACCATCCCCCGTCGCTTCGCTCGCCCCAGACCCGGCGGGCACGACGCCGCGGGCGGCTGCCGAGTCCGGATACCCGAGGTAGACCTGGTGCAGCACGCGACGGGACAGCTTCGGGGTGAAGTACGTGCCGAAGTCGGCCAGCGTGCCGACCGGGGTGTCGATCCGCGCCGGCTTCTCCACCAGACCGCGCACCACCATGGCTGCGGCGTGCTCGGCGGTGATCGGCGGCATCGGGTTGAGCCGACGTGACGGCGCGATCATCGGCGTCTTGACCAACGGCATGTGGATGCTGGTGAACGTGATGTGGTCCGAAAGCGTCTCGGTGCCGACCACTTCGGCGAACGCGTCCAGCGCCGCCTTGCTGGGGATGTAGGCGCTGTACTTCGGGCTGATCGCTTGCACCCCAGCGCTTGACACGTTCACCACGTGACCGAACCGGCGTTCCCGCCAGTGCGGCAACAGGGCGAGAACCATCCGCACCGAACCGAAGTAGTTGACGGCCATCACACGTTCGTAGTCGTGCAGCCGATCGGTGGACGCGGAGACCGACCGGCGGATCGACCGGCCCGCGTTGTTGACCAGGTAGTCCACGTGCCCGAACCTGCCGAGGATGTCCTTGACGGTGTGCTCCACCGACGCCGAGTCGGTGACGTCACACGTGAATGCGTAAGCGTTGCCGCCGAATTCGCGGATCTCGGCCACCAGGTCGTCGAGCGCATCGGCGCTGCGGGCGAGCGCGAACACCGTCGCCCCGCGCTCGGCGACCGCCACCGCCGAGGCACGCCCGATGCCGCTGGACGCGCCGGTGATGATGACGTGGCGGCCGACCAGAGGGCCCTGCGGATCGTCGCGACGTGCCCGGTCGGGGTCCAGGTGCTCAGCCCAGTACCGCCAGAGCTTCGGCGCATACGCTCTGAACTCGGGCACGCTGATTCCCGTGCCCTGCAACGCCTCTACGGTGTTGTCCGAGGTGAAGGTGGGGGCCAGGTCGACGACGTCGAGGATCTCGCCGGGGATGCCCAGCTGGGTGGCCGTCATGTTGCGCACGATCTTCGCCCGGCCGCTGACCTTCAGGAACGGGGCGGCCACCGAGCCAGGCAGCGACCCGCGCAGCGGCGGAAGCCCGGCCTCCTCGGCGACGCCGCGGTAGATGCCGCGCAGTCCGGTCGTCTTCGGTGCGGTCAGGTGGAAGGTCTTGCCGTCCCATCCGTCGGCGTGCATCAAATGGACGAGGGCTTCGACTACATAGTCGACCGGCACGATGTTGGTGCGGCCGGTGTCGGGCAGCACGATCGGGGTGAACTTCGGCAGCCACGACAGCTTCGCGAGCAAGCCGAAGAAGTAGTACGGGCCGTCGACCTTGTCCATCTCGCCGGTGCGCGAATCGCCGACCACCACGGCCGGCCGGTAGATCCTCGTCCGCAGACCGGGCGCCGACCGCACCAGCATCTCGGCCTCGAACTTGGTCTGGTGATACGGCGTCGGAAGGTCCTGCGCGACGTCGAAGTCGTCCTCGGTGTACTCGCCGGGGAAGCTGCCTGCGACCGCGATCGACGACACGTGGTGCAACGTCGCGTCGAGCCGCTTGGCGAGGTCGATCACCGCACGCGTGCCGTCGACGTTGGCGGCCCGCTGGGTGTCCTCGTCGACGGTGATGTCGTAGATCGCGGCGCAGTGCACCACGTGGTCGACGTCGCCGAGCTCGGCGAACACTTCGTCGGTGATCCCCAAGTCGGCCTGGGTCAGGTCGCCGACCAGCGGTTTCGCTCGCTCACCCCACTCCTCCGCGAGGCGCTCGAACCGAGCGAGGGACTCCCTGCGGACCAGCACCCACACTTCGGGGTCATCACCGCGAGACAGAATCCGGGACACGACGCGGCGACCAATAAACCCGGTACCGCCGGTAACGACATAGCGCATGCGAGCCATGGTCACCCCTCGTCGGGCAAAGGTCAACTGTAGATTCTCAGGACCAGTGTCATATTCTCGCGATGAGCGTCACATCGATGTCATATATGACACGAATCTGAGACGAGCCTTCTGCTGGTGGGTGTTGCGAAATAGCTTGGTGGATACCAACGAATGCCCTGCTAGTAGGGCAACGATCGGCGAGTGGACGAAGCTGACGGCGACAATCCGAACCCCTCAATGCAAGCCGGTGGAACGAGACTTTCGGTGCAGCAGCGTCGTTACGTCGGCTCGCGCATCACCCGCTTTCGGGAACATCGCGGACTCAGTCTGGAGGAACTGGGCCAGCGGGTCGGGCTTTCGGCTGGCGTTCTCGAGGCTGTCGAAAGTGGTAGGCGCGGAGTCACCTTTGAATGTTTGATCGATATCGCCAATGAGCTCCCGTGGCCTGAAACCAAGTATGGCGACACCACAAAACCCAGGGCACATCAAGTCAATTGAACCCGGGGCAGTCCCCTCTGTCCAGCAAAGAAGTTGATGTGAGTCGATTGCGAATAGCCCGCCCTATGCGGTGTGCCAGCCCGTGTTGGCGGCGATAGTGGCCCCGTTGACCAACAAAGCGCTGTCCGAACATAGCCATACGACGATCTCTGCGATCTCTTCCGGCTCACCGAGCCTGCCGATCGGCTGAACCGTCTCCATCCAACGGGCCTGCTCATCAGTCAAGTACGGCCGACCGCGCTCGATGATGCCGGTGTTCACATTCCCAGGAGCGATCGCGTTTATGCGGATGTTCTTGTCGGCATTCTGCAGTGCCGCAACGGCAGTCAACCCCAACACACCGTTTTTGCTGGCCGTGTAACCCGGGCCGGCCACATTGCCTTTGTAGGTTGATTCCGATGGGACGTTGACAATCACACCACCGCCGCGGTCCAACAAGGCGGGGGATCTCGTACTGCATGCAGTAGTAAACCCCAGTGAGATTGGTACGCAGCACCTGATCCCAATGCTCCGTCGGGTAGTCCTCCACGCGGACAACGGGCATGAGTATGCCCGCGTTGTTGTGCGCGAAATCCAACCAGGGCGACCCCTTGCCGGCTAGGTCTATGCGCACGCTTGATGGCAGGATGCTCCTTCGCTTCTTAGTGCCCGCCGTCACACGTTCGCGCACGTGCAAGTAAATCCTCGAGCATCCTTCGTTCAGCTGGGCCGCGTCATAAGGCAGGTCCGATCCGGAGTGTAAGCACTCCAGGAACGGGTGCCCGGCATGAAAGTTCCCCGCCAAGTGCACTCGACGATTGCCCTTCGCTGATGGTCTGCCGGTCCATGCAAATTGGCTTCGACAGCTTCTCGAATCCCACCTCGGTCTAGCAGCCTTTGAAGGCACTCAGCTATTCTGGAACTCCTCATCATGTTGCGGGCAAATGCATCAGTCGAACCTCATGGTCGTGCCCCCCGCGGGACCGCGGGCCGCCGAGGCCATGAGATCCTTGATGGAAGTAGCCGGGGCAGGAATTGCTTGTGACTGAAATATCCACGGCTGCAGATCTTCTGGCGGCAGACTAGCGGGAGGAACCGCCATATAGGGCTTGCAGTAGACCGGCGTATTCGGCTCCATACGCCAGCTGTCCGCGAGTGACCCGGTGTCGACAACGTTGTAGCCGAGCCGATCCAACAGTTCCGCCACCCGCAGTTTGGCTGACTCATCGTCGCCGGCGATGGGCAGGGCACTCCTGTCGGCTGTACCAGCAGGACGCGCTAGATTCCAAAGATGCTGAAACACGATGTTGTTGGCAGCTTTGACCACTGAAGAGCGGGAGAGATGGCGTTGGATGAGTTCGCTCGAGGTAACCTCGTCCGCATCCAGTCGGGCGATACGACCGTCGCGGTCAGGATAGTAATTCATCGTATCAATCACCGTCTTGCCTGCGAGGGCATCGACCGGTAGCTCTTTGTAGGCGTGCAAGGGAATCGTTGCGACGACGAGATCGCCCTCCTGGGCGGCCCCCGCCGGATCGGATGCGTGGGCGTGAACTCCGAGTTCATCGATGAGGTCAGTGAGTGAATCAGGACCACGCGAGTTACTCATCACCACGTCGATTCCTGCAGCAATCGCCAGACGCGCGAGCGTGCTCCCGATCATCCCGCTACCGATGAATCCCAAGGTTTGTGTCACTGGATGCTTTCTTTGGTCAGGTTGGTTATGCGTCTCCGCATACCCAGCCGGTGCGGACGTGTTCGACGTTAGCGATCAACCGACGCTGTGACTTGCCGTGTTCCCGCTGATCGAGACCGGGCCGTCAGTCACTTCGAGTCCACAACGGTCCGTCGTCGCGCTGGCTGACCGAAACGCACCGTGCCGATGACGCGTCCGTCGCGCTCGGCCACCATCGTGGCCTCGAGTCGGAGTTTTGATTGCGCGTCCTAGTGTGCTGGCATTCTGAACCGTCCCGGGTTTGATGCCGCTTCCTTCTATGTGAAGAACGGCGATTATGGCCAAGCATTACCTGATCGAGCAGCGTGGGCGTGCGGTGAAGATGGTGCTCAACCACCTGGACGAGTACCGGTCGGTGTATGCGGCCTGCGTGGCGATGGGCCCGAAGGTCGGTGTCGGAGTCGAGTCACTGCGCCGGTGGGTGTTGCAGGCACAGGTCGATTACAGCGTGCGCCCGGGCAGCGCCACTACCGAACAACAGCGCACCGCGACCTTGAGTGAGAAGTGTGGGATCTCAAGGAGGCCAACGAGATTCTGAAAGCGGCTGCGATATTCTTCGCGCGGGAGCTCGACCCGCGTCACCGCTGATCTGCGGCTTCATCGACCATCTGCGGGCCCGTGGATTTCGGGTCGAGTCGATCGGCCGAGTCCTCACCGAGCACGGTGTGCAGGTCGCCCCACGCACGTACCGCAACTGGAGAACTGCTCCACCGTCGGATCGGATCATCACCGATGCGGTGCTCACCGACGCTCTGCGGGCGACCATCGGCACGCCCGAGGGTATGTACGGGCGACGCAAAATGACCGCCTACCGGGGGCAAGGCTATCGCGTCGCCCAATGCACCGTAGATCGGTTAATGCGCAACGAAGGGCTGGGCGGCGTGGTCAGGGGCCGAAAGCATCGGACCACGATCCCCGATGGGGACGCCCGACGGGCGCCGGATCTGCTCGATCGCGACTGCACCGCCGCCGCGCCCAACTGCAAGTGAGTTACCGACTTTCACCTACTGCCGCACCTGGTCGGGATTCGTCTACGTGGCGTTCGTGGTGGATTGCTCTTTGCAGGCGATCGTCGGTTGGCACGTGGCGTCGGCCAAGGACACCTCCATGGTGACTACGGCGCTGAAGATGGCCCTGTGGCGACGCGATCACATGCGGCGCAGCATCGGCGATGGGTTGATTCACCACGGCGATGCGGGTTCGCAATACACCTCTATCGCCTTCGCGGAAACTCTTGTTCTGGAGGGCATTGCGGCGTCAATCGGCAGCGTCGGTGATGCCTTCGACAACGCTCTGGCCGAGACGACGATAGGGCTCTACAAGATCGAAGCCATCGGTCGCGGCAATCCGTTTCTCAGTGGCCCGCTGCGCACCGTCGATCACGTCGAGTACGCGACGATGGATTGGGTCGACTGGTTCAACAACCTGCGCCTGCACGGCCTGCTCGACTAAATCCCACTCGAGGAGTACGAAACCGCCTAGTCCGCTCAACTCCGGGCGTCCCAGCCGGCGATGTCTCAAGCATGAAGCCGGCATCAAACCCGGGATGGTTCATTCACCGCGTTCAACACGACGAATGGGCCGAGATCCGGCGCTACCTCGGTCTCGCCGTTGTGAGCAAATCACGCGCCGTCAACGACACCCCACGCAACAAGGAGGACACCCCAGCGACACTGACCGCCGGAACCCCGCACCTCAAGGAATCACAAGGACGTCGCACTCCACGTCCCGGGACTTGACCGGCGTTAGTGATCGACGTTGTGTGCGCCCCGGCTCACGGCAGCGCATGGTGCGGTGCCGCATTCGACGGCGTGATCAACACCGTGGGTGGCCAGACCGCGAGTGCAGTGGCGGTCGCGGCGAAACCCGATGGCATCATCGTGTCCGCTGCTACCGACCCCTTCTGCCGATCGGCGCAGTTGGCGGGGCAGGCGGTGCGGGCCGTCTGTGTGATGGCCCGCATCCGAACGCGACGATCGCAGTGGCGATTTCGATGGAGCGAATGTCGCAGGCAGTGGTCTGCGGCTCCAAGGAGCTGTCGCTGGCTGATGAGGCGGTCCTAGACAGTCTCACTGACTGAGAGGCCGATTTCGGGTGCGCAGGCCCCGGATGCTGCGCTGTGCCCGCAACGACGATCGAACCGACGCATGTCGCCGATACAACAGCCGTTGTGCCAATCCGCCTGTGCACGGCCGGCTAGATCGAGGAGAAGGGTATGAACATGACCAATTCGAGTGGGTCCGTGGTGATCGCGGGAGAGCGATCGACGCTGCGTCGAGCCAGCGGGAGAGCGCAGCGCAGGGAGACGAGAATGGGAGCAACACTTGCCATCTCGGCGCTGGCAGGAGCATCGCTCGCGGCGGCCGGAGTGCTGCTGGCACCCGCGGCCGTCGCGTCGGCGGACGGGACTCCGTTCCACATCCTGAGTGCGCAGAGTCTATGCAATCTGGTCTGGCCGACGTCGCAGGCGATGCCGGACCCCGGACAACCCGTGGGCACCATCTGCGTGCGGCCCGGTGGCATACTGGAGCGCCTGTCGAAAGCGTTCCCCGCATTCGTGTCCAGTTCCTTCAAACTCGAACCCGGTGCGGCGGTTCAGCTTCCCGTCGGATCTGTGCGAATTGATCCGACTAACCCGTTGAGCGACTGGGTAATTCCAGACTGCTCTACGCCCGGCCGGATCGACTGCAGCACATAGACCGACGGGTCGAGGCGAACTCAGGCGGTGGACGGACACAGCTGTTGCCGTGCGGCGCTGGCGATGTCGTACAATTCCTGCTGCGTGGCAGCGGGATTCTGCCAGCGCTCCGCGACGTCCTGCACGCTTCGTCCACCGTTGAGTTCGGTGCACATCATCAGCCCGGCCAGTCGGAGCGCAGGTGCTGACTGCAGCGACACGTCCACGCCACGCGCCGAGAGCGTGTCAAGGAATGCGGAGCTATCGGTGGACGCATGGGTGGGTGCGACAGTGCCGAAGGTCAACGCTATTCCGCCCACAACGAGCGCAGTGACTAGATAACTATTTGATCTCATGACCTCTGAACCTTGGCTGCGGCAAATGAACATCCAGGCGATCTCTCTAGATGTGCTAATCATATGCGTCGAAGTCGGTTGCCGCTAGCCCTTGCCTTGGTGAGAGTGCTCACAAAGATCGGGAATCTCTGCGCGGCAACAGGAGTAAGCGGTGACGCCGCACGATTCGACCCTGGGTGTGATGCCCGCCTCTCTGTGCTGATCTTGAGATCCAGCTCACATGGCCGTAGGATTCAGAGCTAGAATTGACTTCAATTCCATTGAAGGAAGGATCATCATGTCGGTCTCGTTTGTCTGTGCGTCGGCAAGCGCCGATGAGCGGAACCGGCAGGCGCCGTCCATGGTGGAGCGGATGACGCTGATCCTTGGAGCGTTCGACGACCCGCAGTGCCGGTTACTGCTGGAAGAGATCGCCGATCGCAGCGGACTACCGCGGTCGACCACCCATCGGATCCTCGACCAGCTGGTCCAGGTGGGCTGGCTGACTCACTCGAGGGCCGGGTATGCACTGGGGCCTCGATCTCTCGGGCTGGGCGGACGCGAGTTCGGACATAGCCTGCTGAGGGCCGTTGCCGTCCCGATCCTTCACCAACTCGCAATCCATACCGGCCTGGTCGTGCATCTAGCCGTCTTGGACGCTGCTGACATCTACTACTTGGACAAACTCGGTGGGCGCGAGGCGTGGTGCGTGCCGTCTGCGGTCGGATGCCGCGCGCCTGCGCACTGCACGGCGGTCGGTAAGGCCATGCTCGCCTGCAAACCGCCCGAAGACGTTGATCTGCTGTATCCTGTTGCGCCGCAGCCACGTAACGAACGCAGCGTCGCAAGCCTTGGCGGGCTGCACCGTGAGCTCGCGCTGATCCGCAGCAGACACGGCCTCGCGACGGATCGCGGTGAGTTCGTGCGCACCGTCAGCTGCGTCGCGGCGCCCGTGGGCGGACCGGACGGTGCGGTGGCCGCGATCTCGGTGGTCGGTGAGGAGTGGATGCAGGTTCAGCGCACGGCGCCGGTCGCGCGCACTGCGGCCAGGGCCATCACCCGGGAACTCAGCGCCCTGCGTTGAACGCAGTACCTGCGAATCGACACCGGAAGCGGTGCTCGACCGCACCCACAGCAGAACCGAAACGGCCGGCGGGGCCACCGCTCGGCAGGCCGT
>Ga0207671_10003449_pt1 | contig 15748 bp, 5 predicted proteins | sample KBSC24metaG_FD_184352 | JGI IMG/M metagenome (GOLD analysis project Ga0207671, IMG submission 184352) | Corn rhizosphere microbial communities from Kellogg Biological Station, Michigan, USA - KBS C2-4 metaG (SPAdes) (version 2) | ecosystem: Host-associated > Plants > Roots > Rhizosphere > Soil... | reverse complement strand
GGCAATAGGCATGGCAGCTACGTTCAATGATGCATTGTTATTGGAAGAAGCAGGGATTATTTCTACAGAGGCAAGGGCCAAATACAACCTGGCAACAGCGCAGAACAGGCGCCTGCAATACATGGGTTTAACATTCTGGTCGCCCAATATTAATATCTTCCGCGATCCGCGCTGGGGGCGTGGCCAGGAGACTTATGGCGAGGATCCTTTTCTTACCGCCACCATGGGCATTGCCTTTATAAAAGGATTACAGGGTAACGATAACCGTTATCTTAAGACAGCAGCCTGCGCCAAACATTTTGCCGTTCACAGCGGACCGGAAGCAGGCCGCCATACTTTTAATGCCATTGTTGATGAAAAAGATTTGCGCGAAACATACCTGTATGCATTCAAAAAACTGGTGGATGCAGGCGTTGAATCGGTGATGTGCGCCTACAATCGGGTAAACGGAGAGCCCTGTTGTACGGGTCAAACGCTGTTGCAATCGGTACTGCGCAATGAATGGAAGTTCAAAGGCCACGTGGTAACAGACTGTGGCGCACTGGATGACGTTTTCATGCGTCATAAAGCAATACCCACCAGTGTTGAAACCGCTGCCGCCGCGATTAAAGCAGGCGTTAACATGGATTGCAGCAGTCTTTTGCAGCGCGATGTAATGAAAGCCATCGATCAGAAATTATTGACAACGCGCGATGTGGACAGCGCACTGGCAGCCATTCTGAGAACGCAGTTCAAACTCGGATTTTACGATGCAACATCAATCAATCCGTTTAATAATTATGGAGCAGACAGCATTGCTTCAGACTATCATATTGCGCTGGCAAGAAAGGCAGCACAGCAGAGTATGGTGTTGTTAAAAAACGCCCGCCTGCCGGGGCAGGATAACCCTGTTTTACCGCTCAGTAAAAAAAACTATGGGGCCATCATGGTGGTTGGTTCCAATGCAGCTTCGCTGGATGCCCTCATGGGTAATTACCATGGGGTAAGTAGCAAAGCAGTGAATTTTGTTGAAGGTATTACTGCCGCTGTAGATGCAGGCACGCGGGTAGAATATGATTTGGGTTGCGATTATACAGACACTATTCATTTTGGGGGCACCTGGGCTGCCGGAAATGCAGATGTAACCGTGGCTGTGCTGGGGCTTAACGCGGTGTATGAAGGAGAAGAGGGAGATGCGTTTTTAGCAGCAGGCGGTGGCGATAAAAAAAGTTTAAGCCTGCCCGCCAGTCACATTGCTTATTTAAAAGCATTGCGCAAGGGAAACAAAAAGCCAATAATAGCAGTTATTACCGCCGGCAGCGCTGTTGATATTGCAGCCATTGAACCATATGCCGATGCCATTATACTGGCCTGGTACCCTGGCGAGCAGGGCGGCAATGCACTGGCCGATATTCTTTTTGGCAATGTATCGCCGGCGGGCAGGTTGCCGGTTACTTTTTATAATTCAACGGCAGATCTGCCTCAGTATGAAAATTATGCAGCCAAAGGCCATGGTTACCGGTATTACGATGGCAAAGTGCAATATCCCTTTGGCTATGGGCTCAGTTATTCTTCCTTTAAGTATGAATGGAGCAAAATGCCCCTTGTTACTGCTGTTAAGGATAGTATTTCGTTTTCAGTAAAAATCAGCAATACCGGCAACTACGATGCCGATGAAGTAGCGCAGGTGTACATCAAATACCCGGCGGCTGAGCGGATGCCTTACAAGGAACTAAAAGCATTTAAACGTATGCATATTTTAAAAGCCGGTTCAGCAGTGGTTGAATTTCGCATCCCCGTTGCCGAATTGCAGAAATGGGACCTGCAGAAACACCAGTGGAAACTATACAGCGGCAACTATACAATTGTTGCAGGAGGCAATTCACAGGACGGGCAGCTAACGGCAACCGTGACTATTAAATAAGTGCTATCGGAAACAATGTGTTTTTTCAAAACCTGGCGGCGCGGGTTTTTCTATGGCACAGATGTTCCTATTGGGCAAATTCCGGGACAAGCATAAAACCGAAGACGAAAATGAACAAGACCAAACATATATTCTCCCTTCTAATTTTCATACATACGGTTTTTGCCAGATCGTTTGCCAATGTTCATACAGATTCCGTCCCTTCGTTTACACAATATGTAGATCCGTATATTGGCACCGGGTTTCATGGCCATGTTTTTATGGGGGCCAATGTTCCTTTTGGCGCGGTGCAACTGGGGCCTGTTAATTTATCTGAAGGCTGGGACTGGTGTTCCGGTTATCATTATTCAGATTCTACTATTATTGGGTTTTCGCATACCCATCTCAGTGGCACAGGTATAGGCGACCTGGGCGATATCCTGCTGATGCCCGCTACCGGCGATATTATTACCAATAAGGGGTCGGTAAAAAACCTGGCGGCGGGCAACACCTCTCTGTTCTCTCACCAGGAAGAAACCGCCCGGCCCGGTTATTATAGTGTGCAGCTGAAGCGTTACAATATAAAGGCGGAATTGACGGCCTCGGCAAGAGTGGGTTTTCACCGGTATACTTTTCCGGCGTCTGCATCGGCGCATATTGTTATCGACCTGGTGCAGGGTATAGGATGGGACAAGCCAATGAATACCTATATCAGGGTAATGAATGATTCAACGATTGCAGGCTATCGTTTCTCAAAAGGCTGGGCTGCCGATCAGCGTATTTATTTTACGGCTGTTTTTTCAAAGCCATTTAAAAAGCTGACACTCTTTGAAAACAGAACACCAGAAGCAGGCATTGTATTAATGGGCGACAGCGTAAAAGGCATTGCGCAGTTTTCTACAGCAGCGGGAGAAATGATACAGGTAAAAGTGGGTATATCTCCCGTAAGTATGGACAATGCCCTGCAAAATATTATTGCTGAAATTCCGGGATGGGATTTTGATGAAGTAAAGGCTGTGGCAAATACCGCCTGGAACAAAGAACTGGGTAAGATTGCCATTGAAACCGGCAGCCCGGAAAAGAAGCGGATTTTCTATACTGCCATGTACCACACCATGATAGCGCCTTCTGTTTTCAACGACTATAATGGCGATTATTATGGCACAGACAAGCAGGTGCATATTCATGCGCCGTTTACCAATCTTACTACTTTCTCTTTGTGGGATATCTATCGCGCCGCAGCCCCGTTGTATACCGTAGTTCATGAAGAAAAAGTAAGCGATGAAATAAATTCAATGCTGGCCGTTTACCAGCAGCAGGGTCGTTTGCCTGTGTGGCACCTGATGGGCAATGAAACCAATACCATGCCCGGCAACAGTGCCATACAGATAATAGCAGATGCTTATCTTAAGGGTATTAAAGGCTTTGATACCAGCCTTGCCTATGAAGCGGTAAAACAAACGGCCATGCTTGATCTGCGCGGACTAAACTATGTAAAAAAATATGGATTCATACCTGCAGACAGTATGGTAGAATCGGTAGCTATGGGGCTTGAATATGCCATTGGTGATGCCTGTATAGCACAAATGGCAAAACGCATGGGCCGCCAGGGCGACTATGAATATTTCAGCCGGCGGGGCAACTATTACAAAAATTATTACGATAGCGCAGCGGGTTTCGTACGGGGAAGGACAAGTGAAAATGCATGGCGTACCCCGTTCAGCCCTTTTGTGTCCCGGCACATGAAAGATGATTTCAGTGAAGGCAATGCCTGGCAATATACCTGGCTGGTGCCGCAGGATGTGGAGGGTTTGATACACCAACTGGGAGGCGAGAAAAAATTTGTTGCCAAACTGGATTCCCTGTTTACCCAAAAAGGAGAAATGGGAAAAGAAGCTTCGGCAGATATTACCGGTTTAATAGGACAGTATGCACACGGCAATGAGCCGGGCCACCATATTACTTACCTGTATATGTTTGCCGGTCAGCCATGGAAAACGGCTGATAAGGTGCGGTACATTACAGACAGCCTTTATTCTGATAAGCCGGATGGCATTTGTGGTAATGAAGATGTTGGACAAATGTCGGCCTGGTATATCTGGAGCGTACTGGGATTTTACCCGGTACATCCCGCCAATGGTCTGTATGTCTTTGGAAGCCCGGCCGTTAACGATGCGGTGATTGGGTTACCGGGAAACAAATCGTTTCATTTATCTGTAAAAAATAATTCAGCCGTCAATAAATATATACAACGCATAACGCTGAATGGCCAACCGTATACAAAATCGTTTATCCTGCACCGCGATATTATGAACGGGGGAACACTGGTTATTGAAATGGGCCCCAAACCTTCCGCCAAATGGGGTGTAAGCCAGGCAGACAGGCCCTGGTCGGTAACCAAATAGCGGCCGTAGGGTCATTAACCAGGGCATATTTGCCGCCACTTTATTCCAAAGTCAGCCATCTTCAGCTAAAAACTTGCCTGTTTTTGGCAGCAGCCACCTCAGGTTTTTGCCGGAAATTCCCATTTTTTTTGTTCAAGCCTAAACTTTTTTTTCCAGACCTGATTGTTTATTATCAAGTAGTTGTACGCGGACTAAATAAAAAAATGTCTCCAAAGCATTAAATTGTGGTTAAGATTATTTTATAATTATGTTAAAGTTTATTAAGTTCGTCAAACTTTATAAATGGGCAATCGGTTTTCCACAAAAATTGAACCTTGAAATATGCTGACGGGGAGTCTTTTAAAACAACAAATCCTAAGTACACTCTATTTTGAAAAAACTTTGTCGATCGTTGAACTCAGTAATTTATTGGGCAAAAGCATTCCGCATGTAACAAAAGTTTTAATGGAGTTGGTAGAATCGGGGTATGTCACGGATGCCGGGTTGGCGCCATCAAGTGGTGGAAGAAGAGCGCAGGTATATTCTCTAAAGGCAGATGCCCTGTATGTGGTGGCGGTGGCAATGGATCAGTTGTATACCAAAATTGTGATTACGGATGTGCTTAACAACCCGGTGATGCCGGTCGAAACACATGAGTTAAAGTTGTTAAACAATTCAACGGCGCACGAAGAACTTTCACGTATTATCAACAACGTTATTGAACGGTCGGGAATCAGTAAAAGGAATATTGCAGGGGTGGGTATCGGGATGCCTGGATTTACCAATACAAAGCTGGGCATTAATTATTCTTACCTGCTGCCCCCAAATGGCGAGAGTATTTATAAGTACCTGGAAAGAGAGCTGGAACTGCATGTTTACCTGGATAACGATTCAAGTCTTGTGGCACTGTCGGAATTAAAATTTGGGCTGGCAAAAAACAAGGAAGAAGTAATGGTAATTAATATAGGCTGGGGAATTGGCCTGGGTATGATTGTAAATGGCGTGCTGTTTCGTGGCTTTACAGGGTATGCCGGTGAATTGAGTCATATACCCATTTCTGAAAGCGATACGTTGTGCGACTGCGGAAAAAGGGGTTGCCTGGAAACAGAAGCCAGTTTAAGGGTAATAACAGAAAAAGCAATGAAGGGCATTAAGGAGGGTAGTATTTCCGGCTTAAAGTATGATGAGCGCCCCGAGCAAATGAGTGAATCTATTTTTATTGCCGCCAATAAGGGCGACCAATACGCTATAGAGCTGATATCTGATATGGGCTATAAAATCGGTAAAGCAATCGCCATTTTAATACATATAGTAAACCCGGAACTGATTGTATTAAGTGGCAGGGGGGCTGAAGTGGGAAAGATTTTGCTGGCGCCCATACAACAGGCATTGAATAAATATTGTATTCCGCGCCTGTCAGAATTTACCGGCGTGAAGGTCTCCACAGTGGGACGCAAAGCAGAGCTGATTGGAGCCGCTGCATTGGTAATGGAAAATATGGCCAGGCCTGTTTCGGCAAAAACAGACAAGGTGAAAACGGAGATTAGTTAGCTACTTATTAAACAACCTTACCGCCCGGTGCAACTACCTGCTGCATTGGGTAGCCAAATAAAAAGAACCGTGTTTTTTTGAAATCTTGAGACTACTAAAGTGAATTGGGATAGTGGAGCTTTATATGGAATTGATATGCATTTAACCATAAATGCAATAACTGCTGGCATATTTTTTCATCATAAAAACCAACTGCGCAATGAGAACTTTAAGACTATTAACGTTGTTGCTGCTACTCAGTTCAGTAGCGATGGCACAAACACGGCTGATATCCGGAACTATCAGGGACGCTAAGACAGGCAGTCCATTGCCTTCAGTCACCGTTAAAGTAAAAGGTAAAAGCATCTCTGCTGTTACCAATGCTGATGGTGGCTTTTCTTTAACTGCGCCCGCCGGCGATGTGACGCTGGAAGTTTCTTCAGTAGGCTATGCTCCAAAATCAATTGTTGCCGGAGCGGGTTCGGGTACTGTGTCCATCATGATGGAGGTATCAAGTTCCGACCTGGGCGAGGTAGTAGTTACCGCACTGGGTATCCAGCGAAAAGCCAAATCGCTTACCTATTCTACAGAAGAAGTAAAGGGCCCGGCCCTTACTGCTGTTCCTGAAACCAATGTAATGAATGCATTACAGGGAAAAGTAGCAGGTCTTAACACTTTCCGCGGATCGGGCGGAGCAGGCAGTTCCGTGAATGTAGTAATCCGCGGCAGTAAATCTTTTGGTAATAACCAGCCATTGTACGTGGTGGATGGTATTCCCTATGAAAACAATTCGCCTACACAGCCAGCCGGTATTTACAACGGCGCTGCGCTGCCTGATGCCGGTGATAACCTTTCACAAATAAATTCAGATGATATTGAAAGTATCAGTGTACTGAAAGGCGCTGGCGCCACAGCGTTATATGGTTCGCAGGGCCAGAACGGGGTTGTTCTCATTACAACAAAGAAAGGAAGAGCTGGTGCTATTGCTGTTGATTATTCCCTGAACTATAATCTGGACAAGGAAGCGTATGGTCCTAAACTTCAATACACATACGGACAGTCTTCACCAGGAGCCAATTACAGCTGGGGCGCAAAAGGAAGCTTTAAAGACCCCAGGGGCGATTTTTTTGTAAATGGCAATACATTAACAAACAGTGTATCACTAAAGGGTGGAACCAAAGAAAATAATTCCTATTTGTCTTTCTCCAATACGCACGCCAATAATATTTATCCTAACAGCAATTACAACAAGAACACATTAAACTTCCGCCAGAGCAACTCCTATTGGGGAGGCAGGCTTACTGCAGACGCCAATGTTTTATTTGCTGAACAGCATTATAAAAATCCCTTATCCCCGGGTTTGTACAATAACCCTATCACGGGCTTATACTTATTCCCCCGCGGACTGGATTTTAACTCATTCAAAAACAACTTCGAAGTATTTAATGTACCTAAAAATTACAGCCTGCAAAACTGGTGGAATATTGATTGGATAGCCAATCCCAGCGGCGGTGGCGGCGATGATAACCAGCAAAACCCTTTCTGGATATTATACAGGGACGTATTTACGCAAAAAACAGACAAGCTGTATTCTTCGCTTAACCTGAAATATAAATTTACCGATGAGATAAGTTTACAGGTGAGGGGTAACCTGGATAAAGAATACCGTACGTTGGAAAGCAAATTGTCTTCTGGCACACAAACGGTAATTGCTGATCCGCTGGGTAAGTACAAACTGTTTAAATACGATAACCAGAATGTATATGCCGATGCGATTCTTAGCTACAATAAGAAGATAAAGGATTTCGGCATTGTTGCTCTGGCAGGTACCAGTCTTACCTCTACCAATAACTATTCACAGCATTTTGAAGGACCATTAACACTGGCTAATGTATTTACCCTGGCCAATATTAAGTATGCTAACCTAACTGCGGAAGAACACTTGTACCGCAAGAAAAAAGAAGCAGTGTTTGGAAGTGTCAATTTATCGTATAAGGACTATTTATTTTTAGATGTAACCGCAAGAAATGACTGGTCATCTGCCCTGGCTTACCAGGATAGCAGACCTACCAAATCCTATTTTTATCCTTCCGTTGGTGCGTCTGCAATCATTAGCGAAATGGTGAAATTGCCAGACTTTATATCATTGTGGAAACTGAGGGGTTCTTACGCAATTGTTGGTAATGACTTTGATCCTTATCAAACCTTGTTTTATTACAGTTTTACAAATAACCAAAACGGAACAACAGCAAGTAATTCCGTTGAACCATATCCAGGTACTGTTTTAAGACCCGAGAAAACACATTCGCTTGAATTTGGAACAGAATTCAGGTTGAGGAATGATTTATTATTTGTTGATTTCACCTGGTTTAAAATTAACACCAAAGACCAGTTAGTCAGAACAGTTCCCCCAACTGGTAACCTGGCGCACGAATGGTTAATAAACGCGGGTAATATTCAAAACACCGGAATTGAGTTAAGCATAGGTTCTACACCATATAAAAACAGGGATTTTAAATGGGATGTGTATGCTACCCTGTATATGAATACCAATGTGGTGAAAGACTTTAACGGGATAAATGATAATAATGTACATGCAATTGCAGGGGCTGATGCTGGCAATATGACTTATTTCGCTATAAAGAAAGGCCTGCCCTATCCAACCTTCTTTGGTAAGAAATTCCTAAGAGATAAAGACGGTTATGTATTGGTAGATACTTCAGCGGGTAGTGTTGGTAAACCGTTCTCCAGCCTTGTCACTGCCGATTCTACTGGTTTGGGTACGGCGATACCCAAAGCGTTAATTGGTTTCAGAAACACGTTTACTTATAAGGGCAAGCTTTCTGTCAGCTTTATGGTGGATGCCAGGCTAGGTGGCCAGGCAATGGACGTAACACAAGCAATTTTGGATGAATATGGAGTTTCCAAGGCATCTGCTGATGCCAGGAACGGCAAAGGCAGTTTCCTGCCGGTAAAGGCTAAATATGTTGGAGGCGGTGCGGTATCATCTATCGATCCCCAGGTATGGTACGCTGGTGTTGCAGGTAGGGGCGGTATTGCAGAATACTATATGACAAGCGCTACCAATGTAAGATTGAGGGAACTTTCCATAGCATATATATTGGGTGGTTCTATATCAACTAAAACGCACAATATCATTAAGGGAATGACAATTGGATTGAACGCGCGGAACCTGTTTTTCTTTTACAAGAAAGCAGCCTTTGATCCTGATATAGCTGTAGGTACTACAAACGGCAACCAGGGATACAATGCCATGACAGCACCGGCCACCAGGAGCTTTGGTGCTTCACTAAAAGTTTCGTTCTGATGAAATTATAATTATGCATTATAAAAAAGATAATATGAAAAAGTTGTTATTGTTTCTCTCACTTGCAGCCTTTGTGATAACACAATATGGCTGTACAAAAGATTTTAAGGAACTGAATACTGATCCTTATGCATTAACCCTAAAGCAGTTGGAGGCTAATAACGCTAGTGTAAGCGCCTTCTTTTCGGTCGCCCAGCAAAACCTGGTGGAGAATGGTCCCTGGTTAACCCAGCTGGATAATTTTTACGGGGATAATTTTGTTGGTTATGTGTACCCTCCTTCGGGGTTCAGGGCTAACCAATATCCCTGTACCTTCTTTAACCAGGATGGATGGCAGGATGGACTATGGGGCAACGCCTATGAGAATGTTATGAAGCAGACACATTTTATTATAAAAAATGCAAAGTCTATAACACCCGCCACTCCTACAACGCAGGCCCAGATAGCCATTGCAAAAATCATCAGGGTAGCCGGTATGCACCCTGTGGCTGACGGTTGGGGTCCTATTATTTACTCTAAATATGCTGTGGCTAATGCTGATTTGGTAAGTTTTAATTATGATACCCAGAAAGATGTTTATACGGCTTTCTTTGCAGACCTGGATACTGCAGTAACAACTTTGTCAGGTTTGGTAGCCTCAAACAGCCCTTCAACATTTGGTGGTTTGGATATGATATACGGCGGAGATTACAAAAAATGGGTAAAAGCCGCTAATTCAATCAGGCTTAGACTAGGTCTGCGCTTAACCAGGATTGATAATGCTACTTCTAAAATACAGGTACAAAAAGCGCTGAGCGAAACAAATGGCCTTATTACAAGCAACGCCGATAATATGCATGTGGCATTTAACAGTTCCGCAGGCGGTGGATTTATTCAAGTATCACGCGATTGGACAGACGAAAGACTGGGTGCAGATTTTGAAACCATATTAACGGGCTATAATGATCCGCGCCTGGCCCTTTTCTTTACACCTGCAACCGACGCAACAGTCGGACCTATTTTTAAAGGTATCCGGGCCGGGGCTGATATATCTGCAAAAGGCGACTATGTAGGTTACTCTGCAGCCAGTGAGGCATTATGGGGACAGAACCCTGCTAACTGGGGAGGTGATTTAAATGTTATAACGGCCGCTGAAGTAAATGAAGCGCTGGCGGAAGTTGCACTTCGCGGATGGGGAACCGGTGCCTATACAGCATCTGCCCAAACCTATTATGAGGCAGGTATTAAAGCTCATTTCGATCTTTATAAAATAGATGCGGCCCTGTATAACACATACATTACGGGCACTACCTTACCTGTAAACTATGTTGACCCCAAAAAAACCGCGCACAATGCAACGGCGGTAAACCTTGTTCCGGTAAAATATAATGCTGCAGGTACCAAAGAGTACCAATTGCAGCAAATACTTACCCAAAAATGGATCGCCTTGTTTCCAAACGGAAAAGAAGCCTGGTCCGAGTGGAGAAGAACAGGCTATCCAAAAGTATTCACCAATTACCTGAATTACAGTGGTGGCACCATCAGTACTACCGATGGCGCAAGAAGAATATTCAAATTTGCATATAGTGAATACCAGAACAATGCGCCTGGTGTTAAAACCGCTATTACTGCCCTGGGCGGTAATGATGTGGGCGGTACCCATGTTTGGTGGGATCCGGCGGGCAATACAGCTAATTTTTAATCAGTACTTTATATCGATTCTTTGCATACCCTCATTAATTATGAGGGTATGTTTTTATATACAGCTAAATTTGTTTTATGTATTCAAAAACAGGGCTACTGGGCTTTTTTTTACTGGCAACCAGCATTGCTTTCTATTCCTGCAAAGAGAAAGAAGAAACACTGTTTACCCAATTAAGTAAAGGCAAAACAAATATTGATTTCAGAAACCTTGTTTTGGAAGACAATGAACAGTTTAGTTGCTTAAATTTTCCTTATTATTATAATGGCGGCGGCGTTGCCATCGGCGATTTTAATAATGACGGACTGCCTGATATTGTATTTACCGGCAGTATGGTAAAAAACAGGTTGTTTATCAATAAAGGCAATTTTGAATTTGAGAACGCAACTATAAAATCCGGCATTGCGCAATATGAAGGCTGGTGTACCGGCGTAACAGTTGCCGATGTAAACCAGGATGGCTGGATGGATATCTACATATGCAGGTCGGCGTTAGATAACCCGAAATTCAGAACCAACCTTCTTTTTATCAACAATCATGACCTTAGTTTTACCGAGAAAGCAGCAGCGTATGGACTGAACGATTCCGGCTATTCTACCCAGGCTTCCTTTTTTGATTATGATAAAGACGGGGATCTGGATTTGTTTTTAATAAAACAGTCAAAACCTGAATATTCGAGGGGAGGATACACCGATGTTAGCTCACAAAGAAACCAGTTGGCCGAGCCACAGTTTGAAAATAAATTATACAGAAATGATGGCGACCACTTTACCGACATAACAAAACAGGCAGGTATCAGCAGTAAAACGCAGACTTTTAGCCTGGGCCTGGTTACGGCTGATATTAATATGGACGGGTGGCCGGATATTTATATTTCCAATGATTACAATGAGGCAGACTATGTGTACATCAATAATAAAAACGGCACGTTTACCGACCAGCTAAAGCAGACACTTGATCATGTGGCACTCTATTCCATGGGTTGCGATATAGCCGACTTTAATAATGATGCGCTGCCCGATATATGCACACTCGATATGCTTCCTGAGACCAACTATGAATTAAAAATGCATAGTTCTGCTGAAAGGTTTGATAAATACCAGCAGTTTTTATCTTATGGCTTCTACCCATTTTTTATGCGCAACCAGTTACAGAAAAACAATGGCGATGGCAGCTTCTCTGAAATTGGCAGGTTGGCAGGCATCGCCGCAACCAACTGGAGCTGGTCTGTTTTATTTGCTGACTATGATTTGGACGGCAAAAAGGATATTTTTATAACGAACGGGGTTAAACGCGATATTACCAACCTTGAGTATATGCGGTTTGCCAGTAACAACGCACAAAGGGTAAGACAGGGTGGTACACCCATCAGTTTTACAGATTTTCTTACCCACATACCCGGAGAAATTTCAGCGCCCTACTTGTATAAAAACATGGGTAATGATAAGTTTCAGAACGCCACCGCTGACTATGGCCTTGATAAATCTATTGTTTCCAACGGCGCCGTCTATGCTGATCTTGATAATGACGGTGACCTGGATCTTATTACCAATAATATAGATGACTATGCTTCTGTCTACAGGAATAATGCTGAAAAACTGTATCCGGAGAATCATTTTATCCAGTTTTCTTTTGCCGGTACCAAAGGGAACCCGCTTGGAATAGGATCAAAAATTTTTATTTACCTGAAAGACAAGACCATTTACCAGGAGCAAACACTCACAAGAGGTTTTCAGTCCAGTATAGACCCACGTATTACAGCGGGGCTGGGCAGCCAAACGCAAGCCGATTCAGTAAAGGTTATCTGGCCCGATGATAACTACCAGGTATTGTATAACGTTAAAGCGAATCAATCTGTCAAACTTGATTATCGTAATGCGGGTAAGAAATTTGACTACCAGTCTCTTGTCCCCAATCACCCTGCTTTGTTTACCGAAACAACGCCTTCTTTAAACTACCAGCATGTTGAAAATCATGAAAATGATTTCAATATACAAACCCTGTTGCCCCATTTCTATTCTCACAATGGTCCCTGTATGGCCGTGGCCGATGTTAATGGCGATGGTAAAAGCGATCTGTTTATCGGTGGCGCAAAGGGAAGTGAAGGAAAGATTTTTATTCAGCAGGCAAACAATCAATACCAGGCATTAAATGATCTGTCTTTCAAAAGCGATAAGAACGCTGAAGATGTTGCTGCGGTTTTTTTCGATGCAGACAACGATGGGGATTCCGATTTATACATTGTAAGCGGCGGGTATGAATTTGACAAAGACAGCCCTTATTTGCAGGACAGGTTATATACAAATAATGGCAAAGGCCATTTTCAGTTGCAACCCGGTGCCTTGCCGGTGATGCATCAGAATAAAAGCTGTATTGCGGTATGTGATATCAATAATGACGGGTTCCAGGATATATTTATTGGTGGGGGTGTAGTGCGGGGCGCTTATCCGCTGGCGGCCACCAGCCGGATATTAATGAATGATGGAAAAGGAAATTTTGCGGACAAGACGAAAGAAATTTGCCCGGATCTGCTGACAATGTCCGGCATCGTTAGCAGTGCGGTATGGATGGATATTAATAAAGATGGCAAAAAAGACCTTGTAGTAGCAGGTGAGTGGATGCCGGTAAAAGCTTTTCTGAATAATGGAAAAACATTAGTTGGAAATGCCGGCACACAATCTCAGTTGGCCCCCGCAGGCTGGTGGTCCAGTCTTATTGTGGCAGATATGGATGGTGATGGCGACGAGGATATTGTCGCGGGCAACTGGGGGTTGAATTCGCCTTTTAGGGCAGACAGTGCAGCGCCGGTAGAAATTTTTTATTCAGATATTGATGGAGACAAAGTGCTTGATCCTTTTATTTCGGTTTATAATGAAGGGAAACAATATCCTTTTGTTGGCATGGATGATGCGTCTTTGCAGGTGCCTTCTTTAAAGAAGAAATTTTATGAATACCCTGTGTACGCCAATGCCCGGATGCAGGATATTTATCCCGCCGGTACTGACATGAAAAATATTCCCAGGATGGAAGTGAAACAATTGCAATCTGTTTATCTGGAAAATACAGGGAATGGATTTATTATGCATCCGCTGCCAATAGAAGCCCAGTATTCACCCGTATATGCAATTTCGGTGAACGACTTTAACCACGACGGGAAGAAAGACATGCTGTTATTGGGCAATAACAAATACAACCGGCTGCGGATAGGAAAATTAGATGCCAATCATGGAGTACTGCTGGAAGGAGACGGAAAGGGAGCTTTTGTATATGTGCCGCAATCTGAAAGTGGTTTAAAAATAAGGGAAGACGTAAGGTCTGTAAGCTTTATCAATAATTCACTTATCATTGGAATAAATGACGGTAATATTAAAATGTATCAGCTGAACAAATAGCTGGTGTAACAGCATTTATACGTTTTTATGGTAGGAGATGTCTGATTCTCCGTTACTGGTGTCTTCACGGCTGCCCCTGGAACAAAAGAATTCTTATTGCCTGATTTTTAACCATTCATTTAGCACAACGCTGTTTTCATCTGCTGTGGCGATGGATGCTTTTTCAAAGACTTCTTCATGCCCGTCGGCCCATTTGGTCAGGATATCATTTGTTTTGTAAAGCTCAGCCTTATTATTTTTAATTTGTGTTAATGCGTTGGCCGATTTGGCTTTATCGTCCAGCTTCAAATAACATTGGTACAAAAGAAAATTTTCCAGCCGCTCATCAATGTCTTCGTCATAGGGTTTGCCAACGCCCAGTCTTTCGGGCCACTGACGGGCAAGCGTAATTTCAGCAATTGCCCTTTTGTAATTTTTATTTTTCATGGCGTCTACGCAAAGCATCAGGTGCGCTTCCTTGTATAAACGTCGGCCATCAGTGGCGCCTTCGTAGGGTATTACAACAATCTTATCAAGAATAACGGCAGCATCGCTGTATTTTTTATTAAGCAGCATTGTTTTTGCCAGCAGCATACCCATTATATAATGTGAGGGGTTTTTCCGGTAGTATTTTTCTGCCAGCGCCATCGCTTCCGTATACTTTTTTTCTTGGTTATACAATTCGGTAAGTTGTTTACAAAACCGCCACTGTTGCCCATCCAGTTCAATAGCTTTTTGAAGATCCTTTTCGGCATTTATACTGTCCGTTGCATTTAATCTTGCCCTTGCGGCATAAAAGTTGGCATCGTCCGGCTGCTGGCCACAATCGCTCATTAGTTTTAATCCGGTGACCCTGTCGCCGCAGGCCGCTTCTATAAGGCCCAGTGTATAAGCCGGCTGCCATTCATGTGTTTTATTAAAAAACCATTGCAGGGGAATGGCCGATTCCTGCCTGAAGGGAAATGCTGTGGCTGTTTTTGTTGTTTTTGCTTTTTCGTAGAAGACATTTTCAACTGGTGTATTCTTATTGAGGTAAGCCAGCCAGTAATAAATTTCCGCTGAAACAGGAGAAGACTGCAATACTTCAATACATTCCTTTTTCAGGCAAATGCTGTAATACCATAGCGCCAGTTCAAGATGGGTTTGATCCGGCATCTCGTTTTGCAGAGAACCAGCTAAGCGTTTTTTTGTTTCATCAGTTTTATCCCATAACCAGGTTTCAAATTTTACAAAAAAACTGAGCGGATCATATTGTGCAATTCGTTGCAGCATGTTTACAGCAGCCGCTTTATTATTTTGTAAACGGTAAGCTACGGCCAGCAATTGCAACGCGTCTGTATTTTGCTGATTGTAAACAAGCGCTTTTTCAGCATAATGTATAGCTTGTTCATTGGCGGTATCGGTACAGGAAAAATATATTTTGGCCAGTTCTGTAAATGCCGGCGCCCTGTATTCTTCAGATTGGGTGGCTATATCAAATCCATCAATGGCATCAGTTCTATTATTCAATTTTTTATTGATCAGGCCGTAATAATAATTGGCAGTCGGTTCATAGGTATTTATGCTCAGCGC
>Ga0207671_10003446_pt1 | contig 15756 bp, 6 predicted proteins | sample KBSC24metaG_FD_184352 | JGI IMG/M metagenome (GOLD analysis project Ga0207671, IMG submission 184352) | Corn rhizosphere microbial communities from Kellogg Biological Station, Michigan, USA - KBS C2-4 metaG (SPAdes) (version 2) | ecosystem: Host-associated > Plants > Roots > Rhizosphere > Soil... | reverse complement strand
ATCCTTATTGCTCAGATTGATCAATAAGCCGTCCATGCGTTTCAGGCGGGATTCATCTATGCGTCCGTCATATTCATTTTTCAGAAAGTTAAAAACTGCCTGATCCCGTTCTTTACGTTTTGCGACCGCTGCTTTATTGACTGTAGGGTCTTTTGCGACTGATTGCGCCGAATCAGGATAGGCAGCAAGAACATTATCTATATTCAACAGTTGCACGCTGTCCAGTTTTTTATGATCGGTACCTTTGTAGCAAAGATGAAGTGCTGTATAAATTGCCGCTACAAAAACAAGTAACATGCAAAGAGTCAGTAACCAACCGGCACCGCTCCAGGTTTTTGCTTTAAAAAATGACAACATGATCTTTTATATTTATGGTTAAAAACTATTTAAGACAAGTAGCTGCTGAATACCCACTCATCTGCCGTATTACTTATTTTACTCCATTGACTGGTAGTAGTATAAACAGATACCTGTGTGCCTTGGGTAATGGTACGCAGCACCGGGAATGATGTACCCGGCCCCGAGCGTACGTTTAATGCACTTGTGTTTACGATCAGAGATGTAATTTGAGGTGCACCAATTCCATTGAGCTGCTTTATCTTGTTATCAATCAGGGGGAAGAAGTTAGCTTCGGCCGATGTGATGGTATTGGTGCCGAAAAACGCTGTGCCCGGGCAGGTTTTCTGCTGATTACCCACCTGGTTGTTATTAACCACACTTTCCGGAAATCTTTTACCTGTCCGGTCAAACCAATGGTGGTAAACCACTTGTTCTTTTACCGGTTTCAGATCAAACTTCATACAAAGTATAGCGTTTAAAAACACAATGGTATCCCTATGCGGCAGTGTCATCAGATCATGCCCTGCATCAAAGTTACCTAAGTTTTCAATACAAATTGCGCCGGAATTCGCTCCCAAAATGCCTGCAGGTGTAATATTTATTGGTCGGCACAAGCCAATGTTGCCCGAAGGGAAAGTAGTTAGGTTTTGCGCGATATCGCTCCATCCGTTATTATGGATATGATAGCTCCTCATGGACTCTAGCCAATACATTTCTCCCTCGCTTGGGCTTAATGAGCTATAATTGGGCTCCCAGGTATGGTGGTTCTGTATCATTTTGATACTTCTGGAAAAAACGGTATTTATCAGATATTGCTGAAACTCCTGCGGTGTGTAAATATGAAATTGTGCTAAGGCCATTTTCCCTCCTGGTTATCTGTTTTTAATTAACTCATAGTACGTTCTTCTTTGCGATATTCTTTTCGTATCGCTTCTATCAGATCAACGTTACGTATGTATTGATCATCTTTGGAAATAGATTGCAACGCTGCATAATGAATGATATTCAGTATAGCTGCTCCGGTTAGTTCATATTTATCGGCAAGATCACGTAACTGGATAGATGGTTCTGGCTTACATGATGCTGGAAATGCTTTTTCCCATAGTTTTAGCCGTTCCTGAGCGTTTGGCGCCGAAAAATGTATAATGGTATGAAAACGCCTTAAAAAGGCATCGTCCATATTGCTTTTTAAGTTAGATGCCAATATCAGCAAACCAGGAAAATCTTCAATACGCTGTAGTAAATAGCTCACTTCCTGGTTGGCGTACCTGTCGTGCGAGTTTTGTACGTTGGTACGTTTACCAAACAAGGCATCCGCTTCGTCAAAAAATAGTATCCAGTTTTTGTTTTCGGCTTTCTGAAATACTTTCTCCAGGTTCTTTTCTGTTTCGCCTATATATTTACTCACTACTTGCGACAGATCGATACGATATACTTCCTTATTAAAATGTTTACCGAGCAAAGTTGCTGTTAATGTTTTACCTGTTCCGGAAGGGCCATGGAACAAAGCCCGGTAACCTGGTTTTATTTTTCGTTTAAGCACTTCATCCTGCATCAGGGTATCATTATGTTTTACCCATATCAGGATCTCGTTAAGCTGGTTTTGAGTATAATTGTTCAGTACCAGATCATCCCATGTCATGGCTGTGGTGATATTTTTGGCTGGAAAATCTGGACTGAATTTGGGTGTTGTTTCATGACCTGTTAGCAAAAGGTCTATCCATTCCTGATTAAGTATCAGACGACCGCTCATTAGCGGTTCGCCTTCTTTTACAGTTTCTAAAGATAATATCCCCTGCCTGGCCAATATACCACCGGTAAGCAGGTACTGAACAGCAACGCGTTTTTCTACATCATTGCCTGCTAATATAAATTGAGCGGTTTCGCCGGTAGGCAGAAGCCCCCTGTGATTGCTTCCCCTCACACCCCCAAATTCCGGAAAATCACCACCCTGTGGCAAAGCTTCTTTAATGATCTCATCATAAAAATTAGGGCGAATATGGGGTATATAGGTTATCAAGAAAAGGATACATTCGGCAGCCGGAAGAACAACGGCATGCTGTTTAAATTCCTCGCTGATCGAAGCCCCTAAATCCAATAAAACTGAATCATCGCTACCCTCCTTGCGGATCATAGCCTGATAGTAATCAGCAAATGACTGGATATAATTTTGAATGTTATTGATCATGAGTATTTTTAATCCTTTAGCTGTTGATTGTAAATAATTTATTGTTTCATATCCTCATGGAATTTAGGCGATACTATTTCAAGGTTGTCAAAATTTACAACTTCGTCAGAATTCTCACCTAAATGTTCTAAGGCTTGTGTATGATTAAGCTGAAGTTTGGCATTAGCGCCACCGCCTGTTCTGCCATCTTTCAATGCAAATGGGGCCCGGCCGTTTTGCATTTCGGTCAAGCTCCGGGTAGCACCGCGATCTTTAAAGAATTTATTGATAACAGGGTCATTGAACATTTCTGTCCAAAAGGCCTCCCTCAGTGTCCGGAATGACACCAATTTACCTTTAAATTGAGCTTTTAATTTATCAACAACCTGCTTAGGTAGCTGCATAATACTCCCCTCGCCTACCTGGTTCGGATTCTTTGGATCTGGTTCACCGTACCATTTGCCTACGTTTTCCTCGGTAACAACCGGCAGCTTCTCTCCTCCTGATACTTCCCCAGGTGTGCTCCTCATTTTCTCGGTAGTATTAAGCCGGTCTATCTCAAATGGCGATTTACCCATATCCAGGTCACGGGACAGCGTATTACCCGCATCACGCAGGATATCGATCTTTTCATTCAGGTCACCCGGTGTTTTAGCTTCATGTAAAAATTCTTTCAACGCTCCAAGATCAACCTCTCCTTTTGTACGTAACCCGGCAGAATTTAATATAGCTTCAATTTCTGCTATTTGTGCGCCAGTTGCAAATTCAGGGAAACAAGGTGAATTACAAAGTTTTAAGGCTTTTGCTGCCAAGGGATTTTCTAATAATGCCCTAGCCAAAGCTGGCTTACGGGTTAACATTTCTTTAGTTTCTGGCGTGATATTTTTAAATATTTCAGCTTCCAGCATTTTATTATCGCCTGACCCACTTGACGGTGATGCGGATTTATCTGTTGCTACAGGAGATGCTTCTGTGCCCGCATTTTCCTTTTGTGCAGGCTCAGTGGGTTCAACAGCCGGACTTTTAGCAGCAGCTTCATTTAATTCCGGAACCGTCCACTTGCCTTCCGCATCAATAAGTCCGGCACGTTCCATTAACAGCTTATATTTTTGCTCATTGGCAGCATTACCAATCGCTTCATTTAACGCTTGTTCACTTGGCGATGCTTTTGCTTTTACTTCATTACGTACCGCTACCGCAATCATTACGTTTGCAAAAACCGCGTTAACCATCACTTGTTTTTCAAGGGCTTCTTTCTGTTCAGGTGATAAATTAGAGCTTTCTATCTCATTTAGGTCTTTTACAGTTTTATAATTTATCGCAAAAAAGTTTGTAGCCAACTCTGCTTTTTGAACTAACGCAATACCCTTTTCGATCTTTAAGAAGGTATTGGCGGCAGAAAAACCCTCGGCTGTTTTTAAGGCGAATGATGCCAGTTTAGCTCCTTTAACAGCAGTATTTACAGCTACCAGCAATGGGCCAAGGATATTCAAGATATCCATAGCCAACTCAACATCAGGTTCAAGTTTATGATTCTCATACCGATCATAAATATGATAGCCGGCTACCCCTGCTCCAACAACAGCGCTCCCAACCCCCAGCGCAATGGCAAGTGCCCCACCTGTTGCCACTGTTCCCACTACCAGGGCGGCAATACCGGCCACGGCGGCTACAGCCTCTAATATGCCTAATATGGTCTTTTTAATTCCCGGTTTGCTATTTACATTTCCTTCTGCATTAATAACCGGTATCCGGTATTGTACAGAACCTTTACCATATTCACACTCTTTTCCAAATTCAGTAAAAGCATCTTGTATGGCTTCTTTTAGGGCAATTGTTTTATCGGCATTGGTACTGCTACCTGAATATTTTCTTTGAGTTTTATGTGTGGTTACATCAATGAGCACTACTTTAGTTTCCGCGTCAGTGCTGTCCTTAGTTTCACCAATCATGGTTATCAACTGATATTCCTGGCCGGTTTCCTGTGAAATGAGACTTATAACCGGGGTATACGTTGGTTTTGAATGATCGTAATCGCCGCTGAAGGATTGCAGGTTCTTTTGTACATCATTCAGGCCTTTTTCCTGGGATGCCATATTGGCTATCAGTTCATCAATTTTGTCTTCAAAAGATTTAGCAGAGTCGCTCATCGTTAGCAGAACCCATATATCAGACATGCCCGCGGCATCTGCTTTATCGGCGCCGATTGCCAGGGAAATAGGTTTACCTGTACCCTTGTTGTTAATATATATTTCTTTCAGCTTTTTGGCTAAACGGATCGTGTTTTCCTTACTGGCGGCATCTGCTGTTAATCTGTCAGCAAGTGACATCGCCTGCCTGTCGGTTAAACTTTTTAGTTTATCCTCCAGTTTTTTCTTATCCGCATCTGTAGTGGCTTCGGCAAGTTGCTTTTTAGTATCTTCAATTTCATTAAAAGGTTTATCAACAGATTCCTTGGCCAGGGCGTTCCCATTCTCTACTTTTATCGGGAAGAAGGCCTCACTCGGGCGGATGATAACCTTATCATCGATAGGCTCAACTTGCGCGCGACAGTAAATGATATATTCGCCCTCGTCTTTTGGAAAGGTAAAATCAGCATCCGGGGTAATATTTAGTCTTGATCCATAAAAAATGTCTGCTGATTTTAGTTCCTCGATCTTCTGTCTGGAGAGGTCGGCATCTACATTAACCTTTTCATCCGGCAGGCCCATTTCATCCATTTGCCGGTTATACAATTCCAGCTTTTCTGTATTAACAAGTGGCTTGGTTTTAAGCTGGCCCGACTCTCTGAAATGAGCAGACAGGCTTTCGCGCCTTTCTTTCCAGCTTGATGACAGATCGGCTTTTTCTTCAGCAGACAATTGAGCATCCACCCGGTAAATATCCCAGTAATAATAAACCGTACGCATGTTCAAAGTCATCAGGTTAAGCGTATCTGTGCCTTCCAGCTTTTCAAGCTGTACGTTCATTTTAAATGTGTGATGTGCTCCGGTAACTGTTTTGGCATCGGGTCTTACATCCTTGGCAATAATATTTGATGGATATGCTTTTTTTACATGATCAAAGCTTTTGGTCTCGCGCCCTTCCATTTTTATATCACCACCCCGCAATACCTTTGTAGCAACTTTGATCACTTTTAATATATCCTCGGCCTTCATTTCTTTGCGCAAAGGATCTGGCAATACTCCAGATTTCATGTGCGCCTCATCTGCACCTTTTTCGTTTAAGGAAGTAACAAATACATCAATACGCAAATAAACATTGGCTTCATCCCCTTCATTGGTTGCAAGAGATATTTTATCTGGCAGGTCATAAAGATTATTATACATCTTACGCTCATCTGCCATTAACTTTTCGATCTTTAACTTCAATTCATATGCCCACTGCATGGATGCTGACAGGGCAGTTGCATCTTTTGAAGGTTTTACATCAAGTACACTTTTTAATTTTTCGATACGGATAAGCTCACGGATATTGGTAAATAAATCTGCCGGTTTATCACTTTCATTAACGTCAATATAAACCTTATTAATCGCTTTATCTGCGGCATCTTTTTGAGCGGCATACCCACGCCATTTTAATTTACTTTTTGAATAATAGAAATTAAAAGAAGCCGGAATATCTTCTGATGTGGGTTCGGCATTGCGTGTTGATGTAATGATATCGGCCATGCTTTTTTCAAAAGCATTCGCCCATTTTGGTTTAGGTGGAATTTCCTCCTGATCATCCCCGCCTTTAGCACCCTTACTTTGAGACGCCCCTCCGTAAGGCATTACAATAAGACCAATTACCTCACCGTCACTTACCGATTTTTTGAAATTATCATAATCAGTATCAGAGTCAAACCAATTTGAAACGGTGTACGCGTTGTCCAGATCTTCCAATTTTTTTTGCTCTTCGGCAGACAGATTATCTTTTTTGCCGATAAAACCATCCTTGTTGGCTACATTGTCATGTGCGCCTGCATAAAACAACCCGTTAACCCGCTTATTATAAAATGGCGGCAGAACTGTATCATTACTAATATGAAAAGACTTCAACTGTATAGGTGTAGCGCCATCGATCTTATATAGCATTAATATGTTGCCCTGTATAATAAGCGTTCTGCTAAGCCCCGGCTCCAATCCTTTCAATATTTTAACATCCTCGGATATGTTTCCTTTAGTTTCTAAAAGGGTTATTTTACTTTTTCCATCTGATGGGCCGGGGTCTCTTTGTATAATTTTGCGGCTTATATTTTTATCCTGCTGTAATACATGGGTAAGTTCATGTGCTAATAAGCGTTTCCCTGTATCGGTATCCGGCTGATATTGCCCGGCCGCGAATGCAATATGGTTCTGATGGGTATATGCCAGGGCGTTAATATCTTTTGACGACTGGTGAGCTTGTGAATCATTATGGATCTGTACATCACCAAAATCATGACCAAAGCGATTTTCCATAAATCCCCTTGTTTGTCCATCTAATTGCTCACCTGATGACTGTATCGTTTGTTCAACGCCAGTGGTAACAACCGGCGAATTATCTGAAGTTTCTTTTCTGTCGATCTTTTTATTTTCTTCCTCCTCACAATGAGCACATTTTCTCTGGATGGGTAAATCGGCAATTGGTTGCATTGGCTCAGGAGTGATTTCTTCTTTTGTCTCATCCTCCTCCATATGAGATTCTTCTTTTGCCTCGCACACCGAACATTTTGGTTGAATAACCTGCTTGGGTGCCGGTTTAAAAAAAGGCGCATTATCGGATCGATCATTTTTGCTCATCACCAGGTCAGCCATCGTATCAGCTTCCTGCTCGTAAATATCATTGGGGTGATTTACCGTGAGCTTTGGCTGAAAAAATAGCGATTTAGAAGCCATAGATTTTTCTGGCTTACTGATCGGATTGATGTGTTTATGCAAATTCACTGTTAAATTATTCAATTATTTATAGCTCCCTGCTTTGAACCAGTCAAATAAAACTTTTGAGTATGTTTCTAAGTCTGTTGGTTTTTTAACGAAAAAGGAATATGCTTCGGCATAAAATTCTTCTGGTTTAGCCGGCCAGTTCTGAGCAGCATATGGTGTAAGGGCCGGTGATATGTTGTTTTTTATCACCAGATCATAAAATGCTTTAACTGATATAGCCATGCTTTTATTAAAGGCCATTACTAAAGCGGCGTTGTAAAAACTATTCTGTGCCGCCTCAAGTGCCGCCGTTGCGCTAACAACTGTATTCTTAGGGTTTGCTTTATTAAGATCGTCGCGCTTGGTATTCCTATCCTTTATGGCAGCATCTGCAACGGCCTTCGCACTATCCGCAACCTTTGTTTCGACATCTAAAACAGCATTATCATCATAGAATTTTTTAATAGCGTTTTCGCAATTTGTTAACGATGTTCTGTAATCCGCGCTATCTGCATCATCTTTATTAATCACAGGGCCAGCAGCATTGAATGCTGTTTCCATAACCGTTAGTTTGGCCGCGGCATCTTTTTTAAGATCATCTACATTAGCAAGCTTGGCATCGGCGGCGGCTTGTTTTGTTTCTAGAACAGTTTTTTGCGCTTCCGCAGCGCTTTTTTTAGTATTAAAGTCGGCCTCTTTTGCATCACTTACTGCTTTTAATCTATCTACTTTTGCCTTTTTTGCTGTAAAATCATCCTTAGCGGCCTTAACCGCGGCTTTATCAGGACTATCCTTTATACTATTAAATTTATCAACGGCTTCATTTAGCTCGACAATTGCCGCATTGGTGGCGTCATTTGCTGTATTAAATACATTAACTGCATCATTTGCTTTAGTATTCAGCTTGTTGAATTTTAAACCCTCAGTATCAAGGCTGCTCATCGCTACACGATGAGGCATTGCGGCAACGGCATGTCCGACTTCATGGGTAATAAGACGAATAGATTCATCGGCCGTGTTTGTACCAAATGCAAGATCACTTAGCTCTATTTTTTGCTCATCAGTTACACTTGTATCATTAAAGCCCTGCTCATTGCTATACCTGCCAGCTGTTGTGCCGCCAAGGGTGTTGACCCTGACAACTTTAGCTCCTTTAATGGCAGTTTTATCACCTGCAGGCAAACCAGCGAGCGCTTGATCAACCAGATCAAGCTCTACATCAGAAAAAGTAGAGGTATCATCCAGCACAGCAGTGATGCCATATGTTTTTATTTTTGCAATAAGTTGAGGCTTAGTAAGTGGTTTTCTTTGAATTTGCTGACCGTTTTGTGTTTGTTGCAGCACATGGGTGAGTTCATGAGCCATTAATTTTTTTCCGCTATCCGTCTCGGGCGAATATTGCCCACTATTAAATACAATATCATTGCCCGTAGTATAAGCTAATGCGTTGATCGAGTCTGCAGATTTTGCAGCTATCGAATCAGTATGAATACGCACATTTGAAAGATCCTGACCAAAGTGTGGTTCAAAAAATTGGCGACTACTTTCCGGTAGCGGTTGTCCGGACGAACCTAATGAAGCTGCATAACTATCCGGATCACTGCTTTTTTGCCCTCCACCAGATGGGCCTTCTTTACGGTGAACCTTTTCTTCATCTTCGCAATGCTGACATTTACGTTGGACGTTATCTCCAACTGGACTAAAAAAAGTTTTTTCATTATGATCTGTTTTGGCCATAACATGATCAGCCATAGCATCGGCCTCCTGTTCGTAAACATCGCCAGGTTGATTTACAGTAAGCTTGGCCTGAAAAAACAAACCTTTTTCATTCTTCGTATGAGATGAATTATCATTGTCATATGATTGTGATTGGTCAATATGAAGTTTGGTTTTAAACATGGTGATTGTTTATGATGGATTGGTTAAAAATGTCGTGCCATACAGCTGTAAGAATCCGGATTATCCAATAGTAACTGCATTGTTTCCGGACTTCCACTGGTACAATCAGGCGGGTTTCCGGGCAAACCCCATACGTGATTGCTTCCTCCATATGCCCTGTGGTAATTTTCATGAATCATCAAGGCCCCCACGTCTGTAGCAGTCCAGGTAGAATTGATCATATCAAAGCATAACATAATATTATAGGTAGGGAAAAAATCGATGTCTGTTCTTGCACGTGTAGCACCATTACATTTTCCAATTGCAGGGTTTGCGTTGGCTCCATCATTACAGTGGTACAGATAATCTGCATTAAGTTTATCATTTATCTTGATGTAATGTGCTTCAATCTCGCCTATGTTCGCCATACCGTCTTTACCAAAATATTTAGGTATCAATGTTGATAATCTTGCATCTTTAGCTTTAAATGCAGCCAATACACGGCTAAGCATCCCTACAGCGGCAGCATGACCTGGCCAGATAAATGGTTTAAGATGTTTATCCTCTGAGCAAAATTTATCATGACCGTATCGCCGTACTACCCCCTCTCCCTGTTGCACCACATGCGTTAATTCATGTGCCATGAGTTTTTTACCGCTATCACTTTCGGGAGCATACTGACCATTGTTAAAAACAATATTATTACCGGTGGTATAAGCCAGAGCATTGATAGACTGGGCAGATTTTGCGGCTACAAAATCGGTATGGATACGTACGTTTGAAAAATCCTGACCAAAACGAGGTTCAAAAAACTGGCGGCTACTTTCAGGTAGCGCCTGACCTGAGGAACCTAATGATTTAACGTAGCTATCCAGTTCGTGACTACCTTGTGCTTCGGCGCCTGAACTTTCTTTACGGTGCAGTTTTTCTTCTTCTTCACAATGTTGGCACTTACGCTGTATAACCGTCTGGGCAGGCTTAAAAAATGCGCACTCGCCTGTGGTCATACGCATGACCTTATCAGCCATAGCGTCTGCTTCCTGTTCATACCGGTCACCGGGCTCATTCACCTGTAATTTAGGTTGTATCAAATGTCCCGGAAAAAAAGGTTTACTATTTTGTGCCCTTCCCGTGTTTTCAGATTGTGATTGTTTAGTAGCTAACATAACTTTACTTTAATACCAATCCACATTTAATATTTCCTGCATCCATGGCAGGCGTATGGTTGAATACCCCCATGGTAATTTTCCTAACAGTACATCAATAGTTCTTTGTTCAACCGTTAATAACCATCCATTTTCTTTTTGAGTTAATTTCCCATCTCGTTCAAAAAAAGCAGCGCGGAGACCTTTAACCGAAGTGTTTTTTAGAGGTGACCAATGATTTATAACAGCTTCCAGTAATCTTTTTGATTCTGCTTTTTCTTTTCTTGTTAAAATAATAGCTGCAGGCAGTGTTTCTGAAATAGGATAACCACATAAAATTTTAGAAAGCGTTAAATCAAATTCAGCAGCCTTGGTCTTCCCGGTTGCCAGATAATGAAGCAATAGTATGGCTCGTTGATGAGTGGTATCATCTATAAACTTTCCATCGGCTAATAATCCCAGATCATTAAAGTAAGGCGATAAAAAATAATGAAGTATTACTATTCCACTACCTTTTATGTATAGCGTTTCTGCGTCTATAATGCCTGTATGTTTTTTATTCTTTGGCAAAAGCCGCTCTGTAGCACCTGTTGTCTTACTTTTATTCAATCTTTCTTCCGATATCTTTCGCTGCTGTTTTAACGACGGGGCATCTTGATTATCAGCATGGTGAGTTTTACTATTTTCTCGTTCTTCTTCAATCTTTTCCTCCCTGATATCCTTCTTCTCCCTTATATCGTGGCTGATTTTTTCTATATCGATATCGTTTGGTTTATTTGTAGCATTACGGGTGTCATCTGTTTCAGCCTTATGTGTTTCTTTACCTTTATCACTACCTATGGAATTTGCATTTTTAGCCCTGTTTGTCTCACTATCATCTTTTGGCTTGTTTGTTACTATCTCCTCTTCTTCATTGTAAGTGCCACTTTCTTCAGTATTAGCCTTCAACTTGTCAGTGATTATTTCTTTCTTCTCATTGTAAGGATTGTTCACTTCAATTTCTCTATGATTATTCGTAAGCATAGGATTATCCATATCCTGTTTAAACCCTTCCTGCGATATCAAAAACGATTTGAGATCCTGAAATGCTTGCTTTACAATGTTTGTTTTGAGCGTCTTCTTTATTCTATTTTCCAATGATGTTGTTATCTCATGGCTTGAGATATTGAAGTGGTTTGCTAACAGACTTAATGACTGTAATATCAATTCCCTATCTTTTGTACCTGATAAAGCAATTTTGTTGTCTAAAACATTAGGGCTTAATAAAGCAAGGAAAATGTACTTCCATATTTCATTACGAACCGGTAAATCGTCCTTAATGAAGTTATTTATAAAGACTTTCAAATCACTGTAAATAGCGTTCCAGGATTCAACTGTTCCAGGGCTTATGATTGATATGAGTTGCGCCAGGAAGGCATTATCATATTGCAAAATCAGTCTTTGTAATATTACCGGCCTATCTATATAATTATCGTATAGCCAGTTAAAGAAATATAAGTCTTTTTTTTCAGATAGAGAAGTTAGGATTTTATTACTCCAGTCGACCATGTTTTCAACAGGGCTATACCATGGTAAATAACCATTTTCCAGAAAATAAATGAAAGCTTTTATTAATGATTGCTCAGGGCGTAATACTTCTTCAGTATTTTCATCAGCCAGTTTGCTTCGTTTAGATGACAGGCTTTTCCTAAGCTCTTCAATAAAGTGCGTTTTAAATTCCTGTTCAAAATTAAGCACTTCAATTTTACCTAAATCAAGATGTAATGAATCGATGCGTATTATATCAGTAGTTGGAAATAATTCATCAAAAACAACTTCCATGCTGGCTGATAATTCATTGCGCAGCAAGTCGCTTACACGATTTTGAAAAGCGTGTGCGCCCTCCCGTTTGGGAAAGTTTAAAGTAACTTGCTGCTTATGAACAATGTGTGATGCCATGATAGTATTACATATGAATCAGCTTATTATTTCTTCTTCCTGGTAAAAAGTTTTTCTATTGTCCCGGGTTTTTTAAGCGAAAGCACAGGACCGTCGTCGGAAGTTGTAATGATGAAGCCCGTTGAGGTAATCTCCAATTGCATTGCTGTAGTTGATGAATGACAAGTTCCGTTTGATAGGGTTAATGAAACGGTGACAATTGAGGCTTTGACATTTACTACACTACTATCACCTGATATCCGAATAACACCATCAGCAGTCATCGCGCCCTTCGATATATTATCTCCAAAGACTTCCCAATCATAGGTAAATCTGCTGTCCCTGATAGCAGGAGTAAATGTTGCAGATACAATACCTGACCTGGCAGCTACGGCTGCAGTCTTAACACCACTACCAGACCAATCATTTATAAAGCTGAAAAGACTACTACCTGGTACAGAAAGAACCGTAATATTTACCGGCGCAGAACTTACATTATTTACGGTATAAATTAGCCGGTATGTTCCGGCTTTGGCGATTGCCGGCGTAAAGGTTTGTTTGACACTATCAAGACCGGGTACAGCATTAAAAGTACCGCCGGGTATCGATACTGCAATTTGCGCAGGATTGGTATCATTATCACAGAAAGTAGTATTACTCATCGAAATAACCGGTGCCGGAGGTGGTGGAGGTGTTATTTCTGCAGTAGTACGTTCTATCGGTGAACCTATATAAGGAACATAGAAGTCTGCAATAATTATTTTGTTAATAATATCATAGTTTGGCTCCTCCTCAGACACTCCCCTGCCTGCCAGGATATCAATCAACCTCAGCTTTTCGGTATCAGATACTCCTTTGCTGTCAGCCACCATTTTCTTGACAAGATTCAAGGTGTTTTCATCAAGATCTGGAGATGCAGAGACTTGTTGCTCTTCGGTTGGAGTAGCTTCCATACTTGCCGATCGTGCTTTCATTGATACCGCATCACCAGCTTTAGAAAGCGGGGCGCTAATGTTTTTATTAAAAGTGGGGATATAATTTTTATAAACTAATACCAGGGTACCCCCTTTGGGCACACCTGCTTTATGTTCAAGCCCGGGGTTGTTTTTATAGTAGTTTAAAAATGTATGTTTATCGGCGTAGCGGGAATATCTCTGGTTAACTTCATCACTTAATGAATCTAATAATTCGTCAAGAACAGCATTTAATACCGTTTCAAAATCTACAATTAAAAGATCTACTCCATAAGCTTCAATTAACGATATTATAGAGGAGGCATCCCGGGAGACCTGAGTTTTTGCCACAGGGCCTTTTAGAGTGGCGATAACTTTGTTGATGGAATCAAGATAATTATTAAATGCATCATATTGATCGTTTAAGTCGATATCAATAACGGATGGGGTATTAAGCAAATACACCATCACTGTTTCAATAGCATCAATAAAATAAAAAAAGTTGAAATAAAGCTCGTCTACACTACCTGGTTGAGGACCTGTTACCGGATTAGTGAAAACTCCGGTATCACTTAACGCATTAAGGTAAGCGCTTGCTATTGTGTTGGGTAGTACCGCGCAATTGTTGCGTATAAAAGTGCCTTTTGGATAAATATAGGAGGTGCTTGATGGCTGTATCGGTTCAATACCCCGAATAGCGTTTGTTTTAACCTCTGAGAATCTTTTAATTGGACTATCTGTTAATTTACCAGGTATATTAGTTCCCGTGGCGGTTTTACCAGCATAAGGTAAGTTTGCAACAAAAATAAATGGCGTCAATATCTTACCTCTGGCTTCTGTTGTTATCAGGTTGTAATCAGTTTCCAGATCCTGAATCTCCGCATCGGGCAAAGTCACATTTGAAAAATCAAACTGCTGATCTGCAATGGCTACTACATCAAATGGCAGGTTATAGGTTAAACGCTGGATAAGAATATTCGATAAAACATCCTGATAGTTTTGGCCGATATGGCCTTCAACCCTGAAAAAGTTATACTTTTCAATATCATATAAAAGTGGTTGTGCTACTTCGGTACTTGTGTTATATAAACCCGAATTAAAACCCAGGTTTAACGTGGCTTTTCCATTGTTGGTTTTGGCATAGTTCCATGATTTATATAATTCAGCACCGCTTTCATTTACCGTGTAATAGTACGGGATAGCACGTTCTGAAAGTGGGAAATGCATATACTGGCTTGGAGTGATCTTTACCGTAAATTTGTCTGACTGAGTCGTGTCTGGAATAGTAAAATCTTTAATCATCAATACCATCCGGCTAAATAGCAAGAGCACCTCGGCCGATTCAACACCCATTTTTGAGAATAGAGGTGAATAAATAAAGTAGTTACGATAGCTATCTTTTACATAGTCATTAGTTGCCAGTGATGCATCACCTAAAACCAGATGCAATGGAAATAAGTTTTCATCCGGGCAGCAGGTAGTGATGATATGGGATACTTTAGCAGAAAATTCCTCATAAGCCTTGATCAAATCATCAATGAAATCATAAAAGTATTCAATAGCCAGCGGGTTTTGTTTTAATAATTGGTCAAGATAATTTTTCAGTACGGCCAGCATATCAGAAAAAGGGTTTGACGTAATGTTCAAAATAGTCCCGTATTGCTGATAGCAGGAATTATAAGCATCGGTTAGTTGGCTTAATGTGGTATCATCAACTAAACTAACAAACGCATTTAGTACATCATCCGCAGTTTCAAGATCTGTATAAGGTACGTTAAATCTTTTTAGCTGTACCTTGGAGTTTAAGCTCAGTTGAAAGGCTTTAGACGGAATATTTAACCTAGGGGATATGGGAGATATTTTATTTATATTACCTATCCTATCAATATTGCTTACTTTGTTAGCGTTATTACTGTACAGGTCATTTTTTGCAACAAGTAAAGGCCTTATCTGTAAAACCATTTTTTCGCCTTTGTTATTGCAATCCTGCGTATCGCAGTTTTTGAGATCTGTTTCTTTAACTTCCAGGAACAAAGCAACCACATAGTCACTTAAAAAGGTAGTAGCTGCTGATGAAAGGGTTTTCGCATTGAGTTGTTGTGCGCTTTCCAATGCATTAAACTGATCATCCGTAAGTAATAACCAAACAGTTTTATCGGTACAAAAAGGTTTGAAAAAAGGGAGGCCGCCTTCCTTGTCATAAACAAAAGGAAGGTCATCAGGAACCTCAACAGGAGTATACGGCATATAGTAGGTATACTGGTTAGTGTCCTGGGTAATTAAATACCCCTGCGAAGTTACTCCGCAACCTTTGTTAATTTCAATAACACCCGGATTGAGCACTATATCCAGTCCGCAAACAATACCAATACCTATCAGTTTGTTGCGTGTCCAGCGGTTTTGCTGATCAAGGTAGTTAAAAGTTTCATTGAGGTGATCGTTAGTAAGTACCTGATCTGGTTCAAACACGA
>Ga0207671_10003445_pt1 | contig 15761 bp, 12 predicted proteins | sample KBSC24metaG_FD_184352 | JGI IMG/M metagenome (GOLD analysis project Ga0207671, IMG submission 184352) | Corn rhizosphere microbial communities from Kellogg Biological Station, Michigan, USA - KBS C2-4 metaG (SPAdes) (version 2) | ecosystem: Host-associated > Plants > Roots > Rhizosphere > Soil... | reverse complement strand
TAAAAGGACCAGCCATATTTTTAGCGCAGTTTATAGGCGATACCGCACCATTTAACAGCCTGGAATCTATTTGTAAATGGGCCGCGGGCCTGGGTTACAAAGGTGTTCAGCTGCCAACCAATGATGCGCGTTTTATCGATTTGCAAAAAGCTGCCGAAAGCAAAACTTACGCCGATGAGATCAAAGGTATTGTGAACGCTGCCGGATTAGAAATTACCGAACTATCAACCCACCTGCAAGGGCAGCTGGTAGCAGTAAACCCTGTTTACGATTCGCTTTTTGATGCTTTTGCACCTGAAGCCTATCGTAATAACCCGGCCGCCAGACAAAGATGGGCGGTACAACAGCTGAAATATGCCGCAGAAGCATCAAAAAATTTAGGACTTAATGCTTCTGTTACTTTTAGTGGCGCCTTACTTTGGCCAATGGTGTACCCATGGCCGCAACGCCCGGCTGGTATAGTAGAGACAGGTTTTGATGAACTGGCCAAACGCTGGACACCGATCCTGGATGTGTACGAAGATAATGGTATCGACCTTTGCTACGAGATCCACCCGGGCGAAGATCTGCATGATGGTATCACCTATGAAATGTTCCTTGAAAAGGTGAACAATCATAAACGAGCCAACCTGCTGTATGATCCATCACACTTTGTATTGCAATGCCTGGATTATTTAGAGTATATCGACATCTATCATGAACGCATCAAAATGTTCCACGTAAAAGATGCTGAATTTAACCCGACGGGTCGTCAGGGTGTTTATGGTGGTTACCAGAATTGGGTTGACCGCGCAGGCCGTTTCCGCTCATTGGGTGATGGTCAGGTTGATTTTAAAGGGATCTTCAGCAAATTAACCCAGTATGATTATAAAGGATGGGCCGTGTTAGAATGGGAATGCGCGCTTAAACATCCCGAAGATGGGGCAAGAGAAGGTGCCACATTTATCAAGGATCATATCATCAGGGTTACCGAACGTGCCTTTGACGATTTCGCCGCATCAGGTTCTGATGAAGCTTTTAACAGGAAAACGCTGGGGATATAACCAAACCTTAAAATACTTTTTCATCCTGAGCGTAGCGAAGGATCTGCTCGTTTGCATATATGTTCACGAATAGATGCTTCGCTAAGTTCAGCATGACAAAATGGGCAGGTGATAAGTGAGAAGATAAAAGCATTATATTTGGTGACCAATTAACCAATTCAATTAAACCTAATTATCTTTAAATGCAAACCATTAACCGTACACAGCTCTTCAGGGCCAGTTGTTTATCCCTGTTGGTAACATCATTATCCTTTGGTATCCGCGCGGGTATATTGAACGACCAGGGTGTCAGATTTCATTTGAACGCCTCCGAACTGGGCACCATTGCTGCAACAGCTTTTTGGGGTTTCCCATTGGCTATTATCGTGGGTGGTTTTATTGTAGATATTATCGGCATGAAAAAATTGCTGGTATCGGCTTTTGTTTTCCATTTAATAGGTATTTTGCTTACCATTTTTGCCAACGGGTACTGGACCCTGTTCCTGTCGACATTGATGATCGGTATTGCCAACGGAACGGTAGAGGCTTCCTGTAATCCCTTGGTGGCTTCTTTATATACCGATAATAAGACCACCAAGCTCAATCACTTTCACTTGTGGTTTCCGGCGGGTATCGTTATCGGTACATTGATCGTGTTTGGGCTGGATAAAGCTTTAGCTCATGGAGTATCACCAAAACCTTACTGGATATCACAGCTGGAAGTAGCTATCATGCTCATCCCTACCTTAGCTTACGGCTTTCTGTTCTCCAAGCTGAAGTTCCCGGTAACTGAAAGGGTATCTGCAGGCGTAAGCACAAGCGATATGTATGTGTCTTTGATGAATCCATTGTTTCTGTTCATGATCATATGTATGTTTGGTACAGCTATAACTGAACTGTTTACCAACCAGTGGACGGATGTGTTGTTCAAAACAGTTACTGACAATGCTATCCTGATTCTCACTTTCGTGGCATCGGTACAGGTATTGGGCAGGGCGTTTGCTGCGCCTATTGTGCATCGCCTGGCTCCACAAGGCGTGCTGCTTATTTCGGCCATCTTATCTGCACTGGGAATTTACCTGATGATTCATTTGCATGGTGATGCCATTTATTTTGCAGCCGTTGTTTTTGGATTGGGTGTAGCCTTTTTCTGGCCATGTATGATAGGTTTTGTAGCCGAAAATCTGCCACGTACCGGAGCTGTTGGTTTAAACCTGATGGGCGGTGCAGGCATGTTTGGCGTATCTATTTATATGATATTTATGGGCGGGCATTATGATACTATCATGGCTCAGAAACTTCCGGCAGGTGCCAGTCTGGACGCTTACCGGTCGGCAGCCGCAGGTACAGATATGGCCAAAGCTTTTGATGCTGCCCGGTCAGCAGCCGGTCCCGAAGTGCTAAATACTACCCTCATTATCCCGGTAGCATTGATAGTTGCTTTTGCCGCTTTGGTGTTTTACATGCGTGGCAAGAAAAAAAGTGAACCATTAAGCACAGTTACCGTGTAAAAAGTACACTGATTATGATAAAAAATTGTATTTTTCACCCGTATTATTCACCAATTCCAAAAAACAGAAGTAAACCAGGCAGCTTAATAAAATAAAACAGATATGACCCTGCCAGGTTATTATTAAAAAACAAAAAACTCATGAAAAAGGCTTTTTTTATTCTTTGTATCAGCGCGGTAGTTACAGCTTGCGGTAGCAATTCATCAAACAAAGGCGGCAGCGACAGTACCAGCGCTGCAAACCAAACCGCAAAAGCTGCTGATGCTAATGCTGATACAGTTGTTGCAAAAACAGGTACAGAAGCGGCAGGCGGATCAGCAGGCTCAGCCAAAGGCGAAAGTTTAATAGCGGCAGCTGATTGCAATACCTGCCATAAAGTGGATACCAAAATTATAGGTCCTGCGTTTCAGGATGTAGCGGCTAAATACCCTGCTACCGAAACCAATATTGAAACCCTGGCTAAAAAAGTTATTGACGGTGGTAAAGGTAACTGGGGCGACATCCCGATGACTCCACACCCAACCGTATCATTAGATGACGCTAAAGAAATGGTTAAATACGTTTTATCCCTGAAAAAATAACCTGATTTTATCTTCTTAAAAAATAACTATGACCACTGGAATCAGGGTAAAACTTTCTGCCATGATGTTCCTCGAATTTTTTATTTGGGGAGCATGGTTTGTAACATTAGGCGCATTTTTAGATAAAACACTGCATGCTACAGGCGTTCAGGCCGGATCTGTATTTTCAACCCAATCATGGGGAGCTATTATCGCGCCTTTTATTATTGGCTTAATTGCCGACAGGTATTTTAACGCCGAAAAAATATTAGGTATACTGCATATCCTGGGTGCTGTATTGATGTACCAGATGTACAAGGCCCCGGATGTTGCTGGGTTTTACCCATATGTATTGGGTTACATGGTGCTGTATATGCCAACGCTGGCGCTGGTAAATTCCGTTTCATTTAATCAGATGACCGATCCGGAAAAAGAGTTTTCTTCTATCCGTGTTTGGGGAACTGTGGGTTGGATATTGGCGGGTGTATCGATCAGTTATTTATTTCACTGGGATTCTCCAAATGGCATTGCACAGGGCTTTTTAAAAAATACCTTCCTGATGGCAGGAATTGCTTCCCTGGTTTTAGGTTTATTCAGTTTTACGTTGCCTAATACGCCGCCCAAGGTTTCAAAAGATGAGAAAGTTAGCATTTCGCAGGTACTTGGTTTGGATGCATTAAAGCTGTTGAAAGACAAGAACTTTGCTGTGTTCTTTGTGGCTTCCATCCTGATATGTATCCCCCTGGCGTTTTATTACCAAAATGCAGGCGCGTTTTTAGCTGATATCAAAGTTGATAACCCGACGGGAAAAATGGCTATTGGTCAAGGCTCGGAAGTGTTATTTCTGCTTTGTTTGCCTATCTTCTTTAAGAAATTCGGCTTTAAAAAGACCATTCTTGTGGGTATGCTGGCATGGGCAGTTAGGTATGCGATGTTTGCTTACGGTAACGCCGGCGAGTTGAGCTTCCTGCTGATTATAGGCATCGCGCTTCATGGCGTTTGTTATGATTTCTTCTTTGTTTCCGGACAGATCTATACAGATTCAAAAGCCGGCATTCAATATAAAAGCGCTGCCCAGGGCATGATAACCCTGGCTACTTATGGCGTTGGTATGTTGATCGGGTTTTATATTGCCGGATTAATTTCCGACAGTTATAACAGTCCTGCCGGGCACGATTGGAAAATGATATGGCTGATACCTGCTGGTATTGCGGCAGTAGTATTTATCCTGTTTGTATTGTTCTTTAAAGATCAAAAAGATAACGTAGCTATTAACGAATCTGCAACTAATAACTAAACCAATGGCATCAAACCAAAACCGGAGATCGGCTATCAAAAACATGCTTGCAGGCACGGCCGCTATTACAGCGTCGGGCGTGCTTACTTCATTTACATCAACCGAACAAGATAAACCAATGTTACCTGATACGCTTAAAGGAAATATTAACCATGCGGTTTGCCGCTGGTGTTATGGTGATATAACCGTGGAGCAACTTTGCGCCGCCGCCAAAGATATCGGCATCAAGGGGATCGACCTGGTTGGCCCTTCCGACTGGCCTACGCTTAAAAAGTATGGTCTGTACTCATCCATGTGTAACGGCGCCGAAATAAACCTGACCGATGGTTTTGGCGACAAGCAGTTTCATGCCCAGTTACAAAAAAACTATTCGGAAATGATACCTAAGGTGGCCGCGGCAGGGTATAAAAACCTGATCTGCTTTAGCGGAAGCCGCCGGGGAAAGGATAACGAAACCGGCTGGAACAATTGTGTGGAAGGCCTGAAGCCGTTAGTGGCTCTTGCCGAGAAACATAACGTGGTATTGGTAATGGAACTGCTCAACAGCAAGATCGATCATAAAGATTACCAATGCGACCGTGTATCATGGGGTGCTGAACTTTGCAAAAGATTAGGCTCCGAAAACTTTAAGCTCCTGTATGATATATACCACATGCAGATAGATGAGGGCGACGTGATCCGCAATATCCGCGACAATCACCAATACATCGCGCATTATCATACCGGTGGCGTTCCCGGCCGTAACGAGATCGATGATACACAGGAGCTCTATTACCCTGCCATTATGAAAGCTATTGTAGGGGTGGGACATAAGGGCTTTGTGGCACAGGAATTTATTCCGAAGCAGCCAGATCATATCGCTTCTTTACGTAAAGCGGTACATATCTGTGATGTTTAAACCTTATGGTTTGCAACTGCTCTAACCAATACATTAACCAAATAATTATACATGACAACCAGAAGAACATTCTTAGCACAAGCCGGATTAATTGCGGCAGGTGTGATGATAAAACCAAACTTACTATCGGCCAAAAGCACTAATGGTGTCGGGCTACAATTATATAGCTTGCGCGATCAGCTGCCAAAAGATGTAAAAGGGGTAATAGCCCAGGTTGCCAAAGCCGGTTACAAAGAGGTAGAAACCTTTGGCTTTAATCAGCAAACCGGTTATTGGGGTTTACCAGGTAAAGATTTTGGTCAGCTGTTAAAGGATAACGGCTTAAGTACCCCAAGTGGTCACTACGGCCTTGATCAGTATTTTGGCGAAGGTAAAACCGATGATCTGAAAGCTTATATTGAAGTGGCCAATACCATAGGTCAAACGTATATTATTATCCCTTCGCTAAATCATAACTTCATCAAAACGGTTGACGACTGCAAAGCTGTTGCTGATAAGATGAATAAGATTGCCGAGATCTGCAAAGCATCGGGCTTAAAGCTGGGTTACCACAACCATAATTTTGAATGGCATCCGGTTGGCGATACTACTTTTTATGATGTAGTGCTGAATAATACCGATCCTAAGCTGGTGAACATGGAAATGGACCTTTATTGGGTAGTTCGTGCCGGTCAGGATCCGATAGCTATATTCCAGAAACATCCGGGCCGTTTTACCTTTGTACACATCAAGGATCGTGATAAAACCAATGCTAACCTGAACACCGAAATTGGTAACGGCGACATTGATTTTAAAACCATTTTAGGTAAAGCCAAACTTGCCGGCATTAAACACTTTATTGTTGAGCAGGAAAACTATACCAATATCGATCCGTATGTGAGTATTACTAAAAGTGCATCGTACTTGAAAAATACACTCCACGTTTAAGGGGAGGTAGTATCAAGTAACTAGTATCAAGATTTTTGTTCTTTTATTAAGAACCCAAGCTAAAGATAAAAGGTGTCTTGATACTAGCTACTTGATACTAATTACAAATTAAAAACCAATTATAATACTGATATGAAATATCCAATTGTATTAACAGCGCTTTTAGCAGGAAGCTTTTTTGTAGCCAACGCGCAGCAAGCAAAACCAGAAGATACTGAAACCTGGGAGCCTATACCCAAAGTAGTTGTACCAGGAAAAGTATTGGGCGAAGCCCCGTCTGACGCTATTGTTTTATTTGATGGCAAAAACGAGGACGAGTGGGTTTCTGTAGCCGATCAAACACCTGCAACATGGGTGGTTAAAGGTGGTATTTTAACCGTTGATAAAACCAAAGGCAATATCGAAACCAAAAGAAAATTCACCAATTACCAGTTGCATATTGAGTGGCGCGTACCAGCCAGCATTACCGGCGAAGGACAAGCCCGCGGTAACAGCGGTATTTTCCTGGCCTCATTAGGTAAAGGCGATGCAGGTTATGAATTGCAGGTTTTAGATTCATACAACAACAAAACTTATGTTAACGGTATGGCAGGCAGCTTGTACAAACAGGCTATCCCATTGGCAAACCCAGGTCGTAAACCAGGCGAATGGAATGTATATGATGTAGTTTGGACTGCTCCTGTATTTAACGAGGATGGTTCTTTAAAATCAGCTGCTAAAGCTACCGTGTTCTTTAACGGTGTTTTAGTTGAAAACAACTTTGAACTGTGGGGGCCAACACAATACATCGGCAAAGCATCTTACGAAGGTAAAAAACACGGCGCTGCCCCAATTAAATTACAGGCACACGGCGATAAAAGCGAACCGCTTAGCTTCAGAAATATCTGGGTACGCGAGTTGTAATATCCCTTATTTGTTAAAAAAAATCCAGGGCCTGTAAGCGAAAACTTATGGGCCTTTTTTGCAGCAGTTTAAACGCACAAAATTGTGGCAATTGCTACCAAAAATACTACAGAAAACCCCCAGATTTGAACCTATCTTTACCATTTTAATAAACTCATGAAATCACTTTACCAAACCCGCTATTCTCTGTTCGCACTGATATTATTTTTTATGCTGAGCCTGTCGGCTTCTTCGGCTATGGCAGCTAAAAGGTTTTACTATCAGCTTAAAGTATATCATTATAAAACAACGGCACAGGAGGGCAGGATTGAACGTTACCTGGAACAGGCTTATGTGCCGGCCATGCACCGGGCTGGTGTAAAAAATGTAGGCGTATTTAAACCGGTTAAGCAGGATACCGCCGATATGCGTATTTATGTTTTTACCCCCTACGCCACCTTTAATAAACTGATGGGGATTGATAAAAAACTACAAGGCGATACCGAATACCTGACGGATGGCGACGATTATATAAATGCCGAATATAAAGATGCGCCGTATACCCGCATAGAAACCATCGTATTACAGGCTTTCCCCGGTATGCCTGCACCGGCTGTACCCAATTTAACAGGTGCTAAAGCCGATAGGGTATACGAACTGCGCAGTTACGAAAGCGCTACCGAAAAGTATAATTTTAACAAAGTGCGCATGTTTAATGTAGGCGATGAGGTTGGATTATTTAAACGCCTTGGTTTTAATGCCGTATTCTATTCGGAGGTGATCGCGGGCAGTCGTATGCCCAACCTCATGTACATGACCACTTTTAATAACAAGGCCGACAGGGACAAGCATTGGGAAACTTTTAGCAATGATGCCTACTGGAAAAGTCTCGTCGCCAAACCCGAATATCAGAACAATGTATCGCATGCGGATATTATTTTTCTGTATCCTGCGGCTTACTCGGATTTTTGAATTTCGTAGGAGTTATCACCCTGTCATTTCGAACGATAGTGAGAAATCTTTTGCGATTAGCATATCCTGAGCAAAAGATCTCTCCTCGTACCTCGTTCGAGATGACATTTGTTTGTTTGATTCCCCTCTAAAATAATAAGTTTGTCATGCTGAACGTAGTGAAGCATCTTCTTCGTGAGCTATATTGAAGAAGATGCTTCGTTCCTCGGGATGACAAAAGAGTAATCGCTCATCTCACCTCAATTCCTCATTCCCATCTGTCCATTATCATCAAAAATGTCCGGAATCGATCACTTTTTGAAAATTAAAAATTCATAACTATCTGATAGTTAATTATTTGATATTGGTATAGCTCTTGCAAATCCTTGTCCAAAAAAGTATCACAATGGATAAGGAAATAGCCCTTGAAGTTACCGCGCAAAAACGCAGAAAAACCACGCTGATCGTGTTGATCGTTATCAGTGGTCTGGTGTTGGCTGTGTGGATATTTAGAGGATTCATTAAGTCGTCAATAAACAGATCACAAATTACGGCATCCGCGGTCCAGGTAGGCAATATCGAAAATACCATCAACGCTACCGGCGAGGTTTTGCCCGAATTTGAAGAGATCATCACTAGTCCTATCAATGCCTCCATCAAAAACGCACTGATGGATGCCGGCAATAAAGTGAATGTGGGCCAATCCGTTATCACCCTTGATAAAACTGCTACCCAAACTGAATACGATAAACTTAACTTTCAGCTGGAGTCAAAACGTAATGAGATCAGTAAACTGAAGCTTGACCTGGGCAAAAGTTTTTATGATATCCAATCGAACAACGATATTAAACAGCTGCACATCAGTAACCTGGCCGATGCGGTTGAAAATGCCAAACGTCTGTACAAAGCAGGAGGTGGTACCCGCGAAAATATTGAACAGGCCGAGCTTAACCTGAAAGTAGCCCAGCTGGAGAAAAAACAACTGGAAAACGAAATAAAAAATAAGCAGCAAACTATGAGGATCGAGATCAAGGAAGCGGAGATTGCCGCTGCCATACAGCAAAGCGATCTGAAGGCCCTGCAACGCAAGCTAAACCTGGCCAACATAGTGGCCACCCGCAAGGGGGTTATTACCTACGTAAATAAAAACATAGGCGCCAATATACATGAAGGGGAGACACTTGCCCGCATTGCCGATCTGGGTAGTTTTAAGGTACAAGGCAGCATATCTGATAATTCGGTTGATCAGCTGCATGCCGGGATCCCGGTTATCGTGAGGATTAATGATAACCAGCTGCGTGGGCATGTAAGCAATGTATCGCCATCTATCCAAAATAGTATTATTTCTTTTGATATCCAGCTGGATGACCGCTCCAGCAAGCTCTTACGGCCCAACATGAAAGTGGATGTTTTTTTGGTAACCGCCACACACAGTAAAGTAATGCAGGTAGTCAATGGTCCGGCATTTAAGGGATCGTCGGTACAGGATATTTTTGTGATCAATGGTGCAAAGGCCGAGCGCAGGACGGTTCACATCGGTCTCACCAATTTTGATTTCGTGGAGATCAAAGATGGGGTAAAACCCGGCGACGTGGTGATCACTTCGGATATGAGCGAGTATAAAAACTCCCAGGAGATAACAATAAATAATTAAGATAAAGAGACACATCATTGCGAGGCACGAAGCAACCACGCTTAGAATAACAGAATGAAAATTTTATACATCATAAGTTTGTTAACCATGAGCGCAGGGGCATTTGGCCGCAGTAACAGCGATACGCTGCGGCTAACCCTGCAGCAGGTGGTTGAAATGGCCAAGGCAAACTCTATAGCCGCCAAACAGGCAGCCACCTTACGCGAAACCAAATACTGGGAATATCGCACCTATAAATCAAACTACCAGCCGCAGCTGGCGCTGAGCGGTACTTTGCCCGATTACCAAAAAACTTTTTCACAGGTGTTTCAGCCCGACGGTACCATATTATTTCAACCTGTGCATAATGATAATTCACAATTGCAGCTTGATTTTAGCCAGAGTATTACAGCCACAGGTGGTACCATTTACGGCAGAACCCAGCTACAGCGTTTTACTGATTTCGACAGGCATAATGCATTATATAATGGGGTTCCATATAGTATTGCTTATACACAGCCGCTTTTTCAGTTTAACCAGCTCAAGTGGGATAAAAAGATTGAACCGCTAAAATATAACGAGAGTAAACAGAAATACATTGAAGACCAGGAAAATATAGCTGTTACGGTTGAGGGTTATTTTTTTGATCTGTTGCTGGCGCAAGTTAACTTGCACATTGCCGAAACCAACTATACCAATACTCAAAAAATAATGACTATAACCAATATCAAGTTTGAGTTAGGGAAAGTGTCAAAAAATGAAATATTACAATTGCAGCTGGAACTCATTAACGCCCAAAAAGCCGTAGGTACCGCCAAACGCGATATCGAAATTGCTACCCTTAACCTTCGCAGCTATATCGGGCAGGAGGATGATAGCAAAATTGTGTTGGTGATACCAGAAAACATCAGCCGGATGAACGTTACCTCAGACAAAGTTTTGGCCGAGGCCTATGCCAACCGTTCAGACGCTATTGGTTTTTTAAGGCGTATAGCCGAAGCCAAAAGGGATGTGGCCAAAGCTAAAGGCGAAACTGGCCTGAAAGCCACCCTTAACGCTAATCTGGGCTTTTCAAATACGGCCAGCAGTATCCCGGGGGTATATAATAATCCGCAAAACCAGCAGATAATACAGTTAACACTGTCTGTACCTATATTAGATTGGGGCAGGTCAAAATCGCGTACCCAAACAGCATTGGCCAACCAACAACTTACCGAGTACACGGTGGAGCAGGATAAGCAGAATTTTAAACAGGGAATATTTACGCAGGTGTCGCTTTTTAATATGATGAAGGAACAGCTTGTATATACCGCCGAGGCCGACAGCATAGCCTCAGAAAAATACAAAATAGCCCGGGAGCGCTATGTGCTGGGCGACTTGAGTATTACCGACCTGAGCATCGCATTTCGCGACAATGATGCAGCCAAGCGCGATTACATCACTTCGCTCCGCGATTTTTGGGGAGCCTATTACCAGCTACGCCAGCTGTCATTATATGATTTTGAAAGCAATCATAAGATAACGTATAAGTAGATTTAAGCCAAAAGTAAAAAGTCAAAAAATAAAAAGAATTCAATAATTAATCTAAACCTTATCACTAATTCACTAAATCAATAACTCAAAATTAAAAAGATATGATCCGTTTACAAAACATCGAAAAAGTGTACCGCACAGACACTATAGAAACACTGGCCCTCAACAGTATTAGCCTTGATATAGCCAAAGGCGAATTTTTATCTATCATGGGCCCTTCGGGCTGCGGCAAAAGTACGCTGCTGAATATTATGGGGCTGCTGGATACACCCTCCAGAGGAGACATCAAGATAAGCGATCAAAAAACCGATCATTTGACGGATAAGCAACTGGCGCAGTTCAGGAACCAGAAACTGGGCTTTATTTTCCAGAGCTATCACTTGATTAACGATCTGCAGGTGTTGGACAATGTAGAACTTCCCCTGTTATATCGTAACACTACTGCCAAAGAACGAAAAATGCTGGCCACAGAGGCTTTGGAGAAAGTAGGACTTTCTAACCGCATCAAACATTTCCCTACGCAGTTGTCCGGTGGTCAAAGGCAGCGTGTGGCTATAGCTCGTGCCATTGTGGGTCGCCCGGAGATCATTCTGGCCGATGAGCCTACCGGTAACCTGGATAGCGCCATGGGCAACGAGATCATGGAGATCCTCATCAACCTGAATCGTAACGAGGGCACCACCATTGTGATGGTAACGCACGATGAAAATATGGCCCATAAAACCCACCGGCTGGTGCGTTTATTTGATGGTTCGCAGGTTCAGTAAATACATCAGCTTAAAAATTAGTATCATGCTTAAAAATTACTTCAAAATAGCCATAGCGGTATTAAGGCGCAGAAAGTTCTTCACGTTTATCAGTCTGTTCGGCATTAGTTTAACGCTTACCGTATTGATGGTGCTTACCGCTTTTATTGAAAAGGTTACCAATCCGGTTTATCCAGGTGATAAAAATAGCCGGTCGTTGTATATCAAACGGTTAACCTACACTTCAAAAAAGGGATGGATAAATAGTGGTGGCTCCTCCTTTTATTTTTTAACCCATTATGCAGGCAGTTTAAAAACGCCGGTTAAAATGGCTATTGTTTCCAGAAATACTTCATCAAATGCGTATGTGAATAACAAAAAAATAGTGATCGATATTAAGTACACCAATGCCGATTTGTGGAATATTGCTAATTATCAGTTTATAGAAGGTAAGTCATTTACCCCCGACCAAATTAACAAAGCCGACCGTGTAGCCGTGATCTCCGAACGCACCAGGAACGAATATTTTGGCGATGCTGTTACCGTAGTTGGTAAATACATTGAAGCTGATAATATAAGCTACCGGATAACGGGTGTAATTAAAAACGTGCCAGAAATTGAGGAGGTTTTTTATGCCAATATGTTTCTGCCTTATACTGTAGCCAAGAGTGATTACCGGAATAAAGACTTTTGGGGAGATTACTCCGCGATATTACTTTCGCCATCTGAACAAATGGTAACGAAGATGCGCACAGAGTACGAGCAAATGGTTACCCGGATACCTATACCCGATAACATGAAAAAGGATTTTGATACCCTGCATTCCGATGCCGACACATACTTTGAAACTTTTACCCGCGGTTTTTTTGGCAATGCCGATAATGTAGGATATGTACGCTTTTTGCTTTTTATGAGCCTGTTTGTTTTGTTGTTTATGTTGCTGCCCACCGTAAACCTGGTTAATGTAAACATCACCCGCATCATGGAGCGGTCGTCTGAAATAGGTGTGCGCAAGGCTTTCGGAGCTTCATCAAAAACGTTGGTTTACCAGTTTATTACAGAAAATATCATACTCACCATATTGGGCGGTATTATTGGTGTTATATTGACCATAGTTATTTTACAGGTTATTAACAGCAGCGGACTTATACCTGATCTTGACCTGAACATCAATCCACTGGTGTTATTATATAGTTTACTGGCCTGTTTGTTTTTTGGCCTCCTTTCTGGCGTATACCCGGCCTGGCGAATGTCTAGGCTTAATGTAGTTACGGCCTTAAAGGCGCAATAGTTTCAATCTTTAATCAAAATTTTTATGATAAAGCATTTATTCAAACTCATCTGGAATAAAAAGAAGCAGAACTTTTTATTGATCACCGAAATATTTATTTCGTTCCTGGTCATCTTTGGCGTGTTTACCTCGTTGGTATATTATTACCGCAACTACAAAAAACCAATGGGCCTTACTTATAATAACGTTTGGGTTATTAATTTTCAAAATAACAAGCAATTTCACAGCACCGACTCCTTAACACAGTATTACGCCACGCTGACCGCTATGCTTAAAAATATGCCGCAGATAAAAGCGCTTAGTTATGCATCAAGCAATATTCCGTTTACCAGCAGTATGAGTACAACCGGTCTTACATATAAGGGACAGAAAATAAACCCCATTAACTATTACCGGGCTGGCGATGGTTATCGCGAAGTTTTCAATATGAATTTATTAGAGGGCCGGTGGTTTAACCAGGATGACGTGGTAAGCACCAATAGACCGATAGTTATCAATGCTTCGCTTAGGGAAAGTTTGTTTGGAAATGGCCGGGCCTTAGGGCAATTAATAGACGATAGCCAGGACGATAAACATGTTAGAAAGATAAAAGTAATAGGTGTTGTGCAGGATGTTAAGGATAAGGGCGACTATTTGCCATCGGGTATGGCTATGTACAATCGTGTAGATACCGGCGACATGCGCTATATGGGCAGGGTGGTCATCAAGGTATCGCCCGATGCCGATGCAGCCTTTGAAAGTAAATTATACAAAACCGTTGCCGGTTATATGAAAGATGCATCATTGGAGATAGAGCATTTTTCAAAAAAACGGGAAAGCACCAACAGGAGTACTTTAATTCCTATCATCATATTTTCTATTGTAGCAGCTTTTCTCATCATCAATGTATCGTTGGGTATTTTTGGGGTGTTGTGGTATAATATCAACCGTCGCCGGGGCGAGATAGGGTTGCGCAGGGCAGTAGGCGCGTCGGGCGGCTCGGTTTCATCGCAGTTGATTACCGAATCGTTGATACTGGCTACCCTTTCTTTAATTATCGGTGTGTTTTTTGCCGTGCAGTTCCCTTTACTTAATGTGTTTAATATGGAGGCCGGCATTTACGTAACCGCCATATTCCTGGCTATCCTGTTCATTTACACGCTGGTATTACTATGCTCGTTATACCCTGGCAGGCAGGCCGCGGCGATTTACCCTGCAGTGGCTTTACATGAAGAATAATTGCGATATTAACCTGCTGTTATGATATTGGTTATTGATGATGATTTAGCGGTACGTACCTCACTGATGCTGTTGCTGAAAGGTGAAGGTTACGAGGTACAATGTTCCGAAACCCCCGCCGAGGCATTGAAAGTTATCCGGAATCAAAACTCGGAACTGATCGTGCTCGATCTTAATTTTTCTATAGATACTTCGGGCAAGGAAGGCCTTGATCTGCTGGCCAAAATAAAACAGATCAACAGCGCTATACCGGTGATACTGATAACCGGCTGGGGGAGTATTGAACTGGCCGTGGCCGGTATGAAAATAGGCGCCAGCGACTTTATCAATAAGCCCTGGAGCAACGAGCATCTGGTACAATCGGTTAAAACCCTGCTCGATCTGCGGGATAATAAAGCCGGGCATCGCACCCGCAAACAGCTCGACAAAAGCTACAACTTTCAGCACATTATAGGGGAAGACCCTAAAATGCTGGATATATTGGAAACCATCGGCCGTGTTGCCCAAACCGATGCTTCGGTACTCATCATGGGCGAAAGCGGTACCGGCAAGGAGTTGATCGCAGAAGCTATCCACCAAAACAGCCTGCGCCGCAACAAACCATTTATCAAGGTGAATCTGGGTGGTATTAGCACTTCGTTATTTGAAAGTGAGATGTTTGGCCACATCCGCGGCGCTTTTACCGATGCGCGCTTTGATAGGATCGGTCGTTTTGAGATGGCCAACAAAGGCACCATATTTTTGGATGAGATCGGTGATCTGGATGCCAGCAGTCAGGTAAAGCTGTTGCGTGTATTGCAGGACCGTACCTACGAGGTGTTGGGCAGCAGTCGTACCAAAACGGTTGATGTACGCATAGTTTGTGCTACCAACAAAAATTTGAATGAAATGGTGAGTAAGGGCACTTTCCGTGAAGACCTGCTTTACCGCATCAACCTCATCACGGTTTACCTGCCTGCCCTGCGCGACAGGCAGAAGGATATCCCTTTGCTGGTGGAGTTTTTTATCAATAACTTAAAGGATATCTACAACCGGCCCAAACTATCGGTAGCACCCGGTGCCATGAAATGGCTGCAGCAATTACCGCTGCCGGGCAATATCAGGCAGCTCAAAAACCTGGTGGAGCGCTCCATCCTGGTGAGTAAAAAAGATGAATTGGGTATCGATGATTTCCGCTCGCAGCTCGAGTTATCGCCGGTAAAAAAAGGGAATATGCAGCTGCCCGGCGTTGGCACCCTCACGCTGGAAGAAGTAGAGGTGGAGATGATCAAACGTGCCATGGATCACCATAA
>Ga0207671_10003443_pt1 | contig 15772 bp, 13 predicted proteins | sample KBSC24metaG_FD_184352 | JGI IMG/M metagenome (GOLD analysis project Ga0207671, IMG submission 184352) | Corn rhizosphere microbial communities from Kellogg Biological Station, Michigan, USA - KBS C2-4 metaG (SPAdes) (version 2) | ecosystem: Host-associated > Plants > Roots > Rhizosphere > Soil... | reverse complement strand
GGGGGCGACAGAAAAGGTCACTCCCCCTCTTCCCTCCGCCCCTCGCCCCTCGGCCGTCTACGTCAGCGAAGGCCCCAAGCTCTGGCTGCTCACCGACACCGATGGCGATGGCGTGGCGGACAAGCGCGAGGTCGTGCTGCGCGGCTTCGGCACGGGCGACAATCATCAAAACATCAACTCCTTCCGGTGGTCGCCCGGCGGTGAACTCATGTTCTGCCAGGGGCTGCACGGCTATGCGCGTGTTGAGACGCCTTATGGGATCGTCGGGCTCGACCAGGCCGGGCTCTGGCGCTTCCGGCCGCGCGAGCAGCGGCTCGACGCCTTCTACGGCGGCGCCGCAGATCCGCAGAATCCGTGGGGATGGACGTTCACCAAATGGGGCGTGCCGCTCATCTCCGCGGGCAATAGCGGCAACATGTATTTTCCCACGCCGGAAATGATCCGCGGCTACCAAGGGGGTCGCCGCGACACCATCTGGGCCACGGGCCGCGGCCGCAAGACCAGCAACCCGGAAATCATCGAGAGCGCGCACTTCCCCGAGGAATGGCAGGGCGCGCTCGTGACCGGTGGATACATCAACAACGCGGTCTGGACCCTCAAGGTCTCGCCGGATGGCGCGGGCATGAAAGCCGAGGACCACCCCACCCTGCCGCCCCTCGTGCAAAGCACGCACGGCAGCTTCCGGCCGGTGGACGTGAAGCTCGGCCCCGACGGCGCTCTTTATATCTGCGATTGGTACAACCCGATCATCGGCCACTACCAGGCCAGCTTCCGCCATCCCGACCGCGACAAAGTGCATGGCCGCATCTGGCGCGTGACCTACAAGGGCAGCCCGCTCCTCACTCCGCCGCCGATCCTCGCGCAGGCCGCACCCGACTTGAACATGCTGTGCGAATTGCTGCGCTCGCCGAACCGGTATCCGCGCGAGCAGGCGAAGCTGACTCTCTTCGGAGGCAACGACACGAAAGTAACCGCGGCCTTGCGCACCTGGGCTGCGCAACTCGATCCGAATGCGCCCGACCTGGACTTCGCGCTCATGCAGGCCTTGGGCGTCTTCGAAGCCCACGAGTCCATCGAAGTCCCGCTGCTCAAGCGCGTCCTCGCCGCCAAAACGCCCGAAGGGCGGGCCTATGCCGCGGCCACTCTGGCGCGTTGGTTCGATCGCCTGCCGCTGGACTTCGATCCCCTCGAACCGCTCGCCGAATTCGCGCACGATTCCGACCCGCGAGTCCGCCTCGCCGCTGTGGTCGCGGCCGGCAATATCCCGCGCGCGGAATCGATGGTCGTGGTGTTGAGCGCGGCGAAGCAGCCGCGCGATCGTTTCCTCGACACCGCGCTCGTCGCCGCGACCGGAGTCCTCAAGCCGCTGTGGGAACCGCTGCTGGCCAAGGGTGGCGCCGGCTGGCCGGCGGATTGGATGCAGTTGATCAAGACCCTCGATAAACCAAAGGCCGCGCCCGTCCCGGCGAATGCCCAAAAAGTCGCGCAGCAAGTCGGGACGCCCATCGTGCCGATCTACGGCCGCCAGCGCGCTTCGCCCTACGTTCTGAGCACCATCGCCACCGAGGTGAAATCCAAGGGCGATGCCGAAAACGGAAAGAAGGTTTTCCATCGCGCGGAACTGGCCTGCCTCACCTGCCATCATGTCGGCGACGAGGGCGGGAAGATCGGCCCAGCGCTGGACGCCATCGGCAGCGCGCAGCCGTTGGAATTCATCATCGGCACCGTCCTCGAGCCGCAGCGCGAGGTGAAGGAAGGGTTCGAGACGGTACGCATCACGACCAAGAAGGGCGAGGAGCAGATCGGGATCATTGTGGCCGGCAACGACTCGGAACTCATCCTGCGCGACCCCGCCGGGGCCGAACACACCGTGGCCCAGACCGATGTCGCGAAGCGCGAATTCATCGGTTCGCTCATGCCCGCGGGCCTGACCGACAATCTCTCGCCCGAGGACCTCCGCGATTTGTTCACCTACCTCAGCCAGCTCGGCAAGGCGAAGTAAAACGCGAGATTAGAGCCAGCCACGTGCCAAAAATGGGGGAATTGCATTGCCAAGCGGCACCCGGTTCTTCTATGCACACATGCTGACTTTGCCGGCACCGGCTCCTCCCACGGTTCGCGCGGCGATTTCTCAAAATCGTCCATCGTAAATTCCAAACCGTAAATCCCATGCCTCTCACCACCATCGTTGAAGTTCACGCCCGGCAGGTCATCGACTCCCGTGGCAATCCCACGGTCGAAGCCGACGTCGTCCTCGCCGGCGGCGCCATCGGCAGCGCCATCGTGCCGAGCGGCGCGAGCACCGGAGAGCACGAAGCGTGGGAACTGCGCGACGGCGTGAAGGATCGCTACCTGGGCAAGGGCGTGACCAAGGCCGTGGCCAACGTGAACAAATCCATCGCCAAGGCCATCGAGGGTTTCGACGCGCTCGACCAGGTCTCCGTCGACAAGACGATGATCGCCCTCGACGGCACGCCGAACAAAGCCAAGCTCGGCGCCAACGCCATCCTCGCCGTCTCGCTGGCCACCGCCAAGGCCGCCGCCAATCAGCTCGGACTTTCGCTCTTCAAGTACATCGGCGGACCCAATGCCAAGGTGCTGCCCGTCCCGATGATGAACATCGTCAATGGCGGCGCGCACTCCGATGCCCCGGTCGACTTCCAGGAATTCATGGTCGTACCGAAGAACTTCCCGAGCTTCTCCGAGGCGCTCCGCGCCGGCACGGAGATCTTCCACTCGCTCAAGAGCGTGCTCAAGAGCCGCGGCCTTTCCACGGCGGTCGGCGATGAAGGCGGCTTCGCTCCGAACTTCAACGACGCGAACGACGCGCTCGAGACCATCGGAGTCGCGGTGAAAAAGGCCGGCTACAAATTCGGCAAGGATGTCTTCATCGCCCTCGATGCCGCCTCCTCCGAGTTCTACGACAAGGCGAAGAAAGAATACGTCTTCAAGAAGAGCGACGGCTCCCGGCGCAGCGCCGAGGAACTGGTCGCCTACTACGTCGAGCTCCAGAAGAAGTTCCCGATCATCTCGATCGAGGACGGTTGCGCGGAGAACGACTGGGCAGGCTGGAAGAAGCTCACCGACACGTTGGGCGCCACGACCCAGATCGTGGGCGACGATCTTTTCGTGACCAACGTCGAATTCCTGAAGAAGGGCATCGAGACCGGCACCGCCAATTCGATCCTCGTGAAGGTGAACCAGATCGGTTCGCTGACCGAGACGCTCGACGCGATCGAGCTGGCCAAGGAGAACAAATACACCGCCGTCATCTCCCATCGCTCGGGCGAGAGCGAGGACAATACCATCGCCGACATCGCGGTGGCGACGAATGCCGGGCAGATTAAAACCGGGTCATTGAGCCGGACAGACCGGGTGGCGAAGTACAATCAACTCCTCCGAATCGAAGAGGAACTTGGTGACAATGCCGTTTATGGAGGTAAGATGCACTAAGTGAGCTCGGCCCAAAGCCACTTCCAAACCGCCCCACCGTCTGGGGGAATCTGGTATTCCCTCAACCGGCTGCTTTTCGTGCTCATCGCTCTCGTCGTGGCGATGATCTGTGCCTATCGCTTCCTGCCCGAGGTGTCAAAGCGCCGGGATCAACAGACGCGTGTCGACGTGCTCAAGGGGGAAGTCGAGCGGGAGCGCCAGTTCCTCGTGCGCAATCTGCGCATCGAGGAATTGCTGAAACACGATCCGGAATACGTGGGCCTCGTGGCCCGGGATCGGCTCGACCTGATGAAGGACGGCGAGACCATCTACCGCATCGAAGCGCCCAAGCCGGACAAGACGCGGATGCGGCTCAATCACTGACGACAACCGCACGCGCTTGCGTGCCACCCCCAGTCGTAACGATGGAGTTGGGGTCAGTGGACGATTTCATCGCGGAGCGATGGAATCTCTCCAACGGCATAATTGCGGATCGACCGCCGGAGGAACTGTCCCTATCGCTTTCCGCCACCACCTCCATCAGTGTCCGCCTCATGAATGAGCCCAACGAATCCGCCTCCGAAGGTGCGGTCCCTCCCAGGAATTCCCAGCGGATCACGATCATCGTCGCGGTTCTCACTTTGCTGGCCGTCCTTCTCCCCTCGTGGTCTGGATTTGATGCGCCAGGTGCCCCGATGGATGAAGGGATGCTGCTCGTCTACCCGGAATTGATTCTCCACGGGAAATTGCCGTATCGCGACTTCGAAACGTTTTATGCCCCGGGGAATTTATTGACCCTCGCGGGAGCCTACTCGGTCTTTGGAATCCGCCTGGACGTGGAGCGAAGCGTGGGGCTTCTGTATCGGCTGGCTCTGGCGGGGGGGATTTTTTTCGTGGTTCGGCGGTTGAGCCTGCCGGCTGCGGTGATCTGTACCATCCTGGGCGCCAGCTTTCTGCTTCCCACCTATCTGGCCGCATTCGCCTGGCTCGGCGGGGTGAGTTGCGCGCTGTGGTCGATCCTCCTTCTCGCGGGACCACCTGGCCTGCGGCGCGCCATGGCTGCGGGTGTCCTGGCCGGTGTGGCCCTGCTCTATCGCGTCGACCTCGGGCCGGCGGTGATCGCCTCGGCGATTCCTCTCGGGCTGATGCTGCCTCCGCGGCTGCGCTGGGCCTATCTCGGCGCGGCCACCGCCGCCCTGCTTCCGCTCGCGGCCGTGACGTTCCTGGCCGGTCCCCATGCCACTCTGGAAAACCTCTTCCTCTATCCGGTCCTCATCGCCAATCCCGGACGACGGCTCCCACTGTCCGCCGCCTCGGATGCGATCTTCTTTATCTTCCTTCTCCATGTTGGAGCGTGCCTCTGCAATTTGTTCGCCGGAGGACTCGCGTGCCGTCGGGATCGCCAATCCATCTGCGCGCGGCTCTTCCTCGCGGCAGCGCTGCTGGCCGCCGCCCTCACGCCCCAAACCCTGCAGCGGGTCGATGAAACTCATCTGCTCGTCTCTGCATTTCTTTCCATCGCGCTGTTTCCCATGGCGTTGGTCATTCTGGGGCGCCGCGGGGCCGTGCAGGGTGCTCCCGCCGGTTGGGCCCTGGGCGCCGCGGCCGCAGTCGCCGCAGTGGTTTCCTTCAAGGCCCCAGGGCTTCCCGTGCAATTCGGCAGGGCGGTCGCGCAAAGTCTCGATCACGAAGCCGCGCCACCGCCCTCAGTGATCGTGCGAGGCCGTCAGTTCCCCCGCCCCGTCTTCGTCCCGGAAGCCCAGCAAATAGCCAGCTATCTCGAGGCGCATTCGACACCTGGCGAGCGACTGTTCGTCGGGACAGCGGACCTGCGATTCACCTTTTACAACGACACGTTTTTTTACCATCTGCTGCCTTGGCTCACGCCGGCCACCTATTTCCTGGAGATGAATCCGCTCTCGGCGAACCGCCCAAATTCGCGGCTGGCGAATGACGTCGCAACCGCCGACTGGCTGGTGCTGAACCGATTCTGGGATCAGCCCAGTGAACCGAATCAAAGCCGCATCCCTGGCTCCGACGCCCCGAACGAAGTGGTCCGGACACAGTTCGTCCGCCTGGCAATTTACGATCCCTTCGCGATTTACCGGCGCCGTCAACCACCGGAGCACACCGACAAGAAACCATCGATCGCGCCGTGAGAAACGGGGACCTGGCAATGGAATTTGTGAACGAGAGGTTCGCTTCGCGAACCGCCGTGAAGGGCGTTTGAACGGGACAGGAGGAAACGGAGGGAACAGAGATCTGCCAATCAGGTGTGGACGAGATCCTGCGCATGGATGTTGTCGCCCCTTGCATCCTCCCCGACTCTCCACTATCAACCATCCTCTTTCCAAATTTTATGTCGTTCGATCCCAACAGCATCAACACCCAGGAACTCGAGGCCCGCATCGGCGAACTCCGGAGGTATCTTTGACTTCGCCAAACTTCAGGCGCGACTAGCGGAGATCGAAGGCCAGATGGCCGAGGCCGATTTCTGGTCAAACAAGGAACGGGCGCAAAAACAGGTCGAGGAAGTCTCCACCCTCCGCGGGAAAATCAGCCCCCTGCTGGCCCTCGAACGCCAAATCGAGGACCTGCCGGTGCTCATCGAACTCGCCCTGGAAGCGAAGGACGCGGCCAGCGCCGAGGAGGTGAAGAAGGAGTACGACGCCATTCAGAAGGCCTTGTCCGACTTCGAACTGAAGATGCTGCTCAGCAACCCGAACGATCGCTGCAACGCCTTCCTCACCATCAACGCCGGGGCTGGCGGCACCGAATCCTGCGACTGGGCGGATATGCTCCTGCGCATGTACCAGCGCTGGATGGAACGCCATGGATTCAAGAGCCAGGTCATGGACATCCAGCTCGGCGATGAAGCCGGCATCAAGTCGTGCACGGTCCAGGTCACGGGCGAGTTTGCCTTCGGCTACCTGGCCACCGAACGCGGCGTCCACCGTCTGGTGCGCATCTCCCCTTTCGATGCCAACAAGCGCCGCCACACCTCCTTCGCGGGGGTTGACGTCGTTCCGGAACTCCCCGAGAGCGCCCCGATCGAGATCAATGAAGCCGATATCGAGGTCGACACGTATCGCAGCGGCGGCAAAGGCGGCCAGAACGTCAACAAGGTCGAGACCGCCGTGCGCATTCGCCACCTGCCCACGGGCATCGTTGCTGCCTGCCAGAACGAGCGCAGCCAGCAGAAGAACAAGGTGACCGCGATGCGCATGCTTCAGGCGAAACTCCAGCAGATCGAGATCGACAAGGCCGCCGCCGATATCAATGCCGCCTACGGCGAAAAGGCTGACGTGGCCTTCGGCAGCCAGATTCGCAGCTACGTCTTCCAGCCCTACCAGAAAGTCATCGACCTGCGGACCGGCGTGGAGTCGAGCAATATCGACGACATCATGGACGGCGATATCGACGCATTCATCCAGGGCAAGCTTCGTGGATTGAAGCGCGAAAAGGGCGCGACCGACGACGAGTAGCACCGCACAACGGTGCGATTTCACCCGTCATTCACCCACAAAATCGTCGGCGACTCGCCGATCGGCAGCCGGACCGCACCATCCCCTTCGGCCTTCACCTCAATCGCCTCAGCCGGATTCTTGCTCTGTGGCATTCGCTCCACCCGGGTGATCCCGTTTGCAGAGATCGGAAGCACACCTGGCGCATCCGTCCCGCTCACTCTCCAAGCCACCAGCGCGCGGCGCTTGGGCTCAGAACCGTCCACGAATTCATAGACGTACCCTTCCGCCGCGTCCTCCCGCAGCACGCGGCGGAAGCGATAATCTCCGAGGCTACTTTGCAGCCACGCGGCCGCATAATACGCCGGCTTGGGGACGAAGTTCCGTGTCAAGCCCGAGGAGCCATGCACATGCGCATCATCGGAATCGTTGAAGAAATACAGGTAGGCGCGATCCAACCCGAGCCGGGCGGCGATCAGCCACGCTCGGACAATCCACTCGGCTTGCTGGGCTTCCGTGCTGCCCTCCCATTTGGCAAAGTCACCGGTCGGCGGCGGCCCTTTCGTGGAGGCATCCCACCCAAATTCCGTCAGCCAGAGTTCCTTGCTCGGGGCATGTTCCACCCGCCACGTGAGCACCGAGCGCAGATGTTCCATGAATTTGGTTCTGGGGTCCTCGGGCGCACCCCGGCGCCACGTGGGCCAGCCTTCGATCTCCGCGTAGATATGAATATTGACGATGTCGTAGAGCGATTCCAGACCTGCCAGGCAATCGACGCTCTTGGAGTACCTTCCACTCGGCCCCAGATTGGCCGCGCAGGTGGCGATGCGCATCCGCGGATCCCCCTTGCGCAAGCCTCCGGCCATCGCTTCGAAAAGCTGGCGGTACTCGGCGTCCGAATATTTGCCCGGTTCATTGCCGATTTCCGCGGACTCGACCAGCGCGCGGCTCGACGGGCCGAAAGCGCGGGCGAAGGCTTCCCCGTAAACGGCGGCGTCGCGAGAGATGTCCTTCCAATCCCCCGGCGCGAAATCGTCGAACATGAGGCTCGCATCGACGTGCAGGCCGGCCTTCACCCACGAACCGTAGACGGTGGACCAATCCACCTTGTTCCGCGCGGAGGGAAAGGTTGTCGGAAACGACGTATCCTTGCCGAGATCCCAGTGCAACGGGTGATAATCGCGAATCACCCTGGCTATGGGCGCGTAGAGGTCCGGTTTGAATTGCACGGTGTGGCCATTCAGGCCCATGAAATCGCGCATCAGGGGTCGTTCCTTTTCCTCCGCCCGGGCAACGCCGAGGCCCAGCGCCGCCAGCCCCACGAATGACCAAATCAATCTCATGACTCCGGGGCTCTAGTGTTCCGGGATCATCAGGACCATGCCCGGCCTGATCTTCACCGTTCCTTCCATGGAATTGAAATTCGCATCCTGGATGTCCTTCCACCGGCCTTTGTTCTTGAAATATTTCTGGGCGATCGTGCTCAGCGTTTCACCCGGCTGCACCGTGTGCGTTTTGGCGCCGGGCGGGATGGGCTTCTGCACGGCTTCGCCTTTGGCATTCACGGTCGCCGCCGGCAGCGCCTTCTGCGCGCGCAGGGAGGCCAGTTGCTCGCGAAGGGTCTGGTTGTCGTTCTTCAAGCGAATGGCATCCTGCTGCGTGATCGGCGACCCCTTGGAGAACTGCGTCAGCAGCTTGATCTCGCCTTCCTTCTTGTAGGCCTTGGCGTCCTTGACGTGCGGGCCGGAGGGCGCGAGTTCCAGGTAACGATCCATGTGGTGCATGGCGTCGAGCGGACTCTTGAGCTTGTCGTCGTAGAGCAGCGCGAGCTTGTAGTGCACTTCCGCGGACTTCGCGGTGCCGTCGAGCGCCGCCTCGTAGAGCGAAACCGCCGCGCGGTAATCGCCAGCCGCTGCCTTCTTATCGGCTGCGAAGATATTATCCTCGCTGCCCTTGTCGAAGAGGCGATTGCACGCGGGTAAGGCGAGGAGGAAAAGTGCCAGGAAGACCCTGGCCAGCCGGGGATGAGCGAACCTGATCTTCAACTCTTCTTCTTGATGTCGGATCGTTCCAGGGCGTCCACGAGGGATTTGAGGACTTTGATGCGCGCGTACCATTTGTAGTTCGCGGCAATGATCGACCACGGCGAGTCCTCCGTCGAAGTCTTTTCGAACATGTCCTCGGCGGCGGCATTGTGCTCGTCCCACTTGCGCCGGTTGCGCCAGTCCTCGTCGTTGATCTTCCAATGCTTGTAGGGATCGGCCTCCCGGCGCTTGAAGCGCAGCAGTTGCTCATCCTTGGAGATGTGGAGGTAAAACTTCACGATGATCGCGCCATCATCGGCGAGCAGGCGTTCGAACTCATTGATCTCGTCGTAGGCCCGCTTCCATTCTTTTTCCGTCGCGAATCCCTCCACGCGTTCGACGAGCACCCGGCCGTACCAGGAGCGATCGAAAATGACCGTCTGGCCGTAGGGCGCGAGCCGGTTCCAAAACCGCCACATGTAGTGATGCTGGTATTCCTCGGCCGTGGGCTTGACGACGGAGTGCACCCGCAACAGGCGCGGATCGAGGCGCTCGGCAATGCGTTTGATGGCTCCGCCCTTGCCCGCCGCATCGGGTCCTTCGAAGACGATGATCAGCGACCGCTTGACCTCGCTGAGTTCGCGGGTGTGGTTGAGCAGCTTCAGTTGAAGCTCCTTGAGCTTCGGCTTGTAGTCGTCCTCCTCGATGGACTTGTGTTCCAGGTCGTCGAGTCGGCGCCCTTTCTTCAATCCATACGGCTCTTTGAGGGTCGGCATGCGGGGCGTTTATAGCGGCGGCTTTTCGTAAGGCAAGCCGGGGTGGGGGGAAGTAGTCAGTGTTCAGTTTTCAGTATTCAGTCCGGCACAACGCATCGCGCGGGGCTCGAACACTGAAAACTGAACACTGAACACTGAACACTGACTACTTTCCCTACCCGCCCGCCCACACGAACGTCACCGGCTTCTCCATCTCCGGGTGCAGGCTCTCGTAAACCGGGCACGTCATGGCAAGCCGCTCCAGCGTGGCCCGGTGCGGGTGCGTGGGAGGCAGCGGGACGACGAGTTCCACCGTGAGCCGGGAAATCCGGCGCACCGGCACTTGGGTCATCTCCTTATGGACCGTCACTTTCAGGCCGCGCAGATCGATGCCGTTCTTTTCCGCAAAAATGCCCATCACCGTGGACATGCACACGCCGAGCGCGGTGGCCGCGAGATCGGTCGGCGAAAACGATTCGCCCTTGCCGTGATTGTCCACGGGAGCGTCGGTGACGAGTTTGGTTTGCGACGGGCCGTGCGTCGCTTCGCAGCGCAAGCCGCCGAGGTAGTCGATGGAGATGGTGACCATTTTGGGGAAGTAATCAGTGATCAGGAGACAGTAATCAGTAAGAAGCCCGAGCGAGAACGGGAAAATGGCGCGGGCACTGATTACTGGCCACTGATTACTGATGACTGGCACCGTGGCGGTGGCACACCGCCGCCGCCAGCATCGCATGCACCCCCGGTTCGACGGCCTGCAAATACCCCTCCGCGTCGTGCCGCCAACGCTCGCGCAAGGTTTCGAGGTGATCGGCTGGCAATTCTTCCGGCCGGCTCAAGGCCGCCGGGTCGTAGGGCAATTCGAGCGTGATCATTGCCGGTGCCGTCCCATCGGGATATTCGAGTCCGTATCCGCACCACTGGCCCAGCGAACCCGGGCATTCCGCGTAGGTTTCCTGCAAGCGGCGCTTTCCGCGGCCCAGCTCGGTCACGCGCAGCCGGTACGGGCGGCGGGCCCCTTCCTCCAGCGCGTCCCACATCGCTTGCGCCAGGGCGGTGGATTGGGTGCCGTCCGCATCGATCTCGGCCAGGGCCCAATGCAGGCTGACAATTTTTGCCGGACGCCGGGCGAGAATGAAATCGCGCAGCACCACATTCTCCGGCTCGGACCATGGGCCCGGTCCGGGCGGCTCTTCGGAATCGGCCCGCCAGTTGAAGCCGCAATTGCGGTTCAAATCGACTCCCCGCGCGTTGTAGCGTGTGGCCCGCTGGTATCCATCGGGGTTGGCCAGCGGCAGCAGGATGAAGGGATTGCCCTCGATCGCCGCGCACGCGCAACTCTGGCAAAAACTCTCGATGAGCCGAATGGTCGCCGGCTCGTCTCCGTGAATCCCGCCAATGAGCAGGGAGCAGTTCCCCGGCGCCACCCCCGAGGAAAGGTCGAAATTGGCCCGCACGACAATGTCCCGGCCTTCGACGGAGCGGCCGATCAGTCCGGTGAAAATTGGGCTCCCTTGCATGTGACTTGATCGCATACGATTCCAGAAATTTGCCCCCGTGGAAACAGATTCCGCCGAACGATGAACTTCACCTGCACCAGTCGAGAACTCCATCCCCGCCGCGCCTTCCGCATCAGCCGCGCACGCAAGACCGAGGTGCGAAACGTCTTCCTGCGCCTCGAAGACGAAGGCCTGGCCGGTTACGGCGAGGCGTCGCCCAATGCGTTCTATGGCGAAACGTGGGAGGTGGTCGTTCAAAAGTTGGAACAGGCCCGCAAGTTCATCGCCGCGCTGCACGTGCGGGAGATCGCCGACATCGAAACCGCGTGGCTTGAAGCGTGGCGCCTTCTCGCGCCATCCCGAGCGGCGCAATGCGCTCTCGATATCGCGCTCTGGGACTGGCTCGCCCAGCGGCTGGGCGTGACGGCGGCGGAACTGGCGTGGGGCGAGCCGCCGCGACCGGTCCAAACATTTGCCACGATCGGCCTCTCGACGCCGGAAGAACTCGCCGCCAAGATCGAGGAACTGCGCGGCTTTCCCTGGATCAAGATCAAGTCGGACGCCGCGGCGAACCTCGACGTGATCCGGCGCGTGCGGGAGCAAACACCCGCCCTGCTCGCGGTGGATGCCAACTGCGCCTGGGGCGGACTTGACATCGCGGCGCTCGTGCAGGAAATGGCTTCGCTCGGCGTCGAGTTCATCGAGCAACCGCTCCCCCCCGATCTCGATGCGGTAATGCCTTGCGTGAACCTTCCCGTGATGGCCGATGAAGGTTGCGTCACCGAGGAGGATGTTCCGGGTGTTTCGGAACAGTTCGACGGATTCAACATCAAGCTCGTGAAATGCGGGGGAATCACTCCGGCCCGGCGCATGGTAAAGACCGGGCGTGCGCTGGGGAAAAAGATCATGGTCGGGTGCATGCTCGAAAGCAGCGCCCTCATCGCCGCCGGCGCGGTGATCGCGCAAAAGACCGACTACGCCGACCTCGATGGGGCGTGGCTAATCAGGGATGATCCATTTTCCGGGTGGCAGTTTGATCACGGGACGCTAATGCCACCGGCGAGACACGGTTTAGGCGTCCAGCCGCTCGCCGGACTGTTCGTATGACAGACCTACACCGCGACGCGGGCGCGAAGGTCTGATACGCCTTTCCCGTATCTTGATCGTCGCCATTCCGATAGGCGATGCTCCACTCCCCCCGCCCCCATGCCATCTCCTTCCACACTCCTCACGACGCTTGCCGCTACGCATCCAGCCTGGCTCCTCGCCGGATCCTCGTTCCTCCTCTTCGCGGCCGGCTCCCAAGCCGAAGTCCAGGTCGCCACGGGCTACAGCCCAGCCGGATCGGGATTCACCTTCAAGTCCGTCCCGCCGCCGGCGAACAACGACGCCGCCACCAGCGCGAAATTCACCCTCGTGGATGGCACGCGCGATGGGAACGGCGGCGACCTGGCCGTGCTCCACGACGGACGTGTCCCGACAGGGGAAGATCAACCCGCGGCGAATTTCTTCTTCCGCGCTGGCACCGATGGCGGACGCATCCAGATCGACCTCGGCAGCGTCATTTCGGTGAAGGCCGTCGCCTCCTATTCCTGGCATGGAGGCACGCGCGGACCGCAAGTCTACAAGCTCTACGCCGCGGACGGCGCCGCGCCCGGTTTTCAGCCCGAGCCAAAGAAAGGCACCGACCCGGCGTCCTGCGGGTGGAAACTCGTCGCCAGCGTGGACACCCGGCCCAAGGATGGCGAGGGTGCGGGCCAGCACGGCGCGGCAATCACCGATACCGCCGGGACGATTGGGAAATGCCGCTATCTCCTCTTCGATATCGCACGCACGGAAGACCGCGATGCGTTCGGCAACACCTTCTATAGCGAGATCGACGTGACCGACGCCAACGGCCCCGTGCCTACGACCGCCGTCGACAAACCGATTTTGCAAACATTTGCATCGGCGGACGGAAAGTTCCATTACACCATCGATCTCACCGGGGCACCCGATCTCGCCGAGTGGTCCACGAAGGCACTCCAACCCGTCGTCGAGGAGTGGTATCCCAAGATCGTTGCGCTCCTGCCCAGCGATGGTTACGAAGCAACGAACGACATCACGCTCCGCTATCGGAACGACATGGGCAAAATTCCAGCCACCGCCGATCCCACGGGCGTGAACCTGAACGCTCCATGGTTTCACGGCGAACTCCAGCGCGAGGCCCGCGGCGCCGTCGTGCACGAGCTGGTGCATGTGGTGCAGCGATACTGGCGCGTCCGCCGCGGCGCATCCCCGGCGAAGCCCAATCCCGGTTGGGTCGTCGAGGGGATCGCCGATTATGTCCGCTGGTTTCTCTACGAGCCACAGACCAAAGGGGCCGAGATCACGGCCAGAAACATCGACAAGGCGAGCTATGACTCCAGTTATCGGGTCACGGCCAATTTTCTGAACTGGGTGACACAGACTTACGACAAGGAACTCGTGCGCAAGCTCAACGCCGCCGCCCGCGAGGGGCGCTACGAAGAGGCGCTCTGGAAGGAGTGGACCGGGAAGACGGTGCAGGAACTCGGCGCCGAGTGGAAGAAGGCTCAGGAGCTGAGAATCAGCGGCGCGAAGTGAGGCTCGAACCGCAAGATCAGCGACCGGATAGACGCTCGCGACGGTGATCCTTCAAGTCCAGTGAAGCGAACGCCGAGTGCATTCAAAGCGATGCACTGCAGCGTTGCCGGTTCACATTCACGTGCAGAATTCCGTCCCGCTGACGAACACACGTTTCACGGCCAACTTCCGATCGAGCACAAGCACATCCGCACACTTGCCTTTCTCCAGGCTGCCGACCTTCCCTGCGACTCCGGCACGTTCAGCCGGGGTGAGGCTGGCCATCCGGATGATGTCGGGCAACGGCGCTTTCGCGGCGCGCGCCATGGTGCGGACCATGGTGTCCATGCCCATGATCGAGCTGGCGAGGGCATCGCTGTCCGGCATGCGGCCGACCAGCCCATCGCTCCGGAACAGCGAACCATCCTCAGCCGGGCCGATGCGATACTCGCCGGGTGGCATGTCGAGAGCTCGATTGGCATCCGTGACCAGGCAGAGGCGATCCGGCCCTTTCATCGCCAGTGCAAAGCGCAGCAACTCCGGCGCGAGATGATGGCCATCGGCGATGATCTCGGTGCTCATCTCGCGGTGCATCAGGACAAACTCGGCCATGCTCCCCTGCATGGGGGTGCCGAAGCGCGCGCGCATCGCCGGGACCGAACTCATCGCGCACCAGAAATGGTCCACGTGGCGCATGCCCGCCCGGAAGGCGCGCTCCATCTCGTTCCAACTCGCATTCGAGTGCCCGCAGGTCACCAAACAGCCGCTGCGCGTCGCAGTGCGATAGTAGGCCTCGGCGCCGGGCAGCTCCGCGGCGCAGGTGGCGATCTTGATGATCCCGCGGCGGAAATATTCGCGGTATTCCACGGGCCGTGGATCGCGTCGGCCCTCGGGCGCATGGGCGCCGAGCTTGTCCTCGGCAAAATATGGTCCGTAGAAATGCACGCCCATCAAGCGGGCGCCGTCCGCCGTGCGCCACTCGCGCTGCACGGTCGCGCAGGCCGTGAGCATCGCGTCGAGTTGCGCGGGCGAGCCGGTCGTGGTCGTGGGAAAGATGGAGGTGGTGCCGTGGCGGGTGTGGGCCCGGATCGCTGTTTGCACAGCCCCAGGCGTGCCATCCATGAAGTCGGCGCCGTCGCCCCCGTGGACGTGGATGTCCACAAAGCCGGGCGAGAGATAGCCGCCGCGGGCATCCATCACTTCCGCACCCCGCGGCACACGCACCTTGCGCGCCGGTCCGATGGCGACGATCCGGCCCTCGCGACAAATCACGACCGCGTCCGGCAACAGGCGGTCGGGTAGAATCGCGGTGCCATTCACGAAGGCCCACATTGGAAGGCTCACGCTCATTCAGTAATCAAAGCTCCCGGGTTTGGGCGGCTTTAGTTCGGGATAAATCGACACCATCACCTCCGCCGTCCTGAGGAGCGCCCCCATCCGATTGAACCCGCCACGGTAGCGACTGAGACACGCGCGGATTTCCTCCTCCGTCGGTCGCAAAGGCCGCAAGGCCAGCGCCAGGATGCGCCGGCCCTCCTGGCCGTAGCCGCTCGCGAAATGGGGCTCCGCCAGCGCGAAGGGTTCCAACAGCAACTGTTGCCTCGCCCGGCTGTCGATCCCTTCGCCCCCGGCAGCGACCTTTTCCTCGAGGGCGAGTCGCGTGGCAAAAGCGGTATGGATGGTCGGGAATGTAGTCTGAACCAGTTCCTCGATGGACTTTCCCGCCGAACGGGCGAGGCGCAGGAAGCGCCCTGGCTGGCTGTTCAAAACCGTGCGGCAGTTCAGGCAAGCCTGCGAGTGGTGCTGGAAGGTTCCGCGTTCCACGGGGATGAAATAGAAATGCTTGGCCATGCGCACCTCGTGGACCTCGAAGGCGCGGATCTGCCGGCAGACCGGACAAAAATCCGCGGCGTTCCCAATCCGCTTTTCGCGCCGCTGTCTTCCCCAGATGAGTAAAAACCACATGATCGGTCGCCAATCTATCGCAACGCCCCGGGCAATGGCGCCAGGTCGGG
>Ga0207671_10003441_pt1 | contig 15787 bp, 12 predicted proteins | sample KBSC24metaG_FD_184352 | JGI IMG/M metagenome (GOLD analysis project Ga0207671, IMG submission 184352) | Corn rhizosphere microbial communities from Kellogg Biological Station, Michigan, USA - KBS C2-4 metaG (SPAdes) (version 2) | ecosystem: Host-associated > Plants > Roots > Rhizosphere > Soil... | reverse complement strand
CGTTGACAAGGATGCCGATCTCGAACGTCTGCGTCGGCAGCTGTGGCGGTACTCCTGCGGAGCCGGCAGCCACCTGTACATTCTGTGCATTCAGCGCATTGATAATATCCTGTGGCGTCAGGCTGTATGCTGCCATTTTTTGCGGGTTCATCCATATCCGCATGCTGAAGTCGTCGGTAAATCGGGTGATCGTGCCTACACCCGGCACACGCAGCAGAGCGTCCTGCACGAAAATATTGGTATAGTTGTCGAGGAAGGTGATATTATGTGTACCCTTTGGTGAATACAGGGCCACCATCATCAGCATACTTGGATTTACTGCACGGACCGTGATCCCCAGGCGGCTTGCAACGGAAGGCACCAGCGGCGTAGCAATGCTCACCCTGTTTTGTACATCCAGCGTTGCAATATCGATATCCGTCCCGATACCAAAAGTGACATTCATCGTCATTTGTCCGTTGTTCGTGCTGTTGCTTTGCATGTATTCCATCCCCGGCGTACCGTTCACCTGCTGCTCGATAGGCGTCGCTACCGTCTGCTCCACCGTCTGGGCATCCGCTCCTGTGAATTGCGCATTCACCTGCACCAGTGGTGGCGTGATATCCGGGTACTGGTCGATGGGCAGCACAGCGATACAGATCGTCCCCGTGATCACCAGTACAATGCTGATGACAATGGCCGTCACCGGCCGCTTGATAAAAGTATTCGCGATCATAGTTATTTCCCCCTTCCTGCGGCGGCAGGTCCCTGTTTATTCGCCGTCGTAATAGCCGACCCGTCATGCAATGCCTGCACGCCATCTACCACAATACGGTCACCTTCCTTCAACCCTTTTGTAATAATGACATTCGATCCTATCGTCTTCCCCTCTTCCACCTTCACCTGCACAGCCGTCAGATGCGCCGCACCCTTCGCCGGCACGGAGTCAGTCCCCTGCCGGGCGACCGTATCCCTCGCAACAAAGACAAAGTACTCACCCATCTGCTCTACCACAGCCTTGCCTGGTATCGTGATCTGAGGACCCGGCTCCAGGTTATGCACCCTCAGCACACAGCTCATTCCCGCCCGCAGGTCATGTCTTGGGTTGGGGAATACCAGTCGTATCCGTATCGTCCCCGTCTGCGGGTCTACCGCCCTGTCGATGACAGATATTTTACCGCTATAGGGATATAGGTTCTTACCCGGCATGATGATCGTAAACAGCGAGTCCAGCGACTGCTGCTTCGTACGCTGCAGTTCCTCATATTGACCCAGCTGTGCCTCGTTCGCCAAAAAATCCACCGCCATGGGTTCATCCGTGGATATGGTCGCGAGCGTGGTCGCACCCACCGTTACCAGGTTGCCCAGCTTGACCTGGCTGAATCCCACTGTCCCATCAAAGGGAGCAGTGATCACCGAATAGGTCAGGTTGGTGGCAGCTGTCTTCATCGCCTGCTGACCCGCAGCTACTTCATTTTTGGCGTTTTGCAAGGCAATGACGGCATGATCCAATGTCTGTTTGGCCACCGCATTGTGCTCCATGAGATATTGATATCGGTCGGCATCCTGCTGCGCCTGGACCTCATTGCCCTGGGCTACCTTGACATTGGCGGCAGCCTGGTCATAGGCAGCCTGGTACAGCCGCTCATCGATCGCATACAGCTTCTGCCCCTTATGCACATGCGTCCCTTCAGTAAAATAAATACCCGTGATATAGCCCGTGACCTGTGCATGCAGGTCCACCTGGCTTAACGCCTGCGTCGTAGCCGGATAATCGTCATAATAAAGAACATGTTGCGACCTCACTACAGCGAGGTTTACAGGCGTCGGAGGCGCCGGCGCCGGATGAGGGTCCTGGCAGGAAAATAAGGCCAGGCTGCTAATAACCATGATCGGTACCAGTCTGCTCATATATATGAATTAGTGATTGACGGTAATAATGCCCATAGCCCTTTCCAGATCGATCTTGCTCGACAACAGTTGAAAGAGCGCATTCTGATAACCTATCTCCGCCTGGATCAGGTTCGCTTCAGCGGTGATGACATTGAGATACGGCACAGTACCCTGCTGGTATTGCAGTTGTACAATGTCATAGACCTTTTTGGCCAGACCTGTATTTTCCCGGGTGCTGTTAAGATTGTACAAATTGCTTTTATAACCGGCTAGTGCGCTGGTATATTCCGAATAGATGGCGCTCCGGAGACTTGCTTCCTGCCAGTCCAGCAGTTGGAATTGCAGGCGTGCTTTGCGGACGTTTTGTACACGTGCGAAACCCGTAAAAATGGGCAGGCTCAACGACAGGCCCACATAGGAATAAGGATAAGCCTGGGAGAACAGCTTCCCGAAGGTGTTGTTCTGAAAGGCATAATCATAGTCAAAAAAGGCGCCGACAGTAGGAAGCCAGGCTTTACGATAATAGTTGACAAGCTGTCCCTGCAGCTGCCTGGCTGTTTGCAGCTCCTGGAACTCGATACGCCGTTCGTATTGCAGCTGTTGAGTGGTGTCGACGGCAACATCCCCAACCATTCTTGCCGTATCATAGACGATGTTGAACTGCCCGGCAGCAGGATAGCCCATTACCTGCTTTAGCATGGCATATTGCGGTTCGACATTCAGAACGGCCTGTCTAAGCTGCGCCAGGGAGTTGTTCAGGGAAATGGCAGCCTGGTCATAATCCGTCTCATCCACGATACCACCCTGGTACTGGTGATAAGCGTCGTGCAGATTCTTATTGAGCCGGGCAGTATCCTCCTTCAGCACGTTGATCTGCGCAAGCGTTAGCAGCAGGCTATAGAAGGACTTGCTGACCGCCGCGATGACATCGATTTTCGCGCTGTCGGTGAACTGCTCGGCCTGCCGGACATACAACGATGCGCTTTTCGAGGCGTACAACAGAGAGGGATTAAAGATGGTCTGCGTGACGGAAAGCACCGGTGTGAACGTGTTGATCACGCCCGTCTTCTGCTGGCTGACAACACCGGTACTGCTGTTTTTGATAAAATTGGTGGGCAGGCTTAGATAATGTGTCAGGTTGCCCGAAACACCGGCCTGTGGAAGCCACCCCGAAGTATTGATGGCATTGGTGGCCCGGACGATGGCCACGCCGATGACAGCCTGGTTGACCACAGGCTGGTGCTTCAGCGCATAATCCACGCATTGCTCCAGGGTCAGCGCACCGGCTGTATCCTTGCCATTGCCCGCCTGTGCAAAGACGGTTACCGACATACTTATCCATATACTCCCTAATACCAACCGGCTAAAAAATACTCCTGCGATCTTTGACATATCCATGTTAAGATTTACATTAAAATGCCACCTTTGAACAGGCAGCTGCATGCATCCTGTCCAGGGGATTATGCTCTTCAATGCGTCAGGTTAGAAGTGTTGCCAGTGTAGGAGTATGGCCACATAGGTTGCGAAGTCAGTGATGCAAATATTATTCTTTTTGTGAAGAACCTGAATTAAAAACGAATTAAGATCATTAGGGATATATGACCGGCATGAAAAATATTTCATCGGGTGAAAATATCAGGGACAATCCCGGCCAGCCTGGTCAGCTTTGATGCGGCGCCAAATGGCGAGGGGATTTTTTTATATACGGCTGATCTCTACCCGTGTATTGATCTTACGTCCCTTTTCCGAATCGTTGTCGCCCACAGGTTTTTGGTCTCCAAGTCCGGCAGCGTTTACAGAAGAGGAATTGACTCCCAGCGCAAGCAGCTCCTGTTTTATCGCCTCAGCTCTTGCGTTCGTCAGGGACTGTGCATAACCGGGTTTACCCACCGGCGCGCTGTGTACTTCTATCTTTATCTTCCAATCTTTGTGCGCCTGAAAAACACCCGCCATATTCAATATCTCGTCCCCGGATTGCGAAAGTACACGGGCGCTGTCCAATGCGAAATCCAGGTAAACGGTGGATTTACCACTTTTTTCAAGGTCTTCCAGTATGGTATTCTTCTTGTTGATATTGGTCGTGATCAGCTGATGTTGCTTTTCAACCACCATCAATGTATAGAACTTGGACAATATGGATTTAGCTTCCAGTTGGACCCATACTTCCTTTTCGGGTGTTTTGATCACATATTCCGCTACTCCATAATAAGCTGAATTCGTCACCTGGTGGTTCGAGCCCAGGGTGACAAGGTCCTGACCCGCAAATTTCTTTATCTGCTCGCCGGGAAGCTCCCCTTCATAAACTTTTTTACCTCCCAGGGTAGCGACGATCTTGTCGAATTCCTGTACGATCTGGAAATAGGAAGGTAGCTTCTGGTCATAGTTCCGTGCATTCAGTTTTTGATGCGATACCTTACCATCGACAGTGAAATATTTCTGGCCGTCATAAAAATAAGTGCGATTTTGCTCCACCGTGAGGGAATCCGTCGGTTCGAATGCAGGCAGCGTCTTGAAATAAGGGAAAGTTCCGAGGTCTGCCCCCGAGACGGGGATGGCATTCAGATCCAGTGTTTCCTGGCTGGCGGGTCGTTGAACAGTCTTGGTGGGTTTTGGCTGGGCAATAAGTGTACAGGTGCTTAAGACATACAGGCTGGTCAGAAGGATTTTTCGGGACATACGTTTCGTTTTTAATCCCAAAATACAGTATCCCTTAATCATATGTATGATCCAGATCAATTATCCCCAACCACCCGTAAAGCTTTCATTCAGATTGCCAAGCTGCAGGAAGTTCTCGGTAGTAGTAATTAATCCCCCGATCCTTCCTGAACCTGTCCGGTGTGCCGGGCAGGTTTACATTTTCTTCTCCGGAAGCTTTTTCTTTACAAATGCCAGCAGCTCGGCGAACAGCGCTTCCTCCATCAGTCTGCTGTCGACCACGAAGCCGGAATTAAGTTCCTCGCCTGTATTCAGGAAAAGAAAGGTCTTGTAGGATGTATAAGTCATAAGCAATGGCCACTTTACTTCACTCCTGGATAAGGTATTGACAGCCGTCACACTTTCATCGTTGATGATCGTTTCCGCATCACCGGTATACTTCGCCAGTTTTCCCACGAAGGAACTTACCTGGCCTTTGAACTTATTTCTTTTTCGTATATACCATACCAGGTAATTTGTGGTATACAGGATGTATACGAACCCTGCGGTTGCCATCACATGAGAATGATCCCCTTTAGCCGTGCTGGTAAAATCCAGGCCCAAGGCGGCGAGGCCGATGAGATACCTGAATGACAGCGCTAGCATTGATTTTCTGGTCGATAGCTTTAGTGCAATCTCGTTCCTTTCGATATAGGTTTGTGAGGGATGGGGGTCTTTTATGATAAATTCCATTGGTAGCCGCTTATATGGCAAACAATAATAAATCATTTATTTTGCACTTTCAACACTCTGTTTGAAATGGACCACAGCATCACAGACCAAACCTTTGAAAAAAAGGATCTCAGCGGACATTGGCTGAAAAAAGGCGAGTATGATAATTGCATTTTTAAACAATGCGATCTTTCCGGCGCCGATCTCGCGGAAATAGTATTCATAGATTGCACTTTCATCACCTGCAATCTAAGCCTTGCCAGGCTGACAAAGACCGTACTCCGGGATATAACTTTCAGGGATTGTAAGATGCTGGGGCTTCATTTCGAGGACTGCAACGAGTTCGGGCTCTCTTTTCAAATCGAAAGCTGCATCCTCGATCAGTCCTCCCTCTATAGGACCAAACTAAAAAAAACGGTATTCAGGAATGCCCAGCTGAAAGAAGCCGATCTTACGGAATGCGACCTCACCGAAGCAGTGTTCGACAACTGCGATCTTTCAAGAGCGATATTCGACCGCACCATCCTTGAAAAAGCCGATCTCCGGACCGCATACAACTATTCCATCGATCCTGAAAAGAACAGGATAAAAAAAGCCAGGTTCTCCTCGGCAGGTTTATCCGGGCTACTGGAAAAGTACAACATCCGGATCGATTAGAATAGCCCTCGCCGTCCGCTGTGTCAGGACGCAAAACTTTCATTCAAATATCTGACCGGATTGAGATAGAACATCTTCTTCCAGCCCTGGATACTTCTGTCGGCCCTCCAGAAATAAGGGAATATAGTCTTGATGGCGTAGTGCAAATGCGGTGGCTTTCCCTTGGCGTTGCCGGTGGTCCCTACTTTACCTATCTCGCTGCCCTTACCAACCACCGACAGGGTCTTTGTCTCAATCTGCTGCAGGTGTGCATAATAATGCAATCTCCATTTAGGCCCCAGAACCAGCACGACATTTCCTCCCCTTTCTATTTGCCCCGTATAAACCACGAGACCACCCGTGGCTGGATGGATGGGCGTACCCGCTTTGGCAAAAATATCCACACCCTTATGGGTAACAGATTTTCCCCAGGGATAAGCCCAGTAAGAGTCCTGTGCATAGCTCCGGAGACCGGCATCCTGAACAGGCATGGAAAGATGTTGGGGGATCATAAATCCAATGAGGAGTATGCATGACACTATCAGAAGTACCTTGCTGACCGGCCGGAGGGTTGTAAATCTCTTCATAAGTAAGTATAAGTGGTCAACAAGAATAATAAATCGTTTTATAATCTCCTGTTAAAACCCAAACTCCTCTTATTTATGGCGAAATATCACTGCTTATGTCGCGGAAGATGAGCCTCTTACCAAGAAAAGCGCTGTATCTTTCCGCCTCTTTTTGTATCGCCGCATGCAAACTCCCGGACCACTTCACCGGCGTAACCACCTTCATCCTTACCGTCTCCTTCCCCGATACATACGTCCAGCTGCCCGATACCTGTCCATCGATGATGACTGCCGGTTTAAAAATACCCTTGTTGAAATAAGCCGTCGTCAGCTCGTCAAAGGCCGGTAACAGGAACAGCGAAGGGACCCGGCTAAATCGTTTGCCCCCCGGATCATTCTCTCCCCTCCGATCACTCCATCCACCCGCATCATTCCATCCGGCCGGAGCAAACCAGTACAGCTGTCCGTCGACCACTTCACGCTCCAGCCATCGCTTATTCATTTCCATACCAAGCCGCACCTCTGCGGCGCCCAGACCGCTCCACACTGAAAAATCGTATTCGGTAGCCGGTCCACGACTAAGAAAATATCTCCGGGCAAGCTCCCCGATCGCCTCTCTCTTATCATAATACCGCGACACCGGCGCTTTCAGCAATGTATAAGTGAATTCACGGCCATGCATACCGCCGTTGCAAATAAGCGCGTCCAGTTCTGCGTCCATCAGCAGCAAACCCAGCCGGATCTCATCCACATCTATTTCTTCCTTTTTCAGCGCTGCCAGGAGCTGCCTACGTGTCATTTGTCTCCCTTCCAGCGCCCTGGCCATGATCCGCCGGCTTTTCTTCAGCATCTCCTCCCCGATGCCCAGCGATCGATATAACCCCTTGTTAATGGCTTTGAGCCTGGGCGCCGAGAGCGCCAGCATCCAGTGAATATCGTCCGGAGAAACAAAATGCTTCACCGGCTGCAATATATAGGTCCGCAAAATATGCCCCTCATTAAATGCCCGCTCGATACTGCTATCCGTACTGCCCTGCACCCGCTGTCCGATGGCCCATTTGGCAGCAGAGAGATCTTCTGCCCGGATGCAACCCATCCATTTCACCAGTGCTGCAGGGTCCGTAAAACCATCCCCGGCGATCTGCTGACTAAAAAGCCGCCAAAGGGCTATGTCCTGCCTTGTCATACACAAGGATACAGGCGCCTGGTGACAACCCTATGTCAGCTATTCCCCGAATCGCATCACTCCGTTCGTAAGCTCTTCACCGGATTGGACACCGCAGCCTTTATCGCCTGGAAACTGACGGTGGCGATCGTAATGACAACGGCCAGCACGGCGGTACCGGCAAACACCCATGGGCTGATGTTGATACGATAATCGTACTTGTTCAACCAGCCATGCATAAAATACCAGGCCAAAGGCGAGGCGATCAGACAGCTGATGACCACCAGCAGGACGAAGTCCTTCGACAGCAACAACCATAGCTGCGGAACCGAAGCACCCAGCACTTTGCGTACACCGATCTCCCGGGTACGGCGTTCAGCCATAAAGGAGGCCAGGCCAAACAAACCGAGACAGCTGATGAAAATGGCCAGACCGGCGAAAATGCCGGATAATTCCCCGACCTGGTTCTCGCTCTTGAACTTGTTGTTAAATTCTTCGTCGGTGAACCGGTACTCAAACGGATAACCCGGATTATATTTTTCAACGACAGGCTGAATAGAAGCCAGCGCTTTTTTGACATCCACGCCGTCCTTTAGCCGGATAAAGCCCTGGAAAACAAAGTAAGATCTGAACAGCATGATACCAGGTTCCACAGGCTTGAAAGGATCGTCCTGCATCACATTGTCCGTGACACCAATCACGGTCATCTTCTCATCATTGAACTTCACCGTCTCCCCCAATGGATGCTTAAAACCCATAAGCTTAACGGCGGCTTCGTTCAGAACGACGGCATTGCTGTCCGTGAGAAATTGCCGGGAGAAGAACCTGCCCTCCTTTAGTTTAAGGCCGGTGGCTTTTTCATAATCATAATCCACCATGATGGCCGAAAAAACAGGACTGCTATTGGGATCCATACCTGCCCAGGAAAAACCGCCCCAATTGTTATATATACCCGTCATAGGACTGGAAGACTTGCTGACGGCAGCCACATAGCCCGTGGCAAGCAGGTCCCGTTTCATCGGCAGATAGTTCTTTTGCAGGTCAGCCGAAAGACCAAGATTGATAAGGTTATTGGGGTCATAGCCTATTGGCCGGTCCTTTGCATGCCGTATCTGCTGAAAAACGATGATCACCCCGATGATCAGTGCGACAGAACAGCTGAACTGAACCACTACAAGTATCTTCCTGGGCAGGCTCGCGCCCTTGCCCGGAGAAAAAGCACCCTTCAACACTTTCACCGGTTTAAAGGAAGAAAGATACAGCGCCGGATAGCTACCCGCCAGCAGCCCCGTAATGATACAGCCCGCCAGGGCGATACCCAGCAACGGCAGGTTGGTAAAATTTAGCGCTATATCCTTGAAACCCGCGTCTTTCAGCAAGGGAAGGGACAACTTGACGATCAGCAGCGAGATAAGGAATGCTATAAGAGCCGTGATGACAGCTTCGCCAAGGAACTGTGCTATCAGCTGACGACGCTGGGAGCCGATCGCCTTGCGTATGCCAACCTCTCTGGACCTTTTTTCACTGCGGGCGGTGCTCAGGTTCATGAAGTTGATACAGGCAATGACCAGCACCAGCAGCCCCACGATGGAGAACATACGCACATAATCGATGACACCGCCCGTATTCTCCCATTCATCAAAATGACTGTAGAGATGCCATTTTTCCATAGGGTGAAGAAACAGCAGCGCCTCTTTTTTATCTTTTGTTTTTTTCCGCACAATGTCCGCGATCTTCGCGGAAAAAGCATCCATATTCACCCCCTCCTTTAGCTCGACATAATTCTGCAGGAAATTATTCTGCCATTGTTGCTGGGCGCCTTTGACAAAATCGCTCGTAGCGATATTCAACGTAAAAGGGACGAGAAAATCAAAAGTGAGAGAGGAATTTTCAGGTATATCCTTTAACACCCCCGTCACCACTAGATTGGACTGGTTGTCCATTTTTACCGTACGGCCTATCGGATCCGCGCCGCCAAACAACGCCTTCGCCAGCGACTCGGTCAGGACGATGGAATAAGGATCTTTTAATACCTGGTCGATATTCCCTTTTACCAGCGGAAAAGAAAACATCCTTAATATATCAGGGTCGGCATAATGCCCGCTCTTCATTATTTTCTTGTCGCCTGTCACCAGACTATGGTCACCACCCCAATCCAGGCGCGTGATGTGCTTTACTTCAGGGTAATTATTCTTCAGCTCATCATATAATGGCAGCATGACGCCGTTCTGTACATGCTTCTGACCATTGAACAGGTTTTTCTTCTTGATCCACGCGATCTGCGCTCTATGGACATTGAAAGCATCATAACTTGCCTCATGCCGGACCCAGAGCCCAATAAGCAGGGCAACGGCCATGCCCACCGCCAGGCCAAAGATGTTGATAAAGGAATAACCCTTGTTCTTCCTGAGATGCCGGATAGCAGTGATAAGGTAGTTTTTAAACATGATGGCTGTATTTTGTAATAGGTAATAGAATTTCATTCCAAATTCATAAAAATTTAACAATCAAATTAATACACCAACCAAACCATGGATAAATGTATCATAACCGAACAGTCATTGTCCGCTCAAAATCCCCGAAATTGCATCATGACAGTAGAAAAAGACGGTTATATCATCACGACAGACAAAACAAAAATGGATATAGCATTTATCCATCATTACCTGTCCACGGAATCCTACTGGTGTAAGGGTATTCCCCTGGACGTGGTCCGGCGATCTATTGAGAACTCTTTAAACTTCGGCGTCTTTCACCAGGGCAAACAGGTAGGTTTTGCCAGGATCGTTTCAGACCTTGCCACCGTCGCCTACCTGGGTGACGTATTCATCACCCCCGATCATCAGGGAAAAGGCCTCTCCAAATGGCTGATGGAACAGATAATGAACCATCCCGATCTGCAGGGATTAAGAAGATGGATCCTGCTGACCCGGGATGCCCATGAGTTATACAAACAATACGGCTGGCAACCCATCGCCAGCCCGGACAGGTGGATGGAGATCCATGATCCGAATGTTTATTCCGGCCTGTCGTAGCATCTACTCTCTTCTCAGGCTTTCCACAGGATTGACGATCGCAGCCCGTATGGACTGGAAGCTGACGGACAGCAAGGTCATCAACAGTATGGAACCACCGGCGAAAAGAAAGACATCCACACTCATGGATGTCCGGTAGGCAAAGCTGTTCAGCCAGCGCGTCATCAGCCACCAGGACAGGGGAAAAGCAATCAGCAGCGACAACAGCACCAATCGCAGAAAATCTCCCGACAACATAAATACGATATTGGCGACGGTGGCGCCAATGACCTTCCTGATCCCGATCTCTTTCTGTCTGCGCTGGGCGGTGAACGCAGCCAGACCAAAAAGCCCCAGACAGGAAATAAGGATCGCCATCCCCGCAAACCACCTGGAGAGAACAGAAAGCCGCCGTTCGGAAGCATAAAGGGTCTGGTAATCCGCATCTAAAAATTTGTATTCGAAAGGCAGGCCCAGGTTGTACTGTTTGTAGAACTCCCCGATGCGGGCAAGCGTCCTGCCTTCGGCGCTCCCCCCGATCTTTACCACAATGTTGCCGTTGTTGGGCAGGTAAGAGAGAAAAAGCGGGCCGATCTTTGTATAAAGGGATTCAAAATTGAAATCCCTTACTACACCGATGATCGTTTTGCGTTCTCCCCACAACATTGCCGGCTGACCCACTGGGTTTTTCAGATGCATCGCGGTGACAGCCGACTCATTCAGGATAATGCCCGTACTATCCGTAGGCATACGGGGAGAAAAAGCGTGACCATCCACCATATGCAGCCCCATGACCTCGACAAAGCCATAATCCACATACAGCGTACTGAACTCGATGTTGGTGTTCGGGTCCTTTCCCTTCCATAGCAAACCACCGCCCCCGCTATGAGAACCCATCATATCCCCATTGACATTGGAAGCGTCTATAACACCCGGGATCTTCCTGAGACCTTCCAGGAAAGACGCCGTATTTTTCAGGACATTGCCTTCCCCTGCAAACTGGATGACATGATCGCGGGTATAGCCCAGGTCCTTTGTCCGGATAAGGTCCATCTGACGGTGGACCACCCAAACGCATGCGATCAGGATAACAGAGAGTGTAAATTGAAACACCACTAATCCTTTACGTACCAGCAGTGATGCAATGGAAGATGAAAACTTCCCTTTCAATACTGCAATGGGCCGGAAGCCGGAGAGATAAAAAGCCGGGTAGCTGCCGGCAATGATCCCTGTCGCCAGCGTCAGCACAGCTATACCGGCGATCAGCCGGATGTCGGGGAACAGGCTGAGTTCCTTCCCCGTAAGCTGCCGGAAAGCGGGCAGTAGCAGCCAGGACAGCCCAATAGCCAGCAGCAGTGAAAGAAAAGCCATCAGGATGGATTCGCCGAGGTATTGCAGGACCAGGGAGCCGCGCCGGGCGCCTACCACTTTGCGGATCCCTACCTCCCTGATCCTGCCGGCAGCCTTTGCCGTGGATAGGTTCATGAAATTGATGCAGGCGATCACCAGGATGAAGAGGGCAATAAGCGCAAAAAGCCGGACATACCTGATCCGTCCGCCGACGGGAATGCCATTCTCCCAGCGATCGTACAAATATCTGTCCGAATAACGTTGGGCATATAAAGTACCGATCCATTTGAGATCCTTTGTTCCATTGGCAGCCGTCCATTTTTTCCGCATGAAGTCCTTCAGTTTGACATTGAACCCTACCGGGTCGGCACCGCTTTTCAGGACCAGGTACGTGCTGGGATTGCTGCTGCCCCAGTTGTCAAGGTATTTACTGTTTTTTTCGAAATATGCCTCGTAACTGAATACCATGTCAAACTGCTGAGAGGCATTGACGGGGATCTCGAATATCCCCGAGACCACATAGGTGCCGCTGGTGTGCCCACTCCACAGACCAGCCCTGTCCCATTCCACTGTCCGTCCCAGGATGCCATCGACAGTATGGAATAATTTCAGGGCCATTTCTTTTGACAATACCACGTTGTATCTGCCGGATAGGATCTGGTCCTTATTACCCTGCAGCAGAGGATAGGAGAAGAGCGAAAAGAACCCGGCGGAAGCGAATATCTCTCTGGCCTTTATATGGACTTCTCCTGCGCCGGCTACGCCCAGGCTCTTATCCACGCTGGGATGATAAACTACGCTGGCGGCTTCTTCCACTTCCGGCATTTCTTGCACCAGCGCACCGGCCAGTGGACCGGGAGTATGATCGGTAGTGAATATCCCGCCGTCACCCTGAGGGGCAAGCTGTATCACCTGGAAAAGGCGCTTATCCCTGGCAAAACATTTGTCGGTCTGCAGCTCGTCCAGGACCCAAAGACCGATGAGCAGCGCACAGGCCAGACCAGCAGAGAGACCGGTGAGATTCAAAAGAGTAAAGCTGCGGTCTTTCAGCATCATGCGCCAGGCTATTTTCCAATAGTTCTTTAGCATAGCTTTGATTATACCCGGAAAGTCGGTAATGCCGGAAAAATGTTGCAGCAGACCATTAAAAAAATAAGGTATTTCCACGGTTTTTTTTACGGCCGGGATGAGATAACTTGCCGGAGCGGAACACAAAACAGAACCGGAACACAGAACAGAACACCGGGCAGAACACATAAACTTATTCTATGCCAATAAAAGATTACGGCGTCCTCAAAGGAAAAGCTTCCAAACGTATTTTAGCTACAAAGAAAAGCGAGCACTACCAGATCCTCATCAACGAAGGTGACGACCCTCATCGCATAGCCATCAATACCCAGTCCAGCGAACCACCCAGCCAGGTGCTGTTCTACGCGGACGATGACTTTCACCATGCCATTACCGATGCACTGCTGCAGGCGGGTCTGCCGGATGCCTTTACGCCCCTCCCCTCCAAACCCGATGGCCTGGCGCTGGATTTTATCCGCGGCAATTTATTCGACGTCGCACAGATGGTGCCATTGGATTCCAACGTTCCGGGGGACAACAACGACCTCAACGACAAGCTGGACTTCTTTGTACAGCAGGCCATCTCCGATGTCGATGCCGTTATCTATGCCTTTGGACAACATTGGGTGGACACCAAACCCGACCAGTATTTTACCGAGATCGACCCCAGCACAGGGATACACGATATTCATATGAACCAGGGTAACCCTCCCGGCCAATATTTAAAGGACAATGGTCCTTACCAGGATGGAGGGCTTATTTTCCATTTTCCGTCCCGCAACCGCTGGGCTGCCGTCTTCACCGCCTTCCAATCCGAGTCCTTCCACACGGACGATGTCACAGGCAACCCGCTGAATGATCTGCCGCCCAATGATCCCGGCCAGCCGGAGAACGAAACCCCTGTACGGATCGTTGCCGCCATGGTAAACCCTAAGGGTGGCGACCCCGGTAAGGAATTTGTTATCCTGCTGAATAAAAGCGCCGAAGATATCAACCTCTCCGGCTGGCAGATAGCCGATAAGCAAAAGAAGAAGGATACCCTGGACAACCGCACCATCCCCGCAGGCGATACGCTAAAAGTAAAGCTCGACGGCAAAGGAGCTCAACTATCCAATAAAGGCGGCATTATTACCCTGCTGAACAAGGACGGTCTGAAAGTGGACGGGGTGACCTATACCGCAAAGGATGCAGGACCCGAAGCCGTGGTCATTGAATTATAAACATCAGGGCCTTGCAGCTACGGCAGTAGCCGGCCAGTTATCCGTCCGGAAAGGAGCCACAGGCAGCCCTTCCGTACTGTAGAGATCGCCGACGACCCAATCCTTCCACGCATAGCGGACAGCCACCGGCGCGCTGACGCTGTCAGACCAGGCAGTGATGCCATTACCCGTAATCCTCACTTTCGCAGGATAGAAAACTTTGTCGTCCCCGGCCACTTCAAAAGCCGCCGGCGTTTTACCAAAGGAGGTGAGACCGTTGGGCGCATAGTAAAAATTAATGGCAATACCATCCTTTTCTATCTTCATACCACGATAGGTAGGGCTGACATGCGGTAGCCCCACACGGCCATAGGTCTCCGCCAGGGCCCAGCAGGCCAGGCGTTGGCTGATGACGGTCTTGTCCGCAGGATGAATGCTCTGCTGCTCCCCTGCATCCATGCTCACGACCATGCCGGCATGGGGAATACGGGACAATGCTTTCAGCTGCGCCTCCCGGAGAGGGGCTGCCGGTCCCAGCTTGTCATGGTAACCATACGGCGCTATCTGCACATAATAAAAAGGCCAGTCTCCCGTGTTCCAAAGCCGTCGCCATTCCTTCACCATAGTTACCAGCAGGCTGTCATAGATCTCAGCATTCGGTCTGTTCTGTTCGCCCTGGTACCAGATGACTCCTTTTATACCATAACCCGCCAAAGGCTGGACCATGGCATTGTAGAGTACGGTAGGCTCATTCTTGGTTATCCTGACCGTATCATCTACCTTCAAAACCTTAATGCCTTGAAAAGACACTAAACCCGCCTTATTCATCCACGCTTCGATAACAGTCCCACCCCAGGTGGTCATGATGACGCCGACAGGCACTTTTAACTTCTCCTGTAATATTTTCGCATATTGGTAACCGACAGCGCTGAAATCCGCCACGCTGACGGCATTGGCTTCCTGCCAGCCCGTGGCCTTGCAATCCGTTTGCGGTATCCGGGACTGAGCCCTCTCCAATCGGAAAAGACGGATCTGCGGGTTATCCGCATCCATCAACAGTTGTGTCGATCCCAGCACAGGCTGGTTCTTAAAGCCTTTCACAGGCATTTCCATATTGGACTGGCCGCTGCACAACCAGACCTCCCCGATCAGGATATTGTTCAACGTCACCGCCTTGTCATCCCTGCGGCTGCCTTGACCAGGATGTCCCTCCACACACCGGATGCTGTAAGGCCCCCCTGCTCCCGGCGTCTTCACCCTTACTTTCCACGAACCATCCGTCCCCGCCATGGCGCTATACACCTTATGATCCCAGGAAGTGACCACCGTCACTCTCGATCCGGCTGTAGCCCAACCCCACAAAGGAGCTTCGGATTGCTGTTGCAGCACCATGTTGGATGCAACGACGGAAGGGAACGTGATCCCGCAAAAACCTCGCAACGAACAGTACAAAAACAACAAAAAACAAATACTACGCATAAAAAAAGAATTCAGGTAACAAAGATTGTGCGATCGCCCTTGCCGGCGCCGCCGCCGTAGCCTCTATCCATT
>Ga0207671_10003437_pt1 | contig 15804 bp, 24 predicted proteins | sample KBSC24metaG_FD_184352 | JGI IMG/M metagenome (GOLD analysis project Ga0207671, IMG submission 184352) | Corn rhizosphere microbial communities from Kellogg Biological Station, Michigan, USA - KBS C2-4 metaG (SPAdes) (version 2) | ecosystem: Host-associated > Plants > Roots > Rhizosphere > Soil... | reverse complement strand
TTGCTAGCTCAAGTCCAATGCGGCTGAAAATTCTCCAAGATGAGCAAGTGATTCTTTTTAAGAAGCTGGAGGATGAAATTTATGATTGGCAAAGTGATGTCGCATTACTAGTCTTTGAGGGTAGTCAGTTGGTATCAATTACTGCGTACCTCAACGAGCCCTATAGTTATCAAGGTTTGATTTGTCGAGACGTTGGGTTGGGCGATGAAATTCGCCGATTGGAAGAATATTTTCGCCTCGAATATGACAATGTAGAGGAGGTCTATCTGGCAATCGAGGATGATGTGGAAGCTGGACTGGAGCTACATGGCACATCTTGTGATTTGTCCATTGATCCAACTCAGAAAATGGCAGCAATGAAAGTCTTTCTCGCGGATCGTTGTCAGAAGTGATATCGGTGACGGAGGGAAATTTCAATAAACTGCCCTAACAGCAATGAAGCGCAATACCAGGCCTTGATGAAGGCGGGCGTGCAGGTGGCGCTGACCGATGCGCAGATTGCGGAACTGAAGACGGACATTGTCTGGCTGGTCAAGCAGACCGTCACACTGGCCGATGGCAGCACGCAGGACGTGCTGGTGTCGCAGGTGTAGATCCATACCTCCAATGTGCAGATGACCGGACAGGGCACGCTGATCGCGGTCAATCACGTGTCTCTCCAGGTGACGCGCAACATCAATAACCTTCACGGTGCCATCGGCGAAACAGAGAACATGGAAGATAAATTGATTGACCGGATTCGAGAGACTTTAGGGATCAATCCTTTGGCGGCAGACGTGCAGTATCGACTTGCAGGATTTTTTAACCGCTATCGACCTGATGGAGATGGGCTCAGAAGCTTGCTTATCGAAAATGGGACGGAAGGGGAGGTCCTTCTGCGTGTCCAGAAAATATTTCTGGTGACAGCGCCTCATTGGCGACCTTCTGATTTGTACTTTGTCATACGAAAGTATGAGGATATTGATGCCGAATCTGCTTTGGAAATTGTCCACAACTATCTGGAAGGGTTCAGGATCTTCGCCGAATATACTGGGAATGTTCAGTTGGCCAGTGCTTTAAGAAAATTAAAGCTTACTTCTGGAGTTCCGGAGGCGTCTGCGTTGAATGATGACGTCTCGGTGATGATGCATGAATGCCTCACGGATTTTTTGGCCGACCAACAGGGCCTTAAAAACGAGCTGTTCTTCTTGAAAGAGGCGCTATATTCGATGGCTAACGACTATTCCTTGGCAGCATATGCTTTAGGGCCTGCGATGGACGTTCCGGGGGCGCATTGTGCGTTTGATCGCTATTTTGATATTTGGCGTTATGGAATTCGTATTCTGATTTTCAAAGATAGGAGTGTAAATATTGAACTGCCTGATCGGTGAATATCATGACTGTGATGTTCTGTCCAAGATGTAAGCAAGGTGAAATTGCGAAGGCAACGATTCGTAAAACAGGTAGCTTAATTTTCGTTTGCCAGGAATGTGAGGCTGCCTGGTTTTTCGCTAGTGAAATCAGTGAGGCAGAGTTCACTGACTTTGGAAATCACATGGAAGGAATTGGTTTGGAACCGCGATGGACCGAGTTGGATGTGACAACGATATAAGCAAGAAAAGGCTGCTGGTTAAGGTGAACCGGTTGGGCTGGGCCATTGCAGTTCTTTGATTTGAAGATGAAATCGAGGTTGGAAAAAATTGAACTCTCTGTCAAATGCCATCATTTCGTGGAACGCACCGATTGTTCCTTCCTGTTCTTTAGCAGGGATCCCGATCGGCCTGCAAGTGGAAGAATTTAGGAAATCGCTTTGCTTCTATTTAGTGGATCGCGAAGAAAATCTATATCAATTTGATTCCGCGCCTCTACTTCAGCTGAAGCACTCAGCTAAATTAAATGATGACGAAACTTTTCTATTCAATGTTCATGATAGAGGCATGACAAATTGGAGCCTGTATTTCGATACTCCTCATCATGCTGGAGCTAATCCAAGAGCGTTGGCAATAATTATCCGAGAAAACAGGATCCATGCAATTAAGGTCTGGCACTTCGAGAGGTTAAAAAAAGATCAGAAGCCGAAGCATATTTATCGAGGAAAGCTAATTGAAAATATTGGTTTAGGTAACCTTGTGAAGGATCTATTGCCTTACACGAGGTTGCAATACGATGAAGCAGAAGAATGTTTCTACACGGATGAAAAGTACGGTGGGCTGGAAGTCACCGGATACGGTGATCTGGAGGACCATCCAGATCAAGAGATAATGGCGCTAACCGTTATTTCCAAGTCCGCATATATGGAGGATCTCGGTGCCAATTAAAATAGGATTCAATCCTCTGGTATTTAGGTGGGCTGAATACTCAAGCGAATCCCAAAGAAATGGTGTGACACCACGAATTTTTTCGTCGAATGATCTTTCCCAATGCATTGTGAGCGGCGCTTTTGTGTCAGCAGATTAAGTGGTCTTTCTTTTGGAAACACAATTGCTGAAGCTACCTCAAGAGCTACACCTGGAGCGACGAGTGCCGCCGGTCAGGTTCAGCAGAAGTGAGTTGAAATGCAAAGTAAATTGATCGAGGCCGTAGGTGCTCTTATAAACGCATCAGCAGGTGTGCGGATTAGATTGCCGGCACCTGATGACGAATTGATTGATAGCTATGAGTCGCAAATGGAAATTACCTTTGGTGACGAATATCGTTATTTTTTAAAGAACGCGAGTACCATTTATTTTGGAAATATTGAGCCGTTAGTTCTTTCCCGAGATATCAATAGCAGGGGAGACTTGCTGCAAGCGATTAAGGTTGCGAGGCGATTGGGCGTTCCTTTCAAATGGCTGCCCGTATGCGAGGATAACGGTGATTATTACTGTTTGGATCAAACGGGCAACATCAGATTCTGGAGCGGAGATGGAGTGAGTTCGGAGAGCTGGCCAACGCTTGCGGATTGGATAATCGATGTGTGGATTGGTGGAAACTGAACTTGGTATAGAGACGATGCATTTCCAGTCGACGCATCGGTCTTGTACAAAATTGAGGAGGGGAGAGACTAAGGTAAATCCTCAATAAAAATGTGCTATGGATATCTTCGAAAACGTAAACACTAAAATTGGTCCGACATGGATCGTTAAGGAATTTTTTAATTCACTCCAATCTCAAGAAAGGTTCTTGTGGGCGTTACGCCTGATAGTTGATAGAAGAGGGTGCGCAGTCAACTACGATTATTGCTTCTTCTCAGATTTGAATGATCCAGATCCCGAGTACCATTTTTCAGGTGTAAAAATCGGCGTAGGCGACCACGAAATACAGCTAACAGATGAGGAGTTCGCTGAATTTCTCGGGCGAGCCTGCGAAAGATATATGCAACTGCATCCGGAAGAGAAAGACGAAGTGACTTCTATTCTTCGAGGGTGAGCGGGAAGCAAATTGCAACGCAGCCGCGCTTGCATCTTACGGGGTGCCTGAAACAGCGCTAAGCAGGACGTCGCGCTGGCCGACGGCGGCATGGAGGAGGTGCTGGTGCCTGTGTAGACCGCCCCAAGTTCTACCGCAGCAATTCCAAAATGGACTGAATAAGTACCTTAGAGCTAGTAAATGAAAAGCAATTTGGCAATGACCAAGCTGTTGGATGATGTAACCGTAACATCACTCAAGCCAGCACTGCGTTCAATTGTGGATCGCGGATTTGATGTCAGAGAGGGTTGCTATTTTTTAGCAGCGCTTCTGCCGACAGCCACGAATGTCACGAAGTCCAGTTTTCAGGATTGCACGGGCTACGAGTGTTTTGTGAACTCGCTCCATATTGAAGACTATGACGACAACAATCTTCTTTCTCAGGCCATTCAATTTGCTTCGGATATCTTCGCTGCCTGGCGTGCGGATATGCCAGACTTGCCATTGATTTCAATTGTTAGCGTTGACGAAACTAGTGTTGTCGTCAAATTCCATGTCAAACGTCCAACGGAACAATGGCTAAGCGAAAACCTGGAAGGTTACGAAGACCCGATCATGTTAATGGAGTCGTCAAAGGACTGGTCTTTGGCCTCAGCTAAAAAGGACTAGATGCGGCAGTGTGCAGCAGGTGTGGCTTTCCAGTATTCCGTGACGACTAATGACAGCATCAGCCAGGCATCCACCAAGGGACTACCTTCTCTGGCACGGTTGTAGTGCGCGTGAGCAATGTGATGATTTTAAATTTAGAAGACTTTGACGTTCCGATGAAGCTTGTCTTTGAGCTTCAAGAGCGCTTAAAAGAAGATCCGGAGCGAGTAAGGCTGGCACAAGCCTTGACACTTAATCCAGCGATGCCCGGAATGGGGCTTCGAGGCGTACATGGCTTGTTTGGCTCAGTAGAGTGGTGGGCCAGTATTCGTCAAGGAAGAATGCCACTTCTGAAACATTCCGGAATTATTCGACGCGCTTATGCAAGCGGACAAGAACCAGATCAGGCAAGCAATACAATTGATTTGCAGCTAGATGACGGAACAGTGCATATGACAGGAATTTTTGTCAATAAAAAAGGGGACGCGAAATTGTTTCGAGCGGGGTGCCGCGTCGCAGTTGTCTATGCGCTTGATGAATTGAAACTTCAGCCCTCAGAAAATGGTGGTGTAAATCATTTGAGCATCGCGCTGGAGATGGCTGTGTCGACTTGCAAAGCTTGAATGCGAGAATGAAGGCGGGCTGAATGCGCCCTGATTTGTGCGGGTAAGCCTTGGCGGAATGGCACTGTGATTGAGCATCGCCTGCGTGAAAGACGCTTGTGGTTCTGAGAGCCTCCTCGGCACGTGTCAATTCCTTGGTCTCGTGCTTCAGCAAGAAGGAAGGATTGATATGAAAGCCAAACTGAAAGATCTTCTTTCGTCAGATCTCGATCTGCGAAACTACTGGCCGAAGGATGAAAGAAATTTTGGTTTTTGGGTATCAATGCTCATTGGGCCTGACGACGAAGAAGGATCCGAGATATTCCAATTGCTAATCTGCACGCCTGATTGGATCAAATCTGAATATCACAATAGCTGCGCGGTTTGGGGAAGGCATATGCTTATTGTTTTTGAATACGATCTTGGTGCTATAAAAGCCGAGATTGAAAGATATTTAGGATCTTGCGTGGGCGATGATTGGCACTCTTTAGCAATGAAAGTCAGCCGTGTTGCATCGTGGGAGTTCGAAGAGTATCAGCCATAGGCCGAATTTTACGAGTTCAACTGATTTCAGAGATCAACGTATAAGAAGGCCGATGAGATGAGGTCATCGATCTGTGGAGATCCACGCTGATTCCTTAAAAATATCTTTACGGGGATAATTCATTGCCTGGCAATCTAAAACGATAGATTTCTATTTCATCAAGAAGATGGGGCGGAGGGTTAGTGAGTAAATGTTCTGCGTCGGTAATTCCCTCGCTATCACTGGATACTCTGAAGGGAGTTTTAGGGAAGCGTGTTGTGAGCCTGAATCGGTATAGTTGGTGGCCCAAAGAGGATGTGGCTACTGAGTGCGGTGAATTGGAAAATTCTTCCGCTTTCTCTCTGACATATGGACCGCTGGGGATCGCATTCGAAAATGGAACGGTGATAGGAGTCGCTGAGCAACCGAGTTTGAATAGCGTTGTGATCTGGGTGGATCGCATGAACGGCGCTGACGTCAGGCGCCCTGCGATGGACGAGGATCCAGATTTATTCAAAATTAGTGCGACAGATAGCGAGTTTGCCGGCGCTCTGTTTGGACAACTGATTGGAGATAAGCTGATTGCCTTGGCGATAGTTAAACCCCGTTCGATGAACGCTTTGTTGTCGGCACTACCCAGTGAAGTTGGATTGTGTTTTTCATTTGAGAGTGGAAAAAAATTTGTTGCTGCGAAAGGTCTTCATCGGGAGGGCGGAGACTTTGCGGTAATTGAATATGAGAAAATTCCAGAACTGACCAAACTCGAAACAATAGAAGAGCCGATGTTCAAAACTTAATGAACGCAAATGTCAATAGCCTCTTCTCAAGTCTAATGTCCGCTGTCCTGAAGATGTACCGTATCAGCCGCAGAACATCTTCGTGAACCTCCAGTCAGAGATCAGTCCTGCCAGCGGTGTCCGAAAAACAGCTGTTGAAATGCACTTTACAGAAATGACAGGAGAGCATTTTTTCAGGTTTCGTCTCAGCCTGTAGGCAAGGAGCACCTACTTTGATTAGAGCACCCCTAGGCGACGAACGATTTTGGGCTGAATGGGAGAAATTCAGGTCAGAGACAATTGCGGAGCAGCAAGCGCTATTTCAGCAGCCAAGTGCCAATCCCGCGTTCCGTGCCGAGTACGTGTTCAAGAATATGCGTAATCGTCTCAGGTATGTCATGACTCTCTACTCCAAGGGCGAGCCGATAGCATCCCTCGGTCGACACGTGGACGGGATGCTGGACGCCTGGGAGTACTCCAACAAGATTGCGCTGGCGCTAAATGAACAGCTGAAGCCCGGGCAAGGATGGGATCACAGACGATTACTGGCCGCGCCGGGTATCAGTGATGATCCACGCAGTCATCATGATCCTCGTAGCTGGGTTTTTTCTCTTTCCGATCTCAATCACTACAACTTGTGCTTCTGGCTGGTCGCGTTGGCGTTAATGCTGGAAATTCCAGATGCTCAGTGGCAAAGGTTGTTGGTGCTGATCGGTGAGGACGGAAAGGATATCTTGCTGGATCGAGTGATTGCTACGCGCTTTCCCAATTGGAAAGTCGGCTCAGATTTGCTGCATCCCAAGCCATATGTACGATTGCTCGCTGCAATAGATACTCCCGGCGAGCAACAAGCCAAGAGCTTGTTGGACTTTGTGGATCATTGGTACGCGGAACTCGAACGTGACGAGAGCGAAGAGCTTTGGTGGCACGTATTTGCGGATCCGACAAAGCATCCATTGGAGAAGGGCGGCTACTTCGGAAAATGGTGCCTGGAGGCGGCAGTCGTGGCAAAAGTCTTTGATATGGACGATAGCCTCTGCTTGGGACACGAGAGCTATCCTGGCGATTTTCTGAGGCCTGAGGGGCCGAGCACACATGTGAAGTACAAACAGAAGAAGCAGAGTTTTTGGAGCAGATTTTTCCCGAAATCGGAAACGAAGTTAAGCGGTTGAGTTTAGGCAATGAAAGAAATTAACAACTTGGAATTGGCTTATCAAGAGTTGGCGAATGCATGTCTTGATTTTATTCATGGCCGTAGTTGGGACTCGGTAAGCTGCAAATCCGCCATCTTCTCCCAGATGGCTAGAATAGAGATTTTTCTTACAGATCAGGGGCGGATAGATAAGAATGGCGTGGATTGGCCTAATTCAGCAATCAATCCGGGTGAAGCGGCTTTATTTTTACGAGACGATTTTCTAAAACGCACAGGAGAGCGTATCTGGGGTCTTACTTTTACGTTATTCCCCGATGGAAAATTTGATATTCAATTCGACTACTCGAAGCCCACCGACTATGAGGAAAGTGATGAATCAATTAGTGGGATAGAGATTAATCAGTCACTGCAAGAACTGAGGACCGACAGCGATAAAAAATGATAGTGTAAAGCTGAAATCACCTTTAAAAATTTCTGAGTTAAGACGGTACGGAAGGTAGCGTGGCAAGGCGGGGGCGCCAGCCTCCGCGTTGCTAACCTCGACCTGACGCTGCCCAATAATGCGCGTTGTAATGACCCAGCGAACCTGCTCACTTTACGTAGCTAAAGCGAACGCCTCAGCCGATGTCTTCATCCCCCCGACGCTTGATGCAGCCGGCGGTGGCGAAAATATCGATCGAAAGATGGCGTCAGTTCTACAACGAGTGAGGCCGCGTAGCGAACATAACAACCAGCCTCCAGCCACCGTTCGTCGAGCCTGGTTGGATTCGAATATGATCGACAAGCGACTCAATGCCCAACTGGCTATAAATTACCGACGCAGGTCAGATAGATGGATAACAGAATGGATCCTAACTTTCATACTGACAACGAAAAGATATATGAAGCGATATTTAATATCCTCGCCGAGCTTGCAGCAGCGCCCTGGGAATATCTGCAAGTAAGCGGGGCTATACTCAATAAGAACATCAGTGAAGTAACGACCATCCAAGGATCGATTGAGGGACTAACTGAAGACATTCCAATCGGATGGAAAATTTTCGAAATCCAAGATCTCCTAATTCATTTGCGGAAGATATTTTTTGAGGCAACTGGACAACGCATTTGGGGATTTCGACTTGTTTTTTTTAAAGATGGAAAATTTACTGTTCAGTTTGATTATGAAAAACCTGCCAATTTTGATGAGGCGGACGACCTAATTAGTGGAGGGTGATTGGTTAATAGATAAATGCAGCCTAAATTTCCCTCGAAATCCGTACGCTCAGTTACCCCATGTTCAGATCGCAATCGGCCTATGACAGCGCCCGAAGGTGGGCAATAGATACAATTCCCAGTCAATCGGAAAACCCCGCAAAATTGATACTTCGTTGGGCTGGCAATTTTTTGATCGGTTCTCTGTAATGACCCAGCGAAACCTGCTCACCTCAAGCAGCTAAAGCGAACGCCTCAGCCGATGTCTTCATCCCCGCGACGCTTGATGCGGCCGGCGGTGGCGAAAGTATCGATCGAAAGATGGCGTCAGTTCTACAACGAGTGAGGCCGCGTAGCGAACATCACTACCAGCCTCCAGCCACCGTTCGTCGAGCCTGGTTGGATTCGAATATGATCGACAATCGACTCAATGCTCAACTGGCTACAAATTACCGACGCAGGTCAGTAAATATGGCACATTCATTCATCACTTATAAAGCTCAGGACGTTAGAGTCAACGACTTCGACCTCATTGTTCTTATTTTCTTTCTTGAAAAAACAGCTAGAGAAATACGTGCAGATTCCGAGTTAAAGGAACTCTTCTTGATGTGGATAGATTCCGTAAAAAACGATGGAGCAGGTAATATTAATTTGCACCTTGATGTGCTTCTTAAGAATCCAGATTATGCGGCGCGGCTAGATAAAACGGTTCAAGAGGCAAAGAAATCGTTGTCTAGTCTTCCAGAGATAATTCCGGCCTCCTGCTTGGAGAAATTGGTAAGAATTGGCGGTATTACTTTTGGTGATTACCAAAAAATATTTTTGCAGAGCGTACTAGTATCTTTTGAAGACGTTATTCGAGGTGATTAGCTTGTTGATTTAAATGGAAAACTGGCTTGTTAATTTGCGTTTAAAGCCGACCTGCTTTTGGAGCGAACGCCTCAGGTGCGCCAGCGTCCGCATTGCCAACTTCGACCTGACACTGTCCAGCAATGTGCTGTTCCGCCTCAATGTGGGCCCAGCGCAGCGCTTCTTGATGCAGTCCTATCGGCAGTTCGTGGATACGTGCAGCAGGCTGCCTTCGGATTTCATGCTAAATCAACTGGGATCGTTCGCTAGCCTACAGCAGCTTTGAGATGGCTACTATGAACAGCAAATGATCCACTTACCGACGGCCAGCTTATCGAAAAATGGATACTGATACCCTAGCAGCTCAATTTCAGCGGACACAAGGACGACCAATTAATTACTGCGGAAATATTGTTCTGCCAATTTTTAAAAAGGATCTGAATCAGGAGCTAGTCTCTCTTGTGATCACAAGGCTTTCTTCGCTGAGAAAGCCAGAGCAAGGGATCCGTATCAAAGTGGAAAAAGGGGATATTCATTTAGATGGGAATAAATATAGTGAAATTGTCCTTTGGGCAGATAACAGTCCTGATTCCGTTGAAATCACGCTGACTTCAAAAGGAAAATCGCAATTAAAGATCTGGAATGTCTGGCGTGTGGACGATGGAGTTGTAAATGCATGGGTTGGAAACGCCGGCATGATAATTAATGAAATCGCGGATCAATCTCTGGCTTTTCAGTGTAGTGACGGCGTTGGCGCTGTGGATTTCACCAATTTCATTTTTGTTGTCCGTGGGTTGGATGGCGCATAGGCAGTATTAATGAATTTAACCAAGGAAAAGTTAGAAAATGAGCATGGCTTTACCACGATTTTTCTGCTTGCTATGAGTGCCTGCGTTATCAATCAAAACTGATGTAAAGAAGAACCATAGAAACAGCGGCACGCGCCAAGACCTATTGATGATATCCGAGCTACTTCCAAGCGCCGAGGGCAACTGATGGAGTTGACCTCTGAGCAGATAAAAAATCGCCTCGTGGCCGTGTTGATGCCGATTCTCCTGACAGGGTTTCTTTACGGGATTGTAACGGGGAAGAATGTTGGGCCAACGCATGAACAGCTGGCGATAATGAAGGTGGAAATGAAATGGATCACGCAAGGGCAGAATGTGAATCTGAAAATTCATTCCAGGCGAGAACTCTCCAAGTCTGGCGTAGCGTCCTCCAACCTGATCGTCGGTCCGGAGCTTTGGCGTTCACCCTCCAAAGAGAATCTCGAAGCGCATGGATGGAAGCTCTTGTCCAAGGGGGCGTATTGCAAAGAAGGTATTCAGTTGGAGATTCATTCAAGCGTTTATATGGGAAAGGCTGCAGTCTATGTTTCGATGAGATACGATGCGGCGACTTCTGATGCCTGCAAGGCTCTCGCGCCTCCTTGATCATCTATGTCCATATTCACCGCATTTTTGCGGGGAGAAAGTTTGGCAAGGAGTTGCAGGTTGCAAGTGGCGGGTGCTAACGGCCTGAAATGCCGTAGCTTGCAATCTCGCTGAGATAGTTATCGCGTGTGTATGGCATTTTGACCAATCTCCACTTCAATATCAGTCTCGCTTGAGATAATTGCCTAACCTCAGTGCGTGCTAACTGGATTTAGACATGTCTGTCGAGAACATTAAAGCTTTTACGGATCGCATCTCAGGGAAGCTCAGTGATGAGTTGCTACAAGACGCGCTCATTTACGCGAATCATAACGAAGAGAGGCTTTCCATCGAGATAATTTGCGATCATCTGGTTGAGTATGATGTGCCACTTGATCAAGAAGATTTAAATTTCTTGAGGTCGTTATTGGCTTCCATGAACATCAATATATCTGAGCCGCCTTTCGTGTATTTTCATTTTTCCTAAGCTGCTATCTGCTTTGTAAAAATGAAAACGGGGAGGGAGTATTGGACGGTGTTACATACGTGCTATTGGAATCGCATATCCGGGAAGAGCCTGATGGCTGGTACTTTCCTTATCAATCTGAGAAATACCTGCTGACGCGTCAATTCGGAGACTCCCTGGTAGGGAACTGGCCAATATTTGTCAGCCGCACGGGTGACTTTGCAGGCCCTGGTCGGCCAGGAATGTCTGTGCAAATCTGAGGTCGGCCGTCGTAAAGAATTCCGGATGACATTGAAGATCGGCGCAGAGAAAATGCAGTCAGCTATCGAGGATATTCCAATGATTGAAATGAATGTCGCAAGAGGGGACATCACCCTCATTCCGGCTGACGTCATCGTCAACGCTGCCAAAAGCTCGTTGCTGGGAGGTGGCGGTGTCGATGGTGCGATTCACCGTAAAGGTGGGCCGGACATACTGGATGAATGCAAGAAGATCAGAGCCCGGCAAGGAGGATGCGCCGTGGGCGACGCGGTCGTCACGACAGCCGGAAAGCTGCCCGCGCAATACGTCATTCACGCTGTGGGCCCGACCTGGCAGGGCGGCGAAAAGCATGAGCCTGAGGCTTCTGCGGAAAACCTATCTCGCCTGCCTGCAGCTCGCCAGGTCGCTCAATGTCGTGAGTATTTCATTTCCCAATATTTCGACGGGGACTTATCGCTTCCCCAAGCCACTTGCGGCCGCCATCGCGCTGGAAGCTGTTCGCTCCTTTCAGAGCGAGGCGGGTACTCTCAAGACGATCAACTTCGTCTGTTTTGAAGAAGAGAGCTATGAAAAATATCGCGAGTTGCTGGGCGGGCCGGTACCTGAGGTTCGCGAATGAAAGCGGCAGCTGAGAATGAATGTCAATGGCGATGGAAAGGCCTAGTGCCGTGGATATTCAAGTTTGAATAGGCTGTCGCCTGCCGACGAGCATGATTGGCGTTGAATTCGACCAGATCTGAGAGGGCAAGGTCTCCATTATCGGGAGCATCCGCGAAGTCAGGCAAAGGCCCCTCCCGTCCCGCTATCGAGTTCAGGAGATGAAGAACTTGGCTGCTGCTGCTACGATTCCAAAGAGCAGACCGCCCCCGACCGGGCGCAAGCATTTCACTTTCCATGGCCAATATTGAACACCTCCCAGAAGCACAAATCCTGTTACGGCTATTGCGTACAGCGTCCAGCTTGCCCAAGCATAGTTGCACACGACAAAGCTTGCAGCCGATACGCCGAGCGTGGAAGCGATAGCAATTACCTGTGAATAACCCATCTTGAAGGCCCCGTGAGCCGCCCCGGCTTTCGCGGAGGCTTTTTGGTTTAATTTATGACGACACCATAGAAGAAATTGGTGGACCTAGAATGTCAGTGCTAGATAAGGATGTGATTGACTCTATTGGAACCAATATTGAAACTGGTTCAGTTATCTTGATTATTTCAGACCATTTGGGCTGGGCGGAGGAGACCCAATCGCATCTACTTGCGCTTCAAGAAAAATTAAATACCTATATCAAGTTCATAGAGAGTTCAGAGATATATTCTGCTTTCCCCTCGGCCGTTGGGAAAAAACTGGTGGTCGCTATCTACTTCAAGTTTCCCCCTGGCGATGAGTGTCGGCATTTCCTTTCTCACGTTCAGCGAATTTTGGAAAGTATTGGTGTGGGTTTTGCTGTCACAGATTGTGATCCCAAACTGCGTACTTGAAAATCATGTCCGACTATTTTGAGACGCGTGGGTTGTAAAGAGCGACCGCGGCTCGATCGCGTTTCGCCGAGGATTGCCGCAACGCTGCAAGGCTGCTTCCTCCCGGCAGCAACCAGAACGAAATGCATTTGATGGAGTAAAAATTGCCGACCGACGAATCACTCAGTCAGCTGGAACCTGCAAGCAGGATGGCCATCTTGCTCGATGCAGCCGACGCTGCGAGCAGACTGAAACTTGATCGTCATCCTGAAACACTCGATGCGTGCATGAATGCGCTGAACCTATGCAGAACCTGGATGGCGGGGGGCGCTGTTGCTCCTGATGAGCTGGCGCACTTTGTTGATGTGGACGTCGGCGAGAAACGCTGTCTGCAAGAGTCATGGTTTCAAGAAGATGCCGAGGGATGCGACGCATTCATCTTCGTCACGATGGTCGTGGCGCATATTGCTCATTTTGCCTATGTGGCGGCCGGGCAGGAGACGCGGATGTCAGAGTCCATTGCAGAAGCTGGTTGGAATCTCATCGACACATTGATTGAGTATGGACGGAATGAGGGCCTGCTCTTCTCTGGACTACCTCGATTGGAATCCGGGACCTATCTGAGCTAGCGCCTTTCGCCCGCCCGGAGCGCAAGCAACTCTTCGCCACCTTCAGTCCTCGATCAATCAGACCATTCAAAAGAAGATCTGCCCGAACTGGATGTCTCCGGATTAGCGGTGGCGCAATGAAATGAATGTTCTTTCTCAGCAGCGCCCACCAGCGCTCCCGGACGCGTGAAATGCCGATATGAAGCTCTGCACCCCGATAGCAGCCCGACAAAGTCAGAAAATTCATATCCCGCTTCATCTCATATCCTCACAAGTCCCGCAGTCCACCCATCCCGCGAGAACCAATCCCCCGAAACCCCACTCCTAGCTCAGCGGCCGGCCATGTGGTCTGACCATTTGACATCCCTGACCCTGCTCTCTAGAATAAATCGTCATACAAGTTGACCTCTGAACGATGAGGCCATCGTTTCATATAAGAAGAAATTGCAGCAAAACGCGGACGTTCAACAAGTCCGCTTTGATAGCCAACAACGGAGACAATATGAACGCATTGGTACGACGCCGTGGCGTCGGGCTGCATCTCGCGGCCATCGCAGCCACTTCGGCCACCCTCATCCTCGGCGCCGGCCACGCCAACGCGCAGGTCGCCACCGGCGATACCTCGCAAGCCAAGATCGCCCTGTCCAACAACTACGCGGCCAATGCCTGGCGTCAGTCCATGCTCAAGACCTGGGCCGCAACCGCCGACGATGCCGTCAAACGCAAGCTGGTGGCCGCCGCCCCCGCTTTCACTACCTCCGAAAACCAGCCCACCGAACAGGCCCAGCAGATCCAGAACCTGATCCTGCAAGGCTACAAGGCCATCGTGGTCGATGCCGCTTCTCCCACGGCCCTCAACGGCACCATCAAGAAAGCCTGCGCCGCCGGCGTGGTGGTGGTCTCCTATGACGGCGTGGTCACCGAACCCTGTGCCTATCGCGTCACCTTCGACTTCCGCAAGATGGGCGAACGCCAGGTCGACTACCTCGCCGAGCGTCTCAACGGCAAGGGCAACATCCTCGAAATCCGCGGCCTGGCCGGGGTGTCGGTCGATGGTGAAATCCACGCAGGCATCATGGACGGCCTCAAGAAGCATCCGGGCCTCAAGATCGTCGGCTCCGTCAACGGCGACTGGGCGCAGACCGTGGCCCAGAAGGCCGTGGCCGGCATCCTGCCGACCCTGCCCAAGGTCGATGGCGTGGTCACCCAGGGCGGTGATGGCTTCGGCGTGGCGCAAGCCTTCAAGGCCGCCAACCGCGAGCTGCCCATCATCATCCTCGGCAACCGCGAGGACGAACTGCAATGGTGGAAGACCCAGATCCCCAGCGGCTACAAGACCTATTCCGCTTCCAATCCGCCCGGCGCAGTGACGGTGGCCTTCTGGGTGGCGCAGCAGGTGCTGGCCGGCAAGAAGATCCCCAAGGACGTCGATATCGTGGCACCGCTGCTCTACCTGACCGCGGAACAACTGCCGGATGCGCTGGCCAAGACGCCGCAGGGCGGGGTGGCTGATATCGGCTTCTCCCAGGCCGATACCGTCAAGCTGCTCGATACGCCGAAGTCCAAGTAAGTCCTGTCCCATCCCCGCGCAGACCGCCTCGCTGAAGGTGGCGCGCGGGCCATGGGCGCATCCACTGCCTCAAGAACACAGGTGATCCAGCGTGAACGCCAGCCATCCCCCCTCGGCCGCCTTGTGCAGCCTGTCGCATATCCGCAAGTCCTTTGGTCCCGTCAAGGCGCTGCAAGATGTCAGCGTGGACATCCAGCCCGGTGAATGCTGGGGCCTGGTCGGTCACAACGGCGCGGGCAAGTCCACCCTCATGAACGTGCTGGCCGGCGTGCTGCCCGGTGACGACGGCCAGATCATCATCGATGGTCAGGCCCGCCAGAACTACACCACACAGGCCGCCTACCGGCTGGGCGTGCGCTGCGTCTTTCAGGAATTGTCCCTGTGCCAGAACCTCAATGTGGCCGAAAACCTCTGCGTGTTTCACCCGCAGCTCAAGGGCTGGGGCTGGCGGCGCCGGGCGCGCAAGCTGGTGACGGAGAAGCTCGATGACATCTTCCCCGGCCATGGCATCGATCCCGATCGCATCGTCGGCGAACTCAGCATCACCCAGCGCCAGATGGTGGAAATCGCTTGCGCTTTCACGGTGGTCGATGCGCCGGTGCGCCTGCTGATCCTCGATGAACCGACCTCCAGTCTCGATGCGCAAACGGCAGCGCGGCTGACGGCCTACATACGGCGGCGTCTGGAAGACGGCATGAGCCTGGTCTTCATCTCGCACATGCTGGGCGAGATCTTTGACTGCTGCAATCGGATCGCCGTCATGCGCGATGGACAGCTGGTCTTGCAGGATCACACCGCCCATCTCACGCGTGATGCGCTGGTCCACGCCATGGGCCACGCCGACCAGAAGCAGATCGAGCGTCAGGCCGAACAGCAGGCGCAGCAGGAATCGGAGTCCGCAGACGTGCAAAGCCAGCAGCTGCT
>Ga0207671_10003430_pt1 | contig 15821 bp, 15 predicted proteins | sample KBSC24metaG_FD_184352 | JGI IMG/M metagenome (GOLD analysis project Ga0207671, IMG submission 184352) | Corn rhizosphere microbial communities from Kellogg Biological Station, Michigan, USA - KBS C2-4 metaG (SPAdes) (version 2) | ecosystem: Host-associated > Plants > Roots > Rhizosphere > Soil... | reverse complement strand
CCGGGAAATGCAGGCGGAGGAGCCACGGATGGACAGCCTTCCAACAACAGCAACAATGCCGGAGGCGGCGGCGGCGGCAACGGCGGAACAGGAGGTATCGGGGGAAATAGCTGGAGTTCCAATCTTCCTACAGGGGGGAAACCCGGCGCCATCTTTGCACAGCAAACTCCCTCCCGGCTGGTAATGGGCGGCGGTGGCGGGGCCGGCAGCAGCGACGGCGGAACAGGAGACGCTGCTCTGGATGGTTTTGCCAGCAGCGGAGCGCCAGGCGGCGGTATCGTTATCCTCACGGCAGGCTCCATCACTGGCACAGGCTCCATCCTGGCAAACGGGGCCGCACCCTTTACTACCGTTCAAAATGACGGCACTGGAGGAGGAGGCGCAGGCGGCAGCATCCTCATTGTCACAGGGGTTTCAGCACCCGGCCTAACGGCAAGCGCCAATGGCAGCGCCGGCGCCAGCAATACAGGCGGCGGAGCAAAGCATGGACCCGGCGGCGGCGGTGGCGGCGGTATCGTCTATAGCAATAAAACCCTGGGCGCCGTCACGGTCACAGGTGGTGCGGCAGGCATTACAGCCGGCGGCGTGACCTATGGCGCAGTCGCCGGCTCATCAGGGTTCTCATCCCAATCGATCACGATCAATCAAACCCCTCTATTCCCCCTCATTTGCAATTCCGTGCTTCCCATACATTTCCTCTCCTCCTCAGTATGGCTTAACAACGGAAATGTCATCGTCAGCTGGCAAACCGGCCTTGAAGACGATGTAAAGGCATACCAGGTAGAAAGAAGTACCGACGGCAATACCTTTCAGACCGTTGCCACTATCTCACCACAGCCATCCGGCGACCCGTCAAACCAGTACGATTACTCCGATCTTCCGCCCGATGACAATACCCGGATGGTCTACTATCGCATCAGGGAGACCGGCCTCACAGGTGATTACCAGTTCAGCCGTATCATGCCCGTCAGGCTGAACCCAACCAGCATCACTCCAACAGTAACGCCTAACCCCGCCGCTACATCCGCCACACTTGGCTTTATGAATGACCGTGACGGCATTATCTCCATCCGCCTGCTCAATTTCACCGGCCAATCCCTCTGGAACCGGCAATACCCGGTTACACGAGGCAGAAATAAACTGCTGCTGGACCATCTGCAGGATCTGCCGCCGGGGATCTACGTAGTGGAGCTATACGATAGAATAAATCATAATAAAGTAAAAATGTCTATCCGTCATTAGTATTATATCAAATTAATGTTGGAACTTTAGTAAGTACAGCACCAGACCATGTCCTTGAATATAAGATCGTCTATTTCGACTCTGATTAGCTTGTCCCTGTCGCTGGTTTTAACCGCTCAAAACCTGCCCGGGTACAGCGTGATTAATTACAACAGCGACAATGGTCTTCCCCAGAACAGCATCAAGGGCATGGCCTTCGACAGGAACGGCTTTCTCTGGATGGCTACGGAAATGGGCCTGGTCCGCTTCGATGGAAGGAATTTCAGGGAATACAATATGGACAACTCCCCTTCCCTGTTGTCCAACAGGTGTTCCCTGTTCGGTTTGACGGAGGGCTCGGGGAAGATGCTCATTGAACAGTCGACTGGCCCCCACCGTATTTTGACCGTCACATCCGATTACCAGTTGGCCGAAGACAGCCTCCGCTCCGCCAATCCCTATCAAGCCAACCGGTTGAACAACCGGGTATTTTCTTTTGCCAATATCTATAAAAAGTGGGGAGGAGCGGCCAGTCCCGCGACATTCAAGCCGCTGCTGAAAGATCTGAACCACAATGGCGACCTGTTCACTGTCAGTGAAAAAAAGACTTATTACAGAATAGATTCCGCCTGCTATTTTCTTGACGAGAGCACAGGGGACATTCGTCTTCTTCCTGAAATTTCCCTTTCTGCGCCAAAGCTCCAATTCGTGGTGGGAGATGTGTTCATCTCTGTAGACAGGTCATCTCGTCTCTATGCATACAAGGAAGGCCGGCTGCAAAAAAATATCAGCATCAGCATCCCGCTGCAACAGATCTTTAGCCAGGCCGACGTGGCAGGCCCTTATCCTATACAAGCCACCTTTAAAGCCATAAGGGATACCTGCCACACCTTCCTCGTCTTCAAAGGAAATATCCTGCTGGTCCATTTACAGAACGGACAGTTGGATGTCGATACCCTGGCCGCCAATACTTCCATCAGGGACATCAGCTGCCTGATATATGACGAGCGCAACCGGATATTATATGTCGGTACAGCGACAAGTGGATTATACATTCTCAAAAAACACCAGTTCGGACGGCTGGCTTTCAACAGCGACAACTACGCCATCAATAGCCTGTATGGACAGGTAGAGTTGCCGGATGGCAGGATTTTGACCTCCTCCGGCATCCTGGACCGGCATAAACCGGTAAATAAGCCATCGCCGGGAGTATATGACCCACATTCCTTTCTCCAATCATCAGATGGTCATATCTGGTATTCTTCTTATGATTCCTTAAGAAGTACCGATCCCGGGCTGCACGGACCCGTCAGTCCTATCTACATGGGCGATTGGCTCACCTCCATCCTTGAGGCCGGTAATAAAGATATCCTGTATAGCAACCGGAATGAATTATTCCGGCTTCGGGGAAAAGACGTAACCATTTTACTGGAACATCCGGCATTGCTGCAGGGAGCTGAAATACAGGTTGTCCGGGAGATATCCCCCAATGAGCTATGGATCGGGACTTCAGCCGGAATATTTTCATACGACCTGATCTACAAGACGCTTGCCCGTCAGCCGGGACTGGAGAAGGCCTCCGTAAGGGTCATTCATAAAACCAAAGACGGGAGTATCTGGATCGGCACCTATGGCCATGGTTTTTATAAATACGATGGACATCGCTTCCATAAAATGCCGATGGATCCCGGCAACAATCTCGCCACCGTCCACTGTTTTATGGAGGATAAACAAGGTTATTTCTGGTTACCCACGAACAAGGGGCTCTTCAGGGTTGCAAAAAAAGAGCTGGACAGTTATGCCGCCGGCAATAAGGATAATGTATTTTATTACTATTTCGACAAATCGGCCGGATTTGCCAGTAACGAATTCGATGGAGGTTGCACTCCCTGTGGCATCGTCACCAGGGATGGCCATTTCTCCCTGCCCTCCCTCGATGGGCTGATACAATTTTACCCGGACAGCATAACCATCATACCCCCCGGTCATCCCATATTTATCGAACGTATAGGCGCAGATGACAAGCAAGTGTCTTCCACTGACAATTTCGAGGAGGATCAACATTCCGGCCCCCTGGTCTTTGCGATCTCTTCCCCTTATTTTGGCAATCGCGCAAATTTGCACCTGGAATATTCCATACAGGAACTGGACAACAAATGGCACCTGCTGAATGGAGATGGGAAGTTGGTGCTCACCGGTCTGCACAAAGGCAGATATACCCTGACTATCCGAAAGCACGACGGTAATGAAGGCTATAACTATAAGACGGTCCGCTGGACCATACTCCCCTACTGGTATGAGACGGTCTGGTTCCGGCTCCTGGTTGCAGTGGCAGCCATCGGCATCCTCTTCTTTATTTTCTGGCTGCGGTATAACCGGCAGGTCCAGATGTCACGTAACCTTGAAAAAAAGGTGGAGGAAAGGACCCTGGCACTGTCCGAAAGCAACCAGGTAAAAGAAAAAATGATCGCTATCATTTTGCATGACCTGCGCTCCCCCCTCCGCTTCTTACATATGCTGGCCGATCATATCTATGAACATCGCAAGCAGGTGACGGGCGCAACCCTGGATGAAATGTTGGAAAAGTTCCGGAATGCAACGCAAGACCTGTATGCATTCGTACAGGATTTCCTTGTATGGACAAATGCGCAGAAGGAAGGTTTCGTCATACGGGAGGAAAAGATCATCCTGCATGACATCGTCGGGGAGATCGTCTCTTTGTACGGACCCGGAGCCAACATGCGTAATAATACAGTGCTTAACCTGGTCCCCCCCTCTGTTACACTGTTCTCCGATACCAATATATTAAAGCTGCTTATCCGCAACCTTACAGACAATGCCAACAAATACACCCTCCATGGAGAGATCAGGATTGAAGCCACACAGTACACGGACACTACTTACGTTACTATTACCGACACCGGCAAAAGCATGGACAAACACCTGACGGATGCCATCCTTAATAACACCTATCAGGCGAATAACGACAACCAGGGCCTGGGCTACAAGATCATCCTGGAGCTGTTATCGAAGCTGGAGGGAAAGCTGCTCATTGACACACTGGGTGATACGGGCAACCGGATAACGCTGCTGCTCAGAACCGCCGGACATGCTTCAACACTTCATCCAGCAGATCATACTGCCCAAAACGCAGGGTAGCCTGGAATACCCCTCCCGAAAGGATATGAAAATAATCCGTAAATGCCGTCAGTACTTTATGGTCCGTGGAAGTGATCAGTATCGTTTTGCCCGCTTCCTTTAGAGAAAGAATGATCTTATAGCAGAAAAGGAAGTATCTCATATCCGATGCATCGAATACATCGTCAAAAAGATATATCAGTTTATCCTTATACAGCCCGGAAGAAGGCATCATTTCAAATACAGCCCCCGGCATGTCGTCCCTGTTATAGTAGGCTACATCCGTGTGATCCAGCCTCTCCCGCCCATACCTGAACCAACCGTTATCGGGAAGGAAATCCCCCGCCAGCAGCTTTAAAAATGCCGTGCCCGCCTCGTTCTTTTCATGCCAGATACCGTGGATACGGCCGGTCTGGAATGAATTGTTCAGGTTGGCGAACAGTATCTTATCGTCGATACGTGAAGAAATATTCTCTACAGCGATCATAAGATGAAGTGCGGGAATTGGCCTTTACCAAAAATTAGCCCAATTCCCGCAAACCGCTAATAATTGTCCTTCGGACGAACCGCTTCCAGCGGTTCCTGGTAAAGGAGTAATGGCGCTTTTGGATATGCGGCCGCGTCATGCGAAATTGAGCATATTTAGCGAGAGGCGCCTTAGTAATAGTTGGAGTTAAGAAATCATTACTGCCTAAAAAATCATTCACGAACTTCCACAAATTGTATAAATCGTTTATATTTATATTGTAATTGTTTATCAAACAGTTATTTTGATAATAGATTCACCATACCTTAAAACATTATGAAAAAGATCCTGATTGCCGACGACCATAACATTGTGAGGACTGGCCTCATTTTCCTGATCAAAGAAGAGTTCGCGCAGGTTGAGATCGACGAATGTCGCAATGGAGACTGCGCATGGCAAAAGATAAGATCCAGTGCCTATGATCTTGCCATCCTGGATATCTCTATGCCCCTTACAGACTCCTTTTCCCTGTTAAAAAACATTTTTGCCCTGCGGCCGGAACAAAAGATCCTCATCCTGACCATGAGTAGCGAGGACGTATATGCGAAAAAATACCTCCAGATGGGTGTAAAAGGGTTTATCAATAAGGAAGAGCCCCCCTCCGAGATCCGCAAGGCCATCGTGAGCATTTTGAACAACAGGAAGTACCTGAGCTCCAGACTGAAAGACACCTTGACCAGGGAGGTGCTGGAAGGGCAAACGGCAAGCCCGTTCGAGACCCTCTCCGCCAGGGAGTCGGAGATCATGCATCATCTGATCGCCGGAAAAAACGTTTCAGAAATTGCCCGGATCCTGTCCGTCCATATTTCAACCATCAGTACGCACAAGTCAAATATCATGCAGAAATTGGGCGTCTCCAATATCATCGATCTAAGCAAACTGGTGCAAACATTCAATACACGTACATTTGGCTAGTTGCGAACCACTTCATATTCGCCTGAGTAGCCTGATTTGCATAATCAAACATCTCATTTTCGATAACATTTAGCGTACTTTTGCCGCATGATTATAAATCCCGGCGATGTACAGGGAATGCTAGCCCGCCTGAAGATCACTGAACTGAACGAGCTCCAATCCGCCTCTCTGGCAGCCGCCCGGCAGGATCAGGACCTGGTGCTGCTATCCGACACCGGCTCCGGAAAAACGCTTGCATTCCTTCTGCACATACTTGCTTTGATGGACGAAAAGACCACCGGTACACAAGCCCTGGTCATTGCCCCTTCCCGGGAGCTGGCGATACAGATAGAACAGGTGTTCAAAGCCATGGGCACAGGCTTTAAGGTCACTTGCTGCTATGGAGGGCATTTGAGAGAGACCGAAGAAAACAACCTCATCGAAGCCCCGGCCCTGATCATCGGGACACCAGGGCGGCTGGCCGATCATATCCGCAGAAATAATATTCACCCCGGCAGGATACATACCCTGGTACTGGACGAATTCGACAAATCCCTGGAACTGGGTTTCCATGAAGAAATGTCTTTTATCATCGGCGCCCTTCCCTCCTTAAGGAAAAGGATCCTTACCTCGGCTACCTCAGCCGTGGAGATCCCCGCTTTTGTAGGATTAACAAACATCCATACATTGGATTTTCTTTCCGGTGCGAAAACAGAACGTCTTTCCATTCAACTGGCACAGAGCCCGGAAAAAGATAAAATAGAAACGCTGTTCCAGCTTATGTGCAGGATTGGCGACCGGAGCACCGTCGTGTTTTGCAATCACCGGGAATCTGTCGAGCGCACCAGCACCCTGTTAAAAGAAAAAGGCATCGTCAATGTATTCTACCACGGCGCGCTCGAACAGGCTGAGCGGGACAGCGCCTTGGCTAAATTCAGGAATGGCAGCTCCAATGTGCTGGTCACAACAGATCTTGCGGCAAGGGGATTGGATGTACCAAATATCCGTTATATCATCCATTACCAGCTGCCCTCCACAGAAGAAATATTTATCCATCGCAATGGCCGGACAGCCCGTGTGGAGGCCAGCGGCACAGCCATACTCATCCTGTCTCCCGAAGAGACACTGCCTGAGTATATACAGGAAACCCCTTCTCCTGTCGACCTTCCTCTCACAACCACACTGCCCGACAAACCCAAATGGACCACCTTGTTTATTTCCGCCGGCAAAAAGGACAAGATCAACAAAGTAGATATTGTAGGCTTTCTTTCGCATAAAGGACAACTGAAAAAAGATGACATCGGGCTTATCGAAGTAAAAGACTTTACATCCTTCGTAGCCATCCGCAAGTCAAAAGCCGGTCACACTTTGCAGCTGATAAAAAATGAAAAGCTGAAGAATAAAAAGGTAAAGATCGAGGTAGCCAAATAATGCGCGGGAATTGGTCTTCACAAAAAAATAGACCGAAGGCTTTGTCGCAATCACACCTCCTTATTGTCCCAATACCATAGCACGAAAGCAAAAAGGCTGGAATACATTTGTATTGTCGAAACAAACATTCGATAACAATAAAAAACCAGCAAAATGAAAAAGACAAACATCCTCTATTGGACCTTCACTTCCCTATTTGCATTCTTTATGTTGGGTGGAGCTATACCCGATATATTCTCCGTTCAGATTGCCGTTGAAGGATTTAAAAGAATATCGATGCCTCCTTACCTGATACCTTTCCTCGGTGTTGCCAAGACATTAGGCGTTATTGCCATATTGATCCCCGGATATTCCCGGATCAAAGAATGGGCATATGCCGGTCTGGTCTTCGATCTGCTTGGCGCCACATGGTGTATCTTTTCATCCGGAGAAAGGGGCGGCAATCTTATATTCATGTCTGTCCCCCTTGCAGCAGCTTTTCTTTCTTATGGTTACTATCACAGGCGCTTGGCCTACCGCAGGAAGCCTGAAACCAGCATCGCCTTCAATGTTGCAATGCAATAGGCATCGGCTTACAAGGCATCGCTGAGCAATAGGCGGGCAGACAAATTCGTTATATCTTATGAATTTCGACAAAGATATCTTTAACCTGTCCAATAATGAAAAAACCATTCTTGCTCTTTGCAGCCCTTTTATCATTCACTTCGTCTTATTGCCAAAGCTCAGCCGAATATTTCAACAGCAGCCTGAGAAAATATGAAAATAAAAACTATAGTGATGCCCTGGTTGACGTGGACAAATCGCTGGCAGCGAACCCTAATAATGCAGATGCCTATAACCTGAGAGGCATGGCATATTACAGGCTGAATAAGTTCGCCCTGGCGCTCAACGACTTTAATAAGACACTCGAATTGAATCCGTCTTTCGCCGGCAATTATTATTTCCGCGGCACCTGTAAAATGCGTCTCAATGACTACCTGGGTGCATTCGCGGATTATGACATGCAGGTAAAACTAAACCCTCAGGATGCCGTCAATTACAACAATAGGGGCAATATCAGGGCAAGTATGGACGATTACCAGGGTGCCATAGCCGATTTTAACAGGGCCATCGAATTGAAACCGGAATACGCCACCCCTTATTCCAGCAGAGGTCTCGCCGAGTTCAGATTGAACATGTTCTCCCAGGCTTTGAAAGACCTTGATAAAGCCATCGGATTGAGCGCTTCCCTCGATGATGCCTATCTGACCAGGGCAAGGACAAAATTCAGATTGAACGACACCGCCGGTGCTTGCACGGATATAAAAAGCTATAAGGATCTGACCCACCCCGGTAACACGGCCGCCCCGGCAGAATGCAGGGATTGGCTCATCTCGGACAGCTATTATTGGGCATCCCGGGAAAAAGAGAGAAAACAGCAGTTTAAGGAAGAGATCGTATTATTAAATAAGGCGATCTCCCTCACCCCGGACCAGGTGGAGCTTTATGGCGCCAGAGGAGCCGCGGAGGTCTTATTGGAAGATTATCAAAAAGCAATTGCCGACTTTAGCATAGCCATTGCACTGGATCCTAACTCCTGGCTGGCCTATGCACACAGAGGTGTAGCAAAAGCAAAACTCTCGAATTATGCAGATGCAGTAAAGGATTATAGCCAGTCCCTGTCTTTAAACCCCTTCGACCCTGAAACCTGGTACAATAGAGGCGTCTCGAGGTTCTATCTTGAATTCTATTCCAGCGCCCTTTCCGATTTTGACAAATGCATTCAACTGGACCCGCAGAATGTGAACGGTTGGTTATTCAGAGGATATACCAAAGGACGAATGGATAATTATAAAGATGCCATCTCTGATTTTGATAAGGCGTTGCAGCTTAATCCCACCAGCGCCGAAGGATACGGCAACAGGGGCCTGAGCAAGCTGATGCTGAGTGACTGGAATGGCGCCTTGCAGGATCTTGATAGATCCATTGCGCTGGATTCAACGGCTGTGATGCCGCACAATGTCAGGGCCCAGGCAAAAGCCAAACTGGAAGATTTTAAAGGAGCGCTGGTTGACCTTGATTTTGTATTAAGGATCCAGCCGGATCATTTACAGGCACTTCATAACAGGATTGCCGTAAAAGCAAACCTCGGAGATAAAGCCGGCGCCTGCGCCGATTATCGAAAGGCTTTAAAGTTGGGTGAGCAGCCTGACAGTGAATTAGAAGAATATTGCAAATAGATCAATGGTCAAAACGCTCATCCAGATAGTCCCTTAATACCATCGCATGATTGTGCTCCGTATCCTTTGCCCCATACAACAGGGTGATCTGTTTATCGTGCTGATGCTCTTCCAAAAACCCCTCCACCGCATCGTTCTTCCGGAGTTCCTCCATGTACCGTTTTTCAAAATCCGGCCACAACGGCGCCGCATGATTAAACCATTTCCTTAGCTCCGTCGAAGGAGCCAGTTCCTTCGCCCATTCAGCCTTTACCTCTTCTTTTTTCAGTCCCCTGGGCCATAATCTGTCCACCAGTACCCTGACCCCATCCTTTGCCGAGGGTTTATCATACACGCGTTTTATGTGGATCTCCGGTTTCATAGTACCCTGTAAGGTACAGGATTTTTAGGCATTCCAGGTTCCTGCCGCTGCGGTTTCCACCTTACGGCCTGTTTTTCCATTGCCGCCTAATACAAGTGTGGCCAGCGGCTGGATCATGGCCGTTGTATCGATTCGATAAACCTGGAAGGAGTAAGTCCCGTAAACTCCTTAAAACTTCGGATAAAATGGGACTGGTCGGCATAACCATTTTCGATAGCGACATCGGTAAACTTCTCGAATTGCTGCTCCTGCAATTGTATCAGGGCGGCGTGAAACTGACAGATCCTTGTAAAAAGCTTGGGGGCGACGCCTACATGATCGACAAACTTTCTTTCAAAGGTCCGTTCGGATATGTTGAGCTGTCGTCTGATGTCCTTTAAAGACGCCAGGCTCTTTGCCTGCACGATCTGGCGCACAGCAAAGTCGAGTCCCTTGTCCGGCTTGAGGTTATTGCCATAAATATGCTTTATCAAAAAATCATTGATCAGCTCCACCTGTTGCCGGGTGCTTATGCTGTCCTCTAATCTTACGATCAATTCCTTTAGCCCAAACCTGTTCTCCAGGGTAAGGTCGAGACAAGTGTCCGTGATCTCACTGGAGTTCTGTTTGAACAATACTTTGGCAACATGAGGATAAAGATAAAACACGATGATCCTGAAGCTACCGCCGACAGTGATCTCAATCGGCTTTACCGTCTGGCCATATATAAAAAGATTGGCAAGTCTCTTGGTCCTGTTCAGGTACATGCCCGTGTCACACTGTTGGTACATGATACCCGGTAACCCGTCCGCGAAATAAGGCAGGGAGGTTTCTCTTGACCCCGGGGCGTAATTGTCCAGGACAACCACCTGTTTTACAAAATCCTTCAACAATGGGGCAGGCTTATATATTTCTGCTGTCATATGGATAAAGTGTCCGGCAATATATACAAAAATGTAACAGCCTCTTAATTTGTCGGGTTCGTTCAACTTTTTCGCCCGGGCGAGACCGAAATTTACTACCAGCCTAAAAAGAGTTAGCCACTGCCAGGACAGACTGGTTAATAGCCGTATACAGGCTCGCAGAGACATCATCATACTTTTTGTTATCCTCCGCTGTATTAAAACCGAGATCATTCCAGGAGCCCATACCGCCGAATACCCAGGCGGCTCCGGCTGCAAACAGCAATTGCCTGGCAATAAGGGTATAATGTTTCTCCAACAGCAGATCATGATGATAGTAGCTACCGGCCGGATCGGTACTGTTTAAAATAGCCCTTGCTTTTTTAAATACATCTGCCCAGCCGGGCAGTTGCTGGACCCCGGCAAAATCCGTGATGGAGACAAGACTTTGCTCCAGCTGAGAGTAGATTTCCCGGATGTCCGCCTGTACATCGGTGACCGGCTGGTCCTTATCGATCATGGCATATGACACAGACCATATCTTTCTGTCAGGATCATCCTGGTTTGTCACTTCCCATTTATTGAACCAATAATGTGAATAACGGCCGTAAATAGTTTCGATCATCCAGGTACCGCCGCCACCGACCATGCCGGCCAATTGATGGTCCTGAGCCAGCCCCTTATCTCCGGAGGGCTGATAATATAACCTGATCTTTTTACAGCCATTCTTTTTCAGGAACCGGAACCATTCATTAGGATCGTTTGCTACCAGCACTTCCTGGGGAGAGGAAGAAAAAATGCGCTTTTTAAAATTTTTAAAATCCACCTTGTTGCAAAACTGAAAAGTGGAATGCCGGGGATAAAAATCATCGGCTATTTCACCAGCCTGCAGGAATGCGTTGCCATAAGAAGTGAGGGATATCAACTGCGCAAGAGTACCTGTCATGAGGTGAAATTATGTCTTTATCAGAAATGACGTAAATAATGTTCAGGGTTATCCAGGAAGGTCTTTGTGATCCGGTAGTGTTCCGTCTCCCTGTATTTCACCTCCTGCATCCCGTCCTCCTGGATCTCATAGATCCTGGCGCCCGGGATACCCATTAAAATGGGGGAATGTGTCGCCATAATGAACTGGATATTCCCTTTTTTCAGGACCTCGAGTATGAAAGCTATCAACGCTAATTGTTTTAAGGGAGATAGGGCTGCCTCTGGTTCATCCAGGAGATAGATACCCTTGTCGGCTATTCTCGTTTGTAATATCGTCAGGTATGCCTCACCATGAGAAAATGCCTGCATATCTGCACCATAGGTTTTCCTGGTCTGATGAAGAGCATAATTCATGCTTTCGGCCATTCTTTCGATGATGGAATCATCCACCTGGCCCTGCAATTCGCTTAGCTGCGTCCGGATACCGGACTGCTGTCTTTCCACTGCATTGACAAAATCACTAAAGTCTTCCGCCCGGAAGAAAAATCCCTTGCTGGTCTGCCGGCTCCATTTGATCTCCAGGTAGGGGTTCAGCAGTTTGGCAGCAGCAAAGCTGGCTGTGGAGTTGATATGACCCCCGATCAGCGGGATCTTCAGGTAATAGGCAAGGCTTTCCAGCAGTGTAGATTTACCGGAACCATTATCTCCTACAAAGATCGTAACCTTTTTATCCAATTCGACCAGTCTGGCGAACCTGACAGCCGGAATATTAAAAGGGAAAGGCTGTTGTTTGTCGGTATTGATGGAAAAGGAGTCGATAAAAGGCATGCTGCCAAAATAAGAAAAATTAAATAATAATTATTTGTTCGCCCCTGCCGACTGTAACATCCTTTCAATATCCTTATGTCCTTTTTTTTGAGCCCACGCCAGGGGCGTCGACCAGGGTGCACCGGATTTATGCGGGTCCGCTCCCCGCAACAGCAGATATTCCACCATGTCTGCATGTCCCCAACGCGCCGCCATGCCTAACGGCGTGGACAGGTATTCATCTTCCAGGGGATCAAGCTCGGCGCCATGTTCCACCAATAGCTTTGCCTTGGGGATGTCTCCCTTCTGAGCCATATCGTGCAGCAATCTCACTTCATGCCAGCTCTTCACCTCAGGGCTCATGCCCTTATCCATCAAAAATGCCGCCGTATCATATTTTTCAAAATAATAGGCTTGCGCCCATTTCAGCATCGCCGGCACCTGGGCGCCATAGCTCATCAGGAGCCCGATCAGGGGATGATTGCCATCATGTGCGGGCCTGGCAAGGATGCCTTCGCCCCAGAAGAAACTTTCATCAAGCGCGAACGCCGGATAATCTTCCAGGATCTGTTGGGTCTTTTCTATATCTCCCTTATCCACTGCCTTCTCAAACTCTTTCTCAAGATCTGTCCGTTCACGGATGATCCTTCCATTGTCTCCCCTGAACTTCCAGCGTGTGGGATCGTCATTGTATTGCTGTAGCAGCCGGGCAATGATGGCATGTCCTCTCTCCTCTGCTATGACCGGCAGTTTATCCCGGAAAGGATAGGTCTTATAGTCAGGATCATAGGCGCCCTGGTCAAGTAAATATTCCACCAGCGCTGTATGCCCTTCCCGTACTGCGAAATGGATGGGCGGAGCATAATTGTATTGTGCATAGATGAGCCCGGGACATCCGGTCACCAATTCCTTTACCCGGGTCAGGTTTCCATCCCGGCTTGCCGTAAGTATCTCCCAGACAGAAGCAGTGGAGGAAACAATCCCATCGGAAAGCTCCATAGGCAAGGTTTGTTTGAGCTCGTTTGGCTGGATCATACATGTACCGGAATTGGTCTTCCAGCGGTTCCTTTTTGTAGAAGACAGTACTCAAATATTGTTTATATTTTTCCCCAGCGCTCCAAACAAAAAGACAATGGTGGGGAGTGTATAGCAGGGACAGGATTCAGCACAGTAATTGTATTCCGAAAGGTACACTTTTCAACCGATAAAAATGTCTACGAATTCCAACCAACACCTGAACAAGATACTGATTATTGAGGATGAAGGAGAAATGTGCCTGTTATTGAGCCTGATACTGGACGATCAGGGCATGAAGGTGAATCATGTCAAGACCCTGTCGGCAGCCAGGCAGTTCCTGGAAAAAGAAGTACCATCCCTCATAGTATTGGACAATCGTCTGCCGGATGGGCTGGGCGTTGATTTTATCAGCTATATCAGGAAAAGTCTGCCCGATGTCAAGATCATCATGATCTCCGGTGTGGATCCCGAAGCTGAAGATGCCGCCCTGGAAATAGGAGCTGATCATTTCCTGGCCAAACCCTTTACCAAAAAGCAGCTGCATGAATCTATCAGGAATTTATTGAATTGACCTTCTTCCATTTCTGCGCTATCTTCATGGCAACCTCGACCATATATGGCTCCCAGGTTTCTATATTCCAGTCCGAGCAGGCAAGGGAACTGTTATTCAATCTATTGATCACCTCCTCATAGGTCGCAGCCGTTTCCAGGATCCCCGAGAGTTCCATCTGTTGCCGGTACAACACCTCATCTTCCGCCTTTTCATCGGAGAGCAGGATGGGCCCGGGAAGAAATGTGACCGCGGGCCCATGAACAAGCGCTTTATCCTTTTCCTGTACGATGCTTTGCATTTTCAGGAAGTCGTTGTAAAAAGTTTCCCTGGCGGCTGCTGTCTGCAAACCTACGCCCAGCTGTTCCAACACGACAAATTTAAGGTGAGGACAACGCCCGATGGCGTTTTCCAGCAAACGGAAAACTTCTTGGGGTACTGCGTTATCATGTGTATCCCTTCTCACTGTCCGGCCGGGACTCGCCGTTGAATCATCCCAGCTTCCTCCTGAAATATGAATTTCCCTGACACGATGCAAAGGATACAGATCGATGAGCTCCTCGAACGGGATCCCGAAATTATGCAGCTGACAATAAAGATTGTGGAGATCGAGGATAATAAATCCATTCACAGGTTCCAGCAGTTGTTCAAGGAACGCACCATGTATTTTTACCTCTTCTGCGGAAGTGGAAAAAGCCAGGTTCTCCAAACCTACCGGACATCCGCATACGTCATAGATCCTTTTCAGTCTGTCCCTGCCGATGTTTAATGTTGCAGATGTATAGGGTATTCCCAGGGGAGCTCCATGGTGGAAATCCTTTCCCGTCATGAATCCAAAATGTTCGGTGATATGATCGAAATGAAAATCACGGCACATTTGTCGTAGCTGTTGTAACCACTCTTCCTGTCCAGCCAGCCACCTGCCGGAAAAGAGGGAAAAGAAGATACCGTGACCGATCAACCTGCGCTCATTGCCAAAGGCATCCAACAGGTCCCTGAACCAATCAGGAATCTTCTCTTCCCTGTACAATGCATCAAAAGACCATTCCAGGGCATCGATCCTCGATTCTTCCAGCAACGGCAGACAGGCAGTCAGCATGTCTACATCCAGGTTGCAGGCTACAGAGGATAATATGCTTGGTTTAACCCATTCCACAGGCAGGGCAGGGATCGGGTACAGGGGTCTTCTCTGCGCTTTTCTTTTTAGCTTCCTGTTTGACCTTGTCAGGAGAGGTCGTTTCCTTCTTACAGGAGGAAGCTGCATGCACGGCAATGCCGATCATAACGGCGCTGAGCAGTGTTTTTGAAAGCTTCATACTTGGTGGGTTTTAGGTTCGGAAAACCTCCGGTTCTTCCGGGTTTACCAATATAATTGACCCTATTCTGACAAGCGGAAGATCAAAAACGTGGCATGCCCTTACAAATTCGTCGGATACCATTCCCTCAACCGTACATCAATCCCCTTATTACCGGCATCCACAGCCGGAATGCCAGCACAGCATCCGCCGCCTCGTTGACATCCATCGTATAGGGCAGATTCATACAAACAAAAGCCACATCGATATCTTTCAGCGCCCGCATCTCCGGGACCCCCTGCGTATCCCCCGAAAGACAGATGTTCTTCCCCCCTATGCCTAATACATATCCGTTCCCCCTCCCTTTCGTATGCATAGCAGTAGGGCTTACGGGCAAATTGTACATAGGAATAGCCGTTATACTGATGCCCCACCTTTTGACCTGATCCCCATTCTTAAGGATTACCATCCGGCTCCTCCGGAAGGGTCCGCATAAATGACCAGGTCCTTTAAAGACAGCACCAGACTGGCATGCATAACGGGTTGAATGGTCA